>Ga0315905_10006421_pt1 | contig 11955 bp, 8 predicted proteins | sample LakEriMetagenome_5_FD_203522 | JGI IMG/M metagenome (GOLD analysis project Ga0315905, IMG submission 203522) | Freshwater fungal communities from buoy surface, Lake Erie, Ohio, United States - Buoy 4 MA121 | ecosystem: Environmental > Aquatic > Freshwater > Lake | place: USA: Lake Erie, Ohio...
TGCAAAAACGCCACTGTTTCGCCAATGCCTGCATGATCGTGGAAGGTGTCATGCGCAAAATGATCGAACCCGTAATCCGCCGTGTGTTTGTAATGCGCTACCTTGCCAAAGGCCACGACCTCGTAGCTCAGCTTCTGGAAATGAGCCGGCCACTTTTTGAGTTCCTTGCGGGGTTTCGCATGATTTGGCTCCGCTCCGTTCCGCGCCGGCATCAATCCCGTGAGGAGCGCCGCACGGCTTGGCGCGCAGGATGGTGACGCCACATACGCCCGCTCAAAGGTCATCCCCTCCTCGGCCAGCCGCTGCATGTGCGGCGTGCGGATATCCTTTGCCCCGTATGGGGCGCAGTCGAGCCGCCCCAGGTCATCCGCGAGGAAGATAACGATGTCCGGCGCGGCCGCGAAGCTGCGGGCCGCAACCAGACAACAAACCAGGGCCATGAAAAAAACAGTCGTCCGCATTCGCCCTCCATGGCCCCGCAACGCCGCGCCGGCAATGCCAGCCATACATCCGCAGTCCCGGCATCTGACGCATGCCAGGAGGCGGCTGAATCACTCTCCTTCGTCGGACCTCTTGAAGCTCCTTGGCTTACTGCCGGCCTCATGCGTTGAGGGCATTTTGGCGCCCGTGGCAGTGCGCCAGGCGTTGAGCTTTGCGCGGAGGTCTTTGGCTTTGTCCGGCTGTGTGGTGGCGAGATTGTTCCTCTCGCTGATGTCGTCGCGCAGGTTGTAGAGTTCGAGCCGGTGGTCCTCGAGAAACTCCATGAGCTTCCAGTCGCCGCTGATAACAACACTTACGGGCGTGGTGCGCCAGGTATTCTCTCCGGCACCGAGATAGCCGGGCATGTGCGCAAAGATGGCGTCACGGGTGAGCCTGGCCGCCGGGTCGCACAGGAGCGGCACCAGGTTCTCGCCGTCGAGCGGCTGCCTGGGCATTTCCGCGCCGGCCAGAGCGAGGAAGGTGGGCAGGATATCCACGTGAGTGGCTGGAGTTTCGCAGGTGGTGCCGGGCTTCGTCTTCCCCGGCCAGCGCACGATAAACGGCACGCGGGTGCCACCTTCGTAGAGGCTTCCCTTGCCGCTGCGCAGCGGAGCGTTGTCGGTCACATCGCGGGCCTTCTTGAGGCCTTCGTGCACGTAGCCGCCGACACCGCCGTTGTCGCTGGCGAAGATGAGCACGGTGTCGTCCGCGAGTTTCAGTTCATCCAGCACGGTCATGATGCGGCCCACGCTTTCATCCACGCTGGCGATCATCGCGGCGTAAACGGGGTCGTTGTGCCCGCCCGCCGCCGCTTTGGATTTGAACTTCGCGATGAGTTCCGGCTTTGCCTGGAAGGGTGAGTGCACGCCGAAATGCGGCAGGTAGAGAAAGAATGGCGCGTCCTTTTTCCGGCGGATGAAGTCTACCGCTTTGTCTGTCAGGAAGTCCGCGAGATATTGACCCGCTGGCACATCAGTCTTCGGGCTGGTCTGGAAACCGAAGTGACGGCCCATACTGACGATGGCTTCATCAAACCCGCGTTTGCCAGGGTGATAGTCGCCCTGCTCGCCGAGATGCCATTTGCCAAACATCGCGGCGGCATAGCCCGCCTGCTTCAATCCCTGCGCGACAGTGGTGCGGTCGAGCGGGAGCTTCGTCACATTCGGCACGGGACGAAGCGAACGCTTCCACCACGCAAAGCGGTCCTCGCTGCCCACAGTGTAAACGCCGGTGCGCGTACTGTATTGGCCGGTCATGAGTGCCGCGCGCGTGGGCTGGCAGTTCTGGCAATGGTAGTAGCGCGTGAGCCTTGTGCCCTGAGCCGCGAGCCGGTCGATGTGCGGCGTTTCGTAATACTTGCTGCCGTTCACTGCGAGGTCGGTGTAGCCAAGGTCATCGGCGAGGATAAAAATGATATTGGGCTTCCGCTCTGCGGCACGGCTGGTGCTGAGCAGGCTAAATATCAGAACGGTAAGCGCGACGAGGAACTTCATAGCAACCAACTCACCGCAGCAACTGCTCTCCGGCAAGTCACGCCTTCGCGGCAGTCCGGCACCGGCATTCACCCGACTTCGAGCCGTGCGAAGAACCGGCCGGCAGCATGCACGGACTGTTCCGTGCGCCACGTTTCAATGACGGTGCTGTCGGCGCTTTAAGAAGAGAATTTCTTACTTTGGAACAATGCGCTTAAGTCTCAAATCGTTTTCCCTCAAAATAACACTACAACTGCCTCGCCCACTACACCAGCGCCGACGCCAACTTCAAAGGAGGAAACGCCCCCAGCCATCTGGAGCATCGCTTCAGTGCCGGAAACCATGCGGGGCGTCAATCTGCGGCAAACTCCTGCATGAGGAGCCCGCGCATGGCGGAGTCCTCCGGCAGGGAAAGGCGGGCGCCTTCGGCGAGGCGGCGGGCATTGTCCGTATCGCCGGCCTCACGGGCGGCGATAGCGCGGAAGAGCAGCGCCGTGCCCGCGGTTTCGTCAGGAAAGACGCCGGGCTTCATAACATTGAGGAGCGTGAGCCCTTCCTCGAAGCGGCCGGTGCGGACGAGCGCTGCGCCCCAGCAGCAGAGGAGCCAGGGGTCGGCGGGAGCGGCGTCCACATTCGCCTCCGCCCACTGTGCTGCCAGCTGATAGAGCCCGGGAAGCGGGTGGCTCAGCGCGAGCCAGCAGGTGCCGTGCTTCACGAGGAGCACCGCGAGTCCCGGGGGATCGCTCTCCAGGTAGTCCTCAACGATATCGGGAATCCCGGCCACATGGCTCCCGCCGGCATGGGCGGCGGCCTGTACTTTGGCGAGGATGCCTGCGGCGCGCAGGGCCGGCCATTCAAAAGCCGAGCAGACATCGTATGGTGGTGCGGCGTGGTCTTCGTCTTTGGTGATGGCTTTGAACTGCAGCCAGTGGAGCCAGGGATCGTCCAGCTCAGCGGGGATATCGATCGCGGCCAGCGCTGCCTTCCTTTCGCCCGTATCTGTCAGGTACAGAGCCGCCTGGGCCGCTTGCTTCGGCGGCGTGGGATCCGGTGCGGTGCGCCAGGTGGCGAGTTCAGCTTCCTGAAGGCTGCGCAACAGAGCGGCAGGGCTGAGGGCGGTATTCGATGGATGCCGTACGTAGCCGAGCTGCTCTGCCGGATCGCGCACGGCTCCCGCAGCCCAGATGAAAAATCCGCAGACCGCCAGCCAGAGGAAAGGCCGCCAGGGCACGCCGTCTCCATGTGTGTCTCCGTAGGTTTGCACCACCATCCACGCTGCAGCCAGCCCGAAGACCCAGAACAGCGGGGTCAGTGGTTTCAGCGGGTGCGGTTTGTCAGGATCGGGCACAAAGGGGTGCCGCCGCAGAAAGAGAATCTGGCACATGGCGAGGCCGTCGGTGACCGCCGGGCCGGTGTCGGAGTCGAAGCGCCGCGGGATGGCGTTGAAGAGAAACTGCAGGACATTGGCCACGAAGAAGGCGGCGGCGAATTCCAGCTCCAGATGCGGGGCCGGCTGTGTGAACGTCTCGCACGGCAGCGTGCACCACACCGCGGCGGCGAGCATGAGATGCACCCCCGGCCCGGCGGCGGAGATGAGAAATTCCACCGGCAGCGGATACGGTTTCTCGCGTGGCTTGAGTTGCACCCAGCCTCCGAATGGCAGCACCCGCCAAATGACCGAGAAGCCCGCGATTTTCCGCCGCAGAATGACCGGCCCCAATCCGATAACCACCGCCTGCACCGGCACGTGCAGCAGCCGCGCCATTACCGCGTGCGCCAGCTCGTGCGGCACGACGGTGAGGATCATGAAGAGCCACACCAGGCTAAGATTGCCCACGGCCATCAGCGCCTGTGAATCCGGATAGAACAGCGGGATGAGCCATCCCGCCGCGCCCGCCAGCAGCCAGGCAAGGAGCGAGCCGCGCTGGGAAGTGAGCCCGCGCCGCCGCAGGCACTCGGGGCATTCCGGACGGCCGCCGCTCAGTGTAAAGACGGTGCCCGGCAGCGCCTCCCGGCCGCAGCGCGAGCAGTGGCGCGGATCGTCCTTGGGGCCCGGATCGTCGTGCATACAGGGCAGGTTACGAATGGTTAGTCGCCCTCGGGCATGATGTCGGGCTGTCCGGTGCTCAGCACGACCTGCTTCCAGAACAGACCGCCGGTGGCCACGCTGCGCTTCCCGGCCGCGAGGGAGAGCGGGATGAGCACATATTCATTGAGCCAGCAGGACACCATGCAGCCGGTGTAGCCGGCGAGGCCGGACTCGACTGCGAGCGCGCCGAGGCGTTCGCAGTAGGTGCGGTCTGCGGCATTCGGGGCAATGGCGCGAATGTGATGCCGCGGGCGGTTCACGAATGTCGTCACCGCGCGGCGGCGGGCATCGAAGAGGAAGTTCTTCTGCAGCCGCGTGGCCACCTGCTGGGCAAAGCGGTCCACTTCGATCTCTTTGCCCATGATCTTTGCGCCGCGGCGTGCCATGAGCGGGCCCACCCCCTCCGCGATCACCACCACCGCGCCGGCGCGGTCCTGGTGCATCACTTTCTCGCGCAGGGAATCCAGGCAGGTTTCAAAAGCGCGCTCGATTTCCTCCGCGGACTTCAGCCCGGCGAACATCTCTGGAATGAGCACAAGCGCGGCCCGGCCCGAGGCCATCGCGGCATTCGCGGCCACAAAGCCGGAGTCTGCACCGAAGAGTTCCATCACGCCCACGCGGCGTGTGGCGCAGGCCTCGGTGTGCATGGCGCAGATGATTTCCGCGGCCTTGTCCACCGACGTGCTGAAGCCGAACGACTGCGCCACCCACGGGATGTCGTTGTCCATGGTCTTGGGCAGTCCGATGACGCTCGTGCCCGGCACCATGCGGTAGAACTTCTCCGCGGTGCTCAGCGAGCCGTCGCCGCCGATGATGTAGAGAATCTGAATCCCGGCCTCGCGCAGGTTTTCCGCCACGCGCTGCGCCATGACCTGGCGGTCGAACTTGAACTCGCGGCGCGAGCCCAGATATGAGCCGCCGTCGTTGAACCACTTCGCTGTATCCGATGGTGTCAGCGGCATCATGTCAACCGGCTGCTCGGCGAGCCCTGCCATGCCGTCGAAGACACCAAACACCGCTCCGTTGCGGCTGGGATCGAGCCCGTAGGTTTTCCAGTGGCGGTTTACGATGGCATGCACCACGCGGTTCAGCCCCGGTGCCACGCCGCCGCTGGTCACGATGGCCGCGCGCACCGTAGCGGGATCAAAATACAGCTGCTCCCGCGGTCCGGCTTCCAGCAGACTCGGCACCGGCAGACCGGCTTCCACAAAGCTCATGATGAAATCCATGTCCGCGAGCACCGCCCGGCGCGACTCCGGCGCGCGGTAGTTCCCAACGCGCGATTCGGGCTGTGGATTGCGGATGGTGGCCGGCCCCAGCCGCGGCACATCCGTCGGCAGTGTGGCCTGTAAATTCCACGCCATGAGCCGCTCACCCACCCCGCGGGTGATAGTGGAAAGCGGCGTCCGTCTCCGGCTGTCGGCAGTTGTGTCGTCCATAAGCTCCCGCTCATAACGGACTTTCCGGAATTGTCACGCGGGCAGGTGAAGCCCGTCGCCAGAAGGCCACAGGCGGTGCAGCCGGCGCTAGTGCTTCGCCTTTTTGGCGAGGGCCTTCAGCCACTTTTCGTGCCACTTGGGGAGGTCGCGGGGCTTGGTGACGGTGAAATCATAGCCTCCGGGATTGACCGCGCGCATGGCGGCTTCACTGGACCAGGCTTTGCCGTCGCGCTTCCCCGGGAAGAAGGGCTGAGCGGTGTGATGGTCGTAGAAGCGCGCCCACTGGCCTGGCTGGCCTGGAAGTTCATGCGCGGCGAACCACGCCATACCGTCTGCGATGGCGGCGCGGATTTCCTGTGTGACGGGACGCACGGTGAACAGAAAGCGGATGACCTCACAGCCTTCGCCGCCGCTGAGCCCGGCCAGTTCGTAGGCCCGGGCAGTGACGGGCTGCAGGCTGATCAGATCATACTGCGCGGCCCAGACGGACGGCTGGCCGCCGGTCTTCACCTGCATCGCCAGCAGGGCACGGACGCCACGGTCCACGGCAGAGGCTGCCCGCTCGCGCCGGCCGTCATCCAGCCACGCCCACGGCTCGTCCTTGCGCGCCGCGGCCTGGAGCAGTTCGAGAACATGGAGCATGGCCCCGTCATTGAGCGTAACGCTGTCGTGATAGCCGCCCTCCAGCGGATAATTCTGCGGCCAGCCTCCATTGGGGAACTGGGCTTCGAGCAGGTAGTCGATGCCTTTCTCTACAGCGGCGCGCACGGCGGCATCGGGGCTCGCGGCGTGGCGGGCGGCGAGGAACTTCAGCTGGTCAGTGGTGCTGCGGTTGTCGAAGGTACCGGCGTAGTGGGATGGGTCTCCGCTGGAAGTGAAGGCCATGCCTTTTTGCCGCGGAGCGCCGTAGTTCACCGCCTTGGACCAGCCGCCGGCGGGCACCTGGAAGCTGATCATGCGGGCGGCGAGGGCAGCGCCTTCCTCACTGGTGAGCAGCGCGGCGGATTCCTTGCTGTCGTATTCAAATCCACCGCCCTCCGACGGAGCCGGCAGCGGCCCGGCGAGACCGGCAGCCTTTATTTCCCCCGCGAGCAGGGCATCGTGCTCCTGGCGGCGGGCATCGCTTTGGCGGAACCACGCCTCCCAGGCGGTGCGCTGGTCTGCGGGCAGGGCCGCCACCCGCCGGGCGTAGCGCGCAGAGGCGCTCTCCGGCAGGCCGCCGGCCTTCAGCTGCTTTTTTGCCCAGGGCACCATGCCCTCTTTCCAGTCTTCGAGCGTCACATCGTGGCCGCCCTCACGGAGGAAGTAGCCCACGCGCGAATTGACCAGTTTTCCGGCTTTGGGCCAGTCTTTGGCGTCGAGTGGCTTCTTGACGCCCAGCTGTTCCCAGACGGAAGCGGCGGCGGCAAGCGTGAGGTATTCACCGCGCGGATCGGCCCAGAGGTCGTCGGTGCCGCTGGTGGCAAGGAGTGGACGCGGAGCGATGAGCGCCGCGAGTTGATGCTGGTCGAACGGCTGCTCCGCCTCCTTGTCCGCATAGGCGGCAAAGTTCCCGCAGAACCAGTGCGGGAAGCGCGAGACGAGGTCGCCGGTGCGCTCGCCAAAGACGCGCTTCGTGAGCGCCATGCCGCCGGCCCCGGAGCCATTGCTGATCACCGCGGCAAAGCGCCTGTCCTGCACGCCGGCCCAGAGCGCCGCTTTCCCCAGACGGCTGAATCCGTGGACCACCACGCGCCCGGCATCCACGCGGTCGTTCGTCACGAGGTAATCCATCGCGCGGCTGAGGCCCCATGCCCATGCGCCCACCGCGCCCCAGTCGCCCGGGCCGGGTTCTTTGGCCAGACCGCGCACCCCGTCGCGCCAGCGGCCGGGCAGGTCGGGCTCGATCTCACCATAGGCCGCGGTGGCGAGTCCACAGCCATTCTCCAGCAGCCAGTCCACACTCCACATGTGCGCAAAGAGCCCGCGGCCGGCTTCCGTGGGGACGTGGTCGGACAGCTTGTTGTCGAACAGCCCCATGGCCCAGTGCCGCGGCAGCGGGAGGTCGGGCTCGGTGACGGTGGTGTAGTTGCCGTCGAAATTCAGCCCGAGGAAAACCGGCACCGGACCGGATACATCGTTTGGGAGGTAAACCAGCAGCTCCATCTGCCGGCCGGTCGCCGTGCCTTCAAAGAGCACGCCCACCCGCAGCCGTGTGGCCCGGCCGCCCCGGGCGTCCTTCTTTTCCTCCCGCACGACAAACTGGACGTTGTCCTCCAGGCCAGGAGGAGTGATCCCATACATGCGCTCCGCAAAGGTCTGGAGCAAGGCACTACGCTGCGCCTGCCACGCCGCGCTGTCCGCCGGGAGCGCCGGCAGCGTGTAGGGCGGCACGGCCGATTCCTCTTTGATGGGAGCGGGGGCCGCAGCAGCGGCAGTGACGAGAGCGGCGAGAATGCAGAGCGGTTTCATGGCAGGCGGAGAGCGCCATTCCTCATGTGCTGCCCCCGCAGCGTCAAGCACGCCAGGACCCGCAGAAGCTGCTCAGGGCACCGGCGCGTTCTGCAGCACATTTGCCACCAGTGAAGCCGGGTCGCCGGTCTGGCCGTGGCGGTTGTCGCGCAGGATAAGACGGTGGGCGAGTACGGCGGCGGCGATGGATTTCACATGATCCGGATACACCGCCGGTGCATTATCCATCCATGCGGCGGCCTGGGCGGCGCGCATCACCGCGATGCTGGCGCGGGCGGAGAGCGCCCCGCGGCCGGCGTCGGTCTTGCGCAGGCTTTCGCAAATGACGGTGATGTAGCGGCAGACGCGGTCATTCACCGGCACCGCGGCGCATTCGCGCTGGGCGGCGATGACTTCCGAGGCATGCAGAATGGGTCCGCCCTCCGGCGGCTGCGGACCGCGCTGGGCGTGCATCTTGAGGAGCTGCGCCTGAGTTTCCAGATCCGGCAGCGTCATGCTGATGCTGAGGAGAAAGCGGTCGAGCTGCGGCTCCGGCAGCGGGAAGGTGCCGGTGGCGTAGAGGTTGTTCTGCGTCGCGATTACCATGAAGGGCGCGTTCAGTTTCCGCGTCACGCCGTCCACCGTCACCTGCTGCTCGCCCATGCACTCAAAGAGCGCGCTCTGAATGCGCGGGCTCGTGCGGTTGATCTCATCCGCGAGCACGATGTTGGAAAACACCGGCCCGGGAATGAACTGAAACTGCCCGGTGCCCTGGTGAAACATGGAGTAGCCCACGATGTCGCTCGGCAGCAGGTCGGGAGTGAACTGAATGCGGCTGAACGTAGCCTCGATGCTCTTGGCCAGGGTGGCGGCGAGCGTTGTCTTGCCAATGCCGGGCGGCCCCTGAATGAGCACATGACCGCCGGCGAGCAGCGCTGTGATCAGCAGGAATGAGGAGTTCTCGGCACCGAGCACAGTGCCGGTGAGCCTCTGATGCAGCGACTGTAGGTTGTCTCTCACGGATGGATAGGGTCGGAGGGTTGCAGCGACGAGCATGGAACACACCCGCAGACCGGGAAAGCAGAAAAGCCGGGCCTGTGAGGAACGCCACAGCCCCGGAATCCCCTGGGGAAATGTGCGCCGGGATTCCCGCTAGGGCTCCTGCCAGAGTTCGCAGATGCGCTCGATGTGCAGGGCGCGGCCGGTGGTGCAGTCCACCTCCACCCAGGCGCCGCAGACGCGCACCGGCCCGTGCGCCACGGCCAGCTTGGCCGGCAGCCCGGTGCGGAACCGGTGCAGTACGGGGTCCACCTTGCTGCCGATGACACTGTTCAGCGGGCCGCACATCCCGGCATCGCAAATGAAGGCGGTGCCTTCCGGCAGAATGCGCTCGTCCGCCGTCTGCACGTGGGTGTGGGTGCCCATCACGGCGGAGACACGGCCGTCGAGGTGCCAGCCCATGGCGATTTTCTCGCTCGTGGCCTCGGCATGGAAATCGACAAAGATGACCGGCGTCTCGGCGCGCAGGGCAGCCACTTCGCGGTCGGTGGCGATGAAGGGATTCTCCAGCGGCGGCTGGGTGAAGGTGCGGCCCTGTGCCTGGAGCACGGCCACTTTGCCCTTCGCCGTTTCCAGCACCACGCTGCCCTGACCCGGCGTGCCGTTCGGCCAGTTCAGCGGCCGCAGCAGACGCGGTTCGGTGCCCATGAAGTCCACGATCTCGCTCTGGTCCCACACATGGTCCCCGGTGGTCACGACCGCCGCTCCGGCGCGCATGAGACTGATGGCAATTTTTGGCGTGATGCCGCGCCCGCCGGCGGAGTTCTCGCCGTTCACGATTATGAAGTCGATGCGGTGCTGCTCCTTGAGCCTGGGCAGCAGGTCGATGACCGCCCGGCGCCCTGGCTCGCCGAAAATATCGCCGAGAAAGAGAATGCGCAGGGGCGTGTCTGCTGAAGGTTGATCGTTCGTTTCCACGGGCTCTCCCTGGCAGTGCGCTGCGGCCTTGTCCATCATGATTCCGCCACGCGGCAGGGGACGATGATACCGTCCTTCATGCCGTGGATGATCTTCTTGTCCGCGGGCACGATGGTGGCCAGCACGCCGCCGCAGCGAATGCCGCTGCCGTCCCGCGCCACAAAGTAATACGGGCACAGCCGCACCCGGCCCTGCATGATCCTGACATTCCCTGTGGCGGGGTCATAGTAGGGATGCTCCACCAGCTTCGCCGGGCGGAACTCCTGGAGCACCCAGGGATGCTGCGGGAAGTCGGCCTGAGCCTGCGCCACGGCTGCTGCCCAGTCCGCCTGGCTCACATCGTGCCCGATGACCACGCTGCGGCTGCCCCAGGCATTTTCTGAGAAGCCGCTCAGCTTCAGCACCAGCTGGCGCTGCTTTTGGGAAAACGCCGCCAGTTCCTCCCACGAGTGAATCTCCAGCCGCGGCAGCACCGCGTGCGGCGGCAGCGGCGCGGGGTCCACCACCCAGCCAAAGGGGATGAGCTTCGCGAGGGCATCGCGCTGGTTTTCCCGCAGCGCCTGCCGCCACGCCTCCCGCAGCGGACGGCTCCAGAAGAGCGCCAGCCACAGCTTTTCCTCCAGCCACGGCTTCACTGGCGCGCTGATGTGCTGCTCCGGCCCCGCCAGCGCCTGCCAGTGCGCGATGTTCTCCAGGTCGAACAGCTCAAAGAACCGGTACACGTCCCGTCCGCGCGGCGCATAGTGCTCCGCCTCCACCGTGGCAAACCCGCTGCCCAGTTGCCCGGCCAGCCACTGCATTTCCGGCAGATAGTCCCCCGCCTCGCGCGAGACCACGATGTCCGCCCCCTGAGGGAACAGGCTGCGGAATCCGTTCACCATGCCATCCGCCCCCCCGCACAGCGCCCATCCTGGCTGCAGGGCCGCGTAGGTTTGCCCCAGCCACGCTGTGAGCCCGATTCCGCCAGGCACACTGTCTATTTCCGTCAGCGAAAACCCCTCCTCCGTGAGCAGCAGGTCCGGACGGATCACCGCCGGCAGCGCGTCGCGGTGCGCCGGGTGCTGCGCCGCTTCCAGCAGTGCCGCCGGCTTCCCCGCCTCCAGCAGCGCCGCGATCCACGGCGGCTGCTTCCCTTTGCGGCTTTGATAATAGAGATCATTGCACGCCTTGAGGAACACCTGCAGCCGGTGCCCCAGCCGCTCCAGCTCCGCCCACTGCCCCGGCGAAAGCGCAAACGGCTCCGGTGAACTTAGCCACTCCCGCCCGGCAAACAATCCGCCGGCCGGCATGGCTCGCTGCAAGTCAGTAAAAGTGGCAGGCATGTCAGTAGCCCCCGCCCATGCCCCCCCGCACCCGCCCGCGCAATAGGCTTTCCCGCGGGCTTATTGGCAGGGGTGCCCTATTGGTGCCGCAGCCATTTCTGCATCAAGGCCCGCGGGCATCTCCTGGCATAGCACCTGGCGGCCATCCTCAGCGTAGTTGCTGTAGGTCACGCCAGTGATGGCCGAGGGCGACACTGCCTGCCACGCAAGACTGGGCCACGCCGCGCAGGTGCCGATTTCACTGTGGAGCGCCGCCAGTTCCAGGTCAGAGGCGATCTTCCGCACGGGACTTCCGCGCCCCAGGCCGCGCCTGACCTCCGGCTGGATTTCTAGAGCGCATCTCATAACCGTTTAAAGAGGATAAAGAAGGAGGCGGGGTGGAGGAAGTCTTCGCAGTTTTCGATATAGCGCTCGTAGCTGACGGTGAGGCGGCGGGAGAAGCCCAGCCAGGAGAAGAGCCGTTCGACTTTCCATCTTCGTTTGTGGCGGCGCAGTTCACGGCCGTCCTGGGTGCGGCGGGTGCCGGTGCGGTTGGGCGAGATCGTGCGGATGCCCATGGCTGCCATTTCGGCGTCCAGCGGATTGCTGTCGTAAGCTTTATCACCAATGAGCCGCTGCGGCAGCGCGCTGGTAAAACGGCTGCGCACGGTCTGCACGGCGAGCTTCACCCCGCCGGGCGAAGCGCTCTCCACGCACACGGCGACTGGATAGCCATGAGCGTCTGCCATTCCCATGATCTTGGTGCC
>Ga0315905_10006422_pt1 | contig 11955 bp, 12 predicted proteins | sample LakEriMetagenome_5_FD_203522 | JGI IMG/M metagenome (GOLD analysis project Ga0315905, IMG submission 203522) | Freshwater fungal communities from buoy surface, Lake Erie, Ohio, United States - Buoy 4 MA121 | ecosystem: Environmental > Aquatic > Freshwater > Lake | place: USA: Lake Erie, Ohio...
GCTACGACGCGCAGCGCAGGAAAGAGATCCTGCAAGTCACTTGCAAACTGTTCGCCAATCCACAGTGAGGCCTCACATCCGGTTATGAGCACGTCCACCTCCAATCTGTCGTGTACGTCGTCTGCGCTAACTGCAGAGTGGCGCTGTAGAATGAGCTTCTGCATGAGACAAGATATCATCCCTTTGTCAGCAAGCATTGTGGTGTTTGATGAAATGCGCAGACTCGGTGAAGTCAGGCCCGATTGCAAACACGCTCTTCAGCATACACACGTAACCTTCAAGGCTTCATAGAATGCGAGCGATGTCAAGCAATTTTTGCCCATCGCGTCCCCCACGGATGTTTCGCCCAGCATGTCCCATTCTTTCCTGCCATGTACGCTGGTAATGAGAGCAAGTGCAGGTGTGCAGACACGGATCTTCGGACCGATGCCCTTTCGAGGTATCCGACGTGCTCTTAACACGCACATTAGGGACCTGATGGTAGCAAGAATGCGTGGAATCTGTTGCAAATCATGAGCAACGATGTCATGATTGCTTGAGCCAGCCGTCTGCATATAAAACCATGTCAGCATTGCTCTTGCTATCCTTTTTACGCTCTTTCTCACCCTCTAACATTTACCTGCAGCAAAGAAGAAATCGAAATGCATGAGTCTGGGTGCTGAAATTCTTCCTTGCACAGAAATTTCTTGACGCGCTGCTTGTACACGCGAAGGTGAAGTCCGGCTTGCATCGGAAAAGGCGCAAATAACCTGAATCGAAAGCAATGCACTTGTACTCAGTGTGTGTGTGTGTGTGTGTGTGTGTGTTTGCTTGCAATGTATACCGGGTCAGCCCCCCGCAACCACGCTCGGACGTTAGGTAGGGTCAGGCCTAAATCTGGTTTGACAGCTACATAGGCCACAGGTACAGTCGAAACGTGTTCAGAAATGATAGCAAACGAGTGAATTACCCGCCCATGTTGCCGATAGTGTTGCTGAAAATGTCTCGAACGTTCCCGCTGGCCGTCCAATGAGCCATGGCAAGTGACAAGGTTTGAGCGCACGAAGCTACTCGGACTTCGACGACTTCGCCACCATCTTCATCGAGATCATATCGATGCGTGCACGAGTGAGAGCGAGACGACGCTCCTTTCGGACCGACGATGCCGCACTTGTTTGCTCCACTTGCGAGTTGCGCTGCTTCACTATCTTCGAACCCAATCTCGTGCGCAAAGGGTACATTCAAAGCGGATGCCTCAGAGCCCCAGAGCACAACACCGTACGCCTCGTTAAAGCTCAATGACATAGCCTGTTATTCAGAACACAACACACATACGTCAAATACGCAAATGATGTGGGACTGAAACCAAGAACCTCGCAGAACTTATGCACGAGCACGCAGGTGGGCAGAAACCTGCCCCCGCGAAGCAATGACGACAAGATTGCGATCTAGGGAGCAGCACGCTGATATGCCGAAGGAGCCTGGAAAACATACAACATCGGGGCAATCCATATACTTCGAACAAATCAGGTAACTCATTATGAAACAAGTAATTTAAATTGAAATAGTTGATGACGTGCCAGCACGGATAGACAAGCTCGAACCATGGGCTTTTTCCATGAATTTGTGTACGGATGTAAAGAGGTCATTCTCGAGGAAGAAGTGCGTGGCGTGCCGTGCCAGCGTTTCGCATGTCCCATACCTGTTGTGTTGTCAATTTGCGGTTGCACAGAATTGTCAAAGCCAGTGCAGCAGCAAGTGCAAGGGCACACATAAAGCATGAGAAGGAATCGTCCAATGAGAGGCACAGCTGAAATCGTTACGTGTTGTGGAGACGCGGATCTTTGAACAGCTCTGCAGCCAACGAGGTCGACAGATGCTCAAGGTTCGAAAGGTCGTCCTTTAGAGCCGTCACGCCATGATGCTTTACAAAGCTTGAGAACACCTTCCGGTACATGAAAATGAGTACATTTATAAGCAACTCATTGTACGCAACAACATGCACGGATATGTTCGATAAGCAAAACAAACACCTTGTCAGCGATGGCGCCTGCAGAGTTCAGGGTCTCAGGATCGATGACGTTTGCATGAAACGATGTCGTATTACATGTCGACAGCAGCGAACTCAGCCGCAGTGCATGCTTCCAGATGCCTGACGTACAACAAGGAAATGTGTCACGGCATTGCACAGTGGTGTAACTATGAGGACATGAACCTCGAAATAAAATGATGTCAGCATAGGGGAGTCGGAATCGGTAACTAGGCATGCAAGAAACGCAAGACACCTTGGGTGCGGAACAGCTCCAACATCCCAGCCACCTTGACTGAGTCGCACCCGGGAATGCTGTAAATGTTTGCAGAAATTGTGAGTGCCAACAGTAGCAGCAAGCTGCGCGTGCTCGTCCATCGTCTTTTCCCCTAAATTTGGCAATGATCCTTTTGTGCCAATCTCAAAGAGCTAATCTAGCTCGTTGCCATATTTCAGACCTGCGGGTCCGAAGCACCAGCTGAAGCCACAATCCTACTTCCTTATGGGTTCGCAGCACGTGCGTGTCGAGTTCCTCGAGATAATCTAAGTCGCCGTTATGAGTGACGTAGAGTTCGAAGTTCTCATTTCTTTTCTGCCAGCCTGCCCGCGATAAGAAGATGAGAAAAGAGACTAACGCTGAACGTGCTTCAGCGCATACAAAAACATACCAGAAGGAGTGCAACTCCAAAAGACCACACGAGATCTCTTGCTGAAGCGGTGTGGATGCGTGTCAGTGACCGAGGGGCCTGCATTTGTTTCCTCAACAGGATCAGACACAAGGCCGTGAGACAACGATGGGACATGCGCAACGCTCGTATGACATCATTCACTATAGTATAGTAGTATATACTATTCTTCCTTGCTCAGACGTTTTTGAGCAATATGCTATACTATATATTGCGAGATGATGACACATTACCCGAGGAAGTGGCAAAGCGTGTGTGGCCCAGGAAAAAGGCAGGAGACCCGTCCCTTTCAACATACTTTTCATGGGAGTTTGAGCTGTTTGCTTCTGCATGCGGCTCAGACCGGCACCAGAATATAGACAAAAGTAGCCGCTTGACCTGCAACCAAACTTGGCAAAACCACAGCAGGCACGCGAACCTCATCACAAGGTTGGAGGCGACATCGGCGCGCTTCGTGGGGACGAACCGATGCCTGCATCGGTATATATGTCACATATTGTGTATCATGACATACAATTCAGGGTATATATGTCACATATTGTGTATTATGACATATAATACATCTGTATATATGTCACATATTATGTATTATGATATATAATACACAACAGAAAATTATGCGGGCGACTCAAATACGAAACCGCGTATTTGAGTCGCCTGCGCAACATGTGAGCAAGGAGGAGGCAACAGGTGAGCGAGGAGCGTTGGTCTGTGGAAGGCTCGTCTTTTTATTACGATGCACAGGACATCTGCAACACGCTTTGAGGCAAACGGAGTTGAAGCGAGAACGCACCGCAAGGTCGAGCCGTCTGCCAACACAGTTACGAGCCCTGTTTGTGTAAGTACGGGTGTGTGTAAGTGATCAATATACACCTGCATTTCGTTCTTCTAATGTACAGGTAGGCAGCACGCACAAGAGACAGATACAACTTTTAACCTCCTGCTTGCCCACCACGGGCGGCTGTCGTGGCCGCCATTTGTCTAAGGGTTCCTGTCGATAGTAGAATGAACGAGTTTGTAGTCAGTTCGTAGTCAGTCCGTGAAAGATCAGACGCAACGTACAATGCAATGCAGAAAACAAAACTGCCCAAAAAGAGCCGATAGAACAGGAATGCCTGAATAAAAGATCAGATTCATACCTGACACATCGACCAGCTTATTGCACGCACTCACAAGGAGCATCCCAAAGTTGCCGCAGCGAAACAAAACGACATCAAGGCATTGTGAGTCGTCATCATGCAACGAAAATAGATCTGTAACGCTGGCTCCTGCAGTCACGCTCCACGTTGCAATCACGCACGCTGGTGAAGATACGGTGTTAAAGAAAGATTTGCAAGGGGCAGGTACCACTTCTCTCGCATATTATCCCTCGCGCCTCTTTCTCTGGCTCCCTGGCAGGAAAGACGTGCACACCCTCTTATGCGTGCATACCTTGGAGAATGCCAAGCTTGCAATCGCTGCCGGCAACAAGGTCCTGGCAGGCAGTGGTCATCAGCGCTAGAGCAAGTGATGCCACGAAGCCTGCGTACTCGATGATCCGTTTGCGCGCAGGAGATGTTGCCCACAACTAGTGTGCACGTATGTGTGTGGAAAGAGCACGCGCGAGCGAGAGAGAGAAAACGTCACCATCTCGATCACGGGAACCACGCGACAGAGAACGGGGGCGAATAAAGCCAACCTTGACATGCGGAGCTTTGGCCTGCTGTGGCCAGCCCGAACACGGTACTGCAGCCTGAAGCCACGACCACAGCGGCACATTGCACGTGGCGTTATGGAAACTGAGGCACTTGCATATGCGGGAAGCCGAGGGCGAAGAATTTGCATCAGGCGAAGATCGTGGATCTGCCGAGCTGTCCTTTGCTTGCAGGTCAGTGTAGAGATGTTCTGGTATGAGTGCATCTGTTTCGGTTGCGCAGAAAAATCTTCAGACTTGTACATCGGCAAGTGCACACAAAAGTACAACAGCATGAGGCTGCACCAAAAGCATCGTGAAAGACGGGGCTTGCTCATGCACATCTAGATGCGCGGCTGTACCAGCAACCAGGTGCGAATACTCGTGGAAGAAGATTGACAAGATGAGCACAGCTCGAAAAGTGAAGAGCACCACGAGGACGCGAACGGCGCAGAAAAGGACTGGCTCCTGCAATCCACGTTGCGCACCGCGCACAGCATGCCAGATGTCAGCTCTTAGTCCCAAGGGTTTGCGACTGAGCCCATGTCCAGCATGGACGAGAGCTGAGCTTGAGGCCTTCTGAGGCTTCCTCTCTTTGCCGTGACTTCGTGCCTAAAGTCAGTTCGCGCTGACATGAAGCCGGTGTCGCATGCATACCTGTGCGCAAAAATTCGCTGTGATATCACGGTTGCACTCCACACACACATACACATAAAAACACAAATGGAGTTCTGAGCAGCTCACATCTGAGCTGCTCAATCTGAGCAGTGCTCAGATGCGTGCGCTCTCGTCGTCAGACATCTCTGCTCTCACCGTGCTCGTTTCCATCATGCTCGTGGCGCAGTAGGCGGCTGATAGGATGAAGCTCGCCAAAGGCGACCACCGCGGCGCACCTGAGTTCGCATTCAAAACCAGCGCGTAGGGGTTCAGCACTCTGCTTCGGGCCGCGGAAAGCTACGAGCACGGCGGGCACGGGTCTCACCGGGGTCACAGGCCGCAGCCTCGGCGAACAGGAGCCAAAAGACCGGCATGCTAGGCCGCCTGTTGCCGCCACACCGATGCCCTACGGGGCGCGTGCCTACTGCCCTCGATTCTCTCGTATTTGGATGCCCTTCTCTCGTTTACTCGGATGAGAGAGAAGGATGAATTTTTTACGTGATCCCAGTAGTAAAATTAAGTGTCAGAATGAAAACAAATCTTTTCAAGCACGACCCAGCCGCAGATTCTCTCAGATTCTCACCGCCCCCCAGCTAGCTGGCCCGACGCTCTCGAGATTAGAGGGGCCGCTGTAGTCACGGATTTCAAAAGCAGCGACTGAAAACCAAGAACGGTTCGGAATTCGGATTCGTTTGACCTGTGGTACAAAAGATTGGATCTGTTTGGTTTCCAGGTCTCTTTTGGAAACGATGTGAAGAATTTCGTGCGGAAAAGCACTAATCGCTGTTTTTACCGCATCGTTTCAGGGCCACGAGATGGCGGCCGAAATAAATTTCCATTTCCAAAACGGGGGTCGTAATTGAAGAGATTTGTTTTCACTCGGATGGCACTGTCACAAAGCCAAACGGCCTTTCTCTTTTAGGCGCAAGGGAAGCAAAATCCGAGGACAGAGCGACAGTGCGCGCGCTCCGCTCGAATCCGAGCACGGCAGGCGCGCGGATCGCACATTGCCTCGTGATCCGGATCACAGTGGTATGGCCACGGCAGCGATTGCGATAGAGCCAATCAGCGCGCACACGCGCGAGATCACGAGGATGCAGAGCGAAAGCTTGGTCCAGGACGCGCCTGGTGCTATGGACGCGGAGTCCGAAATGCGCATGCTAGCGACCCAGCATCTGCGCAACCTTGTGCAGGCGAGCCACGAGGCCAGTGCGCGCGGGATGGTCAAGTCCACGTCCACGGAGATCTTGCTGCAGTATAACCGGCAGCCCCTGCACGTGCGCTCCAGGGCTGAGCAGTGGGAGCTTCCGCGCACGGAGATTCAGCTTGCGAGCAAGCTGGGGGAGGGCGATGGCGGTGTGATATATCGGGCGCAGTGGCGCGGACTTGACGTCGTGGCCAAGATGCTGAAAACTGCAACAGACCGGGCGTCGGCAATAGACCGCTCGGTTGCGAAAGCAGACCTTATTAACGAAATCAGCTTGCTGTCGCGGCTGCGGCATCCGAACCTGGTCATGTTCTTGGGCGCTTGCACGGTGCAAGAGCCGCTCATCATCATCAGCGAGTACCTTTCAGGCGGGAACCTCGAGGACTACCTCCTTTCCAAGCGCAAGGGTGGCCGTTCCGGGAAGCCCTTTCAGCCACCGCCAAAGTTGGTCCTGCAGTGGTGCATGGAGCTGGCCCGGGCGCTCTGCTTCCTCCACAACTGCAACCCCATCATCATCCACCGCGACCTCAAGCCAGCAAACCTGCTGCTAAACGAAGATGGGCACCTCAAGATTGGCGACTTCGGTCTCTCCAAGGTGAAAGATCTGCAAAAAATCGCAGGCACCTACCGGATGACGGGCAAGACAGGCTCGATGCGTTACATGGCTCCCGAGGTGTTCCTCGACGATCCTCAATACGACGAAAAGGTGGATATCTACTCCACTGGACTCATCATGTGGTACATGACAACCGGTGAGCGGCCCTTCGATCGCGTCCCCGCACAGGTTGTGGCAGAAAAGGCGTCAACGACCATGCTGCGACCCGACATTCATCCAGTCGTGGTAGTGGGCGGGCCGCGGTATGCAGCATTGATACAGCGGTGCTGGGACAACGAACCGAATGCCCGGCCCTCCGCCGCGCAACTCGTGGATGAGCTCGAGGCCTTGAGTTCAGAGTTCAAAGAAAAGAAAGGCTCAAAATGTTCAATCATGTAACCGTGTGCTTTTCCGGTGGGGGGGCAGCAGGCACATGAATAAATTTACATGCATCGTTTTCTTTCCCTTTCGCCCCAGTCGCTGGTGCCCTGTGCGGTCGTCAATAAACTTCTCTCTCTCTCTCTCCCTCCTCCTTTTGTTCTGATCTGAATAAATCCCTCCTCCGATAAGGGAGAGAGATTGATCGCCTGCATTCCACGGAAACGATAGATAAAACGGGAAAATAAAACCAAAATGATCGGTTTGGGAAAACCTGTGGTAATATTGGAGGGATGGGGGGACCCAAAAAACCGTGGGATTCAGGTGATCAAGATGGAGTTCTCTCTCCCTCCCTCCCTCATTCTTCTTTCTCCCTCTCCCTCTATCCTCCCTCCCTCCTTCCTTCTCTCTCCTCTCCTATCATCGGAATAACCCCTCCTCGAGGCCTGTTTTAAGTTTCCTTTGAGGCAGCTTCCGCAATGACACTCCCCTACAGCACGCTAGGGTCTTCACCCAGCACTAGGGTCTAAACCCAGTACTAGGGTCTAAACCCAGTAACCAATTTGCGTCTCCTGTGGATCTAAGTAGGGCCTAAACCCAGTACTAGGGTCTAAACCCAGCACTAGGGTCTAAACCCAGTACTAGGGTCTAAACCCAGTAACCAATTTGCCTAATGCATTCTTAGGCCCTACAGCACGCTGATCCCCATAGCCCTAGATCTAAGGAGAGCTTGGAGGCCGGCGCCGAGCCGCGCACATGCCTCCTTACACACCTCTTCGTTCAGGTTGCTGTGTAAAAAGAAATCACAAAAAAAAATAAGCACACATGCCTTCTAACAAACCTCTTTGGTCATGTTGCTGTGTGTGTGTGTGTGTGTGTGTGTGTGTGTGTGTGTTGTGTGTTGTGTGTATGTGCGACGTACCTAACATCACATACATCTATTGCATATTACATACTGCACATGCACAATAAAACTTTCAGCGCACCTGTAACACACGCGGAAAAGAGACCTACTACAGTATCAAAAGAGACCTACTACAGTGTCACCTGTAACACACGCGGACATGTCCTTTAAACCCACACGCCGAGCCAGGAATCACACACACCTGGTACATTTCCCCCCAACCCCCCCACCCATTTCAAATGTAAGTTTCTAACAACACGCATGCTCACGCACATAATAAGGACGCGCACACGCACAAGCACACGCACGCACATGCGATGTGTGTGTGTGTGTGTGTGTGTCTGTGATTGTGTGGGTATACACACTGGTATACATAACAAACAGACACAGACACAGACACAGACACAGACACAGACACAGACACACACTTTGTGTTCGCCAGCCAACCACTCAACTACTGCAAAATCATCCATAGGTGACCCGTCCTCGTTCCGCGGCAACCGAACCTTTGTGTGTGTATGTGTGTGTGTGCGTGCGTGCGTGTGCGCGCGCACGTGAGAGAGCGCGCAAAACATACGTGGGCGGCACAGACAGACAGACAGACAGACAGACAGACAGACAGACAGACAGACAGACAGACAGACAGACAGTGCATGTAGACATACATACACACACACCCAATCAAATACACACACGCACACACACACACACGATCAAGTAGGTTGCGCGCGAGCCACCCGAGGATGCTGACAGCTGTCAGCAGCCTCATCTACAGAATAAATTCTATCTATAGAGAAAACATTATCTATAGAGAACACATCCTACCTATAGAAAACACATTCTATCTATAGAAAACACATTCTATGCACCATCAAATAGATGGCGCCAGAGCCACCGAGGATAGCGTCAGCCCCCAGGACGCCGGCAATGGTCTCGCGCATCAGCTCCTTGTTGCCTTTGAGGCGCGTCACCATTTCACGAACCCAGTTCGCACCGCGGCCGCAATCCAGGGCGCCCAGCGCGGCCTTCTGCGAAATGACTGGCGGGCATATGGGGATGGTATCCTGGGCCTTAAAAAGCTGTTCCCCGAGTGCGGGCGGGTATGCGAGGTAGCCTACGCGCCACCCCATCATACCGTAAGATTTGGAAAAGCTAAAGGTGTTGAGGATAAAATCGCCCTCCACGCACGAGTGAGCAGGGTGCCCCTCAGCTTCGTACGCAAAATACTCATACGCGTTGTCGACTAGGAGCCAGGCGCCAGCGTCGCGGCACAAGCTAGCCAATTTCTCTGGGGAGAAATTCTGAAAAGTCAGTGCCCTAGTATATTTACTATAGAAGGTCGCTGTAAATGGGACTTTTCAGAAGTTGTGCCGAGCGAAGCCTTTGGCACCATCACCCCTGTAGGATTGCCAGGATTACACACAGTGACCAACTTGACAGGGGCGTGTGTGGAGGAGGACAACCGCTTAGCCAAAGCTTCGAGATCCGGTTGTAAATTGTCCAGCACTGCTGCTGTTTCGACATTGGCGCCCACCATCTGCAGGGCCATCATGTGATTAAAGTAATATGGGCAGAAGACAATCGCCACATCGTGTTGATCCAGGAGGCACAGGCAGGCGTTCACGTAGGCCTGGTTCGAGCCGCTCGTCACCATGATAGCGGAATTTGCCAGCCCGTTTTCTCTTTTAATTTTGGCCGTCAGCGCCTCTCGAAGGGCAGCTAATCCGTCATCCGCGCAGTAGCTGTTCGTGTCATCCTCGTCCAAGCCAGCTCTTACCGCGTCGACGGCTGAGGGCGGCGGCTTCCAGTGCACTATACCTTGCGCAAGCGACAGCAAGCCCTCCTTGCCCCGCATCATCTTTTGCATTTGGACAATGCATGGCGCATCTGGCAGAAATTCTGGATGGTCAGTACCCCAGCATAATCAGTATACAATATTAGGTTGGAGCGTCGTTGGAGCAATGACTTTTGGGAATTGCCTGTAGCTAGAATACGGGAACTCATTACTCGAGCATCCTCCCTCGCTGTTCCCATGGTCGCCCTCTCACAGGGAGCCCCTTTCCGCAGGCGGGCCTGCAGAGGCAAGTGGCTGGGTTGCAACGAGTGGAAGGGCGTAGTGCTCGCAGTTTCTCATCCGTCGGGGCGCACGAACTCGCTAACACCACGTCAGGGTGGTAGCGGTTCCGACAAAGTGCACCCCACTCCCTCAAACTGTGGGATGATGCCGTTTCCTTGAACAATGCCCAGTTGCTCACCAACACGCACACTCAAGAACGTCAGATGCCCTGGTGGAGGGGGTGGACGGGGTCGATGCCGGCCAATCCTTGCGATCACCGCCCTGCTCGCACTGCAATTGGGTGTTTGCGCGGGCCCCGGGGGGCACAAGACACCGGGGGGAGGGAGAGCGAGGGAGGAGGAGAGAAAGGGCGTGAGCGAGTGCGATTTTGTGGAGCAGCTTGTGGACGTGCACTGTCGCAACCTGCAGCTGATGCGGCTACAGTGCGCACGCTCCACCGACCTTTCAGAAGCGGAGCACAAACTGAATTGCTGCCGGCAAGCTTGCTGCGCGCAAGAACTCTGCCAGATATACGTCACTAACATACATCGGGCGCGCGACGACGTAGAAAACATAGTAAGCTGTTGGATGGGCAATCACACGTTTGTCGACTGCGGCTCCTCATCGGGTGGGGAGACCGCACTTGCGATGGGCTGGGTCGGAGAGCGCGCAAAGACGTCCTCAGTCTATGCCGACGACTACCTCAGCCATCTCCTCCTTACCATCACTGGCTTGCAGACAGATCCGCAGCCCGCACACCCAGGTACAATACATTCGCTCTGTTTTTTAGATATAAACATTGATAATAACGTTATCCTAATCATTAATGCCAGCGCACCAAGTTCGCGCAGCTCGTTTTCCAAACCTGCAGACGTCGCCCTACAGTCCGAGCCTGGTCTGGAGGCTCATTCATGGCATCCAATGGCCCTCAGCCGCCTTTCCATCCATCACCACTGTAGGCACGACGAGGCTCGCGATGCTCCACGAATTGCTCATGCGCTGCGAGAGGGAGGGGATCCCTGGCGACGTGGTCTGATATTAGTAATAGCTTGAATACATACATGCATACATACATACTTATATGCATACATGCATATGTAAAAATACAGACATACATAAATTTAGTGAAAATTAATTGTCAATTTTTATGTTATTTAAAAAAAAAAGAACAAAATTACTATCGATTATAAGATATTCTCTCTCTCTCTCTCTCTCTCTCACTCACTCACTTACTCATACACACACACTCTGACACACACACACACACACACACACACACACACGCACACACGCACACACACACACACATACATATGTAAATACATACACATACATATACATACATACATATACATACATAACATACATACATACATACATACATACATGCATGCATGCATACATACACACACACACACACACATCATACATATACTTATCATTAGGTCGAGGCTGGGGCCTGGCGTGGAGGCGTAGCCATCTTCGTGGCCGGAGTCATCAGGAGGCGCCGCATCATGAACCGTCGTGTGTTGGCCTGTGACCATTTCGCCTCCCGCGTTCCCCGTCACCACTATGCCTCCTCCCACGTGTCCTTTGACACTGTAGTAGGTCTCTTTTGATACTGTAGTAGGTCTCTTTTGACACTGTAGTAGGTCTATTTTGACACTGTAGTAGGTCTATTTTGACACTGTAGTAGGTCTATTTTGACACTGTAGTAGGTCTATTTTGACACTGTAGTAGGTCTATTTTGACACTGTAGTAGGTCTATTTTGACACTTTAGTAGGTATCTTT
>Ga0315905_10006423_pt1 | contig 11954 bp, 6 predicted proteins | sample LakEriMetagenome_5_FD_203522 | JGI IMG/M metagenome (GOLD analysis project Ga0315905, IMG submission 203522) | Freshwater fungal communities from buoy surface, Lake Erie, Ohio, United States - Buoy 4 MA121 | ecosystem: Environmental > Aquatic > Freshwater > Lake | place: USA: Lake Erie, Ohio...
CTTTCTATAACACACACCGTCTCCATTCATCCCTCTCCTTCCAGTCCCCGCTAGACTTCGAAGCCTCACCCCGCCATTCTCTAAACTAACTTTCCCTTTTTACGTCCGCATTTTCACGGCAAGATCAAAGCAGGAAGTTATGGAGTTGGATTACTCAAATTCAGATCATCAGCAGCTATTTGAACGAGTATTTGGCCGCAAACTCAGTGAGCCAATGCCAGATGAGTTTTTCAAGAAACCACCGCATCAAGTGATCGAAGTGAAATCTATCGAAGCCCGGGCAGCTTCAAAGCCAAAGATTGGCACTGCTGAAGCCGCCTCGACAGAAACCACACCGACACCGAAGCCGTCGCCAGTGGTGCAGCCGCCGACCCCGCAGAAGTTGCCCTCAACGACTCCGACGACAACGCCCCCATCAACGCCGTGGAGCATCATCGTCGTCTTGATCGTGGCGGCAGGTGGCCTGCTGTGGTTGCTGCTCAAGGGGCGGAAGTGACCGGCCTGCAACGTCGCTGGAACCAACTCCAGCGCTTCGCAAAGCTCGCGGCTCCGCCTTAGCCCACCACTGACAAGCTCCGCCCTCTCCCCCCCACCGCAAGGAAGTGTGGCGCTTTCCATATCGCGCCAGCTCCGCAGGGTATGTCCCACGAGCCATTAAAGTTAGTGGAATGACAGAGCAGTTCAGTGGACCAGTACGTTCGTGAGCGTGTCGCAACTGCAACGCTACTCCGGCCTGCGACGCTGCTCCCCGCCCCACCGTGCCTGAGCTTGGCGTTGTGCGGCGGGCGTTGGGGCTTTCGATGAGCCGCTCGCTTAAATGATGCGTTCAGGACTGCGAGAGCGTGTCATGGTGAGGCCGCATAATGAGGCGCTGCAGGCAACCGGCCCCCGCTTCGGTTCGATCATGTCCCGGAAGCTGTCGGGCGTCAGCCGCCTGCGCAGCCCGGGCAAGCAGACATCCGGCCATGCGAAGCGCTGCGGGTTTTCGGAGCTTGGCAAAGCGCAGGGCCTGTGCTTTTCTCAGCCAATTCTCACCGCGCCAAGGCGCTAACTTCAGCCCCATTTTTCTGTGTCTCCCAAACTCCTGCGCCTCCTAATTCTGATCCCGGTCGCTCTGATCGCGCTGTTTGAAATCGTCTGCTGGCTCTTCATGCCCTTCCCGGTGGAGCCGCTCCGGCAGTTGACGCTGAACAACGACATCCCGGGATTCAAAAAGGATGTGAAGCTCATCTTCGGGAATGAGCAGGTGCGCTACCTCGACTGGACACCGGGCGATAAGCCGGAAGGCAGCGTCCGAGTGCTCTGCGTTGGCGGCTGGTCCACGCTGGGCATGCTCCAGGCCGCGCAGGATACCTGGTGGGGCCAACTGCACACACATTTGGAAAAGTCAGGCCTGAAGGTCGAGATGGCGGCGCGCGGATTCGAACGTGCCGGCATAGTTGCCATGGCCGCAGCCAGCGCGCCGCTCATCGAACGGCTCAAGCCCGATGTGATCATCCTGAACACCGGATTCGATGACGTCATCGTGCATCCGGCGACATTCACCTATGATGCCAGCCGCTCGCAAAAGATTCCCGAGCCGGTGAAGGAATCCGGACTGAAGGCGTTCCTGACCAAATACAGCCAGACCGTGCGCTTCAAACGCTGGTGGTCGAAGGATACTGAAGCCAAGAAGATGCAGAACGAACTCGGCCGAAAGGACGTGTATAAGAAGTTCTTCGACGAGAAGCGCGAACTCATTTCCAAACTCCCCCGCCACGAGGGTATCCTGCGCACCGCCGGCAGCAATGATCCGCTGCCCGAATACAAAGACGGGCTCGCGCTCTTCCGCGACCTCTCCGCCAAAGCGGGGGCCACGCTCGTGCTCACCGGTGAAGCCTGCCTGCACGACAGCGTGATCAATTTCACTCAGGAAAACAGCCTGCTGGCTTACATCGCGCTCACTGAACCGACTGCCGATGGCAATGTGAGTGCCGCCCGGCCGGACCCGGCCTGGGTGATGAATGAGATGAGCCGCTTCACCAACGCCGCGGAGTCCTTCGCCACCGAAAACAAGCTCACCTGGTTCAATCTGAACGGCCAGGTGGAGCGCTCCGCGGACAATTTCTTCTCCGATGTGCTGCTCACGGATGCCGGTGCCGCCTCCGCCGGCAAGCTGCTCGCACCAGTGATCGAACCTGTGGTGCGCGCGAAGGCGAAGTAGCAGAGCCCTCCGCACATCCGGGGCGCTTTCCCCTGGGACGCAGGACCGGTCCCCGTTTCGCTCAGGACCATGCTCGACTCCGTAATTGCTGTTCCGCCCCTCGCCCGCGACTCCGCCGGCCGCGTCTGCCGTGACCAAAACCAGCGCCTGATCCGTCACATTGAAAGCGGCGGCATCTCCACGCTGCTCTATGGAGGCAATGCCAACTTCTACCATCTCCGGCCCTCGGAATACGCCAGCGTCCTTGCGCTGCTGGCGGAATCAGCAGCCCCAGGCACTGCCATTGTGCCCTCCGCCGGTCCCGCATACGGATTGAGCATGGACCAGGCGGCCATCGTGCGGGATTTCACCTTCACCACCGTGATGGTGCTGCCGCATCAGGGATTGAACACGCCCGATGGCGTCGCCACCGGCCTGCGCCACTTTGCCGAGGCCTATGGTAAGCCGATCGTGGTCTATTTGAAAGCGGAAGGCTATCTCACCCCCGCCCTGACGGCGGCACTGGTCAACGACGGCATCGTTTCATGGATCAAGTATGCCATCGTCCGTGCCGATGAAACCCAGGATGCATTCCTCAGCGAACTCCTCCAACTCGTGGACCCGGCCCTGTGCATCAGCGGCATGGGCGAGCAACCGGTCATTCACCACCTGCGCGACCGCAAACTCCGCGGCTTCACCACCGGCTGCGGCTGCGTGGCACCGGCCCTCTCCGCCGCCATGCTTTCCGCCTGCCTTGCTGGAAACTGGGAGGAGGCAGACCGCATCCGTTCGCTCTTCTCGCCGCTGGAAGACCTGCGAAATGCCATCAATCCGGTGCGCGTGCTCCACGAGGCTGCAACCGGTTCCGGCATTGCCGACATGGGACCGCAATTGCCGCTCATCAGTGCGCTGAGTGAATCGCAACGCATCGCCGTCACAGCCGCCGCGCAGGAACTGCTCGCGCTGCGCTAACCATTCATGGCCGGGCGCGGCGCTCCGCATTCCGGGGCTTGCTCTCCGCAGAACGATAATCAGGCCTGCGCGATATCATATAATTTAATCTGCAATGCCCGGCGGAACCTGCCGTATTCTCCCGGCCAGAACACACATTTAATTCACCAATCCCATGAGAGTCACACTCCTGCTCACCACCCTCTGCGCCTTTACTATGGCGGCGCAGGCCGATCCGCTCCGCGTCTATGTGCGCGGCGGCACCGCCAACCGCGGCGAAGAGGTTCATGCCCATACCCGCTTCGCCAAAGAATGGCCGCAAATCCTTAGCGACCGCGGCATCAAAGCTGAAGGCGGTGTGGAATTGCCCACCGATGAACAACTTGCACGCACGGATGTCATTCTCATGTATGCCCAGGAGGGCGGCACCTGGCCCACCAGCCGCTGGTCCAGCCTGGATGAATACCTCAAGCGTGGCGGCGGTCTTGTGGTGGTCCACACGGCGGCCGTCAGCGAGCAGCCGGATCACTGGAAGAAGATCATCGGCGGCACCTGGCGGCCGGGCACGACCAAATGGCGCGAGGGCCACATGGATCTCTACTACACAGAGAGCCAGCGCATCGACGGCGGCCATCCCATCACGAAGCTGGCCTCCAATTTCCACTTCGATGACGAGATCTACTATGACATGGAACTTCTCCCGGAAGTCCGTGTGCTGGCCAGCAGCTACACGCCGAATGTCCCCGGCGGCAGGCGGCAGGCCGAGGGCGGAAAGCCTCACATCTACGACATCCAGCCGCAGATGTGGACCTGCGAGCGCAAGATCGACGGCGCGGCAGAGCCTTACCGTGCGTTCGTGAGCATCCCCGGACACCTTTACAAGACCTTCGCTCTGCCGCACTACCGCGCCATCCTCATGCGCGGCATCGCCTGGGCCGGGAAGCGCGAGAATATTGATGAATTCACAAAGCCCGAGGAAATCTCCAGTCTCACCTACCCGGAAGGCGGCCCGCAGAAGCCGGAGGCCACGCTGAAGAATCTGGAAATCCACCCGGACTTCAACCTCACCCTCGTCGCCGCCGAGCCGCTCATCACCAAGCCGATGAACTTCGACTGGGCACCGGACGGCAGCCTGTGGGTGGCGGAAACGCCGGAATACCCGAACGGCCGCCGCGGCATGCGCCCGGATTATCGGAGCAAGGAATGGAAAGACCATGGTGGCATTGATCCTACGCCCGGCGTGCAGGACCGCCCTGGCCGGGACAAGATCAGCAAGCTCATTGATACCAACGGCGACGGCGTCATGGACAAGAAGGAGGTCTTCTATGAGGGCCTCGACCTCGTTACCGGCCTCGTCTTCCACAAAGACGGCGTCATCGTCACTCAGGCGCCTGACATTCTCTGGCTGCGCGACACGAACGGCGACGGCAAGGCGGATAAAGTCGAGAAGCTCTACGGCAATCTCGGCACCGGCGACACACACGCGGTCATCAACAATCCGCGCTGGGGCTGGGACGGCTGGATCTATGCCACGCACGGCTACAGCGGCTCGGGCAATGTTGTGAATGCCAAAGGCGAGAAGCAGCCAAACATCGGCAGCGGCGTCGTGCGCTTCAAACCCGACGGCAGCGCCATGGAGCAGTATTCCTCCAAAGGCGGGAATACCTGGGGCCTTCAAATCACCGCGGACAATCGCGTGATGTGGACGCAGCCCACCAGCGGCACAATTCTCAATCACGTCGTCCTGCCGGAATACGCCCTCGCCCGCGGCAAGTGGGGCAACACGCCCAGCTTCAACAATGTCATCGCCTCGCCGAAGACATGGCCGCTCGTCCCGTGGGAACAGCTAGCCTACGTCCAGATCGACTGGGTGGGCAGCTTCACCGCCACCGCCGGAACGGTCATCTACGACGGCGGTTCATGGCCGGAGGAATACAATGGCGACTACTTCACCACGGAGCCGACCATCAATATCATCCACCACTCGCGCCTCAAGCCGAAGGGAAGCAGTTACGAAGGCTTTAAGCTCCCCGGCCGAGAAGAGACGGAATTCATCCGCAGCAAGGACATGTGGTGGCGTCCCATCGAAGTCCGCGTCGGCCCCGATGGCGCGGTCTATGTCGGCGACTTCTACAATCAGGCCGTCATCCACAACGACACCCGCGGCCCAGACCACAACGCCGTCAACGCCGCCGTCCGCCCCGACCGCGACCACTACTTCGGCCGCATCTGGCGGCTGGACCACAAGCAGGCGAAGAAGATCGCAGTGCCGGATCTGAGCAAAGCGGACGCTGCAGGCTTGGTGAAGGCGCTGGAGCATCCGAACCGCCACGTGCGCATGAATGCGAGCCGGTTGCTGGCCGACCTCACCGTTGCCCCTGGGGGGAAGCCCGTTCCCGGCAGTCCCGTCTGGAGGCAGCAATACGGCGTACTCGGCTTGATCCAACTGGCCACCGATGCCTCCCAGCCGGCCTCCATGCGAATCGCGGCAATGTGGACTCTGGACGCCAAGCAGTCCTTGGATCCGGGCGTGCTGTTCCAGTTGCAGAGGGATGGGGCTGCCGAGGTAAGGCGCAACGCAGCGCTGATCTCAGAAGGTCACAGCGTGATCAAATGGGATCCGACCAGGAACTATGAAGCAGAGAAAGCGTCTTGTTTGGCGGCGACTGCGGAACTGGTGAACGATGCCTCCGCCTCCGTGCGCCTGGGCGCTTTGATTTCGTTGTCCGGTGAGAGCAGTGCAGAGGCCATCGCCGCCATCATCGCTGCCTGGCCCAAGTTCGACGACGACTTCCAGAAGTCCGCCGCTGTCGGTGCGCTCGCGAAGAACAGCGCCGCCGCCATCGCCGCCATCCTCGACAGCGGAAACGCCGACCTCGCCGCGCTCGCTTCCAATCTCACGCAGAGCATCGGCGAACACGGCGACACCGCTGCCGCCGCGAAGCTCGTGGTCGCGCTCGCAGAGAAGCCGGCCTCCGCCGACGGCTTGAAGCGCGGTATTCTCGACACCCTGGCAAAATCGCTGAAAGCCGCGCCTGAGATGTCCGCGGAAGTCACCGCCGCTTTCACCAAGCTCCTCAGCAGCGGAGCCGCCGGCAGCGCCCTGCCGCTCGCCGCACAGTGGGACAAAGCCGGTGCGCTCAAGGGTGCGATGGCTGGCATCACGAAGGAACTCTTCGCCAAACTCGCCGCTGCCGGAGCCAGCGACGACGACCGCTTCACCGCCGCCAGCAGCCTCATCGGCCTGCGCAGCGCGAATGCCGACGCCGTTCCTGCCGTGCTCGGCGTGGTCACCGGCGAATCTTCCCCCACGCTCAAGACCCGCCTCATCACCGCCCTCGGCGAGACCGCCGATCCCGCCATCGGCGCGCCGCTCGCCGCTTCCTTTGGCAAACTGCCACCCGAGGCGCAGACCGTCGCCTTCAGCACGCTGCTCAAGCGCGCCGACTGGTCGCTCGCGCTCCTTGATGCAGTGAAAGCCAAGACCGTGGACCCCACCGTTCTCGGCCCGGCAAACATTCACCGCCTGCGCACGCATCCTGACAAATCCGTGGCCAAGCGCGCCAACAGCATGATGGACGAACTCATGCCTGGTGCGAAAGCCAAGGCGGAAGTCATCGCCAAGCTCGCTCCGGATGTGGAGAAGAAGGGTAACATCGAAGTCGGCAAAGCCATGTTCATGGCCTCCTGCGCCACCTGCCACAAGTTTGCCGGCGCAGGCGCGGAAGTCGGCCCCAACCTCACTGGCATGGGCTCCCACGGCGCAGGCGAACTGCTCGCCGCCATCGTGGACCCGAATGCAGAAGTGGACCCGTCCTTCACTGCCTGGAACGTTGAGACCAATGACGGCCAGACTTTCGCCGGCGTCATCACCCGTGAAAATCCCGCCAGCATCTTCCTCAAGTTCCTCGGCGGCGAGAAGGAGATCAAGACTTCCGAGATCAAGTCCCGCACCAACACCGGCCGCTCGCTGATGCCCGAGGGATTTGACGGCCTCGGCCCGGAAGTGCTGCGCGACATCATCGCCTACATGCAGGCCACCGACGGCGGCGCGTTCCGCACGCTCGACCTCCGCAATGCCTTCACTACCACCACCTCGCTCGGTCTGTATGAGAAGCAGGAGTTCAAGGAGCAGACGCTGGAGTTCACCAAAACCGGCACCGTGCCAGTGAACGGCGTGCCGTTTAACATCGTGCCGCCTGAGAAGTCGCCGAACAACATCATCGTCCTCAAGGGCGGCCCCGGTCACGCCTATTGCAACACCCTGCCGCAGAAGGTGGAGATCAAGGCCGCCGGATTCAAAGGGAACCGTGTTCACTTCCTCGGCGGCGTAACCGGCTGGGGCTGGCAGCCAGGCGGTGCGGAGTCGGATGTGCTCAAAGTCACCATCCACACCACCCAGGGCCAGCGCGAGAATTTTGTCTTCAAGAGCGGCGTCGAGTTCTCCGACTACATCAACCGCTACGATGTGCCCGGGTCGAAGTATGTTCCCGGCCTTGTCCGCGGGCATCAGATCCGCGCATGGAGTAAAACGCTGAACCTCGGCGCGGTGGAAATTGACCGCATCACCCTAGAGTCCGTGCCAAGCGGCGGCGCGCCGACCATTGTCGGCATCACTCTCGAAATGGCAGAAGGTGCCAAACCCGACGCTCCGGCCCCTGAGAAGAAGACCTCCTTCGAATGGAAACCGGGCACCCGCGTCCTCCTCATCGGCGGCGGGGCCTCGCACGACTATCAGAAGTGGTTCAACGAACACGACACCAAGGTGCTCGTCGAAGCCGGCTACTCCGTGAACTACACAGAAGACGCCAAAGTCGCGGCGGCGGAACTCGCCAGCGCCGACGTGGCGGTCATCAGCGCCAACCACGGCAGCTTCAGCGGCATTCCGTTCCGCGATGCCCTGACCAAGTTCATCGAGGCCAGGAAAGGACTCGTCCTGCTCCACCCTGGCCTCTGGTACAACTGGAACGACTGGACGGAATACAACAAGACCATCGCCGGCGGCGGCAGCCGCGGCCATGACCGGTTGGGCGAGTTTGAAGTGAAGGTGCTCGACGCCAAGCACCCGCTCATGGCCGGAGTGAACGCCGAGTTCAAAATCACCGACGAACTCTACTACTACCAGCCTGCGGAAGGCGGCACGCCCATCGAAGTCGTCGCCAGCGCCACCAGCACGCAGAAGCCCGGCACTTACCCGCAGGTCTTCGTGGTGAAGCATCCGCAGACCCGCATCGCCGGCCTCACCCTTGGCCACGACGGCCGCGCACACGAACTGCCGCAATATAAGGCGCTGCTCCTGAACGCCGTGAAGTGGACAAGCGGCAAGTAGCGCGTCCCCACATCAACTCCGCAGCGGCACCCGGGCTACCGGGTGCCGCTTTCTTTTGCGGTCTGCTGAGCCGGTCATTCAGCAAATGAACCGTGAAAACCTTTCCGTTCCAAGCGTAAAGGCTACAGCCCCCGTGATTTCCCATCCATGCCCCGCACTGCCACCTGCTCCGCCATTCTCCTGCTGACTGCCGCCAACGCATGTCTTGCAGAAGTGCAGTTCAACCGTGACATCCGCCCGATTCTCACCAAACACTGCACCGCCTGTCACGGCGGGGTGAAGGCTGCGGGAAACGTATCCTTTGTTTATCGCGAGAAGGCGCTGGGCGAGGGGAAGTCGGGGAAGATCGCCATAGTCCCGGGCCAGCCGGATGTTTCCGAGATGATCCGGCGCATCACTACGGACGATGAAGACGACCTCATGCCCAAGCCGGAGCATGGCCCGAGGCTCAGCGATGCAGAAGTAGCGACGCTGAAGCAGTGGATCACCGAAGGCGCGAAGTGGAGCGAGCACTGGTCGCTGGTGCTGCCTGCGGAGCCCACAGCCCCGGCATTGAAAAATGCCGCGTGGGTGCGGCAGCCGATGGATGCCTTTGTGCAGGCAAAGCTGGAAGCCGAGGGCCTCTCCCCTGCCCCGCCGGCATCGCCAACCGAGTGGCTGCGCCGTGTTTCGCTCGACCTCACTGGTCTGCCGCCATCGCCGGAGGAATGGGATGCGTTTCAGAAAGAGCCCTCACGCGAAAAGGCCGTGGACCGTCTGCTGGCCTCGCCCGCATTCGGTGAACACTGGACGGCCATGTGGCTCGATCTCGCGCGCTATTCTGACACCTTCGGCTTCGAGAAAGACCCGCACCGCGACATCTGGCCGTGGCGCGACTGGGTGATCCGTGCGATCAATGCGGACATGCCGTTTGATCAATTCACGATCAAACAGCTCGCCGGCGATCTGCTGCCGGACGCCACGGACGATGACATTCTGGCCACCGCGTTTCACCGCAACACCCAGAACAACACGGAAGGCGGCACCGATGATGAAGAGTGGCGCACCGCCGCCGTACATGACCGCGTGAACACGACATGGACGGTGTGGCAGGCGACCACCTTCGGCTGCATCCAGTGCCACGCGCACCCCTACGATCCCTATCCGCACGCCGATTACTATCGCTTCAAGGCATTCTTCGATTCCACGGAGGACTGCGATCAGAACGACGACTGGCCGCGCTTCAAGGCAGGCGGGAAGTCCGCGCCGCTCTACCGCCGCGCCCGGGAACTGCGCGACCAGGCACACGCTGCCGGACTCGCCGCTGCTTCGCAGATCAAGGACTGGCAGCCCGCAAAACCCACTGCCGTAAAAGCCAGCGGCGGCGAACTGAGCATCGCAGAGAACGGACGCGTGATGGCTTCCGGCACCATGCCGGTGGGCGTGACTTACACGGTTTCACTGGCTGCCGCGGAGTGGAAGACAGCGTTGCGGCTCCATCTTCACCCTGACAAAGACGATCCCAAAGAGTGGCCGGAGCGCGGTGTGATGATTACAGAATTCAGCGCCGCGCTGGTGAAGCCCGATGGCAGCAAGGCACCGGTGCAATTGCGCGAAGTGATTGCCGATCAACTGTCCGGCCCCTTCAATCCCCTGGCCCTCGCCGGCGGCGGCGACCGTGCAGGTTTCGGCGGTTTTCCGGTGCTGGAGGGCCCCCGCTGGTGCGTGGTCGTCTTCGATCAACCCCTCAGCGCTGGCACTCTGGAGGTCACTTTGAAGCATGGAGCACCGGTAAATTCCGGCTTTCAGGGCACACCCACGCGGCAGTGTTCGTTTGAGCTTTCCCGCGCCGACTTTGCCAGCCCGGAACGTGCCAAGCTCCTCGCCGACTGGCGCGCCGCGCAGAACGACTACAACAAATCCGGAGGCACGGCTGTCCCGGTGCTCTCCGAGCGTACCACCTCCCCGCGCGATACCCGGCTCTACCTGCGCGGCAATCGCCTGACCAAAGACGAGAGCACACCGCCGGCACTGCCCGGAGTCTTTTCGCCGCCCCCAGCGAAGAGCCGCCTCGACATGGCGCACTGGATCGTGAGCGACAAGAACCCGCTCACGGCGCGCGTCACGGCGAACCGTCTCTGGGCCGCGATGTTTGGTCATGGCATCGTCGAAACGCTGGAAGACTTCGGCTCCAGTGGCGCGCTGCCCTCCAATCAGGCACTCCTCGACCACCTCGCGCTGCGGCTTTCAAAACACCATGGATGGTCGCTCAAGAAACTGCTGCGCGAGATCGCCCTCAGCGCCACCTACGCGCAGACCAGCAAAGCGCCGCCGGAACTCGCCGCGCGAGATCCATTCAACACGCTGCTCGCCCGCGGCCCGCGACAGCGCCTCTCCGCGGAAATGGTGCGTGACCACGCGCTCGCCATTTCCGGCCTGCTCTCGCGAAAGATGCACGGCCCGCCGGTCTATCCACCACAGCCGGAAGGCATCTGGCGCTCGGTTTATAATGGGGAGTCGTGGAAAACCTCCACCATCGAGGACCGCTACCGGCGCGGGCTCTACACCTACTCCAAGCGCACCGCGGGCTACCCGGGCTTCCTCACCTTCGATGCGCCCTCACGCGATCTCTGCACCGCCCGCCGCATGCCGACGAACACGCCACTCCAGGCCCTCGTCACGCTCAATGATCCCGCCTTTCTCGAAATGGCCGCCGCCCTGGCCAAACGCGCCGCCAGCACCGGCGGCACGCCGCACGATCAAATCGCCCGCGTGGTGAAACTTATCACTCTCGATGATGCGCCCGCCGCCATCGTTGAATCACTGGTTAAACTCCACGCCGCCGCGCTGGTGGATTACCGCCAGCGTCCGGACGAATCCAGGAAGCTCGCCGATTCCCCGGAAGCCGCCGCCATGACCCTCGTGGCCAACACCCTGCTCAACACTGACCTTGCGCTGAACCGATGAACCACCGTGACCTCCTTTTCACTCCCACGCGCCGGCACTTTTTGCGCGGCTGCTCGCTGGGGCTGGCCGGCATGTGGCTGGGCTCTGCGGCGCAGGCAGCCAGTGTGCTCAAGAAAGACCCGGCCCAGCCGCTGCGCGCCGCGATGCCACCGCTCCCTGCGAAAGCGAAACGCGTCATCTATCTGCACATGGCCGGCAGCCCTAGCCAGTTGGAGCTGTTCGACTACAAGCCGGAACTGAACAAGTTCGACGGGCGCGATTGCCCGCAGTCGTTCCTCGCGGGCAAACAGTTTGCCTTCATCCAGGGCGTGCCGAAAATGCTGGGTAATCAGTATCCGTTCCAGCAGCATGGACAGAGCGGGCAGTGGATCAGCAACCGCCTGCCGCACCTCGCGAAAGTCGCGGACGAACTCTGCATCGTGAAATCCATGTTCACCGACCAGTTCAACCACGGTCCGGCGCAGCTCGTGATGCACACCGGCACCGCCACGCCCGGCGCGGCGAGCTTTGGCGCGTGGTCCACCTACGGACTCGGAACGGAAAACG
>Ga0315905_10006425_pt1 | contig 11950 bp, 1 predicted proteins | sample LakEriMetagenome_5_FD_203522 | JGI IMG/M metagenome (GOLD analysis project Ga0315905, IMG submission 203522) | Freshwater fungal communities from buoy surface, Lake Erie, Ohio, United States - Buoy 4 MA121 | ecosystem: Environmental > Aquatic > Freshwater > Lake | place: USA: Lake Erie, Ohio...
ATGGGCCGGTGTGCTGACGCCCTGTTTCAGCGCGAGCGGGGCACCCCGGTCTTCATCTGGCCGCAATATCGGGAGCGCGCGATTGCCTCGAAAGCAAATTGAGGAGCGTGAGTAATTGGACAACGCTGGTATCGTTGATCTGCCTCCCCCAGGTCTGCGCGCTGCCGCTGGTGTGCAACAGGGTTTGTGGGCCCGGGGGCTCACGAACTTCGAATGAAAACAAAAACAAACTTCCAACGGCTTTTGAAACTGCGATCTTTTTGAAAGCATTCGGGCCAAAGCTAGCAGGGTGTGCGTGCATGTGCTGACGCCGCCTGCGCGAGCGCCGCTGGAACCAGCCGCGCGAGGGCGCGCGCGCGCGACAGCGGGCGTGGCGTGCGGGCCTGTGAACGGGACTTGCCGGCCGGTGGGATGCCAAATCTCGGGTTCGTCAATGCCGAGCTCATCGTGCAGGAGGGCGGCCTGCCGCCGCTCGTCGACCTGCTCTCGTCGTCGAACGAGGGCATCCAGCAGCAGGCGGCGGGTGCGCTATGGTCGCTGTCCGTGAACTCGGAGAACCATATCAAGGTGGTGCGCGAGGGGGCTTTGCCCTACATGGTGCGCCTGCTCCAGTCGGGCAACCCCAAGATTCAGGAGCAGGCCGCTGGCACGCTGCGCAACCTCGCGGTGAACGACGAGAATAAGGTGAAGATCGTGCAGGAGGGCGCGCTCTCGCACCTGGTGCAGCTTCTGCGCTCGCAGCACGACCCGGTGCTCATCCAGGCCGCCGGCTGCGTGCGCAACCTCTCGGTGCACCCGCAGAACGAGTTCAAGATTGTGCAGGAGGGCGGAATCAAGCCGCTCGTCGACCTGCTGCGCTCGCCAAACTATAAGGTGGTCGAGCAGGCTGCTGTCGCCCTGCGCAACCTCTCCGTGAATGACGCCAATAAGGTCTACTTCGGCACCGACGGCGCCCTGCCGCCGCTCATTGCGCTCCTCCGCTCGCCCCAGGTCGTGGTGCAGGAGCAGGCCGCGGTCATTTTGCGCAACCTCTCCCTGACGAGCGACAATGAGCGCAACATCATTCAAGAGGGAGGCCTGCCGGCCATCATCTCGCTGCTGCGCACCAACGAGGCGCGTCTGCAGGTTCACGCAGCGGTGATCCTGCGCAACCTGTCGGTGAACAGCGACAGCGAGATCAAGATTGTGCAGGAGGGCGGCCTGCCGCCGCTCATCAACTTGCTGCGTAGCAACGACATGGAGGTGCAGGAAAACACTGCAGGTGCGCTGCGCAACCTGTCAGAAAACGACCAGAACAAGGTGCGCATCGTGCAGGAGGGCGCGTTGGCGTGGCTGGTGCCACTGATGCGCTCACCGTCGTTCAAGGTGCTCGAACAAGTGGTCATGGTGCTGTGGAATCTGTCCATCAACGCCGACAACAAAGTGCGCATGCCTGACAAGGGCGTCCTGCCTTCGCTGGTGTCCCTGCTGCGCTCCCCTGAGGAGCGAATCCAAGAGCTCGCTGTCGGCACCCTCCGCAACCTATCAATCCAACATGACAACAAGTCGCGCATCGTGCAGGAAGGCGCGCTCAGCGGCCTTGTGCTCTTGCTGAAATCGCCTATTGTCAATATTTTGCAGCACGCTACAGCCACGCTGCGCAACCTGTCGGTGCGCGAAGGCAACGACGTCAAGATGGCGGTCGAAGGCGCCATTCCGCCCCTCATCGCGCTCCTCTCACACCCCTCCACAGAGGTGCAGCTGCACGCCTGCGGCGCCATTCGCAATCTAAGTGTCAACGACGAGAACAAGGTCAAAATCGCGCGGGACGTTGGATTGCGGCCCCTCATTGAGCTCCTGTCGTCGACGATTGTGGAGATTCAGGAGCAGGCCGTGATCGCGCTGCGCAACCTGTGCGCAAACAGCGAAAATCAAGCTAAAGTCGTGCAGGAGGGCGTGCTGCCGCCGCTGATTGGGATGCTGCGGGCGTTTGAGGAGAATCTGCAGATGCTTGCATCCGCGTGCTTGCGCAACATTGCCTTGGATGCCGGCAACAAGACTGCAGTAGTTGAAACCGGAGCACTTCCTCCCCTGGTTGCCTGCTTGAGCTCCACCAATGTAGGAGTGCAGGAGCAGGCGGCAGCAGCGTTGCGCGTGCTGTCGGCTAATGCGGATAATCAGACACGTATCGTGGAGGAGGGCGGCTTGGGGGGGCTGATTGACTTGCTCAAGAGCGACAACAAGGATGTTCAGGAGCACGCGTGTGGTGCGCTGCGCAACCTGAGCATGAAGCGCGAAGTGTCGCGCAAAATTGGAGAGGAGGGAGCGCTGCCTTACATGATAGGCCTGCTGCGCTCGCCCGACGAGCGCATTCAGGAGCAGGCCGCAACACTTATTCGCAATCTTTCGGTCAATGACGACAACAAGAATCGCATCGCGCAGGCGGGAGGCCTAGCGCCGTTGATCATCCTGCTCTCGTCCCCACTACCGCGTATCCAGGAGCAGGCCGCCGTGACGCTGCGCAACGTGTCGCTCACGGAGGAGAACGAGACGGCGCTGGTGCACGAAGGCGCACTGCCGCCGCTCATCGAGCTCTTGCAGCACACAGACGACCACATTGCGGAGCAGGCGCTCGTAACCCTGCGCAACATGTCGGTCAACGTGGATAACGAAGTGAAGATGGTACAAGCAGGGATACTGACGCCTCTGATTACACTTCTGCGCTCGCCGAAGCCATCGATGCAAGAACAGGCGTCGGGCGCCATCCGAAACTTGTCGGTCAACGCCGAGAACAAAGTCAAGATTGTGCAGGAGGGCGCCCTCCCGCCGCTCATCGCGCTGCTGCGCTCGCCTTTGGAGACCATCCAGGAGCAGGCCGCTGTGGCAGTTCGCAATATCTCGGTGAACCCAGATTACGACGTCAAGATTGTCCAGGAGGGTGCGCTTGCACCGCTGGTGGCCATGTTGAGCTCCTCCAACGAAATTATTCAGGAGCAGGCGTGCGGCGCCCTGCGCAACCTGTCGGTGAACAACGAGAACAAGTCAAAAATTGTGGCCAAAGGCGCGCTGCCGCGGCTCTTTGCCCTCGTTCGGTCGACCAACGAGGCCATTCAAGAACACGCTGCTGTCACGCTCCGCAACCTGTCGGTGAACCCCGACAACGAGTCAAAGATTGTGGCCGAGGGCGGCTTGCCGCCGCTGCTCGCCATGCTGCGGTCGCCGGATGAGACCATTCAGCTGCAGGCTGCCGTGGCGCTGCGTAACTTGTCCTTTAGCCCGGAGAACGAGGTGCGCATCGCAGCGGACAACGGTGTGCCGCCCTTGGTCGCTGCTCTGCGTTCGACCGACCCCAAAATCCACGAGCACGTGCTCGTCACCTTGCGAAACATCAGCGCCAACCAGGACAACAAAGTGCGCATTGTCCAGGAGGGTGCGTTGCCTGCGCTGGTTTTTCTGCTCCGCAGCACCGACGAGCTCATCACACAGCTGGCAGCAGGCGTGCTGCGCAACCTTGCCAGTAACCTGGTCAACCAGGTCAAAATCGTGCAGGAAGACGCGCTGGCGCCGCTGTTTGCGCTGATGCGCTCACCGCGCGTCCCAGTGGTGGAGCAGGCGGTTGGCTGTGTGCGCAACCTTTCGGTGAATGCCGACAATGAGGTCAAGATTGTCGCGGGCAATGGCCTGCCTGTCATTATTGCGTGCCTGCGCATGGATGAGCGTGCGGTGCAGGAGCACGCGTCGGTCATCATGCGCAACCTCTCGGTCAATGCCGAGAACAAGGTCAAGATCGTGCAGGAGGGCGCGCTCAAGCCCCTCGTGGCGTTGCTGCGCAGCAAGGACGAGGTGACGCAGGAGCAGGCGGCGATTACCCTGCGCAACCTGTCGATCAACGCCACAAACGAGCACAAGATGGTGCAGGAGGGCGCGATTCCCGCCATGATTGAGCTCCTGCGCTCGCGCAACGCGCGCTTGCACGAACATGCGTGCGTGACGCTCCGCAATCTTGCCATCAACGTGGACAACGAGAAGAACATCGCCGAGCAGGGTGCGCTGCAGCCGTTGGTGCAGCTCCTCATGTCGACGGAGCTGCCTGTGCTGGAGCATTCAGCGGGCGCTCTGCGCAATTTGTCAGTGCACCCAGACAACAAGGCGCAAATCGTCACGGCCGGCGGCGTGGGCCCGCTGATCAACTTGCTCATGTCGCACTCGCCCCGCATCCAGCTCCAGGCGGCCATGACGTTGCGCAACCTCTCGCTGTACCCCGGCACCGATGCCTCGATTGTGAATGAGGGCGGGCTCGAGCCTCTCGTCTCCATGCTCTACTCGTCGGATGAGGCGCTGCAGGAGGCGGCGCTGCTCGCGCTGCGCAATCTCTCTGTATTGGACGACAACAAGGCAAAGGTGGTGCGGCAAGGAGGCCTCCCTGCCCTCGTCGCGCTCCTGGCCTCTACCAACGTGAGCATCCAGGAGCAGGCAATTGTCGTGCTGCGCAACCTGTCGCTGGACCCAGAGAACGAAGTGCGCATGGTGGAGGAGGGCTCAGTGCCTGCGATGGTGAATTTGTTGCGCTCGCCTGTCGAGTCGATCCAGGAGCACTCGGCAGTGACTCTCCGCAACCTGTCGCTGAATGACGACAATGAAGTGCGCATCGTGGAGGAGGGCGCGCTGCCGCCGCTCATCGCGATGCTCAACTCCGTCAAGGCTAGCTTGCAGCTGCAGGCGGTTGGCGTGTTGCGCAACCTCTCTGTCAAGATGGAGAACAAGCTGACGGTGGTGCAGGAAGGCGCATTGCCGCCGCTCGTTAGGCTGCTTGAGAGCCCAGAGGAGGAGGTGCAGCTGCAGGTGTCGGTGGTGCTGAGGAACCTTGCGGTGAATGCGAGCAACAAGGTGAAGATGGTGCAAGCAGGGGTGTTAAACCCGCTCCTCAAGCTCCTCCGCTCGCCCAACGTGCGCGTCCAGGAGCAGGCGTGCGCCTGCGTGCAGAACCTGTCGGTCAACAACGACAACAAGCTCAAGCTCATCGAGGAGGGTGGCATCCGCGCCATCGTGTCGCTGCTCACCGTACAGGACCTTGCGCTGCAGGAGCACGGCTGCGGCGCCCTGCGCAACCTCTCGGCGGTGGAGGAGGCTCGCAACGTCATGGTCTTTGAGGGCGGCTTGCCGCCCCTCATAAACATGCTGCGCTCTAAGTCCCTGGCGGTCCAAGAGCACGCGTGCGTGACGCTGCGGCACCTGACATCGACCGAAGTGAACCGCGGCAAGGTCGTCAAGGAGAACGGCGTGCTGCCCCTCATCGAGCTGCTGCGCAGTGATAGCGAGGAGATCAAGGAGCAGGCCGCCGGCACGCTGCACAACCTGGCCATCGACGCTGACATTCGAGGGGTGATCGTACAGAAGCAGGGCCTGCAGGCGCTCATCGACTTGCTCACCCCCGCACTGGGCGAGCGCATCCAGGAGCAGGCTATGGGCACCCTGCGCAACATTTCTGTGTCGCCGCAGTACGAAATGGAAATTGTGCGCGCCGGCGCTGTGGCCAAGATGGTGACGTTGCTTCGGTCCTTCTCCAAGGCGATCCAGGAGCACGCCGCCGTCACGCTGCGCAACTTGTCTGTCAACCCTGACAATAAGGCGCAGATGGTCAGGGACGGCTGCCTGCCGCCCATCATCGCGTGCCTCGCTTCGCCCGAGCACAAAGTGCAGGAGCAGGCGGCCATTGTCGTGCGTAACCTGGCGCTGGACCCTGACAACGAGGAGATTATTGTCGAGTGCGGGGCGTTGCCGCCGCTCATCGCCCTCCTCCGATCCCCGTACGAGCGCCTGCAAGAGCACGCTGCGGTTGCCCTCCGCAACCTGTCTGTCAACGACAGCAACGAGGCCAAAGTAGCTGAGGAAGGCGCACTCCCGCCCCTCATCGCCCTGATACGCTCGCCAGATAAACGCATACAGGAGCAGGCGCTGGGGGTCCTGCGGAACCTCTCCGTGTCGCCTGCCAACAAGGTGCGTCTGGTCAACGAAGGCGCACTGCCGGCGCTGGTGGCGATTCTGCGCGGCTCCGCGAGGGAGCTGCTCGAGGGCGCCCTGATCACGCTGCGCAATGTGACGGTGGAGCCCGAGAGCGACGTGCATTTGTTCCAAGATGGTGCCGTGGCGCCGCTGGTGCAGCACATGACCTCGGATGACGTGGGCATCCGGAAAGCCGCGCTGGGCTGCATCCGGAACCTATCTGCCAATAGCAGGAGCAAGGCGCACGTGCTTCGTGAGAACGGCCTGCAGCCCCTCATCGCCTTCCTCTCTAGCAATGACGAGGAGCTGCAAGAGAACGCCGCTGTCGTCTTCCGCAACCTGTCGGTCAACGCCGAAAACGACGACAAGCTGGTGTGGGAGGGCGGGCTGCCGGCGCTGGTGGCGCTCCTCGGCTCCCGGAATGAGAGCATTGTCGAGCACGTTGCCGGTGCCATTCGTAACCTCTCGTGCGGCGTTGCCAACCGGGCCAAGATGGCCGAGGGCGACGGCGTTCGCCTGCTCATCACGCTGCTGTCTTCGACCAACGACCAAGTGTTGGAGCACGTCGTGGCGGTCTTGCGCAACATTTCAGCGAGCGGCGCCATCGCGGAGAAGATTGCGCTTGAGGGCGGCATTGCCCAGCTCATCTGGCTCATGGGCGGCTCGCTGGTGCCAGCAATTCGCGTGCACGCTGCCGTGACGCTCCGAAACTTGACTGCCGCCACCACCGAGAACGAAGTCAAGGTCGTGCAGGAGGGGATCCTGCGGACGCTCTTGCCGCTGCTGTCGTCGCAGGACGAGGCGCTGCAGGACCAGGCGTGCGTCATTTTGCGAAACATTTCGGTCAACGCGGCCAACGACGAGAAGCTCGTGTCAGAGGGCGCGCTCCAGCCGCTTATCAAGAACCTCAAGGCTGCGCGGAAAAATGTGCAGGAGCAGGCCGCGGGTGCCCTGCGCAACTTCGCCGTCAATCCTGCTAATAAGACGCGCATTGTCGACGACGGCGGCCTCTTGCCGCTGGTGGCGCTGCTGCGCTCCGCGGACAAGAAGGTGCAGGAGCAGGCGGCCGGTGCCATCCGCAACCTGGCGACCGATGACAACATCAAGGTCAAGCTGTCGCAGGAGGGCGCGCTTCTTCCGTTGTCCAACCTGCTGCGCGTGCAGGACGAAGGCATCCAGGAGCAGGCAGCCGGCGCGCTGCGCAACCTGGCGGTGAACCCCAAGTTGCGCGACCAGATTGCAGACGAGGGCGCCATCACGCCCCTGGTCGACCTGCTCAAACTGCAGAACCTCAAGGTGGTCAAGCACGCCGTGGGCGCGCTTGCGAACCTCTCGATGAACGTGCGCAACAAGGCACGCATCGTGCAGGACGGCGGTCTCCCGCGCTTCATTGCGCTCCTGCGCTCGGGCGACGAGCAGGTGCAGGAGCTGGCTGCAGTGGCGCTCCGCAACCTTTCCGTCTCGGCAGACGCCGAGGTCAAGGTGGTGCAGGAGGGAGGTATCCCGCGGCTCATCGAGATGCTGCACACCAACGACGAGGCTGCCAAGGAGCAGGCTCTCCTTGCGCTACGCAACTTCTCGACGTCCCCGGACAATGCGGCCAAGGTGGTGCGCGAGAGGGGCCTCGCGCCGCTCGTTGCCTGCCTCCGCTCCACCGACGACAAGGTCAACGAGCACGCAATTGTGGTGCTCCGCAACGTGGCCGTACATGCCGAAGTTGAACTCGAGACGGCACGCGAGGGCGGGCTGCCTCCGCTCGTCTCCCTGTTGCGGTCGCCCGACGAGCGCGTGCAGGAGCAGGCCATCCTTGTGCTCCGCTCGCTCTCGGTCAACCAGGCCAACGAGGTGTCGATTGTGTCCGACACCGGACTGGCGCCGCTCATGGAGCTGCTGCTCGCGCCGCAGGAGCTCATCCAGACGCGCGCCATGTCGTCAGTACGTACTCTCACAACTGGCGTCGACAACCAGAGCAAGATTGTGAACGAGGGAGGTCTGCCGCTCATTGTTGGCCTGCTGCGCTCTCCCAACGTCGAAATCCAAGAGCACGCTGCTGGTGCCGTGCGCAACCTGGCCAGCAACGTCAACCTCAAAGACAAGATCACCCAGGCCGACGGCCTCGCCCCGCTTATCGCGCTCACGCGCTCGCACTCAGTGGCAGCGCAGGAGAGCGCGCTGGCTGCGCTACTCTCGCTCTCCTTCGACTCCACTGTCGTCAACAAGCTCGCTGAGTATGGCGGCATCCCGCCGCTGGTGCAGCTCCTTGGGGCGCCCAACGACGAGACGCAGGCGCTCGCTGCCGGCATCTGCCGCAACCTGTCCATTTCGCAGGAGACTGAGACGGAGTTGGTGGAAGCGGGAGTCCTGGTGCCCATGATCGCCCTCTTGGGCTCGCCCAATGCGAGCGCGCAGGAGCACTCTGTCAACTGCCTCAAGAACCTCTCCTCTAGCGCCGCGCACAAGGTGCGCATGGTGCAGGATGGCTGTCTCAAGCCGCTCTTCACCATGCTCCCCAATCCCGAGGCGGCCATCCAAGAGCCCGCCGCAGTGGCGCTGCGCAACCTGTCAGCACACCCCAAGAACAAGGACCGCATCGTGCTCGAAGGCGGTCTGCCTTACGTGGTGTCGCTCTTGCGCAACCCCGACAAGACGCTGCAGGAGCATGCGGCCGTTGTTATCCGCAACGTGTCGGTCAACGACCAGAACGAGGTAAAGATCGTCGAGGATGGCGCACTGCCGCCGCTCGTCGACCTGCTACGTTCACCGGACACAAAGCTCCAGGAGCTTGCGGCCGGCGCCATCCGCAACCTGTCGGTCAACGCAAACAACAAGATAATCATTGTGCAGGAGGGCGGTCTCCCCCCACTTATCTCTCTGCTCTCATCGTCGGACGACAAGATCCAGGAGCAGGCAGCGGTTGCCCTCCGCAACTTGTCAGTGAACCCGCAGAACGAGCTGCAGATTGTGCAGGAGGGCGGGCTGCGACCGCTCGTGGCGCTCTTGCGGTCGTCCAACGACAAGGTGCAGCGCCAGGCCGCGGGCGCCATTGCAAACCTCACGGTCAACCCCAAGAACAAGCTCAAGCTCGTGCAGGCCGGTGGTCTCGCGCCGCTCGTCACGCTACTGCGCTCAGGCTCCGATAAGGTCAAGGAGCATGCCGCGGGCGCCATGCGAAATCTGAGCATGAACCCCGAGCTCGAGCCCGACATGTTGCGCGAGGGTGCGCTGCCGCCGCTCATTTCGCTGCTGTCGCACCCGGAGATGAAGATCCAGCTGCAGTCCGCCGTCGCTATCCGGAACATGTCGGTCACGCCAGACTCCAAGGTCAAGATCGTGGAGGAGGGCGCGATTGGCGCCCTCATCGCGCTGCTGCGCTCGCCCGACCTGCGGCTGCAAGAGCAGTCCGCCGTCATCTTCCGCAACCTGTCGGTCAACTCAGAGAACAAGGTGACGATCGTGGAGGCCGACGCCGTGCCGCCCCTGCTTGCGCTGCTGCGCCCACCCCAAGAGCCCGCCGCCCTCGAGGGCGATCCCGAGTACGAGGGGCAGCTGGCGGCGTATCGTCAGCAGCTCAAGGTGCAGGAGCAGGCCGCGGGTGCCCTTCGCAACCTGTCTATGCACGCCGACAACAAGCCCAAGATGGTGTCGCTGGGCTGCATCCCTCCGACGCTGCTGCTGCTGAACTCCGAGGAACCACGTATCCAGGAACAGGGCGCGGGCATCCTCCGCAACATGTCTGTTTCGGCGCCGCACGGCAAGCTCATGGTGAGCGACGGCTGTGTGCCCATGCTCACAGACCTACTCAAGAGCACGGACCTCAAGGTCCAGGAACAGGCGGCGGCGACCATCCGCAACCTGTCGGCCACGGCGGAGCTGCGCCCGGCGCTGGTGCAGGCCGGAACGCTTCCGCTCCTCATCGAGCTCCTCTCCTCGCCCGAGGAGAAGATCCAGGAACAGGCAGGCGTGGCGCTCCGCAACTTGTCCGACACCGTCAAGTAGAATCCGCACACGATCATCGAGACGCTCGACACAAGATGGAGGAAGTGTCCTCTTTGCATACCCCTTTCCTTGTATTTTTTTCCTCACTAACCCACTCATGTTGCAGCTTGAAACGTTGTGCTGCGCTCGAACGCTGCTGTTTTAATAAAAGTCTCGAAAGTCATGTAGAGCAAAGTCCTCTGTCTTCTGCTAAAAACTTCTCTTCCTCGCCCCTTCACGACCTACGCCAAGGCTTACTATGACTGGGTGCTGGTCCCGCACGTTTCTAGCCTCAAAACCGACTTCTGACTCCCGGAACGCTACTGTACCGGTAACCATGAGTGTTAGAGGGAGAGTATCCGTTGAGCAAAATGCCGTATGTCAGTGTACACTGCCAGCCGTTTAACCAAAACAAAAAAATGAACATGCCCCCCTCGCAGCCCGTTCCAAGCTCTTCCCAATTTGCCAGAACTCCATTAGATTGTTTTGACCATTTTGATTTCATGCCCCCTACCCTACTTTCAACTCTCTTCCTCCCGAAACGTTAGTGATGAATATGTCTCGCCTTCTAGACCATACAGCGGTCACACGTGCAATTTGAAAATTAATTAGTACACACACAAATTACGCTCTCTATGTCACTCTGACAGGCTGACTCTCACGCGAAATCAAGTGCGGCGCCTCTTGATGTCACCCGGCTTCGGGATACCGGATTCCCTGACTTCCCCAGCCGCGTTCCGCTTGCCTGCCAGTGCATTTTCAAGTGCGCACGCGCATACTTTGTGAGACACACCCATTTGCCTCGAATGTTAGCAGGTCTCTTTTGCTGCTAGATTAGCAGGTCTCTTTTGCTGCTAGATTAGTAACACCATAGTAGGTCTCTTTTGCTGCTAGATTAGTAACACCATGTGAGACGCACCCATTGCTTGGCAGTGCAGGAGCCGCTATGTCCGAGCACACGCACACACGCAAACACAATACACGTGCATACCCTTTGCCACACTTTGTGTGGCAAAGGGTATGCGCTTGGGGGGTTTATGACCTGGAGTTTTGATTAGGTGCGCTGGGAAAAAAAACCCCGAAAAGTCGAAGGGGAGAACACGCCAGGAAGCAGATTCTCGAGATTCAAGAATAAAACATGGTCGCTCACGCATGCCCCACTCCACAGCAGTTCGCGATGGGCGCTCACATACATGTACACATAAAAATACAACAATGCACGCATATAGATTGGACCTGTGCTGGGCAGCGCTAATTTAGACGACGAGGTTGTCGAAGAAGAAGAAATGGAAGCCTCCTCCTCTGCTGTTCCATTGCTGCGTTTCGCCTTTCCGAGCTCACACTGCAAATGTGTGCGTGTACAACCCGAAGGCCGCGTCAAAAGGAGCTGGTTATATATTGATATATTATACATACACATATCGGCGAGAGGCATGGAGCGGTTATATATCGATATATCTATACATACACATATCTATACACATATCTATACATACACATATCTATACATACACATATCGGCGAGAGGCATGGAGCGGTTATATATCGATATATCTATACAAACCATACAAGTGTCATGCACTATGGCGACTGCACATTGAACCTAAACCCTAAACCCCCTGTCTCGCTCTATACATGTGTATACACAGGGAGAGAGAGAGATCGAGTACTTGGGTACGAACCCGTTAGGTACACATTAGTACGTCAGTGACCGCTAGCGAGTACCATTGTACGTTGGGTACAACACACGATAGGTACACGTTAGGTACTCATTAGTACAAAGTCAGTGACCACTGGCAAGTACTTGGGTCTCAACCACATCCACGCCCAGAGAAAAGGGGGTGGGGTGGGGTGGGGTGGGTTGGGAGGGGACCTGGGTGATAAGGGAGGAGAAGCGGAGGGTACACAGGGTCTCGTGACTAGAAGTTTCAGCAGGTGACACCGCCATCAAGACCATTGCCTGCGTAAAAATTGAAATTAAAAAACTTCTCAG
>Ga0315905_10006426_pt1 | contig 11948 bp, 10 predicted proteins | sample LakEriMetagenome_5_FD_203522 | JGI IMG/M metagenome (GOLD analysis project Ga0315905, IMG submission 203522) | Freshwater fungal communities from buoy surface, Lake Erie, Ohio, United States - Buoy 4 MA121 | ecosystem: Environmental > Aquatic > Freshwater > Lake | place: USA: Lake Erie, Ohio...
GCGGCAACTGCCACCAAGCCACCTTTTGCGTAGTAGGCAACCATGAACAAGACCACCAGGGCAAGACCTGCGATCATGGAAATGATACCTTGGTTTTGTGCTTCTTTACCCAAGGTTGGGCCAATGATGCTTTCTTCTACGATTTGCGTAGGAGCAGGTAGGGAACCAGATTTCAAGATGTTTGCCAAATCCTGGGCTTCCAAAAGTGTGAAGTTTCCAGAGATTTCAGATTGACCATTTGGAATCTCTCCATTTACCATAGGAGCAGTGTATACATAGTCGTCAAGGACTACGGCAATTCTTCTACCCACATTTTCAGCGGTTAGATTTCTCCATTTTCTAGCTCCATCGGCATTCATTTGCATGGATACTGCAGGCTGAGAAGTTTGGTCTAGGGTCTGACGGGCATCTGTTACCACATCTCCTTCGAGCGGAGCCTGATCAGAACCTTTTCTCAATTTGATTGCATACAATTCCAAGATTTCTGTACCATCTTCAGCTTTGGTAGGCTTCACGCCCCAAAGTAGACGAAGGTCTTTTGGAAGGAAGGATTGGTAGCGCTCATTCTTTAGAATTCGATTGACAATGACTGTGTCGCGAACATCATAGATCAATCCATAGTCTACTTTTCTTAAAGCGATCAGTGGTGATATACTCGCATTGGCATTGTTCATCGGATCGATTTGCTCCAACTGTTTTTCCAATACATTTCTTAAGGAGTCTTCAACTGATAAGGAATCGGTTGCCGAAGCGGTGGAATCGTTAGCAGTGGAATCCGAAGAAGCTAGGTCCCCGACCTTATTTTTCTGGTCGGCCACCCATGCTTGGTTGACTTCTTCAATGGATCCACCGTACTCGTTTAGTTCGAGAACTTCCCAGAACTGCAATTTGGCAACACCTTGAAGCAAGTTGCGCACACGCTCCTGGTTGTCAGCACCCGGAAGTTCGATCTGGATTCTTCCCGAACCAGCAATTCGCTGGATGTTAGGCTGTGAAGTACCAAAACGGTCGATACGCGTTCTCAGGATGTTGAATGAACGATCGATTGCATTTTCAACTTCGGTATCGATGATCTCAAGAATCTCTGCATCAGTCGATTCCAAGGAGATTTTCCCTCTGTTGGCCGCAGTAGCGAATACAGAACCGAGGGATTTGCCAGGATTATTTTTTTGCCATGCGGCATAGAACAAGTCTGCAAACTTAGCATCGGAAGTTTTTGAGGCTTCTTTAGCTTCAGCAACAGCCGCATTAAATAGCTCATTTTTAGGATTTCCTGCGATGCCCTTGACGATTTCTACGGGAGAAACCTCCAAGGTCACGTGCATCCCACCTTGAAGGTCAAGTCCCAGTCCAAGCTCGGTTTCTTTTACTTCTTGGTAGGTATAGCTTGCCCCTAGAAAGTTGTAAACGGGCTGTCTCCAAACAGAATCTAGGTAAGCTCTTTTTTTGGCAAAGTCAATATTGCCGGAGGCGTCTGTAGCATAGGCAGTAGCCTTTTCTTGTACGCCGTTGGAAATGAACGTGAATGACAGGTAATACAAGCATAGCGCTGTAATGATCACCGTCAAAAACACGATTACACCTTTGTTTTGCATTTTGGTAAAATTTAAGGAATTGAATTAATTAAGATTTGACTCGTTCCAAAAAGGACGAGGAGGTGAATTCAGAAAGGGAATGATTTTTTAAGGTCCCTGCGGGGAAATAATCCGTTCAAAAAGGATTTCTGTAAATGAGTTTACAAAAGACGCTCCTGCTACTTGAGGCAGGTGTAAAGAAAAGTCAACTCGAAAAAGCTGTGAAATCAGGTAAAAAACGGTGTTTGCTACTTCCAGCGCAAAAGGCACGACCGCATCTACAGCAACATCCAAGAAACTCTGTCCTGGCTGTTCAGCGGACTGCTCTGTTCGGGACGGACTTCCTTCTGAAGGGAAGTATTCGATGCTGGATACAAATAGGCAAAAGAACAACACCAAAGCCCACGAAAATCGCTGCTTGCTGGTGCTGTAGTATGTGTTCCTATTTTTCATGGGGAGCAAATATAGAAAATATTTGAAAATCACCCGCTAGCGCTTCGCTTTTTATCCTTATCGTACAGACTTTGCCTTCAAGTAAGTGCGGAGTACATCCATGGCCCGGTCAAAATTGAGATTGTTTGGGATGATGAGATCTGCCTCGCTTTTGAAGGGCTTGATGTATTTTTCGTAGGTCGGCATCACGTGATTCTCATAGCGGTACAGTACATCGTCTAGGTCATAACCTCGCTCCACCTTGTCCCGGATGATGCGTCGCTTGAGTTTGATGTGATCCTTGGCATCGATAAAAATCTTCAGGTCCAATAAGGCTGCCAATTCAGGGTAATAAAGCACAAAAATCCCTTCCACAACCACTACGGGTGCGGGTGCAAAGGTGAGCATCTTGGGGGTCTTCGTAACGTTATTGAAGGTATACTCCTCACGAATGACTGTACCTCCGCCCTGAATGATGCGAATGTCTTGGGCATACTGCTCAAAGTCGATGCTATGGGGGGTGTCAAAATTGGCAATGCCTTGCTCGTCCACAGGCTGCAGTTGCTTTGGCTTGTAATAGTTGTCTTGGGAGATCAAACACAGATCCTCTGGGGAAAAGCTGCGCAGCAAATGTTCCAAAAACAAGGTTTTTCCAGAGGCAGATCCCCCAGTGATTCCGACGATGAAGGGCTTGGTCATGGAGGGCAAATTAAGTCATTTTTGTGCGTATCTCAGAATTTTCCGGCGCGGAGAAAATTTAGGAGCGCCTTTACGGCTTTGCCACGATGGGAAATTTCGTTTTTCTCTGCTAGGCTGAGTTCCGCAAAGGTACGATGAAATCCAAGGGGTTGGAAGATGGGATCGTAGCCAAATCCTCCTTCGCCGCTGGGGGAAGAGGTGATTTCTCCTTCGGCTATCCCCTCAAACTGGTATTCTTTTCCATCCAAGATAAGGGCAATGACGGTTCGAAATCGGGCGGATCGGTTGGTTTGGCCCTGCATTTTCTCCAAAAGCAAACTTAGGTTGCGGGCATCACTGCGCGGCTCTCCTGCAAATCTTCCTGAATACACACCGGGGGCCCCGTCTAGGGCTTCTACTTCCAGTCCGGTGTCGTCTGCAAAGCAACTGACCCCAAAATGTTGGTTGACATACCGTGCTTTTTCAAAGGCATTGTGCTCCAAAGTGTCTCCCGTTTCTGGAAGTTCTACCGTGCAGCCAATCTCCTGAAGGGAAACTATTTCGATGAGCCCCTTCAGGGCAGCAGCGACCTCTTCGATTTTTTTAGCGTTGTTGGTGGCAAAACAGATTTTCATGGTGTGGGGCTTGAACCCCAAAAATGGGGGCTAGGATCTGCCGCTGCAAACCTTCTTTCAAATTCTTGCTTTGGGATCGGGCGAAATCTTTATTTTTCGGGATGAAAAAGATAACCGTCTACTGTGGTTCCAAGAAAGGCAACCATTCCATCTACGAAGCGGGGGTAAGGTCCTTGGCTCAAGAAATGATTTTGCGTGACCATAGCCTTGTGTATGGGGCGGGTCATGTGGGCTTGATGGGAGTCATCGCTGACGAGTTGCTCGGTGCAGGAAAGGAAGTAATCGGAATCATTCCCCAGAAGCTTGTAGACCGGGAAGTGGCGCACAAAGGCTGTACGGAATTGATCATCGTAGAGACTATGCGGGACCGAAAGTGGCTGATGGCAGAAAAAGGGGACGGCTTTATCGCCATGCCGGGAGGGATTGGCACGCTGGAGGAACTTTTTGAAATCATGACTTTGAACCAGCTGCACTACATCCAAAAGCCTTTGGCGCTGTACAATGTGCATGGCTACTACGATAAGTTGATCGACTTCCTCAATCATGCGATGCAGGAGGGTTTTCTCTATCCTGAGCAGGAAGAGATGCTGATCATTTCCGATGACCCAGCAGATCTGTTGGATCAAATGGCCGCCTATCAGGCCAAAAGGCCAGCGGATTGGTAATAAAAAAAGGCACTTAAAAAGTGCCTTTCAGATGCTTAATTTATTCCCGTACCCAACTTACTTTTTCTGCAATCGGCTCACGCTTTCCTGCTGGCCAAGTATCGGTAGCAGGCTTGGCTACATAGAAAAAGCCCATCAGCATGTCCTCGCCTTCGAGTCCAAAATCTTCCCGAGCTTCTGCCCAGAAGGTCGGTCCGCCGGTGCCCCAGTAGCAAGCGAGTCCATGCGCACAGGCCGTCAAGTACATGTTCTGCACCGCCATGGCTACGGCTGAAATCTCTTCCATCACCGGAATGCCCGAACCTTCGGTACGCTTCATCAGCAGGGCGATGACATGAGAGGCCTTGCTTGGCGTATCCTTAAATTTTTGGTAGGTTCCTTCTAGGAAGGGAGTTCCATTTTTTTCTGCCCGCAGCTTGTACATCTCCGCCTGGTAATCTCCAAAGGTCTTAAGTCCTGCTCCTGTATACACAATAAAGCGCCAAGGTTGGGTGAGCTTGTGCGTAGGTGCCCAATTGGCATTTTCAAGGATCTCCTCGATGATGGAATCGGCTACCGGGTCGTTTTCTTTAAACTGCGCAGGAAAAATGGACCTGCGTTCACGTATAATTTGAGTAACTGCTTCTGGATTGAATTTGGGTGTTTGCATGGATAATGTTGCGTGTATGCGTGTGGTTCAACTAGTTTAAATGTATTGCTATAATGCCGATTCTACTTTTAAAATTCCCTCGACTTCATTTTTTAGAAAAATTTGAATCTCCTCCTTTTTTTGAGTCAAAACTGCAATGATCCTGTTTGTAGAAGAATTTCCTAGTCGAAGCCATATTACCTTAGGGGGGAAGCCAAAAAACAGTGACAGATCTGCAAAATCAGAATCAAAGGAAACAAGAGTGAATCCATTGGATTTTGCATAATTCCAAACTTCACGGTCGAGCTTACCTTCCAAACCTACTTCACGAACTTGCTTTGAACCCGGGAAAAGAGTGCTAATTTCTTTGATTATTCGAAAGGAAATGTTTTGATCAAAAAGTAAGGGGCTAATCATTTTTTCCTAAGCATAAGACAATTTTTGCTCTCGATCTGCTGCAAATGCCAAACATGCAGCCACTTGTTCCAATGTCAATTCAGGATAATCAGCAATAATTTCATTTGGGCTCATGCCTGAAGCCATCCACCCCAAAACATCCGCTACGGTGATTCGTGTGTTTTTGAGATAGGGCTTCCCAAATCGTATGTTTGGATCGATGCCAATATATTCTTTGTAGTTCATAGCCAATAATTTACAGAAATTTTTTGATTTTGATTCAACCCATTTTGCTGAATCTTACTTTTTCAAAATCCCCTCCAAAAACTTCCGTACATCTTTTGCCAAGGCATCAAAATCTTCCTGTCGGTTGTACATCATGTGCCCAGCCTCGTAGTAGGTCATGGCCACACGGTTCTGTGGAAAATTGTGTCTAGCAAAGGTAAACTCCGCATCAAAGAAGGGGGTGATCAGGTCGTAGTAGCCGTTGGCTACCATCACCTGCAGCTGCGTATTTCGGTGCATGACCTCGCTGAGTGCACGTGCCGTACTGATATAGCTCGGCTCGTAGTAGGCCCCATCAGGCACAGGTTTCCAGTTCCAACTTCCACCCATCCCGCTAGCGGAGGTGAAGTAGGGGCGATCCATCGTTACCTTCAAGTCTCGCATCAAGTAGTCGTTGAAAACTGCCGTGTAGGCAGATCCAGTCATGTAGCTCGCTGGATCTCCAAGCACCGATCCTTCGGAGGACTTGTCGGTTTCCCGAGCCAAATAGCGCCCATCCAAGGTACCAATGGCCTTGCCCTCCGCACGCAACAATTCTTTCTTGAAGCGGTGCATCAAGATCTGGTTGTCGGAACGAAGAATATAGGCTTTATCCAAGCCAGTAAAGTAGGCCAACTTGGCTGCTATGGCTTCTTTCTGTGCGTCTGTTTGCTTTTCCCCCATAAACAAGGACTTCAGATAGTCCCCATAGGCAAATTCTCTTGCTTCTTGGGTAAAGGAGGCTAAGGTTTTCCCTTGTCCTGCCTTGCCGTGGTACCATGCGGTAGCCGCTTGGGAAGGGAGGTAGGTGAAAAAGGAGGTGAGGTTGTCCGCCCAACTGGACGAACCAGCATAGTCTAGGGCTTGAGATATCAAGACAAGACCATTCAAGGCAAGGCTTTGTCCACCCTCTTCGAGTACTTCGGCTACCTTGGCAGCGCGAGTCGTTCCAAAGCTCTCTCCCGCAATAAACTTGGGTGCTTGCCATCTCCCGTGCTGCGTCACCCAGGTACGCATAAATTGTGCAATCGAGGAAGCGTCTTCGTTGAGTCCCCAGAAATCTGATGTTTTGCCTTTGCCTTCCACTTGGCTAAAACCAGTCCCGATGGGATCGATAAATACCAAATCTGTAAGGTCAAGCAAAGCCTGCTTGTTTTCTTCCACCAGGTAGGGGGCAGCACCATCGTCTTTGCTTGCTCCCGAGTCCGTTTTCACCACTTTTGGGCCGAAGAAACCCACATGCAGCCAAACACTTGCTGATCCAGGTCCTCCATTGAAGATAAAGAGTACAGGTCTCTTGGAAGGATCTAGGACTCCCTCGCGGAGGTAGGCAGTGGACCAAAGTGCGCCGGTCACTTCCCCTGCAGCATTCTTGAGGAAGGTTTCTCCGACTACGGCTTTGTAGCTAATTTTTTGTCCATTGAAGATGCCCGAATGCGTGGACTCGAATTTTTTAGGTTCCCGAGGCACCCATTTTGATTCGGCTGCTTCCTCTTGGGAAAAGGCAGTTAAGGAAATTAAAAAGGATAGTAAAAGGAGATGGAAATTTTTCATGGATTCGTGATTTGGATTGTAATTTATGGAAATACAGTAGAAATAGTGTAGAAATAACCCGAGCAAGCTCGGGGAAATAGACTCTTGAATAGGTCTCCATCTATTTCACGAAGCGCAGAGAAGTCTTTTTCTATCCTATTTCCACAGTATTTTTTTTTCTTTGCGGCCTGCCTACTGTAGGCAGGCTTCGCGTCTTTGCGAGAATTAATAATCACGCAAAGCAGGAAAGTCGCAAAGGGAATTATAGAATAATACAGTGGAAATAAAACGAACAGGCCTACCTGCTAATTTTGGCGCGCAAAGGCGCCAAGACGCAAAGGGGAAAGAATGGCTCTGCAAATATTTGTATCTAAATCACCCTGTACAGTATATTTAGTGAAAGGAGACTAAAGCTTTGGCTCCAAGAGGCTGGTGTCTGGCAAGTTTAATGGTTCCCCACTTCTTCATTCTTCAATCAGCGTTCAACATTCGACATTATCATAAGTGCCGTATTTCGCCTGCCTGCCTACGGTAGGTAGGCCCGCCGAGGCGGGTACTTCGCCTGCCTGCCGCAGGCAGGTATTTCCATTAATATCTCAACCCCACCTTCACTCCCCCATACCCATTGCGCGTAGGAGCAGGCTGGTAAAATCGTCCTGCGAAAGCATTCAGATCGTTGCCCAAAGAATAAGAGGCATCCAGCAGGTTGTCTACCCCTGCAAAAATCTCCAGGTTCCAGTTGCCATGCTGCTTCACCCAACCAAGCCGCAGATTCACCAAGGAATAGGCGTCTTGGTAGACGGTATTCGCATCGTCGAGGGGGATTTCTTCCGTAAACTGATGCGTGAAATTTAGGTAAAGGCCAACCCTAGTGCGCACATCCATTCGGCTCACCAGGTTGTGCTTTGGAACACCCGTCAAGGCATTACCTGAGAAATCTTGGCCCCGCTTCTGGTAATTTTCAAAGGTGAAAAACTGACCCGTGTAGGCGGTGCCAAACAGGAGATCCCTTACAAATCCCTTCGAATTTCGGAGCAGCGCATAATCTAGGCTGGCCTCAACTCCTTTTTGGTCTGTGGCACCGGCATTTTGAAAGAGCACCACCCCATTCGCATTGGCATAGGTGGTGATGGTCTCTTGAAGCTTGAAGTAGTAGGCGATCACTTCCATCGTGAAGCGCTCCTTGCCTAGACGGTACCCAACTTCGTAATTGATGCCCTTCTCTGCCTCTAGGTCCAGGTTGACACTGCCCTCGTTGGTGCGTACTTCGTCGATGGTCGGCGGGGAAAAGCCCGAGCTGATGGATCCATACACGGACATGCTTGGATTGAACTGGTAGTTGAGCGCTACGCGAGGCACTAGGATGGGAGTGAAAGCACGGGTTTGAAGGCCTGTCTTCCCTCCTCCAGCAGCTACCTGACGGTCGATTTGAAAACTGGAAAAGTTTTCACTCAAGCCCAAAGTGAACAGGAGTTTGGAGTTGAGCTGTAGTTCTGCTTGCTGAAATAGGAAGCCTTGGGAGGCGGTCAGCTGGTCTGCAAATCGGATGGTATCCGCTTTGCCAGCCCGGTTGCCAAAGTTTTGCGCTTGGGTGATGCTTTTTTGCCACTCTCCTCCTGCAAGTAGGCGGAGGGATTTGCCGCCCAACTGGGTGTTGTAGCTGATCTTGGTGCGGGTTCCGTAGCCGAATCCCAATTCCTTTTTGTAGTCCAGAATAAAGGGATTCTCAAAGGCATTCGTATTCAGGTATACCGTCGTGCTGCTGCTTAGCTTGTCCGAATGCCGGTAAGTATGTCCAAGGGAAAGGAGGAGGGCTTGTTGGTTGATGGAACTGTTTTGACCCACGGATCCAGGTCGTGCTTGCTTGGGATTACTTGCCAGCTGTGCAGCGTTCAGTGCCCCCGGGATTTGGTAGTTCAAGTCGGAAATAAGTACCTGTGTCCGCAATTCCTGCTTCTCAGAAACAGGAAAATACCCGCTCAACTGGACTACCTGGCGCTTGACTCCTGAATGATCCCGGTAGCCATCCGATTCTTGTCGAACATAGGATGCTTCGATTCCACCGTCTCCCAGTTGTTGGGAAATACCCAAGCGGTATCTTGAAAGTCCAAAATCGCCCATCAGGTATTCCGCGGAAATTCGATTTTCATCCACTTGGGCTTGGCTGAAAAGGGAGATGGCTCCGCCATTTCCTGCGCCATACACACTTCCAGAAGGACCCTTGATGACTTCGGCAGTTCGGATGTTACTTAAGTCCAGCAGGTTGAGCGCGGTAGTGCCGTCGGGAGCGGTGAAGGGAACCTCGTTCCAATATACTTTTACATTACGCACGCCGAAAGGGGAACGCAAAGAGCTGCCTCGGATGGAGATACGGTAACTCGCAGGAGCCCGTTCCTCGATGCGGATGCCTGCTTTCTGGTTGAAGGCTAGGACGGGCGAACTCTCATTGAAGCGCATCAGGTCTTGCTCCGTCACTCGCGATACGCTAGCTGCCTGCTGCAGGAGAGGACGCTCCGTATCAAATGCGCTGACCGTGACCCCAGAAAGGTTCATTACGCTTGGAACAAGCTGTACCGAAAACTCTCCCTTGGGGAACACTTTTTCCAATCGCTCATACCCTTCCAATAAGAAGACGAGGCGTAGGTTTTCTCCTGAAAAAGTAACCGTACCCTCAGCGCCGCTTGTTTGCACAGAGGTGCCGGAACTTACACGGACATTTTCCAAGGGAAGTCCAGTGAGCTGATCACTAACTTTCAGTTGGATCTGGGCTTGCAAGCCCATACTAATTAGAAAAAGCAAACAAGAAAGCAGTGTTTTCATAACACGAACATACGGGAAGTGACCCGCATATAAGCAGAATTTTGGGGTAAAGGTTTGAATTGGGGAAGATCGCACCTTTTTTGTTTTTAGATGTGGGGCAAAATGGCTAGGTTTTCGAAAAAATAAACCCATGAGACCCTTTTTCCTTCTATTTTTTCTTCCTGTACTTGCCTTTGCACAGACCACTCCGCCTACTCCAGTCTACCCCATTCCGGAGCCTAGGCAAATCGCCTGGCAGGAGCTGCAGTACTATGGCTTTGTGCATTTCAACATGAACACCTTCTCCGACCGGGAGTGGGGCTTTGGAGACGAGAAGCCTTCCCAGTTTGCTCCTAGCGCCCTGGATGCGCGTCAGTGGGCCCGAGTTGCCAAAGAAGCAGGGATGAAAGGCCTCATCATCACTGCCAAGCACCACGATGGCTTTGTGCTCTGGCCATCGGCCTACACGGAGCACTCGGTCAAAAACAGCCCTTGGCGAGATGGAAAAGGAGACTTGATCCGAGAATTTGTGGATGCCTGTCGGGAATATGGGCTGAAAGTAGGAATCTACTATTCTCCTTGGGACCGCAACCATCCCAACTACGGTACCCCAGAATACATCACCTACATGCGGAATCAATTGACCGAACTCCTGACTAATTATGGGGAACTCTTCGAGTTCTGGTTTGACGGCGCCAATGGGGGCAGCGGCTGGTATGGAGGCGCCAACGAGGAGCGGGTTGTGGATAAAATGACCTACTACGACTGGCCAAGCATGCATGCGCTGGTGCGGGAGCTTCAGCCTGGGGCCATGCTCTTTTCCGATGCAGGCCCAGATGTGCGCTGGGTAGGGAACGAACATGGGTTCGCCTATCCCACCACCTGGTCCAATCTCATGCGGGACTCCGTCTACGCCGGCATGCCCGAGTATTCAGACAAATGGGCGATGGGTCAGGAAAATGGCAGCCATTGGGTGCCTGCTGAGGCGGATGTGAGCATCCGACCAGGATGGTACTACCATGCCTACGAGGACCACAAACTCAAAACCTTGCCCGAACTCCTCGAGATCTACTACCAAAGCATAGGGCAGAATAGCTCCTTACTGATCAATTTTCCTGTGGATACCCGAGGGCTGATTCCGGATTCGGATGTAAAAGCCATTCTAGAACTGGCAGCCAAAGTCAAGGAAGATTTTGCGGTGAACCTAGCTACTGGCGCCAAGGTTACTTCAAGTTCCAGCCGAGCAGCAGGCTACGAGGCAAGCCAGGTATTGGATGGGAACTATGATAGCTACTGGGCAGCTGCAACCGGCGAGACGAGCACCACTATTGAACTCGATTTTGGGAAACCGCGGTCATTCAATCGGATTTTGGTTCAGGAATACGTCAATTTAGGTCAGCGCGTGTCGGCCTTTACGGTGGAAAAAGAAGTGGAGGGAAAATGGCTGCCTTTGGCGCAGGGTACGACTATTGGTTATACCCGTATTTTGCGAGTTCCGGATACCCAGGCCCAGAAGATTCGGATCAACTTTCTGGAAGCAAAGGGAGAACCGCTCATTGCGGAGTTGGGAGTCTATGCTGCTCCAGCCCTAGTTTTCCCCCCAAAGATCACCCGCTCCACCGTTGGGCTTGTATCGATCACCGCCGCAGACCCTGGACTTGAAATCTACTACACCTTAGATGGCAGTTTACCCCTAGCGGGGAAAAATCGCTACGATAAATCCTTTGTGCTGGAGCAGCCTGCCACGGTACAAGCGATCGTAGTGGATGCGAAGGCGGGGAAAAGTTCGGCTAGCAGCCGCCAAGAAATAGACCTTGTGAAAGGAAACTGGAAGGTGCTTTCCAGCGACCCTAAAGCCCAGGCTGCCATTGATGAGCAGGCCAATACCTATTGGACATCGGCTGCCGGGATGTTGGAACTTGACTTGGGAACCGAGGTACTCCTCAAAGGGATCACCTACCTGCCCATGCAGGCTCGCTACCCGAGTGGATTTATTGCCGACTATGTTTTGGAAGGCAGCCAGGAGGGGAAGAGTTGGCAAGAACTTGCCCGAGGGGAGTTTGCCAATATTCAAAATAGTCCGGTGGAGCAGCTCATCCGATTTGCGCCTCAGCAACTTCGGTATGTCCGTTTGAGGGCAGTTCGGACGGTCGATGGCAATGCCGCTACCTTCGGGGAACTGGGTGCGATTACCCGATAAATTCACCCTTTCTGGATTTCAGATAGCTTTTCTTGAAAAAAAATACCTACTTTAATTTCTCAATTACCCCAACCCAAATTTTAACCTATTTCTATGAACAGACGTCATGCGTTACGGCATATCGCCCTGATTTCTGGAGGGCTA
>Ga0315905_10006427_pt1 | contig 11948 bp, 7 predicted proteins | sample LakEriMetagenome_5_FD_203522 | JGI IMG/M metagenome (GOLD analysis project Ga0315905, IMG submission 203522) | Freshwater fungal communities from buoy surface, Lake Erie, Ohio, United States - Buoy 4 MA121 | ecosystem: Environmental > Aquatic > Freshwater > Lake | place: USA: Lake Erie, Ohio...
CACCAGTCGGGCGAACTGATTTTGAGATGGAGCATTGCTTACCCGGAAGTCGCGCTGGAGAGTCTCGATCTCATGGATTTGACTTTGGATCTGTGCGACCACAGGCTCGTCCTCCGGCAGTACCGACAAACTCTTGGCATCATCTTCGACTTGAGCAGCTTTTGCCAGGGTTAACGCCCGCTCGAGCACCTGAGGCACAAACAACTAAAAATCAGGACATGACAAGCTCACACACCTGCACCCGACCCCTCTGATAACGTGCGCACGCAAGAAAGCAACATGGATGTCGACAGCATAAAACCTGCGCACGCTTTTCTTTGGCCTGATCAAGAGCCCTGCGCAATCCCGGGGCAGTGCCAGGTTTCGGATGCCATGCAAGATTCTTCGCAAACTGCTTAGGGTCGACAAAGATTTCTTCCATATTGTTTTTCTCGCGCATGAATTTGGCGATTGTCATGTCGAGGTCTGCGGATGTCATGGGCAGCCGCAGTTTGGGCAGCATTTTTTGCATTTCTTTATCTGCAGTAACTTTCTCATGTCAGCACTACACACCAAAAACTGCAGCAACCAGCGCAAATGGACGACGATATGGATTTGTCATCAAATAATCTCATTTTTTTATTTATACATGTGCACAGGGGCGAGGTCCCACCAATCTATGTCAACATCTATCTTAAGTGCTTTCTTAGCTAGCCAGGGCGCGGACATTTGGGTGTACTCACTGGTCACTTGCCAATCACCGTCGACGTCAAAAAATACAAAGGCCTCAAACACATCATCGAAGCGCGTTGCAAGCAGTGCGCTAAACTGCGCGATAGGATCCGTGAACGTGCACACTTTCTGATGCAAGAAGGCTCTTTTTGATCGAAGATCATTCTCCAGTTTCTCCAGATCAGGTTGCAGCCACATTCCAAGATTGAGCAGATACACATGCAACACATGCTTGAACTCCACCCAGCTGATCACATTGTCCTGATCACCCTGCCAGTTCACTGTTTCGAACGCCTTCTTGGCATACTCCAGATGCATTTCTTCAATGCTCGAGCCCGTCTTGAGCAAGCGTATCGCCCGTATGAACCCCTGAAATCCGGTAAATGGCAGCCTAGCATTCGAGCTCATATCCCGCTCCGCAGGTTCCACATGACTATCATCGAAATGGGGCATTTCCGCGCCTGTATTCAGCCGGGATATTGCGCCTGGATCCAGCGTCGTACCGGGGCGGCTTGACCCTTCCGACGCAGCAGTGCCCACTCGGCTGTTTTGAGTAGAGCGGCGTCCAGTAGATTTGAGTAACGACGGCTCATCTACTTCGAGCACTCTGGACGACCCACGGCGGGACGCGGGCGTATTTATCGCCGAGGAATTCCCGTCACTCTGCGAGGCCTGTGGGTTTGAGATGTCGCACCAGCGTATAAACTCCTGGAAAAGTTTGCGCTCGTTCGGGTACAGGTCGAATACTTCCTTCACCTTTCTGACGTCGTCTTTGGTCCACTTGAGCCGACGCACAAACTCGTTCGAGTTTATTCCGCCGCCGTGCGAGGCAATGAAGAGTGCCTGCAACGCGCTTTCAAGATCAGGCTTTGTCAAAGGCAAATTGAGGCGTTTGACCATATTCTGAACTTCGGCTTGTGTCACAGACCAGTCGCCCTGAATGTCGAAAAAGACGAATGCCTCAACAGATGAATCAAATCGAATACTCAGCGCATCCTTGAATGACTCCAGGGGCGCGTCGCTGGTCGGGGCATAATGCCTAAGTACGTGGCACATTGTTTGAAGATCTCGCTCGGCTTCTGCCAATTCTTTACGGAGATGCTTGCACGCCAGGAGTTCATTTAAGCACTCCTTGAATTCAGGCCACTCGAGTCTCTTTTCTTTGCCAAGGACACTCCGAAAGACGCGCAATGCTTCGCAGAATTCGCCGCTGCTGAGATCCGTCTTCATTTTCCCGCCTGGACGGTGGAGGTGTACGGGAATTAGGTCCACTACTTGAAGAAATTCCAAAAATTGCTGGAATGTCAGCGACCGCTCTGAAGAATCCGCAACCCCCATGCTCTTCTCAGAGAAATAAATGTCTTGTTTCTCGCCGTCCTGTGCCCCTTCTTTCTCAAGAGTATGGTCAGAAGCGGGTTTAAGAGATTCATCCCTGTGGTCGTCATTGAGTGTCTCCTCCATCAATGGCTGCAGCTTCCCAGCAACAAATGGGCGAGCATGAGCTAAGGAATCACCCTGGCTTTCATGCTGTCTGCGCTCGTCCATTTTCGCCTCAGTAGAGTGCTCGTCTTTCTCGGCCTTGTCCTCCCCAGCCTCTCGGATAAAGGCTGCGTGCAACATTCGCTCCTTTTCTGAAATCATTTCGAGGATGCGGTCTGCTCTGACCCCTGCCGATATCCATGCGAACACCTGGTATAACCGATTCTCCGAGGGGTTTACAATGTATCCCATTACTTTGAATTTTGGTTTCTCAACCAAAGGGTACCATTTGAAACTGCGTACAAAGGAAAGAGAATCCAGCTCCTCCAGATGCTGATCTGACATGGCAATTTCGAGATCAGCGGGCGTTAGCGGCAACTGCAGCATCTTACAGTACTGGATAAACTCAACTTTCGTGCAAGTCCAGTCGCCCGACACATCAAAGAAGATGAAGGCTTCGAAAATGGTGTCAAAAAGCTGACGAAATACTGCCTTGACATCCGCAACAGGATCGTTACAGTTTGGCAGCATGCGCGCAATTTTGAGCTCCAATTCCCGGATTTCCTCCCTTTTGTTCTTTTGTTCCAGTTCCAGCAAGTCGGGTCCTTTTTGTAAAAACTGATGGATCACCTGCTTGAACTCGGGGAAGTGCAGAGTCCGCTGAGCACATTGCTGCTGAAATGCCTTATAGCACTGTACACTGACGGCATATTGCGGAGCAATGGGTTCGCCGTGCTTCTGCGGTGGGATGAGCCCTACGTTCTTCATGAATGAAATATACCCCTTCAAATCGATGACATGCGCTTGCGTCGGGCCTTGCTCCTCCTCGGAGCCATCCTCCTCAGCCGAATTCGCCTTCTTGTCCTCTTTCGTTGCAACCAAGCTTGAGCCTCGGCAAAACTTGAGGAAACGCTTGTACAACGCCCGTTCACGCGGGAAAATCACAGGACCCTTTCCCGCGTACTCGCCTCCGGAAAGGGAGCGCCTCAGCATTTGGGACACGTCCGGCGTCGGGGGGTAGAATAAGTCGCGAAGCATCTCCTGGGTATGTGCCGGAAGTGGCCCGGTCTGCAGCTTTTCGAGCCTCTTTTTCTTGGAGATTTTCCTAAAGTCGAGAAACTGCTTCATGGAGTCTCCCTCTTTCAACGATGCGATCACGCCCCCTTGTACCCGCCTCGACCCCGTTGTCTCGTCTAGGCCCATCTCCCGCTCCCCGGCCCCGCGATCTCCTCCTGGCCCTGCCGCGGCGTGCAGGTCGTCCTCGTGCAAGCTCCTGTGCGCAGGCGGGCCACTCGGTATTGTCCGGCTCTCGCCGCCTGCGATCTCGCCCGAACCCACGCGCGCCAGCTCTTTTTGGCCGCTGCTCACTCGCGGTAGCCCCTGCGGGACCGAGCACGGTAAGCGAACGGCCGCTCTGCACGGCGGCATCTATCGCGCGTCGTGGCCTTCTGCGCTTGCAGTCACCACGGCACAGCCGTAGACGGGAGCAAATGCGGCAGAGCTGTTCAGGCAGCAACCCGCGTGCACTCTGTGCGCCCGCTCCCTCACTGCTCACCTGCATGTCCTCCCGGGCGTGCGGCGGGGCTGGCGAGGCTGGCAAGGCTGGCGAGGCAATCTTGGGCATGGGCCGGCCGACAGCCGGACGCTGGTGGGCGGGTGCTGGACTCTTGCCCGGGGAGGAGCTGCGGGGACCGCAACGGCCCACGTGAGGAAGAGGAGACGGAGGTGCAGCGGCCGCGACCCACCGCGCCATCGCGCGGCAGAGGCCCAAATGGCAAGGCGCGACGCACGCGTGCACCGCCAGAAGGGGGCAGGGGTTCATCACCCACCTTATGAGCGTGGGCAACACCGCGCGCACGACCGCACCCTCCTTGCGGGCTCGCCCGTCTCGGTCGGGCGTCGACATCGGCGCCGGCGCCCAGTGCGCCGAGTCGCTGGCGGCCCTCGGCGCGCCATTCCTCGCAGGCGACGTGCAAGCCGCTAGCATCTTTCGACCACCCATCGCCCCCCCAAACGTCACCGGGACCGACTATGCCGGGACTGAGTTGCTAATGTGTTGCTAATGTGTTCATATTGTGTTCCCAAGATGAATATTTAACTCTGAGAGAGAAAAAGCGGGCAGGATCTGCAAAATCTGTGAGAGAGACGGAGGGAAGGGAGACGGCTGAGGGCAGCAGGTGCTCCGAGGGGCCGAGCCCTGGCACGCTGCCTGACAGTCGTCCGGAGAGCGGCTGGGGCGCGGGCGTGGGCGCGGGGGGTGTCGGCGCGGCGACACCGTCGCACCCACCCTAGCGCTCACCGCCGCTCTCGGAGCGGGGCGCGCGCGACGGGGGCTCGCTGTCGTAGTGCCCACTCAGCGGCGCCGGCACCATGCCGTCAGACTACTCGCAGCTCACCACGAACAAGGTAGCCGCGCGCCCGCCCGCGAGCCCGCTCCAGCCCCGCCGCGCTTTGCGCGTGGCAGCGTTGCAACGCAGTTCGCGCAGCCTGTGCCTCCCCCGCCGCCGCCGCGCGGTGCGCAGGTGCGTGATGCCTGCCTTCTCGACTGCCGAACAGACTGACAGCGACGCGGCCGCAGCCTCGGGACACGTAGCTGTCCCGCTGGCTGGTTCGCGGGGCCGCGTTCGCGGGAAAACGGGGCAAGACCCATGTGTGTTTGGGTCTGGCCTGGCGTGGCGGCGACTGACGGGCTGGGCCGTGCCTTCTTTGCCGTGCAGCATTGCGAGCTTGTCAAGGTGAAGTGCGTGCAATTCGGACTGCTGTCTCCGGACGACATAAAAAACTTTTCCGTCGCAGAGATCAAGAGCCATGAAAAATTCGATCAGCGGGGTGTGCCCAAGGACGCAGGCCTTATGGATGCGAAACTGGGTGTGCCGCCACGAGCGACCTACCGGTGCAAGACATGCCAAGGCACCGACATCACGTGCCCCGGCCACTTTGGCCACATTAACCTTGAGCAGCCGGTCTTCCACTGCGGCATGCTCACCATCCTGCAAAAGCTGCTGTCGTGCGTGTGCCACAAATGTGGCATGCTGATGGCCGACGAATCAGACATCCGCTTCCGCAGTGCGCTCCGCATAAAGCACCCGCAGAGAAAGCTGGCAGAGATTGCCAACATCTGCAAGGGCAAGAGAGTGTGCAAACACGAAGCGCGCGACAAGACTGGTCTACTCACAAACCACACACCAACACAAACACACACACATGCACATACACATGCACATACACATGCACATACACATGCACATACACATGCACACACATGCACACACACATGCACACATACACACACACATACACACACACACACACACACAGACGACACAGCCGACCATGGCTGTGGTGCCCCGCACCCGGGGGTCCTGCGCTCGGGTCTCAATTTCAAGGTCAAGTACCCACAGGCGCCCCCAAGCGAGGGTCCGCCGGATGAAACTATGACAGGTTTCTGTGTAATATTATGTTATTTATTATATAGATAAATTACACCTTATATTGTTAAATAAAACGTTTATGCCTATGAAACCATGACAGGTACGTTTGAGAACAAGTTGGGGGTTCAGTTCAGTTTAGGTACCTAAACTTAACTAATAACTAACTGTGTTTGTAACGTGACAGGGGAGCGCGAACTCTACGCTGAGGAGGCCCTTGAGATTTTAGTTTTTGTACCTAAACTAAACTAATAGCTAACTTTGTGTTTGTAACGTGACAGGGGAGCGCAAACTCTACGCTGAGGAGGCCCTTGAGGTTTTAGTTTTTGTACCTGAACTAAACTAATAGCTAACTGTGTTTGTAACGTGACAGGGGAGCGCGAACTCTACGCTGAGGAGGCCCTTGAGATTTTGAAGCGGATTACAGACGAGAACTGCGAGAAGTTGGGTCTCGACCCCCGTTTCTGTCGCCCGGTATTGAATTTAATGGTCATAAACATTGTATTAGACCTTGTAATTTATCTATCATCTTTATGAATTCATCGTTTACATTTTAATGTATAATTTTTGTACATGTTTATGTATAATTTTTTTATGTAAAAAAAATTGATTAGGACTGGATGGTCCTCACGGTGTTCACTGTGTCTTATTTATGTATAATTTTTGTTTATGCATAAAAATTTGATTAGGACTGGATGGTCCTCACGGCTCCCTGTCTCTCCGCCGTAATAATAATATTTTTTTTTTGTACAAAAAATTGATTAGGACTGGATGGTCCTCACGGTGCTCCCTGTCTCTCCGCCGCACGTGCGGCCCGCTATCATGACGGACGGCGGCTCGCGGGGCGAGGACGATATTACATTCAAATTGGTGTGCCTGTGTGTGTTTTGCCTGTGCCTGTGTCTGTGTCTGTGTCTGTGTCTGTGTGAATGATGTGTGGCTTTGGTATTTGTGAGTGTGTGTGTGTCTGTGTGTGTCTGTATGCGTGCGTGTGTCTGTGTGTCTCTCTGTGTGTCTGTTGGTGTTGCCTCGAGAAACGGAGGAGACACCTGTGTTACTGTGGTAACGAGTAATGTCTCAGTTTCTCCAGTGTGCCGGAGAACTGTTGAGGAGGAAGCATGCAGGCATGCACCCGAATAACCCCCCCTTCCACCCTCTACTCTCTCACTCACTCACTCCCTCCCTCCCTCCCTCCTCCCTCACGTGGAATGGCAGTCGGACGTGCTCAAGACCAACAATACGTTGAAAAATCAAACAGAGCAGGGCCTAGCCAAGTCTGTGCTCATGGAGTGCCAGCAGTTGCTGCAGTATCACATTGCCACCATGTACAACAACGAACTTGCAGGGCAGCCGCAGGCGCAGGCACAAATTAAAAAAAAATACTGAAAAGGTCCTTTGTGCAGAGGCCTTGTAAATTGCACATATACGGTACTGAATTTACAGATTTGTTTTTACGCAGCATCGCAACGGCAAGGCAATCAAATCGCTCCGTCAGCGTATCAAGGGCAAGGTGTTGTGTGTGTGTGTTTGTGTGTGTGTGTGTGTGTGTGTTTGTGTAAAAAATGTAATATTTGTGTGTATATATGTAGGAGGGCCGAGTTCGTGGCAATCTCATGGGCAAGCGTGTCGACTTCTCCGCGCGTACGGTCATCACCGGAGACCCCCAGCTCAGGTATGCCAGTATGTATATATACGCCTCCTCTTATTAATGTGTTCTCAAGCATTTGGTCGTCTGCATCTATGCCTCAGGTATGCCTGTGTTCACAAGGGGATATTACACATAGATATATAGATAGTATGTGTGTGTGTGTGTGTGTGTGTAGATATACGCGTCTTAGTATACATCTACCTATATATCTATATATCCATATCTGTTTGTAAGCATCTTTTGACACACGTGCATCCTCTTTTGACACTTTTGCATTCCTCAGCTATGACCAGGTCTCTTTTGACACTGTAATAGGTCTCTTTTGACATTGTAAAAAGTATCTTTTGACACTTGTGCATTCCTCAGCTGTGACCAGGTGGGCGTGCCAAGAACCATTGCCTGTAACATGACGTTTCCGGAAACCGTGTCCATCCACAACATCGAAAACATGAAGACGCTCGTGCAAAGCGGCCCAGACAACCATCCGGGTGCTCGCTCCATCATTCGCTCTGGTATGTATATATATATGTATGTAAGCTCGTTGCTGGCTACTTTTTATACCTTATCATTTCTTGACTATATCCATGAAGCCACCCACCTAATCCGTGTGTGTGGTGTGTGTGTGTGTGTGTGTGTGTGTGTAGACGGCAAGCGCGTGGACTTGCGCTTCGTCAAGTCGGCGCAGGACCAGATAGTCGACTACGGCTTCATTGTGGAGCGCCAAATGCAGGACGACGACTGCGTTATTTTCAACCGACAGCCGTCGCTGCACAAAATGTCTATGATGGGGCACCGCGTCAAGGTCATGCCGTACTCCACCTTCCGACTCAACTTGTCTGTGACCTCTCCCTACAACGCCGACTTCGACGGCGACGAGATGAACTTGCACCTCCCCCAGTCGTATGAGACCAAGAGTGAAATCAGCAACGTGATGATGGTGCCCTTTCAGATTGTGTCGCCGCAGAAGAACGCTCCCGTGATGGGCATCGTGCAAGACACGTTGCTGGGCTGCAGCGAACTGACACGCCGCAACGTCTTTGTGGCCAAGGACCTGATGATGAATCTGCTCATGCACGTGACAGATTTTGATGGTCGCATTCCGGTGCCCGCCATCATCAAGGCGCCGGGCATCCCCGGCCCCCTGTGGACCGGTAAGCAGGTCATGTCGCTGGCCATTCCCTCGCGCAAAATCAACTACACTAAGTACAATCAGTACAAGGTAGACAAAGAGGACACAGGCCCGTTCCCTAGACAAATCATGACCACCAACGATGCCCATGTCGTCATCGAAGACGGCGAAATCATCACCGGGTCCATTGACTCCTCGGCGATTAAGACGGCGCAAGGAGGGTTGGTTCACATGTGCTGGACAGAGCTGGGCCCCGCGGGCGCGCGGGATCTGCTCAATAACACCCAGATTATTGTCAACTATTGGCTGCTACAGCAGGGGTTCAGTGTGGGTGTGGCGGACATTGTTGCGCCCCCGCAAACCATCAAGGATGTGGGCGCGTCCATCGACGACTGCAAGAAGAAGGTCCAGGAGTTTGTGGTTCAGTGGCAGCAGGGCACGCTCAAGAAGCAGCCCGGGTGCACCATGCAGCAGGTGTTCGAAATAAATGTCAACGTCAAGCTCAACGAAGCGCTGGGTGGGGGCTCGACAATAGTGCAGAACGGGCTGAAGCAGCTGTCGGTGAAAAACTGCATCAATGAGATGCGTAAGTCTGGGTCCAAGGGAACCGACATCAACTTGTGCCAGATCATTGCCCTTGTAGGGCAGCAGAACATTGAGGGGTGCCGCATCCCCTACGGCTTCAAGCGCCGCACCCTGCCTCACTTTCTCAAGGACGACCCGGGTGCCGAGAGCCGCGGTTTCGTCGAGAACTCGTACACGCAGGGGTTGACGCCGCAGGAGATGTACTTCCACGCCATGGGCGGTCGCGAGGGGTTGATCGACACGGCGGTTAAGACGTCGGAGACCGGCTATATCCAGCGCCGCCTGATCAAGGCGCTGGAAGACGTGGTGGTTCGGTACGACGGCACAGTGCGCAACTCGCTCGGCTCTGTGATCCAATTTTGTTATGGCGAGGACGGGCTCGACGCGACGTTTCTCCTCACGCAGAAGCCGCCCCATGTCGAAATGCGTAAGAAGGAGCTGGTTGAGGCCTACGAGGTGGATCTGGATAACGTGGATGCGTCCAAGGACTACCTGTCGTCTGACTTGCGCGCAGAGGTGCAGGAAGACATGGATCTACGCGAGCGGCTCAAGAAGGAGTTCGCGCAGATTTGTGAGGACCAGAAGGAGCTGCAATTCAAAATCTTTTCCAATGACGTGGACAGCGTGCATTTGCCATGCCACTTTGAGTGGCTTATTAAGCAGGCGCAGCGCGAGTTTAAAATCAGGCCCACTGACCGTGTGCTCAGCGATCTGCACCCCTCGGAAATCCTCGACAACATCGCGCAGCTGTCAGAGCGCCTCCGCGTTGCGCTCTTCCCGGGCGAGGACCCGATCTCGGTCGAGGCGCGCAACAATGCGACGCACCTCTTCACCATCTGCCTGCGCTCGCACTTTGCCGTGAAGCGGATCATGAACAATACTCGCCTCAACAAAAAGGCCTTTGAGTGGGTTCTGGGCGAGATCGAGTCGAGGTTCAAGCGCGCAATTGTCAACCCCGGCGAGTCCGTAGGGTGCATCGCTGCCCAGTCGCTCGGCGAGCCTGTGACGCAAATGACTCTCAACACGTTCCACTTTGCGGGTGTGTCATCGAAAAAGGGCACAAAGGGCGTACCGCGCATGAAGGAGCTGATCAACATAGCCAAAAACATCCACACCCCAGGCATAAACATCTACCTCAAAGAGGGCCACTTTGAGGACGAATTGAAGTGCAAGGCCGTATCGAACAAGATCGAGTACCTAGCGCTCAAGCACCTCGTCAAGCACGCCGAAATCCACTTTGAACCAGACCCCGTGCACACGCGGGTGGTTGAGGACAAAGAGCTGCTTGAGTCTCACTATGAACTTGCTGACGAACCGCGCAAGGATATGTCGCCATGGGTGCTGCGTTTTGTCTTGGACTGCACCATTCTCGACGGCAAGGAAATGCACACCTCGGACGTGGTGAAGATGATCAAAGAAACCTATCATCGGGGCGGTGAGGAGTTTGAAATAATCAAATCAGATGACAACGCCGACGAGCCTGTGATCCGCCTGCGTCTCATGCAGCGGACCTCCCAGGAGGACGAGGACGGCGAAGACACCGAGACGGAAGACCACTTTTTGCGACAGATCGCCACGGACATGTTGCACACCCTCAAACTGCGAGGTATTCCGGACATTCCACGCGTGCTCATTGAGCTGCATAAGGAATACAAGAAGCAATTTTCACCAGACGACGCAAAATTCGATCATTATACGAACCATATTCCCTACTACTTGTACGCAGAGGGCAACAACCTGCTCAAAGTTCTCTCCTTCGTGGAGGTTGACCAAGTGCGCACCTGCTCCAACGACATTACAGAGGTGCTCACAGTCTTGGGGATAGAGGCCGTGCGCGCGGCGCTGCTCAGGTATGCGGATTTAAAAAAAAAAGAGGCCTTAAAATATTTATATGTCTGGTTACATGTCAAAAGATACTATTTGACATGAGCACACTTCAGAGAAATCCGCGAAGTCATCAAGTCCTCGTCCTATGTCAATTACCGCCACATTGCCTGCCTCATCGATGTTATGACACACCGCGGCTGTCTCATGGCATACAGTTCTCAAAAGTTTTTTTTTGTTTTTTTTTCTTTTTTTTTCTGACACACCGGGCTGTCTCATGGCATCCGTTCTCAAAAGTCCTCCATTAGTGACTTTATATATAGTAAAAGATAGTAGAGCACTGACGTTTGAGAATTCGTATCAGTGATATGTATGTATGTATCTGTATGTGTCAGTGATATGTATGTATGTATTTGTATGTAGATAGCGATGACTCGTCAAGGCATTCTCAAAAGTCCTCTACATAGGGACTTTATATGGTAAATATACTAGGGCTCTGACTTTTGAGTTTTTTTTTTTCAGGCGATCACTCGCCACGGTATCAACAGGCTCGAAACCGGTCCGTTGATGCGCTGCACGTTTGAGGAGACCGTTGAGATCCTCTTTGAAGCGGTGTGTAATATGTATGTATTTGTAGATGTTATATATATATATATATATATATATACATATATACACATGTATACATACATACATACATATATATACATACACACACACACACACACACACACACACACACACACACACAGGCTGCCTTCTCGATGCCTGATCGCTGTTTGGGCGTGGCTGAAAACGTGATTCTTGGGAATCTTTGCCCTCTCGGTACCGGGGCCTTCGAGCTCTTTTTGGACTCAGAGGCGTGCAAGGAGGCTATACCAGGTAACCAAACTGCTTCTACAGAGAACACATCCTACATCATAGAGATCACATTCTATATAGAACACATGCTATACACCTTTGGACATGGAGGAGGCGTGCAGGGAGGCTATACCAGGTACCTGGGTTTAGAACATGTTCTAAAAAGTACTCTCTACAGGGACTCATATAGCAAAATGTACTAGGGGACAGCCTTTTGAGAACCACCCAGTGTACGAGGATGCCGTATATATATATTATGTTGTACACACACACACACACACAC
>Ga0315905_10006428_pt1 | contig 11945 bp, 2 predicted proteins | sample LakEriMetagenome_5_FD_203522 | JGI IMG/M metagenome (GOLD analysis project Ga0315905, IMG submission 203522) | Freshwater fungal communities from buoy surface, Lake Erie, Ohio, United States - Buoy 4 MA121 | ecosystem: Environmental > Aquatic > Freshwater > Lake | place: USA: Lake Erie, Ohio...
ACACTCATCTGTGTCCGTATTTCCACGCGCCTGACTGTTTTTTTTTCCTGGCTCGTCGTTGCAGACCAAATCATTGAGGAGGAGCACGGCATATGGAAAGAATGGAAGCAGAAACTGCAAAGTGATAAGCCTAGCATCAAGGTCAAGGAAAACGAGCTATTTTCAATGATGCGGCCAGACAATCTGTCGTCACCTGGACTGATTCCCAGCGTCATGAGTGCTATGAAGACATACGGCGAGAAAAAAGCTCTCATCAAAGAGGCTGCCTTGAAGGGGAACCAGTTGGCAGTCGTCGAAACGATCATGAAACTTGATTTGAGCCAGCAGGAGCAGTCGAAAACGCGCGCATCCACGGTCGAGAATGCCCGCGTACGCAGGATTGCGGTATTCGGCTACCATCTCGACGCAAACTATCATGGTGTCGCAGAGAAAGACTCAGAGAGCGTCATCATACGCACAGTTCCTCTTACAAGAAAGAACGAAGACTCGGGCTCGTCTGGAGAGGGAATAGAGATTTCAGACTATCGCCTCTTTGAGCTCGGAGTGAACATAAAGGGCACCTACATTGCTATACAGCCTGTAAACCTTGTCGATTTGAACGACATGCTCAAGACCAGCGGGTTACGGCTGAACAAGGACGATCGAGTCGAATTTTTCCAGTTTGTGCCGCCTGGCACACACTGTCCAAGCTCCAAACCAATCGAGGATATCCTTTCGTCTTCTGAAGATGGCGACTCGTTCTCGCATGTTCTTTTGACAGTCGAGACTGGAGGTAGCTCTAGGAATGCCCAATCTGAAATCGCAGATGCCGGCGGCCGGTTTCTCGTGGATATGAAGCGGGTGGGCTCTGTCGTAACAGAAGGCATGCGTTATCAGCCTCTTGCAGTCGAACCAGCAGCTTCTGTGTCTACCTCTGATGACGGACGGTTTACGAAGACTCCTTTCCGTCGTCTCGCGGTCCTGATGCCACCTTCTATGAGCGAACATGAAAACCGCCTCGGCAAGCTAAGCCGTGACATGGAAAAGGGTGAAGGATTTTCCGAGAGCGCTGAAATCCTGGCAGAGGTTTTGAGCCTGGTCCTCATCGACAAAACCAACTTGGAACGGCCAAGATACGAAGAGATTATTCAAAAAAATCTGAGGCAAAATCCTCTCTTGCTCTACTACACGAGCATGGAACTACTGGATACTGTCAATCCGGATTTTGCGAAGTTCGTGGCTGAATACTGGGAGGAGAAGCTATGCTTCACCGGAAGTAACTTCGCCCATCTGTCAAAACACGAGCAGGAAGCACGTGAGATCATCTTGAGTCTTATTACTTTGCATCGTTCGTCTTTCGATATAGATCGGCAGCCACAAAATCCGACCATGGGCAATGGCCTTATGACGCCGAGGGATCCACTGCGACGATCTTCGCAGGCAATGCCATCCCAAGATTTTCTCCTGAAATCGACGTCATCGCGTGTCAACGTCGGAAAGCGAGTTGCGTTAGCCAGCGAGTCGCATCTGGCGCAACTGCCGGGCCTCATTTCAACCGAAACGCATTTTGCGCAGGAGGAGATTTATGTCGAAGAGACCAATTTCGAAAGCACCTTGCAGCGACTCAAGCGAGCAAGCCCTACGTCTTTAACGTTCGTCTTTGTTTACATCACCGGGCGAATTTCGGCGGATCAGATGAGCCAAATCGTCACCGTGCCCGTGCCTGCCATCAAGCTTATCTTCAGATATTCGAGCTCGATCGTGGACCTGCTCGAACTCATACCCACCATTTCTGACCTCGTGCACAAGCCCAAATCAATCATCGAAGAACTCTCTGGCAAATTGAGGCCTGTGCCGTACTCCCGCAACAGCGCAGTCGGTAGTGTTGTTGAGTTTACAATGAGCACGCTGAAGATGGACCCATGCTTAATCTCAACCTGTCGGGACAAAGATGGAAGGCCGCCCGTTTTCTGGGACGGAGACGGACCAGAGCAAGCGGTGGCAGAGGCGTCGCAGTGGCGTTTGAATGTGCAAAAGTGGTTGCAGGCGAAACCCCAGGGCGAGTCTGCATTTGTGCGCATCCTTGTCACCACTGATGACAAGGCCACAGTCAAAGTGCTCTCGTCTTTCATAGAAAATAATATGGAGCGCGTAAAAGTGCGCGTGGTTGACGCCGGCGACCCCTCGAAGTTCGATGATCTGAAGCAATTTATGGACAGCACTCCAGCCACTCTTCACTACTCCGATCGTCACTCCGCTACGGGTTTGTCCGCGACAGCTCTCGGCGAGGGCGAGACCAACGCGTTGCTGCCTCGGGAGATCTTCATTCTGTCCCGTGCCTCGTTTTTACCACATGCACGCCTTGAGGTGCTGGTGTCTCGGTGCGCGAAGAGAGGGACGCGGCTCTTACTACTCGTGGCAGAGGCAACGAGCAGCATGTCTCGATTCCGTATGTTCAAAGACCCGCGCGCCCCACCCGTGTGGATCCGCGTTCCGATCTTGAAGCAGAGGCTTATGGGCGGTGTTGTCGGAGTAGATGCTGTGGACTTTTCGCAGTCGTCTGACCGTGTCATGCTTGCCTTTGTAGGCCTTCAGCTCATCCTGTCACCTGAAGCGGTAGTCAGCGAGGAGCATAAATTTAAGGTACGACAATTTGTCGAATCAAATGACGCTAACGGATTGGAGTTTCTGGACCAATACGATTCGCTGGATTCGAGCACAAGATCGGAAATGCTGCGGGCTTTGGCAGACGTGAGTCAGGATGACAAATTAGGCCGTGGCAACATGTGCCGTCTTGCCGTGGTGCTGGCTGCGCATGTTAACCGGTACGTGAGGTTTCGCACAGATCCTCAAAGCCCGCTGGTGAGCTTCTCTGATTTCTGCCGACAGCCTACGGTTCGATTCCTCAGCCAGATACACCGACTGGAGGCTTACACGTGGTTTTTGTTCGCTCGCACTAGAGTTGACAGGCGTGTCGTGTCGGATGCAACGAAGGATCTGCCGTATGGATTTCCTCTCGGGCGCTGTCTAACAGAACTGACTGACAGGCACAACATTCACCATGCATCTCAACCCGGCCAAATTCTCATGTGCACTTTGATGAACACGAAAGACCTTGCTTTGAAGGAGAAGGGCAAAATAGCGCTGCCGATGCCGCAGTATATCGATCCCGGGAAAGGCGACGTGGTGACGCAAATGCAAGAGATTGTCGAGCACAGGGCCCTTGCTTCTTGCGAGCTGCACTGGAACGAAATGTACGATAGGTGGCAGTCTGGGCCCGAGCTCACTGATGATGTCTTGGAGCACATACTTGTGAATTCTGCTTGCCGAATCTCTGTCCTTTTGTCAATGACGCCCGCCCAGATATTCAACCTGACCTTGTCGCGTGAGGCTACTGTCGCAGTGAGTCAGGATTTCGACTCGTGTGCACAATTGCTGAGATCGATGTCCGTGAAAGAGTTTCCGGTATTGCGGACGAGGGCGGCGGCAATTTGGTGGCTTCTTCTTCTCGCCGGGGCCAGTGTGGAGCGCGTCGATGACAAGGTGTTCTGTGAGGAGCAGGGCTTGCTGCTGGACGCAGGAATATACATTGAGCCCAGAGCGAACCATTCAGAGCAAGAGCGGATCGATCTTTTGAGCAGAGTGACGCGCGTGATGATACAGCTGGACATGGACCACACCCTCACGTCTCAGCACGGTGTACGTTCTTTTTTACTCTCAGATGAAAGACGGGACACCATTTCTCCGATCCTAGACGATCCCAAGGTGAAACTAGGTAACGCATTCATCAACGCCATAGTGGCGCGTGAGACTCTAAATGCAATAATGGCGGGCACAAGCGGCAGTGTGATCTTTGAGCGTCTAGGCGAAATCATGCAGTGGGTCAAGGAGTCGAAAGTGGCAGATGCAAATAGGATGAGCAAACAAATGGCAAATTTCGCGTCGCGGATCACCCCAGATGCGCTTGTGACCTTGCTCAAGTCTGCAAATCCGCCCTCGGATCTGACAAAGGCGAGAGATGGTGTCCTTCTGCCTTGCCTAAGGGCACACATCGATCAGAATGAGCAGCGCAGCTTTCTTGACGCCGTGCTTGAGCCCCTCTGCTGTGAAAAACCGGAGATGGCCGTGGAAGTTCTCGAGATTCTGGCCAAGTGCGAGGAGTATCAGTTTCCCAAGCCGCAACTCAAGAATCTGCCCGAGTTCTGGCCTCTGTTGTTCAGAGCTTTTGAAACACACGACCCGTCGTTAGCAGAAGCATTCTTCTTGAAGGTGCATGACCACGTCATCGCGAAAGATCAGAATTTTGCGCTACCTTTTGAATCCTCGCCATCGCTGTGCTCCATGTACGTCGACAGCTGCAAACAGCAGCACGATTCGAAGGCAGATTCTGCAGAAGTTTTCGATCGTCACACCGTGGTGCTCAAAAGTGAGTTGTCGCGCTCGGCAATTTTCAAGCACTTGAGGGAGCGCCAGCCAGAGATTGAAAACAACAAGTGTCTTTTGGCCTTGCTGTACTACGTTTGGTGGGCAGAGCCCGGAGCGAGCATCCCGCTGCCTTTGCTCCCAAAGGCATCGGCTCCAGAAACGTGGGAGCTCTTCAAAACCATCACACGGCGCTTGAAGCCGGACTCGAGGACCGTGTCAAAAGGGATGAGTATTCTCGCGCGGTTCGCAGTCGCACCACATACGGTCCCAGCAAGTATCCTCAATACCCTTCAGAAAACCATGGTGGGCGGAGTTGACATTGTAGAGACCAAAACATACGTCCTTGCGCAAATGGACTCCACCACGTACCCCGTGTATGCATTTCGCACGCACACTCGCACCTTGCCGAAAGAATGCAAAAAGCATCTTATCTCGATATGCAGAGGCCCGAGACTTTGGCGAGACTTTAAGTCGGAAAACCAGGCCGACAAGATGCGTCTGCTGTTTCCGCTTACCGATAGCGGATTGAGCCAGAAAACGGTTTCACACAATCTAAACATCCTCGTCAACATCAAGCATGCTGAATGCACAATTGATCCGGACCACACGAGCATCATCCAAGCCCAACTCTTCCTCACTGTGTGGACCTGGTTTGAAGCTGCCGGATTTACTATGCAAGATTTGAAGCAAATGTGTGCATCCGAGGAGGAGAAGGGGCGTCTGAATGCAAACAGAATCGACATGAAAGCTGTCTATGAAAGTGCAAACTTTGCTCAGAAGCTTGTATATCAGGCGCTCCCTGTCTATGTCGACGTTCGCTTCTGCAGCGGAAAAGATGTGCCCTTGTTCCAGACTTCGCAGGAGAGTGTGGCAGTTACAATGCAGTGGCTCCACATGCTCACCATGCAGTACGACTGCTGTTTAGACTCGCCCCAACAATTCTACAACTACACTGACGATCGCATAAATGGAAGGGCCCACGATCCGTCGCTGCCCTCGCAAATCGTTACTCGGATCTTCCAAAGCATCGCAGTTGATCTGATGAAGAAGCATCGAGACCTAAACTTGATCGAAACAGAGTCAAAAGGTGGGCACGGGAGTCACCATATTCTTTTTGTTTTAGACGACTCTGGCAGCATGCACTGCAATTGGAGTGGTCTGGTAACAGCAGTGAAGCACTATCTTTCAGTACGGCAGGGCAAGGGCATGAGAGATCTCATATCAATCGTAATCTTCAACAGTACCGCTCGCGTCCAATGCGAAAGAATGCCACTTTTAGAGTGCAGTCGAAATCTCGACAGCATTCTTCGTTATGGTGGAGGCGGAACTGCATTCGGTCCAGCGCTTCGACTTTCGCTTGATTTACTCTTGAAGCAAAATCAGGATTTGCCCATCGCAATGCTGTTCATGTCTGATGGAGGATCTGGTGACGGTGACCAAGAAATGCGAGAAATCGTGTCCAAATTTCCTCATATCAAAGTAGACACGATGGCATTCGGAAATGATGCAGACCATGGGAAGCTCCAGACCCTTGCAAACATAGCATCTGGCACATTGAGGATTGGTAACTTTAATCTCTATGTTTGAAACCTGTACGCGTTTTCCAAACGCATAGACATAGATGTCTGCATGTCTGTACGTTTGGCAATATTGGAATTAGGCGGAGAGGCTGTTATAGGGACTTTTGGTTGACTTTTTGGGTCACAAATCACAGCAAACGATGCCGTAGCACTCAGGGGCAAGTTTGCAGAGGTTGCTTCTGGGCTGTCGCGGAAACCGCGCCAACAAGGAGATGAAGCACAGAGGGCGAGGGAGGCCAGCATGGCACGGGCATGTGCCGCTGTCGTTGATGATGTCGTTCCCATCGTTGTAAGTGCTTCAAGATTGGGATGTCTTTCCTCTCTTGCTTGTTATTCCTTGAAATATATGTAATATTCCGACTAGCCAATACAGATTAAGCGCCCAAGAGCTGCCTCTGACGAGTCTTTGTCTGATTTGATTACGGTTGTGCAGGATTTCTTTGGACAACTCCGTGCGTCTGGGTCTGGTGTCTTTGGAAAATATTCGATGGAGGGGCTGAGCACAGGCTTGAAAGAATCAAGCGTGGCATTACAGGTGTTGCAATTGTTCAATCTATCTGTCAGCTTGCGTGTTTGGCGTATCTTGATCCTGACTAACTCACGATCGCGATCTAGGTGTGCGTTGCAGATGCGCTGTACATGCTGTTGGGGGTCACACCGGCCAATAAGGGCACAGAAGTGCTGTGCATGCTCGAAATGTGGAGAGATAGGCAGTTGTCCCTCGGTTCGTCCATCTATGAAGAGGTCATGTACATGGCGACGAATGTGTGGGAACCCAGCGGGCTTGGTGAGTCGTCAACACGACTTGTTCAGATTCTTGACAAGATGAATCAGGACAAAATTGTTGGTTACGTCAGGAATCCCACAACAATACCGCTTGCGGAAGCTGCTCGGTCTGTACACCACAAATCGATAGAAGAAACATATGCATTCACCAAAGGCATACAGATGATTTCATGTCCGAATGTTGACGCGGGCAATCCACTGAGCTCCCAAGATCAGTCTGCTGGGCCATCAGCGGTATCCCAGGACCCGCATCCCCGCACGAATGCTCGGCACATTGCAGAGTTTGATCACGCAGCGTCCTTTGACGGCGCTCCGCACGCAGGCCACCGGGCGGCTCTCGAGGGTACTGCGGATGATGTGATCGAAGAGCACGCGGATTTCTTCACCGCTGCGCCGAAAGATGAGAGCAATTTTTCTCGCCAAAACAAAGCCCATATGCGACAGATTTCAGTCGGATCTGCTGCACGGCCGCGCACCATTTCGGCGCGTGATCTTGTGCAGATTGAAAGTTACGGTGGCGGTGGATATTCAGTGGTACAAATTGTACCTGGTCTTCATCCAGTGCTGCGCTCCCCCGGCGACAGTGACAGTTGCAACATTCCCGTGTTACAGCAAAAGAGCCTTGGCCGCAGAGACTCTCTCGAAAAATCGTCGGATATTACCCACTCGAAGATCGACAGGATCTTCTCCAACAACGGGGCGACATGGGAACATCTCAACCAGTTGCCAGCCGGGTCGACACTCATGGGGAATGGGTTTTATCTACGCAAGAGCTCAGATGGAGGATGGGTCCTGCTTATGGGGGCGACCACGCAAGAAGTGCTCGATCATCCTCCCTATCACCTCTGGAGTGTGCTGGATACGGTGCGCCTCGCAGCGCTCGACTTTGATGAGCAGGTGATCGATGTCTTCAAAGGCATTGTTAGCCTCGCATTCGAACCAAAGGTTGCGTCGTTCTTCACGCCAGAGGAGAATTTTTTGAAGATGCTGCAGAAAATCAGGAGACACAGTTTGATTGCCTCAGACACCGCCCGGGCGTCAGGCGGATCTGAACTTCCCGAAAGCACATGGTATCTCGAGTATCTAGTGCGCGAATTGACCATCTGCCGACACATCAATGATGTGCTCAGCAAGATACGCGACGAATCGAGCGGAAAGCACGGAAGCGCTACGGTTGTATCGACGTTCAAGTCGGGGGACTTGGAAAAAAATCTGTCTGTTCCGGTCAAGTCAACAGAGCATTGGGCAAACGACATCTGCAAAGTGCTTGGACTTCTGGTAGGAATCCGCAACTGGGTTCCCCGCTCGCAGCTGATCTTCACACTGGAGCTTGTGATACGCAATTCACAGAGTATGATACAGAGGCTCGAGAGGCAGATCGGTGGACCTGCTAAAAAGCGTGATTCAGCATTTTGTGAAGAGGACGACGAGAATGAGCAGGACGACGATTCTGTGGGTTCAGAGGGCGTGCAATATGACATTTTCGCTGATGATGATGCGAATGCGCAGGGTCCTGTTGAGGGCGATGCAGGCAGTGGGGTTCCCATGGCCCCAAGGCAGCTGGAATTCTCCAATATTGAGATCCAAAACAGGCTGATTGCTGCTCACGAGCATATTACTCAACGGAAATTCAACCAGGAGTCTGTAAAAATTCTTGCGAACATGACAGAGAGGAAACGTTTCAAGAACCGATTCGAGTGGACTAAGCCCTTCGAAGACTCGGATTCAGAAGACGAAAGCAAGGCCCCTGCCGATATCAAGAGGAGGTCTCGGAAGGGCAGAGAAACTGGGGACGAGAGTGACGAAGATGATCAAGTCGTGGATGATGCGCACAAAATCCGGACCTTGGCGTCGGCTGTCCACGTCAAAGATGAGTTTGATGACGACGAGTTGGACTTGCCACTGAGGACCGAATGCGACATGGAGCATGAATCCCTATTTCCCTCCACCTGGGGGTATGGAGCCCCTGTTTTTTCCTCCTTCTGTGCTACTTCCATCATGTCTGAGCATATTCCGATGTATCACGTCCCGATTAATGTCCGTAGCCTGAAGATAACATACAGCGACTCCGAAGGACTGCCTGTCGCGTTTCTCTTCCACAAAGCGATCTTGCGCCGTAGCTTGAAGGAATTTGTGAACGAAGCTGGGTATTCGGTCTTTTTGAATAAAGCGCTTCGTCTCAAGCCAGTGGCGGCTGAGCAGGACGACGATTCACGATCATGCGGTTCAGATGATGAGCAGGACGACGATTCTGTGGGTTCAGATGATGATCAGGCAGATAGAGCACAGCGTTCTGAGGAAGAAGTCGAAGAGAGAAACAAGGCTGATTGGAATAAACTGTCGGCAGATGAAAAGAAATACTACGCTCAGCGCGAAGAAGAAAACGCGAGCACGTCGCGGCGTGCAAACTATCGCATGCTAGCATACCGAGAGGAATTGCTGAGATGGCTCGTGGATCTAGTCCGCTCGCCGTTGCCCACCGCTGCAATTCATTGGTTCTTGGACAAGTTAGAGAACGGTGCCACCACGCAGTCGGTACCATCCCTAACCTCGTCTGTCAACGCAAATGGCCAAGCATCAGAAAACGAAATTGGCGGGAATTTGAATCTCCTCGTGATCGCGCACTGCATCGCCAAAGCTCTCCCGTCCCCTAATGAAGCGAAAAGCCTCTTCTCAAGTGCCTTTCACATCCCACCGTCTTTTCTGCGGTTCACGAACCGCAAAAACGACATATACGGCATTCACATTGTCCGTGGGGGCACTCTGAAAGAGTTGCAGGACCATGGCGCGGTGGTGGAGGTGTGTGACCTTGGATACGACGCGCTTACGCGATCAAAAGACAACGCCAGCATGTACCTCTCGATCATCAAATTGTTCTCTAAATTCATCTGGCTTGTCTACGTCATTGGTCTCGATACCATCGACGATGCACTGCTCAAGTGGCTGGCTGAGTACACACGCGCCCATCCGTGGCGCTTTGTGTACTTGGAGGTGAGACACTCACCTGCGTGCACACATGCACACTGACACACACACTTAAACACACATCTACAAACACACACACACACACACACAGAATACTCAAACTAGCTGGAACTTCAGCGAAAACCGAGACCGCTGTGTGTACGACCAGGCTCCTCTGCCGGTCGAGCGCGGAATCAAGTGCGAACAGGACCTAGAGCGCGCAGCGGTAAAGCAGCTCCGGCCAACGCACTTGCAACCATACCCGCGAATTAGTGACCATTGCCAGACGATGAGCAAGAAAGAAAGTGACATTCCAGAAATGGACTGGGACCAACTCTCCCGCTTCACCCGAAGCTTCTTCAGCCACAGCAGCGTCAAGTCAGCATCTCATCAGATTCCCGAGTCCGCCAGGAGCAACTGGTCCGAGTTCTTTCAACCCGGAAAAGACGAGTATCGGAAGAAAGTGCGGGAATTAATGGAACATAGCGAGCCGTGTGTGCTGCTGCTGTGCTCGCCCCCAGGAGCCGGCAAGAGCCACTTTTCCAACGAGCTCGCAGAGCTCATCAAGAGCAAAATCGGACTGCGCCGTGCATTTATTGATGGCAGCGACGATCGTCTGGTCTCACGACACTCTTTTACCCACCCCTTCTTTCCTCTTTCACTGTCTCTCTCTCTCTCTCATACACACACTCACTCACAAACACATGCATGCAGGTGGACATGGCATTAGCAGAGATCTTGAACGTCGAGCTACCAGATCCCACCCGCGCACAGTTTCTGGTGGTGTGAAGAGATAAAATCGTACACTTTTACCGCTTGCTTCGTAATGATGTAGGAATGTTCCAAACATAAGCTTGAACGCCGCTAACTCAGCAATATCTCTTTCTCGTCGACAGGTCGATGAATTCCATATGCTAAAAGAGCATCACAAATGCGAGCTCTTTGAGTGGCTCAAGGTGCATGCACGACGGCTTCACGTACTCTTCATCGCAAATCGCAAGGACGCGAGAGACGAGGAATTGCTGGAAGATTTGCGGAAGCAGAGCTCTAACATCGGCTTGCTGGCCGATCGCATTCAGAGTTTCTCCACGAGACTAGGGAGTACGCTTCTCAACGAAGTGATGGAGAAGAGACGCACCAAAGGCAAAGAAAATATTCTGCGATGGATGCACTGCTCACGTTGCCTGTTTGGAGGCGAAGCAGTTTCCCTGCGAGGCATCGCCAAGCTTGAAGAAAGCCTTCAAGGCCTGCAAGCCGACCAGAACAGCGTTGTCAACAATGCGCTAGTGAATCTTCTGCTCAACAAGGTGCCAACGGTGTCAGAGTCGACAGCTCGGGAGTTCGTGGCCTGCTTCTGTGCGTCGCTCAGGGCCCGAGACACGGTCGAAGCCATATCCTTGGTAGCGCAGACTGTCAAAGGCCCTGTGTCCTTGATGATGCAGGCAAGCCTGCTCACAGAATCTATCGACACCTTCGGCACAGATTACCCCGACTTTGTGAGTGGCCTGGATCGAGCTTACGACGCGAGCCCGGCCCTTCGAATTGCTGCCTGGTGCTGCCAAATGCGAGATGCAGCACGTGGTGGCAAAGTGGATGAAAGAGCATTGCCGAAGATGGACGTGCCGAAATCCATTTTCATGAGTGCCTTTGTTGACCAGTGTGGTTTCCCGCTGCAGCTTGAAGAGTCGAGCCAGATTAGTTTGTCGCAAGGTCTTGCCTTTTCCTGGGGTGGAGACTACACTCGCTTGCGCGAAATCATAGACGCCGTAAAACACGGCCACTCTGTCGACTGGAAAGACGTGCATGATCGATGCTGGAAGTGCGAACCCGTCCAAGATTCCGGGTTGCTTGTGGAATTGCTTTCGGTCTGCACTTCTCCGGCCAAAGTTCTCTCTGCAATCACAAAAGAGAACCTGTGCTCGCTCCTCAAGAAATCAAAGCCTTCTGACGCCCTGAGCATTGCTAGAGACGTCCTCAAGTACCGGACTCACAAGGCCACGGCGAATGAGGACAAGTTCGTCAGTCCATATAGGACATCACTGTGGATGACCATCCTGTATGACTACAAGGCGCTCAACGAGCCTGAGGATTTGCTCAAGTTGATGGGCGCAGATGCCGTCCCGGAGAAAGCCTCGGCGGCGCTCGACCCCAGGGAGCGCGAGCTTGCAGACGCGCTAGCTTGGGCTTCGACACATATGATGGATATGAAGA
>Ga0315905_10006429_pt1 | contig 11945 bp, 8 predicted proteins | sample LakEriMetagenome_5_FD_203522 | JGI IMG/M metagenome (GOLD analysis project Ga0315905, IMG submission 203522) | Freshwater fungal communities from buoy surface, Lake Erie, Ohio, United States - Buoy 4 MA121 | ecosystem: Environmental > Aquatic > Freshwater > Lake | place: USA: Lake Erie, Ohio...
ACAACAAACAAACCAAAAACCAAAACCAGAAAACGGCCCCTACACGCTCGCGCACAACCTGACGCTCGTCGACAACCCGTACGGCTGGGACGCCGCGCCCGCCCACGTCGTCTACGTCGACCAGCCCATCAACACGGGCTTCTCCTACTCGGACGACGACCGCGACCGCGTCTACAGCGAGCGCCTCGTCGCCGACGACATGCTCGACTTTTTCCAGGCCTTTTACGCTGCGCGCCCGGAGCTCGCCCAAAAGGAGACCTTCATCACGGGCGAGTCGTACGCGGGCAAGTACGTCCCGTCGGTCGCCGAGCGCCTGTGGCGCGCGGCGCACCTGGGCGAGGGGGACGTGGCCGTGCGGGTGGCGGGCGTGGCGATCGGCAACGGGCTGACGGTCCCGGGCGTGCAGTTTGGCGCGTACGCGGACTATGCGCTGCAGGAGGGGCTGATCTCCAAGGGCGTTGAGTTTTTTTTTTTTTTTTTGGCCGGCCTCCGATCTTCGCCGCCGGCCCGCTCTGACTTTTCCCCCAAACCCACGCCCGCCCCTCCCCGACCAAATAACAACAACGACCCAAAAAAAAACACACAACACAGTACCGGGACAGCATCCAGTGGTACATGCCGCTGTGCGCCTGGGGCGCCCGCCAGTGCGACCGCACGCGCTGGGGCTGGGTGTGCGGCCTGTCGCTGTGGTACTGCCAGTCGTTCATCTTTGCGCGCGTCCTCGCCGCCCAGCCGGGGATCAACGTCTACGACATCCGCAAGCAGTGCGACGGCCCGCTCTGCTACGACTTCTCCGACGCGGACGCCTTCCTCAACTCGGGGGCCGTGCGCAAGGCGCTCGGCGTGCCCGACTCGGTCGAGTGGCAAGAGTGCAACATGGGCGTGCACGCCGACTTCATGGGTGAGTCTGTTGGATGCGTCGATGGTCGTCGAGGGGGGGGGGCCAATGACGGGCGACGACGCAGCAACTCTAAACACTAAAAAAAAACGACCACGCAACAAACCAAATCCAAACCCCCCAAAAAACAAAAAACAGGCGACTTTATGCGCGACGTGTCGGGCAAGCTCGTGCCGCTGCTCGAGGACGGCGTGCCCGTGATGATCTACGCGGGGGACAAGGACCTCATCTGCAACCACGTGGGCAACCGCCGGTGGGTCGACGGCCTCGAGTGGTCCGGGCAGGCCGCGTGGGCGCAGGCCAAGGACGAGGACTGGGTGAGCGGCGGCGGCACGGGCGGCGCGACGGCGGCGGCGGGGTCGGTCGCGAGCAGCGGCCCGCTGACGTTTGTGCGCATCTTTGACGCCGGGCACATGTCCCCGCGCGATCAGCCGCAGCCGCTGCTGTACATGATCAGCCGCTTCATCTACGGCAAGGAGCTGGTCAAGGCGGCGGCGGCGGAGGCCGAGGGGGTGGTGGAGCAGGGGCCGGCGAGCGCCGGGCGCGTGGTCCGAGGCGCCGGCGTCGCGCCGGCTTGAAGAGAGCACGCTCGCCCTTTGATGTGTACGATTCACGTTTGCTTGTTTGCTTGTTTTTGCGCGCAACAGAGGATCCCTCACGCCCCCCTGTGTAAAGTAGCATCGCAGCTCAGAAGTTCGTGCGTTGGCGGCGTGCGCGCGCGCGCGGCATCAACTGGGAAAAAGGGCGCGTGGCGCGAGCTGCCGCCTCTTTGGCGTTTGAACGCCCGGCGTCACCGATCATCCGGCAGCCCCCCCCCTTCTCTCTCTCGCGTCAAACCGAAAGCCGCTGCAAACGCTGGGCACCGCCTCATGCGCGTCTAGTCCCAAGGAGTAGCACCCTCCTTACTCGTTTCCTTGCTCCAGGCCGCGCGCGGACAGCTACGCAAACACCAGCCAGTGCCGGGAATCGGCCCCTGCCCGTCCCCCATCCTCCTTTATGCGCCCGGCCGACGGCGCGGCAGCAGCAGCAGCAGCAGCAGCAGCGGCGACCTGGCGGTACTTTCGGCAGCAGCTCGCCGTCCTCAGGATGCAGCGCCCCCTGGCGACCAGCAGCAGCAGCGGGGCCGCGGCCCCCCCGCGAGCGCCCGCCCTGCTCGCGCCGCCGTCGCCATCGCTGCCGCTCCTGATGCGACGCAGGCCCCCGGCGGCTTCCATCATCATCCCCCTGGCCGCCAAGAGCGCCACGGCAACAACAACGACGACAACGACGACAACGACGCGGCGCACGGCAGCCAGCTCGGCCGCCGCCCCGGAGCCCGAGGCTGTCGACGACGAGCAGCAGCTTGCGCCGTCGCCGGCGCCGTCGCTGCGCCCGCCCTCGCGCGCGCGCGCCTCCTCCTCCTCCTCCTCCTCCTCCTCGCGCCGCGCCGCCACCTCCTCCGCCGCCGCCCCCCGCCCGCCCACGGACGAGGTGCGCCTGTGGATGGAGGCCTCGCTCGACGCGCTGCGCACCCCCGCCGCCGTGCGCCTGAGGCCGTTCATCGACCCGTCCGGCGACGAGCTCGGCCTCCTGCCCTTCCCCTCGCAGCGCGCCAGGGGCGTGCTCCTGGAAGCGCTCGTCCGCCGCTTCCGGCGCGACCAGGGCCCGCGCCTGTTGCTGGTGCGGTGCGGCGACTTTTACGAGGCCGTCGGCTTTGACGCCGTGCTGCTGGTCGAGCACCTCGCGCTCAACCCGATGGGCAACACGGCCGAGCACCGGGCGCCGCGCGCGGGCTTTCCAAAAGCCAACCTTCGGCCCATGCTGCGGCGCCTGACGGACGAGGCGGGATTGGCGGTGGTGAGTTTTTTTTTTACACTGTCGTTGTTCAAGCGATCTTCCGAGGGGCGCGCGCGCGCGGCACGATGCGCCGCCAGATCGCGCTAAGACGACGCGAAAAAAATTCACACACAAAAAACAAAAAAAACAGGCCGTCTACGAGGAGACGCGCGACTTTGACGCCGCGGGGCGCAAGGCGCGCGTGCTCGGCGGCGTCGTGTCGCCTGCGCAGCCCGAGTACGTCTACGGCCTCGGGTCGGCGACGTGCTGGGGGACAGGGGCCGCTGTGCCGTCGTCGTCCTCCTCCTCCTCCTCATCCTCATCATCCTCATCATCAAGCGGGGTTGGCGGCGCGCTGGCCAGCGAGTCGCTCGCCAGCTCGCGCGCGCGGCCGCTCCTGGGGGCGTCGCTCAACGCCCGGGGGTGCACGCTCTTCCGGCTCGACGTGGTCGGCGTCGTGGCGGACGGCGCGCCGCCGCCCTCCTCCTCTTCCTCTTCCCCAGCGTCCGTCGTGCAGCCCGTCCTGACGGTGACCGAGCACCTGACCGAGGAGGCGCTCTGGGCCGCCATCCACGAGACGAGCCTCGCGCCGCCCTTTCTGCTGCACACGGGCGGCAGCGGCAGCAACGGCAGCGGCGGCGGCGGCGGCGGCGGCGGGCGTTCCTCCTCGTCCTCGACCGCCGCGACCGCCCTGGCGTCAGCGCAGCGCTGGCAGCGGCGCGTGGCCGAGGTGCTCGACCGGCACCAGGGGCAGGGCGGCCCCGGCGGGGGCGGCAGCGTCGCGGGCCTGGTGCGCCGGTACGAGCACCCGGACGCGCGCCTCGGGTTTGAGGTGCTCGCGCGGCGCGCGCTCGGCCTGTCGCCGGACGAGCCCATCGCGGTGCGCTCTGGCGGGGGCGCCAACGGCCTCGCGTCCGACGACGGCAGCGGCAGCCCTTACGCCGAGCCGTGCCCGCCCTTCATGTCGACGGCCCGGCAGCTCGGACTCGCGCCCGAGCAAGGCGTGCCGTCCTTGCTCGACGCGGCGCTGCCCGCGTCGGCCCCGCGCCCCTGCCGCGACTTTGTGCGGCGGCTGCTGCTGCGCCCGCCTCCGCCCGCGGTCGCGGACGGCGTGCGCGCGGCCGTGATCGCGCTGCTGCGGGGCGACGCGCCGCTCCCGGACTTTCGCGGGGCCGGCGGGACGGTCTCGGCGCACCATTCTCCCGCGGCTTGTCCGCCTTGCCTGCCACCACCACCAGAGTCTGATTTCGCGGGCGACGGCTTTGGCGGCGCCGCCGACTCGTCCTCCTCCCTGCCGGCCCCGCGCGCCCGCTCCTTCAGCGCGAGCGTCTCCCCGACCAAGCTGATGACCCTCCTGCGCGCCCGCGAGGCCGGGGCCGACGCTCTTCGCTCCCTGTCGGCCATGCTCGGGCGCGTCGGCGCGGCGCTGGCCGCGCCCGAGCTGCGACCCTTGGTGCGCGGCCTGCTGCCCGTGGTGGCGCGCGAGGCGGGCGTCGACGGCGCGCTGACGGCCCCTTTGCTCGCCCGCGGGTGCGCGTCGGCGGTCGGTGCCGTCGCGCGCGTGGTCCCGGGCGTCCCCGACGCCGACAACGACCCGGACCGCGCCGCGAGCGCGAGCTACGAGGCGGCGCGCGACGCGACGGCGGCGGCGGTCGCGGCGACGTTTGCCGAAGTGCTTGCCGGTGGTGGTGGCAGCGGCGCGGCCGACGGCAACCTTGCCCTGCCGGACGGCCTGCTCGCCATGGCCCTGGCGCGCGAGGCGCCCGTGCTGGGCCGCGTGCGCGCCGAGCTGGTCGAGGTTGAGCTGCGCGGGGTGGCCGCCGCGCGCCTGGCGGTCGCGCGGGCGCTGGCCGAGGGGGCCGCCGCCGCCGCCGCCGCCGCCGCCGCTTCCGGCGACCGCGCCTCCTCCTCCTCCTCCTCCTGGACCGTGGCGTCCGAGTACGACGAGCTCAACGCGTCGGTGTGGCTGGCGGCCGTCGAGCCGCCGTCCGCCCCGCGGCGGACGGGGCGTCGTGGCACGAGCAAGGGGGGCGACAGCGACGGCAGCGGCAGCAGCAGCAGCGGCGACGGCGACAGGGGCAACGACGGCGGCGGCCCCTCCTCCTCCTCCTCCTCTGGCCGCTCCTCCTCCCCCTCCTCCTCCTCGGCCGCCGCCTCGGCCGCCGCCGTCAAGCACCTGCTCCACCTTGCTTCTTCTTCGTCGTCGTCGTCGTCATCCTCGTCGTCGTCCCTCCTGCGCGCTCCGATCGACCGCAACGGCCGCGGCGTGCGCGCGCGCCACCACCTCACGACGGACGCCCTCGACGCGGCGCTGGCCCTCTACCGCCGCGCCCTGGGCGCGCTCGAGGCAGCGGCCGACGCCCGGCTTCGCGCGTGCTGCGCCGAGCTCGAGCGCGAGGGCCTGGCGCTGGTGGCGGCGTGCCACTTCAGCGTGGCGGCCCTGGCGCTGGGCTACCACGCGGCGCACGCGGGGACGGCGCGCGGGTGGACCGTGCCCGCGCCGCTGCTGCTGGAGGAGGAGGAGCGAGGGGCGGCGGCGGATTCTTCGCGCGACTCGGAGGCCCCTCTGCCGCCGCGCCTGCGCCCGGACGGCCCCATCCGCCTGCCCGGCCTCTGGCCCTACTGGATGGACTCGCCCGGGCCCGGGCGCCGCACCGTGCCCAACGACGTCGTGCTGGACGGCGTGATGGCGCTCACGGGGCCCAACATGGCGGGCAAGTCGACCGTGCTGCGCTCGGTCGCCGCGGCCTGCTTGCTCGCCAATGCGGGGCTGCTCGTGCCGTGTGGTGGTGGCGGCGGCGGGGGCGGTGGTGGTGGCGAGGACAAAAAAAGGGCGGACGTGCCGCCGCTGCGCCTGTTTGCGCTGCGCAGCTTCTCCGGCGACGCGCCCGCCGAGGGCAAGTCGGCGTTCGCCGTCGAGTGCGAGGACACGGCCTACACGCTGGGCGCGCTCGAGCAGCAGCGGGGGGTGACGCCGCCGCCGCCGCCGCCGCCCGGGAGCGGGAGCGGGGACGGCGGCGGCGGCGGCGCCCCGCTCCCCGCCGCCCGCCTCCGTCCCCCTCCTCCTCCCGCTCCCGCGCGCGGCGCCCTGGTGCTGCTCGACGAGCTGGGCAAGGGCACCGAGGTGCGCAAGGGCACGGCCCTGGCCGCGGCGGTGCTCGAGCGTCTGGCGCGCGCGCCCGGGTGCAAGGGCGTCTTCGCGACGCACTTGCACGCGCTGCGGACGCTGGTGCCCGCGTCCGAGGCGGGCGACGGGGGCCTCAGCCACTGGCACATGGAGGTCGGGCCGATTCGTGCGGCGGCCGAGGGCGCGGCGGCGGGCGGGGAGGAGGAGGAGCACGAGGGCGGCGGCGGGCCCGGCGTCGGCGGCGCGGCGCCGACGTGGCGCCTCAAGCGCGGGTGGTGCGACGAGTCGCTCGCGTTCGAGGTGGCGGCGGGCGCGGGCATGCCGCGCGACGTGCTCGGGCGCGCGGCCGAGCTGCTGCCGCTGGTGGACGGGGCGCTGGCGCAGAGGGCGGCGGCGGCGGCGTCGGGGGTGGCAGCGGGGATGGGTCCTCCGGCCGCCCCTGCCGCCCCTCCCGCGCTGCTCCCTTTGCCCCCTTTGCCAGACCCCTCGTCCGCCCCCCCGGCTCCGCCCCCGCCGCCCCCGCTTCACCTCCCGACCTCCACCATCGACGACGGCGCCGCGCTGCTCGCCGCCGCCGCGCGCGACGCGCTGCTATCGCCCGCCGGCGCCGACCCGCCGTCCGTCGTCGTCGTGCGCCGCGGCATGGCCCCCCCTCCCGCGCACGCGTCCTCTTTGCCCGTCGTCTACGTCGTGCGCTGGCACGACGGCTGGTTCTACTGCGGCGAGACGGAGCGCCTGAGCGCGCGCCTGCAGGAGCACCGCGCACGCCGGGCGGGCGGGTGGCTCGAGGCGGCGTACGTTCCGGTGGCGGCGGCGGGCGCGGGCGGCGATGGCGGCGGCGGCGGCGGCAAGGGCGTCGCGCGCGCGCTCGAGGCGCTGGCGATCCGGCGCATGGCCGACGAGGGCCTGCCGCTGTGGTCGGACCGGGACGGGCGGTAGCACGATTGTTTGTGTGTCGATCATCGCGTGCGCGTTAATGTTACACTCGTCGCAACAACGGGCCGCCGCCGTCCTCGCCGCCCTCGTCGTCGCCGTCGTCGTCGTCGTCGTCGTCCCCCTCGCCCTCGCCCAGCGCCCGCACGGCCAGCGCCAAGTGGTGCGGCTCCGAAGCCTGCAGCGCCTGCGCGTCAGCCCCGGGCCACAGCGCGCGCAGGCGCCGCAGGCCGCGCGCCAGGCGGCGCGGCGGGTGGAACAGCAGCGCGGGGTCCTCAAACGCCACCGCCTCGACGTCGGCCCCCGGCAGCCCGAGGCGCAGCGCGGCGAGCGCGCGGCCGGCCGTCGAAGCGGCGTCGCCTTCTTCTTTGGCATCGTCGGCCGACCACACGGCGCCGCCGGGGCGCTCCGCCCCTGCGCCACCGGACAGCAGCCCCAGGTAGAGGTCGGGGCGCGCCTCGACGAGCGCGGCCACGTCGCACCCGGGCAGCGCGGCCTTGAGCGCCAGCACGCGCCGCCCGAGCTCCGAGGGCGGCACGGCCGCGAGCGTGCCCGGGGGGCAGCGCCGCGCGATCGCGGCCGCGCGCGTGGAGGAGACGGCCAGAAGGGCCGCGAGGGCGTCCGACTGCTCGGTCGGCGCAGGCGCAGGCGGAGGCTGCCCGGGGCCGTCCGGCGGCGCCTTGGGCGACGCGCCGCCCAAGCGCAAAAATGCGCGGTACAGCCCCGCGCCGGCGCCGCCGCGGCCACCGTAACCGAACGCGCGGTCGCTCAGCGCGTTGAGGAGGCCGGCGATGAAGCCGCCGCCGCCGCCGTGCAGGTGCGCCCGGATCGCGTCGTACGAGGCAAACGAGGACGGGTCCTTGGGCGCGCGGCGCTGGTGCGGCGGCGGCGGCGGCGGCCGTGGAGCGGGCGGGGGCGGTTTCGAGGAGGCCGATGCTGCTGACGCCGCCACGCGCGCGCGCGCGCGCTCCGGATGCTGCCGCGCGAGCGGCGGCGGCATCGAATGTGGCTGCCGCTGGGAGGGAGGAGGAGCAGGAGGGCGAGGAGGGAGGAGCCGCGCGCGGGTGTGTCGATGAGGCGGGTGAGAGACGTCCCGAGATTGGGTGTGGTCTCGCTCTCGCGCGCGCTGAGACGAATTGATGAGCGGAATCGGGATCGTAACGTGCTGCGGGGCAGAGGGCCCCCCTGATGCAAGTGCCAAGCAGAAGAAGTGGGCCAGTCGACTCAGGAGCGGCGCGGCGACAGAAGTCTCCCGACGGTATCAGTCAGCAGCGGCCGCCGACAGCGCCGACTCGGCGCCGCCGAGCGACCAACGTTCGCGCGCCGCCAAAGCGCCACGCCTCCTCCGTCCGCCGCGTTGCATCAACGCGCATTCACCATTCGCACATCATACATACACACACAGCAAGCGCTTCTACACAACTAGTCCAGACTGCCCGGAACCGTACAGCGAGAGAGAGCGATACAGAGGCGGCTGCGAAAAGCAGCGCCGAGACAACACCCCGCGCGCGCGCGCGCCATATTCGGATGACGCCGCCCAAGCAGCGCGGACAGGCAGCAGCAACAGCCGGCATCACGCCCGATGCCGCGCGCGCGCCCGCCGCAGCCGCCGCCGCATTCGCGCCGCGCGCCGACCTGCCGCCCGTCGTCGTCCTCGCCGCCGCCTTCTCGCGCGGCGGCGGCTTGTTCGGCGGCGGCGGCGGCGGCAGCAGCTTTGCCCGCGCCATGACGGGCGGCGACCAACCGGCCGCCCCCGCCGACCCTACCCAGCCCGCCGCCGACCTCGCGGCCGCACAGCGCCTCAGCATGTCGTTTGCGCTGCCGTTTGCGGCCGCAGCGCCCGTGCCGACGCCGGAGCAGCAGGAGCAGCAGCGGCAGGAGCGCCAAAACACCGACAAAGCCGCAGAAGCGCAAGAGGCGCCGCTGCAGCGCGCATCGGCGAGCGACGTGCGCGCGGCGGCCGAGGCACTGCGGTCCGCCGGGCAGGAAGAGGCGGACGGCGGCGCGGCAGGCGGCGAGCAGCAGCCGCAAGCGCCAAAGCGGCGGCCGCCGCCGCCGCCCCCCGCACGGGGCGCCGGCGAGGACGAGGACGCCGACGACTACGTCCCCCTGCCTCTGTCGGAGCGCGCGCGCGAGTTCAAGCGCCAGCGCCGCGAGGAGCGCCGGCGGCAGGAGCAGCCGCTCGGCGGCGTGGATGGCGGCGGCGGAGGCGGCAGGCGAGGCCGCGGGGCGGCGGCGGGCGGCGGCCCCAGCGGCGCCTCGTCGTCGGCGCCCCTCGACGACGAGGAGCGGCGCCTGCGCGCGGCCGCGGCCGCCGCTGGTCTGCACCCCTCCGATAAGCAGCAGCAGCAGCAGCAGCAGCAGCAGCAGCAGCAGCAGCAGCAGCAGCAGCAGCAGCAGCAGCAGCAGCAAAAAGCAGGCGGCAAGGCGACCAACACCAGCAACAACAACAACAACAACAACAACAAGGCCGCAGCCCCGGGCGCGCCGCGCCGCGGCGGCCCGTCGCTGCTGCCGCCCGCCCCGCGGCGCGGCGGCCGCGGTGGCGGTCGCGGTGGCGGTCGCGGTGGCGGTCGCGGGGGCGGCGGCGGCTACTTGGGCTCGGCCGGGGGCGCGCGCAGCCTCGCGGACGTGCGCGCGCGGCAGGCGGGTGGAGGAGGAGGAGGGAGAGGCATGCCGGGGGGCGGCGGCGGCGGCGGGCGCGGCGGCGGGCTCGGCGGCGGGCGCGGCGGGGGCTACGCGGCCCCGACCAACCCGTACGCCATCCCCGACGAGCTGCTGATGAAGGGCGGCAAGCGCGGGGCGGTCATGCCGCGCTCGGGCAACCGCACGGCCACGTTCATCCGGTGATTTGCTGGTGAAGGGTTGGTGGCGCCGCGTTCTGGCGTCGGCGGGCGTTTGGGCAGCGGCGTCGGCGCCCCTGCACCGCCCCGTGCTCGCGCCGCCAGTCGTTTCTCTTCATGCGTCAGCGCGCGCGTGCCGCGCAACAGCAGCGCTATCAAACACAATCACATCTGCAAAGCTCTTTGCTTCAACTGCAACCCTCACTCGCCAATCAGACGACCCACCTCTCTCTCTCGCGCGCGCTCACGAGAGACACCGACCCCCCTCTCCCATCTTTGGAGCGGACCGGGCAATCTCACTGCCGAACTCCGCGTCGCGCCAGCACGCCCCTCGACCGACACACGCCATCCAGCACGTGCCCCACCAACCTCGGCAGCAGGCGGGTCGATCACATGATGCTGCAGCGCCAGCAGGCGGCGCGGGCGGCGCGCGCCACGGCGGGCAACAACCGGCGACGCGGCGCCGCCGCCGCGACCGCCGCCGCCGCGGCGGCCCCCGTCGCGGCCTCGGCCGAGCCCCCGCAGCACGCCAACAACGGCGCCAACGCTGACGCGCTGGGCGCCCTGCGCGCGCGCCTGCCCGAGGGCGCGCGCATCGCCCGCTTTCGCGCCGAGAAGCGCGCCGAGATCGTCGTCGAGGAGCGCGAGAAGCCGCTTGGTGAGGAGGAAGAGGAGGCGCGTCGCCGTCGCCGTCGCCGTCGCCGTCGTCGTCGTCGTCGTCGTCGTCGTCGTCGTCGTCGTCGTCGTCGTCGTCGTTGTGCCTCTCTCTCTCTCCCGCCGCCCTTTGGCTGACCGCCCGAAACAACATCCCCGAATGCCCCCTCAAACAATCAACGACAGCCGCCTACATGGCCCTCCCGGCCTCGCAGTACTCGGTGCTCGACGCGCGCAAGATCGAGCGCCTGTCGGACGACGTGTTTCGGTGCCACGTCGGCCGCCTCGCCTTCCTCGGCTTTTGCGTCGAGCCCGTGCTGACGGTCTCGGTGCAGACGGGCGCGCGCGGGTGCACGATCGCCCTGCTCGGGTGCGAGCTGCGCGGGTCGCCCGCGGTCGAGCGCGCGGGCGGGCAGTTTGAGGCGGCCATGGCGAACCGCGTCACGTGGCGGGCGCTGCCGCCGGACGGCGGCGGCGTCGGCGGCGAGGGAGCGGTGGCGGCGGCGGCGGCAGCAGCAGGAGAAGAAGCAGCAGGAGGAAAACAGCAGCCAGCGGCGCCCGTCCCCGCCGCGGCCTCTACCGCCGCCATCCTCAGCGACGTGGCCGTCGAGGTCGCCGTGCTCGTCCCAAACTGGCTGGCCGTGCCCGTCACGGGGGTCGAGGCCGCGGGCAGCCGCGTCATGGCGGCGACGCTCGGGCTCATGGTGCCGCGTTTCCTGGCGCAGCTGCGGCGCGACTACGGCGCGTGGGCTTCCGGGGACGCGAGCCGGCAGGCGCTGGGGGACGGGACGCTGTGAGAGGTCGGATGTTGTGTGTGTGGGGGGGGGTGGTTTGGGAAAGGCGTCTGGCGCGCGGTGCCGGGCACGCTGCCGCCAACGCGTCGTCGCTTCTCCAGCTGCTGCTGCCGCATCGATCCCCGCTCATTACGCTCTCATTATACTGCTCTCCGCCAAGTACTGGGCCCTTGTTCTGTTAAAATTGCGACCTTTGCCTGTGTGTTCTGTGGCACCCGAACGCTCCTCCTCTCTCCTGTTCTGTCGACACACCGTCGCCTGATCCTCAATCAGCGCGCGCGCGCGCGGCGGGGCCGTCTTGTTCCGCGTCCCCCACCCACTCCGTGATGACAGAGAAGAAGCGCCGCAAGGACGGCGCCGCGACGGGCGGTCCGCGGCCGCTCGACCTCGAGGTTCGTGTTGTGTTTGGAGCCGCGTCGTCGAGAGGTGGCAGCAAGGAGACAGTCCCGGCCAATCCACGCGCGCGCTGCGCCGTGCCTCTATCCGCCCGCGCTCCTTACTCACGCGCGCTCCACTGATCGCCGCCCCCTCCCGCACCACCACCACCACCACCACCAACAACAACAACAACAAACAACAACAAAAACAGCACCATCAGGCCGACGTCGACGCGCGCGCCGCGCGCGCCGCGCACCTCGCCGCGGCCGTGCCCGACGCGCCCATCTTTCGCCCGACGGCCGACGAGTTCCGCGACCCGATCGCGTACGTGCGCGCGATCCAGCCGCTCGTGGCCCCGCACTACGGCATCTGCCGCATCGTGCCGCCCGTGGGCGCGGCGGTGCCGGCCGCGGCGGTGCTGGCAGCGTGCGCGTCGGCGGGCGGCGGCGGCGGAGGGGGCGGCGCGGCGGCGGCGGCGGCGGCGCGCGCGCAGGCGGCGTGGG
>Ga0315905_10006430_pt1 | contig 11945 bp, 10 predicted proteins | sample LakEriMetagenome_5_FD_203522 | JGI IMG/M metagenome (GOLD analysis project Ga0315905, IMG submission 203522) | Freshwater fungal communities from buoy surface, Lake Erie, Ohio, United States - Buoy 4 MA121 | ecosystem: Environmental > Aquatic > Freshwater > Lake | place: USA: Lake Erie, Ohio...
AGCAGTTATGACGATTGCAGCCGTGCTCCAACCAAGGCCGGCAATTTGACTCGCCGTAATACGTGCGCCTAGTAGGCCAACGCCAAGACGCAATACAGTACGCGAACAAAATTCGATTCCAGGCCTGGTGATTAGGTCGTGGCTAAGGTAGTGAAACCCAAAACCAAGAAACAGCGCATACAAGATCTGAGATCCTCCGTGTAGCGTGAAAACCAGGGTAGCTGCCATCGCAATCACACAAGACAAAGCAACGCCGGGGAAAAGTTGCAGCAGGCGATGCAGTAGCCAACGTGGTTGGGCCATGTCTTTGGTTGACGTTGAGGACAGGAAATTGAACACAGTCAAATCTCTTTCAAACAGCAGCTATAGGTCACGCGAGTGAGAAAGATAAATAAATAAAATCAACAATCATTACTTCGCCTGCAAAGGTTGAGGCGGTATCAACGTATTCTTGAACTTATCTACGAAACCAGTGAAAACCTGTCCCCTTTTTTGAGGCAGCATGACTAAGCGTTGCAATTAGGAATGCAAAATTGGTGGCAGGCCCATCAATAACTATCTGCCTCAGCCCGTCCAGCATGCCTTGGATAGTTGCACCTAAAGGGTCGTAGAAGAAAGTCACCTCGTCGCCATCCCTGAAACCGCTGTCAATGCGCAAACTCTGCGTTGGTTGAGGCAAGCGAAAACGTTCTAGCCAACCGGGTGATCATGCCGACACGACCGTATCGGGCAATCAGGATAGTTGACTCGGAGATTAAGACCTTCTGATTATTCACCCGAGATCTTCTGGTCGCGGATCAATGCACCCAGAACCCTGGCTTCGTTAGCCAGCAGTGCTTTGAATTCGGTTGTATCCAGCGCGACGTTCTCACCACCGAGCTCTGCATAGCGTGCTTTCAGGGTAGGAGAGGCCAGTGCTTTGGCCACTTCTCGGCTCAAACGGGCAATGACGTCTGCAGGTGTGCCATTAGGAGCCCACATACCAAACCAAATGTCCAAATTGGCACCCTTGAAGCCTTGCTCGGCAACGGTGGGGACATCCGGGAAAAATGGTGAGCGCTTATCGCTGACCACCGCTAACAATTTGACCTTTCCAGTGCGGATGTGCGGGAAGGAAATACCGGGGTCGCAAAACATGTCGGTTTGCCCTGCTAGAACATCCTGCAAGGCTGGCGCAGCCCCTTTGTACGGCACGTGCAGGATATCGGTGCCAGTAGCTTGTTTGAAGAGCTCACAAGCCAGGTGGGGTGGTGTACCAGTACCTCCGGATGCGCAAGACATTTTTCCGGACTTGGCTTGTGCGACCAATTCACGCACATCCTTGGCAGCGCTTTGAGGCTTAGTCACCAAATACATTTGGGACTTTCCAATGCTAGTGACCGGCGTGAGGTCGCGGGAAGGCAGCAGAGTCGATTTGATCAGGTGAGGATTGACGGTCTCAACCGATGTTGTTGAGATGAGCAGGGTATGGCCATCGGCCGTTGCACGGGCCACTTCTGATGCGCCAATGTTGCCGCTGGCACCGACCTTGTTGTCAATGACCACGGACTGGCCCAGACTTTCGGTCAAGCTCTGACCAATTATGCGCGCCATGGCATCGGCGGTTCCACCTGCCGGGAATCCCACAACAATACGAATGGGCTTGTTGGGCCACGTTTGCGCGTGACTGCTGAGACTTGCACTCAAGCTCAGTGCTGAAATGGCGGCAATCGTCAAACTGCGACGAAGCTGTGAAGGCGTGGATTTTTTCATGATTGTCCCCGGGTGCTTGTAGCGCAGCGACTCGATCTCGAATAAGGTTGAACGTCTGCTTTGCATGAATGCAGTATGACGACAAGCCGGTTCAATCGCAATTGAAAATTTCCGCAGAGGCGCTGCTTGGGTTTTTGCAGCTCAAGGCTTGGCCAATGGGGCTACTGCGCCCTGACAGACGATCGCAGGCGTCATGAAATTCATGTTGTAGGAAACGACCGTTCCGGCTTCCACGTCGTATCCGACACGGCCGGTCAGCCGATCCAGTGGGCGCCCGTACAGATGCAGATGTCGGATCAGGTCGACACCATTTCCGTGGATGCTGTGAATGTCTTCGGGCAGGAAGCTGACCGAGGTGCCCGGTTGCACCGTGACAGTTCGAACCAGCTTGAGGGTGGCACAACCGGGTATCGCACCGTCGTCCTCGCGTGCATAGACCCGGTTGGTCTCCTCGCCCTTGACGGCAGCAATCGCTGCCCATGTCGTATGGTCGTGGGGCTTGGTGCTATTGTCTGGACGGATTACGACCAGATACAGCGTGATGCCATCGCCCGGCTCCCTGTTCAGTTCGTACAGCGCCATGCCGTTTGCATCGTTCGACGGCGGGAAATCTTCCAGTGTGAAGAGCGACTCCTGTTGGGCTAGGGACGCAAGTGCGTGCTCGATTCCGTTGAGTGACGCTCGCGTTACGCCATCGGTCGATACGATGCTGCCTACTTGCTGGATGAGGGTTGCTATCGCCTCACGGCGCGCGCGGATTACGGTTTCTGTTGTCAATTGTTCTCTCCTGGTTATAAATTGCAAGGTGGGGTGTTTACATCAATGGTCATGGCAAACAACCACCCGCACTTGCAGATGCGGCGCTCACTCCGCATAGGTGCTGACCATGGACGAGCGGCGTTCGAAAATCTCATACCATCGGGCCATACGCTCGCGGTCCTTGCGCCAGTCCTCCGACGCGAAACGCCGATCCGACAAGCTGAGCCCGCAGCCGACTGATACGTGTCCGATATTCAGGTCGTCCTCTAGCAAGTCGGATCGATCGATTGCGTCCATCACACTGCGCATTCGGTCAACTTCCAGATCGATCAACTTCTGGTCTCGCATATGCTCTGGGCGCCAACCCTCCTTAAAGCGAGTCACCAGAGAGCCGATCAATGCATCACCGAGCGCGCACAGTCTCAGTGCCCTCCAACGCAAGGCCGGGGTGGACGGAAAAAGCGTGCAATCAGGTTCTTGTGAATTCAGATATTCGCAGATCACGTTCGACTCTAGGACGAGTTCGCCGTCATCAGTGATCAGCGCAGGAACAGTGCCCGACGGGTTGATTTGCCAGAACGGGCTCGAGGCATTTCGCAGTGGGGGATCCGCGATCGACAATTGGTCACCGATGCCCAACTCCATGGCCACGACGCGGACCTTTCTGGCATAGGGTGATGTGGGTTTTGAGTAGAGCATCATTTCCGTTACCTCGTTATACGAATAATAAGGCCGTTCGAAGTAGACCAGGAATAGACATCAATCGCCGCCATTTGCCTCACCTCTTAAGCGTGACAACAGCCACGTTGACTCAAATCTGGGGTACTGTCTGGATACAACTCGATCACACTGCACCGCACGCCAACTTGACTCCCGACGCAGCCGGAAAGTTCCGCGTCTTGCCGGTTTGCAAGTCGTATGCGGTTCGCGCATGCGTATGCTCGATGCTTATTCCGTACAAGTGAAGGTTGATGTGTGGACCGTCAATGTCCATATGGATTGAGTGGATGTCGTCGGGCATCATCGCCAGTGCAGTGCCAGGGACCACATCGAATTCACCGACTTGTTCGATCGTTGCGTATGGCACGTCCTGACTGGGCGTCACGCGCCGATACAGCCTGTTGTGCTCGCGCCCTCGTACGCCCGCGATCACAGCCCAGGTCGTGTGATCGTGAGGCGCGTTGGACCTCCCAGGCTCTGGGCTCGCGACATAAAGCGCGTATTGGTGATCGGGACCGTCGTACAGTCGGTACAGGGCGCTGGATCCCGGCGAGATTGAGGCGAATTCGGAGACCGGAAACAGTTCCTTGCGTTGCGCCAGCAGAAGTAACTCCGCCTTGATGTCCTCCAGCTTTGCACGATCTACGCCATCCCGAGCGATATCGCGGACGCGCGCAATGAGATCAAGCACAGCGGCGCGCCGCATGCCTGGAACGGTAACGGGATCAATTGTTGTCGTCATTTATTATCTCTTTCAGCCAAGTCGGTCCTGCAGCCCAAGGCCTGTGGCAACTGACGGCGCGCCTTCCACGGTCGCCGTTACTTTTTCCAGTCCGCCCGTCAGGGTGCCGACCTCGCTTTCGTTCGAATATCCCGAAGTGAATGGCTTGGGAACACCGTTCGTCGAATTGAACACGTGGCGGGAAATTCTCCCGATGTTTCCTCCGTAGACATGTATGCTGATTGACACGCGGTCTTTGTATTGATTCGATACGCGGTGGGTGTCCCCAGTCGCGGGCGAAAGGGATTCCACCATTCCGGGGCTCAGGAGTTGCACTCCCAAGGAACGCATTGCCTCACCAGAAGCACCGAACTCGAACGATTCGGCACGTTCTCCCCCGCGCAGCATCCCGATGATGGCCCACACCGTGTGGTCGTGAACGGGTGTCTCCTGTCCTGGCCCCCAAACGAAGCTGACCACCGAAAAGCGATCTTCCGGATCGGCGTAGAGCAGGTACTGTTGGTAGTACTGAGGGTGCGGTAGCGAATATCGCTCGGGCAGCCAGTCGTCGTGACGCACCAGGTCAGCGAGCAACTTCGAGCCTGACGAAATAATTCGATGTTCATCGCCTTCAGCGTCGTCTGCAAGGCGCGAGAAGGCTTGAAGAAATTGCTTTAAACGTTCGGGATATTCATGCATGCCAGGGGTCTCCTATTCAAATCAATCCGCTTTTGCAGGGCTGGCTCGTACGCGGATAAAGAAACCAACGAGCGACAGAGCCGATGCGATGATTCCACGACTAAGTTTAAATATAATCGCGTGAAGTTCGCTCATACACAATTGAATTTTTCTTCAATGAATGGTTTCGAATATGGTCAAATCGTCCCAAGCTCGAGCGTCCTCGAAGGGACATGAGGTGCTGGAACGTCGACCCTGGTCGCGCAAAAAGGGGCAGCCCCAATATCTGCGGCAAGTCAACGTCAGAGGTCAACCGGGCAGGGATGTTTGTTGTCGAAAGCCGCCACGAAGTTGGCGGCGGCCAGCAAAGCTTGATCACCCATTGGATTGACCAGGATCGGTCTAGATTGCCTGTCCCACCGATAGATAGACAAATCAAACGCATTAGGCCTAGCATCACCCCTTGAAAGAGCCCTCACTCCAAGTAAAAACCCCCTCTGTGCCCACAGTGAGGCCGTACCTGAGCGATCCACCGCCACGTGCGATTGCTCGCGTTCACTGGCCTGGGGCGCGAAGCCCTGCGCCAGTTCGATCGCTTCAGGCACCTCGGCCTTTCGCAAATGGGTTGCTGCATCCGGCTGAAACGTAACATTGAAGTATCGTGTGGCTCGCATTTGGACGTGTCCCGATCTGCCAGATTGCGTACACCTTCGTTCGGAGGAGAGGCAACTCCAATTGAACTTCACTTCAAATGAAGTGGGTTGCACTCGTAGTGTTTCATCGTGACCCAGTCTTAGCGGTAACAATATGATTGCGCGCCTCTTGCCAGAAAACACAGGCGGAAGGCGGGCCTCGATCAGGCGCGCCAGGCCGATGTGTCGTTTGGCGCTGGGCGCAAGCGGTCGAAAGACAGTTCCTGCAGACGCCCGGTTTGCGCGCTGAATCCGCCCAGACTTTCATACTTCAGCCCTCTGCGGGCTCGGCCGGTAGCCTTCCGCACCAGTTCCATTGGCGACACCCACACGCCGGCGCGCAGCGCGCGCGTCCAGGGTTCGCAGACGACATAGGCCAAGTCGCCCACTAGCCGCAGGTGCGGATGAAATGGTCCCAAAAAACGCACTCCGCTGCTGATAGTTGAAATCAAATTCAATTGAGCCTGAACGCTGATCGAACGAACATCAATCAGTGGAGTGGCCAAACGCTCCACTGGTTAGTCAAAAAACCCAAACAGGAGACACCCATGCTAATGCGCAATCTACTTAAGCTGACCTGTATTTCGCTTGCCCTATGTGGCGAGTTGGCAATGGCTCAGACCAACATCCGGGTAGCCTCCACGGCACGCCCCGGTTCCATTTTGATGAATTATGTCGACGAAATGGTCAGCAAGGTGAACATGAACTCCAACGGGGCTGTCAAGGCAGAGCGCCTGTTCATTCAGAGCGAGCAAGAGATGACATCGCAGTTGGTGCGCGGGCGAATAGAGATGGCCAACGTGTCCTACACCGGCATATCTGCGCTGGTCCCGGAGGCTGCGCTGTTGAACATGCCTTTTCTGTGGAAGAGCGACGAAGAACGCGACTACGTCACCGACAATCATGCGCTGCCCATACTGAAGAGAACTTTTGAGGCCAAAGGGCTGTATATCGTTGGTCTGGTCGAAATCGGATGGGCGGACGTGTTCTGCAAAACGGCCTGCTTGACTCCTGCAGATGTCAAAGGAATGAAGGTTCGGGTGGCGCCGGCGGTGACATCAAAACTGTTCTGGAGTTCGGTGGGTGCCAACGGTGTTCAGATGCCAGTTTCTGAGCTATTTCCGGGGCTGCAAAGCGGCCTTGTCGATGGCGGTGATTTGCCGTTCACCTATTACGTCACGACGCCAGCCGCGCAAAGCGCTCCTCACTATGTCATGACGCGCCATCTGCATCAGGCTTACACCCTCGTCATCAACAAGGCTTCATGGGATAAGCTGTCAAGCGACCATCAAAAACTACTTTTGAACGCTCGGCCAGATCTGGCACGCACTCGCAAGGAGATCGCCGAATCGGAGAAGCCACAAATGGCTGCCTTCCGGGCAAAAGGCGGCTTCGTACACGAACTCTCTGCCGCCCAGCGCGATGTATGGGCCAAGCTCGTCGAACCGCATCAACAGAAGCTGGTAGATGAAATTGGCGGGCAATCCGGCGCGCTTTGGGCGGCGATCCAAAAAGGCAAGCAGGAATTTTCTGCCAGAGGCGGCAAATAAGCCAACTTCTCGCTCACCCGCGTGGCCCAAAAAGGCTGCGCAGGGAGTAGTTGCTCGCCGGGCCGATGGGTTGCCACCCACGCACAAGCCTGCGGCAGAGCCAAACGCAAGATTGAGGAGACGTTATGGCCAATTTCGATTACATCATCGTCGGGGCAGGATCGGCAGGCTGCGTGCTTGCTAACCGATTGAGCGAAAACCCTAAAGTCAGTGTCTTGCTGCTGGAGGCGGGACCATCCGACCGCTCAATGTGGATTGATATTCCCGCAGGGTTTATCAAGCTGATCAGTCACAAGGACTACAACTGGAACTTTGCCATGGAGCCGGAGGAACAGTTGGCAGGGCGCGTTCTTCCGTGCCCGAGCGGTAAGGTCCTTGGTGGATCGTCGTCCATCAATGGCATGCTTTATGTACGTGGCCAGCCGCTGGACTACGACACCTGGGCGCAACTCGGCAATCGTGGCTGGTCCTATGAAGAGGTCTTGCCCTACTTTCGCAAGTTAGAACACTTCGAAGGTGAAGTCGACGAAAGACGTGGTAGTGGCGGGCCTTTGAACGTGGCGCAATCTCGCGAACGTCCGGAGCTTTGCGACGCTTTCATCGCTGCGGCCGAAGGCAGCGGCTTCATCCGCAACAAGGACTACAACAACGGCGATCAGGAGGGTTTTGGCTATTACCAGGTCACCATGAAAGATGGCAAACGCCACTCGGCCGCGCGTGCCTTTCTTGATCCCGCGCGCCACCGGCCCAACCTCACGATAGAAACCGATGCACTCGCCGACCGCGTATTACTGGAGGGAAGCCGCGCAGTTGGCGTCTCCTACCGGGCGCAAGGTCAAGATCGCGAAGTGCGGTGTGGTCGCGAAGTGATACTGGCCTGTGGCGCACTGCTGTCACCGGGCTTGCTTGAGCGATCGGGCATCGGCCAGCCTAAGCTGCTCGAAAACTTGGGTATTCCAGTTCGACATGCGCTGCCAGGTGTTGGCGAGAACTACGGCGACCATTTCACGGCTCGCATGAATTGGCGGGTCAACAAGCCTATCACGCTGAACGAGCAGACCCGGGGGCTCTTGTTGGTGCGCGAGGTCATGAAGTACTTCACAAGTGGTCGGGGCGCGCTCGCGCTCTCGCCAGGTTTGGCCTACGGATTTGTTCGTACGCGGTCAGAACTCACATCTCCAGACCTGCAGTACCACATGATGCATGCGAGTTACGGTACCGATGTCCAGAAGCGTCAACTCGAGCGCGAACCGGGCATGACGTTGGTGATCGGCCAGTGTCGACCCGATTCACGTGGCTCGATTCATCTGAAATCTAAAGCGCCAGGTGCTGTGCCGGCCATCCAGCCCAACTTCCTCTTCGCGAAAGCCGATCGCGACTGCATGGTGGCCGGTATGCAGTTGGCGCGCCGGATCATGCAGCATTCAGCGATCAGCCGGTACATTTCGCATGAGACCAAACCTGGCGACAAGCTGGCGAGCTACGACGAGTGTCTTGACTATGTGCGCCGCACTGGCCAGACGATATTCCATGCGACAGGCACCTGCAAGATGGGGCAGGATTCGCTGGCAGTCGTCGACGAGCGCTTGCGGGTGCGCGGGATCGCGCGCTTGCGGGTGATAGATGCCTCGATCATGCCAACCATGCCTTCGGGCAATACCAACGCTCCGACTATCATGATCGCCGAAAAGGGGGCCGACATGTTGAAGGAAGACGCGCGTGTCGAGTTCGACGCATAAGTTTCCCGCTGTCGTCGCGCAGTTAAGAGCCAGTTGCTAGCGATTGGGAAGCACCTGGCTATGTGCCCTGATGCATGGGCTGCCATGGGCTGAGTTTGGAAGGGCGAAAAAGCGGACCTTCGCACCCATGTACAAGGACGCGGTCAACCCAGCACCGATGTGTGTTCCGGTCAGGCCTGCTTAGGCATGTAACCCAAAACGGCTTTCACTTCCAAAAACTCGGCGAAGGCGTGCTTGCCCCACTCTCGCCCGTTACCTGACTGCTTGTAACCACCAAACGGCGCCATTATGTCCATGCCCGCATTGTTGATGTTGACCTGCCCGGCGCGCAGCTTCGACGCGACTTTGCGTGTGGCTTCCAGGTTACCGCCAGAAACATAGGCCGCCAGCCCATAAGGCGTGTCGTTCGCGATCTGCACCGCTTGCTCCACCGTGTCGTACCCAATAACCACCAACACCGGGCCGAAGATCTCCTCGCGCGCGACGGTCGTATCGTTGCTCACTGGGCCCAGAACCGTTGGCTTGACGTAGTAACCGGTCGTCAGTCCGGGCGGCTTGCCGAGACCGCCTGCCACGACTTGGGCACCTTCTTCAATCCCGCGACGAATGAGACCCTGGATCTTGTCCCACTGAGTAGCCGAGACCACTGGCCCGAGCGCGGCTCCGCTACCTGGGGCACCGACGGTTATGGCTTCAGCGGCTTCCTTTGCAATGGCCAGTGCCTCGGTCATTAGGGAGTTTGGCACGAGCATACGCGTTGGCGCATTGCAGTTCTGGCCGCTGTTGCGCATCAACGAAGCGACCCCGGCGGTCACAACCTTTTGCAGGTCAGCGTCCGGCAAGATAATGTTCGGTGACTTGCCACCCAGCTCCTGTTGCACACGCTTGACGGTTGGCGCAGCATTCTGTGCCACTGCAATCCCGGCGCGCGTACTGCCGGTGAAGGACACCATGTCCACTCCAGGATGGCTTGACAAGGCTGAACCGACCGTTGGGCCATCACCGTTGACAAGGTTGAAGACGCCAGCGGGGACACCAGCGGCATGCATCACCTCGGACCAGATCTGTGCGGAGAATGGGGCGATTTCTGATGGCTTGAGCACCATCGTGCATCCCACGGCCAGAGCCGGTGCAACCTTGCATACGATCTGGTTGAGCGGCCAGTTCCAGGGCGTGATGAGCCCGCACACGCCGATCGGCTCTTTGACGATCATCGTCGAGCCTTGCTGCTCGTGGAACCGGTAGCTTCTCAGCACGGCCAAAGTCGATTGGAGATGCGCGACGCCCATTGCCGATTGCGCCGTCCGCGACAACAGGGCTGGTGCGCCCATCTCCTCTGTGATGGCTTCAGCCATATCGGTAATGCGGTTCTTGTATTCCTCGATCAACCGCTCGAACAGAGCGATGCGCTCATCGACGCTGCTTTGCGACCAGGTGTCGAAGGCTGCGCGCGCTGCATTCACCGCTTTGTCGACGTCAATGGCGCTACCCATCGAAATCCGGCCTGCTACTGCTTCGTTTGCAGGGTTGATGACATCCAGTGTCTTAGCTGTGGCTGGGTCGACCCAGCCGCCATTGATGTAGAACTTCAAGTAATCGCGCATTTAAATTTTTCTAAAAAGGTACGGCTGCGACGCCGAGGAATGAGCCGGTAAGGCCTCTGACTGGGTATGGACTGGGTTCTGGGTAGTCGCCGCTTTTGCTGGCGAAGCCAGCATAGGGTTTGATCGATCCTTGTCTCCTGTCTACGCCGTTCGTTTTGCCCGTAGTGCTATGGGCGTCATCTTTCTTGGATGTTCACACCGACAACCTTCAAGCGCAATTGAATTTCGCATCAACCAATTGCTGAAACAACGATTGGCATGAGATGCATGGCGTAACCTGACGCTGAGCTTGGTGAAAACTCAGCATGCTGGCCCGTGCGGGCGGGCCCAATCTATACGTCGCGCGGGTCAAGGTCTTTTTTCACGCAGAGCGCGCACTCAACGGCCAGCCAAGTACAGAGACAATGGGGGATAACAAACCACTATCGTTAGCCATACCAACATGATGACCAAGAAGGGCAGAACTGAGCGAACGGCGGTACCGAAGGCCACCTTGAAGGCGGCCATGGCGACAATCAAGTTGAGGCCTACAGGAGGCGTCAGGTAACCGATCTCGAGGTTGGCGATCATGATGATGCCGAAATGAACGGGGTCGGTGCCGATTGCCTTCGCCAGCGGAGCCAGCAGCGGCGCCAGAACCATAATAGCGGAACCCGCATCCATGAGACAACCCACAACCAGCAACAGCAGGTTGATCGCCAACATCATGACCACAGGGCTGGAAACAATCTCGGATAGGGACTCCACCATTCGCATTGGAACGCCCGATTGGTCAAGAATCGCGTTGAGGCTACCGGCGATACAAAGCAGCGGCAAGAGCGTAGCGAGCATACGCGTGGTGTCGAGCACCACCGCGACCAGGTCGCGCATCCCCATCTCGCGCGTAGCCAGATAATGCCGAACGCGCTGCAGCGCGCCAGCTTTGGGCGGCGCAGGGTCTGCCTCCCCACGGGCATGCACAAAAAACTCGATCACCAAGGCGTAAGCGAGCGACACGGCACCCGCCTCGGTCGGGCTGAACCAGCCGCTGTAGATGCCACCGAGCATGATGAACGGCATCATGACTGCGAACACGCCCTTGCCTGCGGCCTTGGTCACAGACGCCAGGCTGAACGGCAAGCGCTCAGTTTTCCGGTTCACCCAGAGAGAATACCCTGCGAACATCAACAGCAACAGCAAACCCGGGCCGATGCCAGCCAGGAAAAGCTGTGAAACGTTCTCCTCAGTCATGATGCCAAAGAGGATCAACGGAATCGACGGCGGGATGATGATGCCCAAGGTGCCTGCAGAGGCGAGGACGCCGACGGAAAATCGTTCCGAATATCCGTGCGCGATCAGCGCTGGGTACATGATCGAGCCCACAGCCAACATGGTGACGATCGAAGAGCCGTTGATCGCAGCGAATGCGCCGCAGGCAAAAACGCAGGCGACAGCCAGTCCGCCAGGGATTGGCGCAGTGAAAGCGGAAATGAAGTCAATCAGCCTCCGTGCGATCGAGCCGTGCGACATCACATTGCCGGCCAGCATGAACAGTGGCAGGGACAGCAACACCTCGCGGTCCACTGTGAACCAGAAGTCCTGGATAAGGAATTCGATCCGGCTGTTGGCGACGAACGTGTGCACATAGGCAGTGCTTACAGCCAACACAAGCACCAAGCTTTGGCGGAGCACCAACAACAGCAAGATAATCGCTAGCAGTCCCAGCCAGACCATATCAAGGGCCCGCCGGC
>Ga0315905_10006431_pt1 | contig 11945 bp, 4 predicted proteins | sample LakEriMetagenome_5_FD_203522 | JGI IMG/M metagenome (GOLD analysis project Ga0315905, IMG submission 203522) | Freshwater fungal communities from buoy surface, Lake Erie, Ohio, United States - Buoy 4 MA121 | ecosystem: Environmental > Aquatic > Freshwater > Lake | place: USA: Lake Erie, Ohio...
CATATTAGAAACAAATGATCTTTCTGGATTTCTTTTAGGTTTTTTTACAACATTTAGATATGTTGGACTTGAAGCTGTCATTAGGGCTGAAACTGGAGCTTGACTACGAGTTGGTGTTATACCATTAGATCTTGTAGGTGGTGCGGTTTTTGTTGATGGTTGTATTATACTACTTTGTGCGACTTTTCTTGTAGCATTTTTAAATCTATTATGTTTAGGAATTTCAATTCCTAATTTTTGTAAATTCTGTATCATTTTATCATAAGTTTCTTTTTTTTCTTGTAATAATAGTTTATTAGCATTATACTCTAACGTTTTGATACGAATAATTTCTTTGAATATTGCTAGATAATCATCATTTTTTGGATTTCTAGTTTTATTACTAAAATATTTTATCATTTCAGACAGATAGTTAGGATTTGGTTTTATATGTCTTATTTGGAGGTTTGCAATACTTTTTTTAATATTTTCAATTGTGATATACTTTCCTACATGATTATCAAATTTTTTATTTTCAATAATCTTATTTATTCTAACATATATTGCTAGATCATCACGTAATGTTTCCCATTTATTGTCTTCTAAATCCTTATTTACTTCAATTATCGCATTTAGATCCTCAATTTCTCTTTCAAGAGCTCTTAGCGCTGCCTGTTTAGATTCAGTATTTGCTTTTTTTGCAGCATTTATTGCTTTTTTCTCTTGTTTTTCTTTTTTCCGTTGATTGCGAGTCGTATTAAAGTTAGCAATTGCTTTATCAATATTCTGTTGGTTTCTATTTTTTAGATTTTTATCAGAATTATTTACAATCTTTAAAGACTTTAAGTGTAACTGAATATCTGCAATAGTATCTCCAATATTATCAATTATTATATCAAGTTGATCTTTTATTTGCTTATCAATATCGTTTTGATTTACTATTGCAGTTTTTAATCTATTAGAATAGCTATTTATCAATGTAATAGTTGATTTAGTAATATCAAACATATGACTAATATATTCTGAACCAATTAATCTACGAGATGCTTGAATTGCTATAATATATTCTTTAACTGATTTCATATTTGCATCTGCAATACTTCTTATCTCCGCATATGAATCCTTTTCTTCTTCAGGTAGGTGCGTATCAATATAGTTAATAAGTTCTTGTGAAAAACGCAGTAAGTTTTTAATTTTTTGAGATACATCATGTTTCTTCGCATCTTTCAATATCTTAGCGTTTTCTTCTGCTTTTTTTGCTTTTTCTCTTTCCTCTTTTTCGGCAGATTCTCTAGCTTTTCTTTCAGTCTCTATTCTAGCTTGTTCCGCTTCTTGTCTGGCTTGTTCTGCAACTCGTTCCGCTTCTTGTCTAGCTTGTTCTGCAACTCGTTCCGCTTCTATTCTATTTTGTTCAGCAACTCGTTCCGCTTCTATTCTATTTTGTTCAGCTTTTACTCTAGCTTTTTCTTTTTCTTCTTCATTTTTTTGAGCTTTTAATATAGCGTTTTGTTCCGCTTTTAGTCTAGCTTGTTCCGCTTTTAGTCTAGCTTGTTCCGCTTCTTGTCTAGCTTTTTCTTCTTCTAGTCTAGCCTGTTCTAGAGCTTGTTCTGCTTTTAGTCTAGCCTCTTCTGCTTTTCTTTTTTCCTCGTTTTTTTCTCTTCTGTTACGTGATATCTTATCTTTTTTTCCTTGTATACGCTTTTGATTATTAGTAACCTTTCCTTTATTTTCATAGCTAGCTACAATAAATAAGTTATCGATATTGGTTTGAATTTCTTCAGCGAATTGTTTCATTTGATCAATTTCTCTCGCTACTCCCTTATCTTGTTTCTCTTCAGATTTTGTAGATAATTTTCCAACAATACTGGAAAGTGATGTAGTTATTTCTGTTTTACGATCTTCAGAAATATCACTATTCGTTTTTCGTAATGATATTACTTTTTCTACAAATTCACTAATTGATTTTGTATTTTCTTGTGCAAATGTTCTTAGTTCATCAAAATTAGCTGACTGAAATGGATCTGTGTCCAAATGATCTACAAATTCTTCAGAAAGATTCCATAGTTGTTCTATATTACCAAAAACATCTATTTTATCTGCTTTATTGAAGGTTGTCTTTGATTTATCTCTTTTTTTAGAAATAATATCAGATAATGTTAATACACGATATATAAGTTGTAATTCGTTTAAAGCATTTTTACTAATCCCTTGCTTATTTTCATCATAGTAATTACGAATATCAGTTAATGCATTATTAAATTCATCAATAGATTCGGATGATGATTTAAATCTAATATTTTGAATTATACGCTGAATTAATTCATTAATTCTAAATTTTTTATCAGACTTTGTATTTCCTACATAGTCGCTGCCATATGTTTCGACTATATTTCTTAATTCATCTTGAAGTGAAACATCTGTCCAATCTCCCATAGAATATAATATCTTTATTGTTTTCTCCATTTCAGAAATATACCCATTAATATCAGTCTTTTTATCAAATGATGGTAAAATCTCCGATATTTTACCTAACATTGTCATTACAAATGCATGATCAATAATCATACGAGCATTTGGATTTCTCTGTTTATCCAAATCTTCATAATTCTCTGGAGGTTGACGTTCAAGTGTTTCTAACTCTGCTTTATATTCTCCAAGTTTTGTAGTTAGTTTCTTTTGGTATTTATCTTCAGTTTGTTTATCATGATTCTTTATTGATTTATACATTGGGTGTGTATCAAAAATAATTGCAGATTGATCTACTTCATTCTTTTCATCTGAAAATGGTTCCATATAATATTTCTGAACAAGTTTGAATTTATCAAGGGCAAATTGAATAATCTGTCCAAGTTTATATCCATTATATTCTTCAAGAGAAGAAATTAAATCAACAATCTTAGTTTTAATTCTATCAATATCTTCTTCTATTTTTTGACTATTATAGTTTTGAGTATCACGAATATTTGTTCCAATTTGTTCATAAATTGTTATAATTTCATCTATTTTTTCGCGTATATTTTTATCTAAAAGTTGCTTACTATATTCTCCAGCTGTATATAAATATTTTTCTCCGTCTGTATAGAATTCTGGTAAATTAATAATTTGTGGCAAATAACCAGTAAGCGACCCTAATTTAACCTGCTTTTTAATAGCAGTTGTAGGAGTAACTGTAGATGATTCTGCTACAGGAGGATTTATTGATTCCAAAGAGGAGGATGCTATAGAAGCAGTGTCTGGATTAGCGGATGATTCTATTTGATCTTGATTTGATTCCTCTGACTCTGACTCTGCAGCTGCCACTATAGCTTCTGCATTAGCCCTTTCAATAGCTTCTGCTTGTGATTCCTCTAATCCGCTTATTAAATCGTCATCTGCTGCATCACTTTCTATCAATGGCCCCATTTCAGTAGAGGAAGAGGAAGAGGAAGAAGAGTTAGAAGAGTTAGAAGAGGAGGAAGAAGAGGAAGAGTTAGAGGAAGAGGAAGAGGAAGAGTTAGAAGAGGGAGAAGATTCTGATCCATTCGACAATAATTTTGGATTATATAATAAAGAAAAAGACGAGGATGAATCACAAGACTGTGTTTTTATATCAGAATTTAAATATTTTTTACTTTTTATAGAAGATATATTTAGGTTTGGGTTTAATAATTTATTTTTAATATGTTCTTCAAGATCATTGAATATCTGTTCTATCGATTCAATGATATAGTTTGGAGATGAATAGGTATAATTGCTAATTGCTTTTGATATCTTACCAATATTCTGCACTATATCTTTTGGAATTTGACCCTGATCATTATTTTGTAAATTTTCATATGTATTTAACGATAATATCATGATATGAGTTGTTTTAAGATGATTTAACACTTCAATTATTTCATGAGATTTCTGAAGTGATTGTAACTTATATTTCTCGTATATCATTTCATCAATGGATAGATTATCTTTTATTTTAATTAATCTAGCTAACTTATCAAATTCCTCTTTAATTGTATCCTTTTTATCTTTTGCATATTGTATTAATTTATCAATAAAAGTATTAATTAACTTACTATTTTTTTCTGATTCAGGTTTTTTAAATGTCTTAAGAGTTTCCTCATAATTCTCTATTTTTGCCTTACAGACTTCTATGTATTCTAATGCTTCTTTAATATAATCACTATAATATTGCATATTTTTATAATATTCACTTATATAATCATCCCATAATATAAACTGTTCTTTGGGATTTAATTCATACAATTTAATTGTTAGACCATCATACTCATTAATTAAGTCAAACAAGATATGAGTTTCACTATAAAAAAGATTTAAATCTGTTTCTATGAGATTTTCGGGTCTACTAAAATAGTTACCAATTGCTGTATTACGTTTTCTATCTTTCTCTGAGCGTTGTTCAATAATCTGCTGTAAGTCTTTAGACAATTTTTGAATATCACTATTCATAGATGCTTGTCTTTTATCATCTAGTTTTTGAGAATAATCTGCAAAAATCGTGTCATACATATTTTTAATTTTCTTTGAATTTTCCACTTTTGTTTGGACATTATAAAAAGCAGGTAGTGTTTCTCTAATAATAAATTTTACTTTTATAAATTGTTCAAATGCTGAATTTCTGTGGATCTCAATTTGTTTTTTTACTTTTGTTGTTTCAGCCTCTTTCCATTCCTGTAATTTTTTATTAACATCTAGGTATGGACTACGTAATATTTGTAATGCATCTTGTAATATTTGAATGCGTTTTGTTAAATTAATAATCAATTCATTTATTTGCCGCTCTTTACCAGTTATATCTTGTAAAAGTTTGTCAATATATTGGATATATTTTCGTATAGCTTCGTTATCATGATTATTTTTAGAAAATCTATCTCTGTCTTTTTCTAGTTTACATCTAACACCCTTAATTAAAGAATGTAATTTATGTTCTAATTGTTTCTTTTGTATTTTACTTTCAATCAATTCTTTCTCTAATTTAAGAATTTCAGTCTCTTTTTTTCCTCTGTTTTGTTCATTTTTCATTGGAATACCCTCCTGAATACGACGAATGATTGACTCAGAACTTTCAAGTTGAATGACATCATCTTTTAATTCTGGGTTTTCTACAGTAGATATTTTAGCAACTTCAGAGATCGGTAATGGTTGATTAATACTTGATATTACTCCTACTGATGAATTACGCTCTCTACCTACATTTGAAAGAACTGAGTTTGGCTTCATAGATTGTATGTTAAGAGGGGGAGTTATAACTTCAGCTAGCCCAGATGAATCTGGTTGATTAATACTTGATATTACTCCTACTGATGAATTACGCTCTCTACCTACATTTGAAACAGCCGATGCACCAACATTGTGGTGAACATTTAATGAATTATTAGAAGATATGGAAGAAGAATTAGATATAGATGGTTGTATTATTTCACTTGACGAAACTGTACTATTCAGTTGATTTCTAGTATTTATCAATCCTTGATTTGGTGTAGAAGAAGAGGAAGAAGAGGAAGAAGAGGAAGAAGCCTGATCTCTATTACGCATATGATCAATATACTCTGATACTGCCGCAACTGCAGCATAGGAATGAACAATATCATAGAGTGATTCAATAGATTCTTGCTTTTCATCTGCATCATCTGCTTCTGCTTCATCTGCATCATCTGCTTCTGCTTCTGCTTCTACTTCTGCTTCTGCATCAGCATCTATATCAACTGCTACATCATCTGCTGCAATGGCTGCTTCGTCTGCAACTGCATCAGCTTCATCAGCATCTACCTCTGCATCTGCATCTGCATCTGCATCAGCTTCATCAACTTCACTAACATCATCTACATCAACTTCACTAACATTAGATGCAATGTCATTCATATCAGCAGCCTCTCTAGCAGCCTCAGCAGCCTCTCTAGCATCTTCTTCCGCTTGTCTAAATGCATCAACAAATGCCTTATATGATTCTGGAACATTATAAACATTAGATGGAGATAATTCTGGGGATCTTATAGATTGTTCAAAAGCCTGTAAGGCTTCGCTAATAGCAGAAGATGCTGATACAGCGTCTTCATAGGATGATGGAACTCCAATAACACTTGACGAGGATAATGGTCCTCCTTGTGGAATTGATCCCTGTTGCACTTCATCGTCGTATTTATGATCGGATGGATATGAACTAGAGGAAGTAGAATATGCATTACTTTTTGATACAGGTTTAACTCCGCTTACACCTTGTAATTTATCATCATTTTCTGATGGTCCTCCATACATTTTTTCTCGTTTTTTCATTTTTTCTCGTTCTGCAGCAGCCTTTTCTGCGGCCTCTGCCGCTTTTTGTGATTGTTTAGCTTTATCTAATAAAGCCTTAAATTGAACACCATATACAGCAGTAGATGATCCATCTTGTTTTCCTTGTATTTTACCATATTCTTCATGTGCTTCCTCAAGCGCTTCTCGCGCTTTTCTAGCCTTTTCAAGTGCTTCTTGATATTTTTTAGAAACTCCATATGAATTTGCAGATCGAAGCTTATTTTTACTTTCTGTGCATTGTTTCTCTATTTTTCGTTTTAATTTTTCAAATTCGTATTTATATGTCTCTTTTGCATTTTTAATTTCCTTCTCTTTAGCGTCTAACTCATTCTCAAGTTGTCTTATTTTTTTATTTGTATTAATTATATCTTGATTTAATTTACTTATAAATTCATTCGTTCTAATACTTGTATCTTTTTTCTTCTTTTCTAACTCTTTCTTTCTCTTCTCATAATTTTCTTTTTTCTTTTTAGATATTATTAAATTAAAATGAGCAAGATGCCTCTCTTTTTTAAGTTTATCTAAAGACTTAATTACAGAAATAATATCTTTTATATCACCTCCTTCTGGATCAGCTATTCGCCTACGCTGATCCTCATCTTGACATGTTTCCAAAAGTTGTTCAAGTGATTCATATAACTCGTTATTTTTAAATTCATCACTTTTGTAACGATTTAATGCTGCAAATTTCTGATTTATACTAGTTGTATTAGCGATGGTAGGAAGAAGTGCTTGAAATAAATCATTAAATGCTTCGTGGAATACTTGATCGTTTTCAATTTGCAGTTTTTCTTCCCCACTTCCCATTATGCCCAATTTATAAAATTGTTCCAATTGGTCACTATATGCAATTTCTGATTCTTTTAATTGATCTTGAGTCTCTTTCAATATTGCTTCTTCTCTCTTTTTCTCCTGTTCCAATTGATCAATTCTCTTATTATTATTAATAGACAAAGGTGCAGTTTTACGTATATTTTTAATTCGAAGCTCGATGAGTTCTAGTTTTAAATTAGCTATTCTTCTTTTATGAATGTAACTAACATACACCTTTATTTTTTCAAATAATAATTTCATGTTTTCTATAAATGTCGTCTCTTCCTCGTCATAGACTTTTTCATCTTCTTGTTCTATGTTTTTCTTATCTATAATTCGTAATGATCTTTCAATTTCTTTTTGAACGATTAACTTGTATTTATTATCATCACTATTTAGATCATTTATATCTATTATATTTATCATTTCGTGTAGTGCCCCATGATAAAACTGATGAGCATGCAGAATCATTTGTTGATCATTAATGGCCTCTTCTTTTTCGATTATATTACGTAAGCTCTGTTCTGTATTTTCCTGAAGATGTTTATTTTGTTGGTTTTTTAGTTGTCTTGAAACCGGTTCGTAAAATCGGTCACTTCTGTCTTCTTCCGATTTTTGGTAAATAACAAGATGAGCCTGTTTTATAATATCTTCAAAATCTGGCTTACTACCTACTTTGCGTGTATGATTAAAAGGTCTTACATATTCATCTGTATATAGAATAGATGGAACACTATCTCGGATATTTACATGAGGTTGTGGATTTAATTTATTAGGTGGATAATAAAAACGACGAAATGAATAATTTGATCCAACAAATGATGAATTGGGATTGTATAAAATAACACCAAAAATATGATAGGAATTTTTTGTGGGACTCAATGGCAAGCTTTCATCATCAGGATCTGCTGTTGTATCTATTTGAAAACTAAGAGGGATATCTACACGAATCGATGGGTCTATATTTTTCATATCATCCATTTGTTGAGATCGATGAATTGTCATAAATAAAAATTTTGATGTAGAAGGATCAATATGCATATGCTTGATACGCCCAATATCCGTGTCATCAACTTGATCTCTTTTAAAATAATCTATTAATTTTTCCAGCTTATAAGGTGTATCTTTACTGTATCCCTGTTTATAAATATTATACGTTTCATTTGTTTCTGAATGAAGAGTTTTTATAAAAAGAGGAACATCAAGGGAAGACTCATCCGTTCTTGATACATCAGTTGGTGCAGAAGGAGTAGTGCTAGAGGAAGAGGATGATGATGAGGATGATATTCGAAATGACTCTTTTATTAGCTTAATAGATAACATATCAATTGCATAATCTAAATCTTCAAATCCTGATAATTTTTCAATCAACTTTTTAAATAATAGGGATGCGGAATACTCCTGAGATGCAACAAATGTATCTCCAAGTTGATTAAACAAAAAATCAATTCGCTTTGGTTTGTTAAGAGGCCGATGTTTACCGATATCATCCATTGATTTATCATCTTCAAACGATCCGCTATTTCGTGCTAAATCTCTAAAGATTGATCGAATCACACATACAATTTCTTCTGGTGTTGCATCCCTTTTATCCTTATTTTGACCACTAATACGTAAATTTAGAGCCTCTGGATCCTCGCATTTATTATACCCTAAAATAGCAGTTCGAAAAGGAGGTATCGCATATAACAGTTGCATAACAGAAATTAGATCACTTCTCATACCCTTACGAGTAATACCTCGTTTTGTAAAATGATCATCATTATCATCAACAAGTTCTGCATCCTCTTCATTTTTCTGTTTCTCTTCTCCCATATCACCCTCCTGATTCTCACCTAGTCGTTTTTTTGTTCCTCTGTTTCATCTATATTCACGGATGATTCACCCACGTTTACTTTTGGTTTTTGTTTTTCTTCTGATTCACTTGTATTCACATCTGTTTCACCAAGTCCTTTCACCTCGTCTCCTTTGTATGTAATACAAACACGATTGGATCCATCTTTCATTTTTTCAATGCTCACCTTTGCTTTTTTGTCCTTTCTGGCTGCATTAATATTTTTACTATTTGTAGCTTGGTAATGAGACAACATTCTTAGTGCCAAATTTTTAATAACTTTTCGAATGGGTTCACATTGATCTAACATAATAAGATTTTGATCTGTATTGCAATTACCATCATATAATGCTTGTAATACCTCTTTTTTCTCTGCAAATGTAACGGATCCATTATCTAATCCCAATAGATTTAATGCAGTTTCTTGATCTGCGGTAAAAACGGAATTGGTTTGTGTAGATGGGTTAGGGACGGTAAGAGTTTTTCCAAATAAAGTAATGGTTTTATCCCCTTTTTTGGAATTATTCGGTGCATTAGGTGCATTAGGTGCATTGGGTGGATTATTGGTTGTAGATGAGGAGGAAGAGGAGGAAGAGGAGGAAGAAGAGGAAGAAGCCTTTGGCAGGTTATCTAAAATTTCAGATGTAGTTGCAATAGCGGCTGAAGCTTCCATAATAGGTGGATTAGAAGGTTGCAAGGGTTGCAAGGGTTGCAAGGGTTGCAATGGCTGAGAGAATGCCTGAGAAGCAACTGCAGCCGCTGCCGATTGTAAAATAGAAGGAGAAATCAATACTGGTTGTAATTGTTGAATAGGAGGGGGATTCATTGAAGAAGCGCTTGCGGCCACACTTGCAGCCATCATAGGAATAGAAGCAGATTGATTTACTTGCTGTGGCTGCTGTGCTTGTGGCTGCTGTGCCTGTGCCTGTGGTTGTTGGCCTAACATAGAACTAGTAGCGGCAACAGAAACACCAGCGGCTGGAGCAGTTCCACCTGAACTTGCATAATGCTGATATCCTCCAAATAGCGATTGATCGGCTTTATCCGGACTACTACGACTACCACCAAACATACGATGCATAACGGCATCTGCCTGAGGTAAAAGAGAGGGTATTTGACCACCAGATGAAGCCATTCTATCTTATTATTGTGTTTAAAAAATAGGGAAAATAACATGATCCTATGTGATCCAACTTAAAAGGATAAGAGCCTAAGAAGGAAAAACGAGTAACGACAAGAACGATGGATACATTTCCGTTGGAATCACAAACGCGTAAGCGTAAGATTGAATGTAAGCCTGAACTAGTTATTTCAAGTTTACAGCGATTTTACAGCACTCATCCGGACATTCAAAAAGTTCTGAGTTATTTAAATGGCGAAGCACCTCTCAGTTTGCGTATCATTGACTGGTTTGTAACGAAATACAGTAGAAAATGCTTCATTCGTTATCCCCTAAATGGTCAAGAATTCCTCGTTTATTTGAGCTACAAGGGGCAATTAAAAGCATATTCTAAGCAGTATTTTGACCCTAATTGCCGTCGTGAGCGTATCATGTTTAAAATACCAGGACACGAGTCATTCATGACGACAATTGGAAAACTAAACTTTTTTCGATGGGCATTGGAAACAAAGATTCTTGATTATATTGAAGACCATCAGGATGAAATCCGCACGGGCTACAATATGTATTTGAAAGAGACAATTCAAAATCAGAAGCGTAATAAATCCGAATCAGCTATCGTATCTGATTCACCGACAAATTCTGTAGAGAATTCTCCTGCATCCACTGCATCAAATGAGGATCAGACACCTCCAAAAACGGTTTCTGCTGAAACAATGAGAACAACACGAAGAAGAACAAAACAGACACCCTCCTCTTTGAATAAATTACAGGTATATACCACCCCTATTATTCTCGATTTCAATTAATTATAGTTTTTTTAAAGAGCCGACAGAGCCGACAGATCCGACTGAATGATATACTTGACGGATATCATCCATTTTAGGACGAAGCTCTTCTACCACTCCCGCTTGTTGAACGGGAGAAACAGGTAGTAACCAGCGGTGCTCGATATTACGTTCCATAATTGAATCGGATTGACGCTGGTATCCTATATTTTTGTCTTCATATACACTGGCTCTTAATTCACGTGTCATATTTCTTGAATCCGTTGTGGCATCATATTTCATGAAATATGGATTTTGAACCCCGCGTTCTAAGTCTGGATCAAATCGTGGTTGTGAACGGTAACTACGATCACTTGTTCGACTACTGTTTGGCATAACATCATAAAAAGGGGCTTGCTGTCCCATATCCGGGCGATTATATGTTCCATGACGACCAGCTGTTTGCCAATGTTCAAATTGTCTTGCATTAATTGCATCGGTAGAATGAATTTCACGACGTGTTCGTGCCATAAATTGTGGCATCGGAAATGCAGCACGAACACGATCAGACTCTTTTGTTGGATAAACCGGTTGTGACATTTAAAGAGACTTACTACCTATGCTCTTAATATGTTTATTTTACCATATCTTTATCATAAATCACAGTTGGGAAATATGGTAGTCCATGAATGGAATTTGTTAACGATTGCTGGAGTTAAATTATGGAAAGAGGATGATCACCTGCGAATAAAAGAGGATATCTTGAATCCAAACGGATTTATTTTACGATCTGAGCCACGAATGAATGCATCCGTCCTTTTTTGTGAATTAGACCAATCGCGCCTGAATATGGAGGACTATTATTCTTGGGAGGAATTATCAGTTGAAGAATTATCGGATGAAGATATCTTCTGCTGGAGACGCTTCTATGTATTTGGTCCCGCTGACGATAATCGCCCTATTTCACATGCACAATGGCTACCAACGCCCGATACACAATTATTAGATCCAATCCCATGTCAAGATATCTTTCAGTATCTCTTACAACTACATCAACTACCTCATACAACGGTCTAAACAATTGACACGATTCTTAATCTAAAGAGAGGGGCTATACGATAATGGAATCTCAGCGTCATAA
>Ga0315905_10006432_pt1 | contig 11944 bp, 14 predicted proteins | sample LakEriMetagenome_5_FD_203522 | JGI IMG/M metagenome (GOLD analysis project Ga0315905, IMG submission 203522) | Freshwater fungal communities from buoy surface, Lake Erie, Ohio, United States - Buoy 4 MA121 | ecosystem: Environmental > Aquatic > Freshwater > Lake | place: USA: Lake Erie, Ohio...
AAATTGCGCCGTATCTCCCTTCTGGGTTACCGCTGGTCCGGTTGCTTTCACGACAACATTACTTAGGTCTTGAACCGAACGTTTCAACGTAAACGAAAAGTTGGTTTTTTCATCTTGAACAAAAAGGGCTATTGCGGTACTTGAATAAGAAACAGCACTGGCTTCTATTCGATAATCACCCAAGCGGGGAACCTGAAATTCAAAATCTCCTTGCTCTCCGCTTGTCTTGCTGCTCAACACAACTCTGGTTTTTTCCTCAAACAGTTTGATTGTTGCCTTGGAAATTGGCAAGCCCGATTCAGCATCGGTTACTTTACCGTAGATGGTGATTTTTTGAGCGGAAACCGTGTTGGTTAAAAAAACAATAACCAACGAGAACACAACATAACGGAATCTTGTAAGCGATAAAACTTTGTTATTTTTTCCGAACATGGAAGATAAATTCATCGGGTGTGGAATTTCGGTTGAAATGTGGTTAAATTATTGGTTATCTTGCAAAACAAAAATAGAAATATGGAATACAGAAAACTTGTAGGCGTCACAGGCTTGGGTGGCTTGTTCGAACTGATCAATTCAAAAGCAGATGGCGGCATCGTTCGTTCTCTGGAGGACAAAAGTACCAAATTTGTAAGCAATAGACTTCATAGTTTTTCTCACTTGGAAAGCATCGAGGTATACACAACCGGCGAAAATGTAAATTTAGTGGATGTGTTTTTGGCTATGCAAGCCTCCGACCAATCCCTTCCTGATGCCGGAAAAGTAGATGAAATCAAAAAATACTACTCGGTGGTTTACCCGACCATGGACTTCGAAAGAGTGTATGGCAGCGATCTTAAAAAAATGATCAAGTGGTTCGACCTGATCATAAAGAACAACATTGAAATCAAACTTTCTGAAGGAGGTGCTGAAGGTCTCGCTGCAGAAGCCGTTTCAGAAAAAACAACTGCTGCCTCATCAAAATCCGCTCCTAAAGCTGCTGCAGTGAAAAATGCACCGGCAAAAAAAATCAACACGCCACGTAAAATGGCTTGATTTCACATCTTACCCCATGAACATGAATTATTCAGCCGACATCCAAAAGATTCGCAGACATTACCTGCCTGAAGACTTTGTTTTGACCGATTGGTCAACAGCAGAGTCCTATTTTCAGGAGTTGCTTACCAGAGAAATCAATACCGTTTCCGATTTGAAACAATGGTTGAAAGACCAAAGTGAACTGGAAGCTGTAATCAACGAGGATGCTTGTTGGAGGCAAATCAAAATGACCTGCGATACCGATAACAAAGCATTGGAGGAGGCGTTTAATTTTTTCTGTCTCGAAATTCAGCCGAAGATTCAGCCCTTCGCGGATGCGCTCAACAGAAAACTCATTCAATCGCCTTTTATTGATGAGCTAAATACGGATGAGTATCGCACCTATCTTAGAAACGTTCGTAAAAGCATCGAACTTTTTAGAGAAGAAAATATTCCCCTACAAGCAGAGTTGGCGGTGTTGCAACAGCAATACGGACAGATTACCGGGGCAATGACGGTGGATATCGATGGTAAAACATATACTTTACAACAGGCGGCTAAATTTCTGGAGCACCCCGACAGAAGCAAACGCGAATCTGTATATCATCTCATACAACAAAGGAGATTGCAAGACCTGGATAAATTGAATGAACTGTTCAACAAACTGGTAGAGATCAGAAATAAAGAAGCGGCAAATACGGGGATGTCTGATTACATAGAATATCGTTTCAAAGAACTGGGAAGATTCGATTATGGAAAAGAGGATTGTTATCGTTTCCATGAAGCCGTGAAGCAGCATGTACTGCCTTTGGTTTCCCTTTTACACGAAAAGAAAAGAATAGAATTGGGGGTAGATACCCTAAGACCTTGGGATCTCGAAGCAGAGCCGGAAGGAAAGAAACCCCTTCATCCCTTCAAAACAGGAGAGGAACTGTTGGATAAATCCATCGATTGTTTTCAAAAATTAGATCCGTTTTTTGCCAATTGCCTTACACGCATGAAGGAAATGAAACACCTCGATCTGGAAAGCAGAAAAGGAAAAGCACCCGGCGGATACAATTGTCCGTTAGCAGAAAGCGGAGCGCCATTCATTTTTATGAATGCAGCCGGACAAATGCACGACGTTACGACTATGGTGCATGAAGGTGGACACGCAGTCCACTCGTTTTTAGCTCATCCCCTCGAATTGAATGGTTTCAAAGAATATCCGATGGAAATTGCCGAAGTGGCAAGCATGTCCATGGAATTGTTTTCCATGGATTATTGGGATAGTTTCTTTCAAGATACAAACGACCTAAATCGAGCAAAAATTCATCAGCTCGAAAGGGTGATTACGCTCTTTCCTTGGATCGCGGTTATCGATAAATTCCAACATTGGATTTACAGCAATCCAGGACATACCAACGAACAAAGAAATACCGTTTGGATGGAAATTCTTGCAGAATACCACGACGGAATCGTTGATTTTAGTGGATTAGACGCTTTTAGGATGAATGCTTGGCAGAGACAACTCCACTTGTTTGAAGTTCCTTTTTATTACATCGAATATGGCATCGCACAATTGGGCGCGATTGGCATGTGGATGCAATTTAAACAAGACAAAGAGAAAGCATTAACCCATTATTGCGAAGCCTTAAAACTAGGTGGAACAAAAACATTACCTGAACTCTATTCAACGGCAGGTTTAACTTTCGATTTTTCTCCAGAAAAAATTAAAGTATTGATGGATTTTGTGAAGACGGAGCTAGATAAGTTAGGTCATTGATCCTTGCAATTCACGCAAATTCCTTTTACCAACATCGCGGTTTGAATGGCTTCGAAACCCAGAGGCAACTTGGCTTTGGGAATTTCTACATGTTCTAAACAATTCGTCTTTTTACAGAGGATACAAATGAAATGAATGTGTTCGTCGTGATGATGACCCGCTCCGCATTCGTCTTTACACAAAGCATACAAAACAGAATTGTCTGTTGTGGGAATCTGATGTATGATGCCATATTCCACAAAAGTCTGTAGTGTACGGTACACCGTTACACGATCAAAAGCAGGTGAAGTATTTTTTTCGATATCCGAATGAGAAAGCGCTTCGTTGTATTGTAAAAACACATCCAAAATAGACTTTCTGCTGCTGGTAATGCTGAGTCCGCATTTCTTTAATATGGGATATTCTTTTTGCATTGTATTATTCCGGATTGTTGCCGAATCCATTCACGAATCGGGTTGGCTTCACTTTCTCTTCCATCAACAAGGGTATATCCTTAAAAAGTTTTTGTACTTCATTTTCTACAAGTCCATCGTAAATCCCTCTAACCCTGCCGTATCTGTCCACCAGCGCAAAAAATTGAGTATGTATGAATTGATCTTTAATCTGGGTGGTGTCTGGCTTTCCATTGTCGATCATATAACCTTGTCTGGCCATTGTGTATAAATCTGCTTTAGATCCGGTGAGAAATTTCCAGTTTTTATTTTCTGGGATAGAAGTAGGATTAACTGCTGGAATAAAGGTGAAACTGCCAACAGGATTTTCTTTTATTTCACCTGTCAGCATTTTTTGTTCATAGGATTTCATTAAGGAAACGCTGTCAACCTCAGGCATACAAGTATGAGACAGGATCAAAAAATCCTCCTTGTCTTTAAACAAGTCATAAACCCGCCTCATGTTGGTATTCATTTTCGGACAAATCCCTTTGCATGTAGTAAAAAAGTACTCTGCCACATAAATTTTCCCTTCTGTGTCTTTAGTCCCAAATTTTTTTCCATTCTGGTCTATGAATTCAAATTCGGGCATTTTGTTGTTGATCACAGCCAGCTTCACTTCCTGAAACGGACGTTCATTTCTTATCGCAAAATAAAAAACAGTTATCAACACAGCAAAAAACCCCAAATACATCAAAAGCTTTTTATTTTTCATCATCAGGTTACAATTGAAATGCAAAAGTATACAAGCTAGCGCAAGTAAATGAGAAATTAAGATTGTTTTTGCAACCGTATTGCAAAAAATGTACCTTTGTCGCCATGCGTGTAAGAATAAACTGGGACGGACTGGGTGTGATTACCTCTGTGGTATGCGCGATTCATTGCGCGTTATTGCCATTGATTCTGCCTGTGTTGCCCTTGTTTGGCGTAAACATCATACACAATAATGCTTTTGAATGGGGGATGATTGCCGTTGCTTTTGTGATTGGTGCATATTCTCTCTATCATGGTTTTATCAAACATCATCGTTCTTTTAAGCCTATTTTTTTATTTGTTATAGGGTTCGTATTTCTGGTTATCAAACAACTCTATGTAACAGAAATACTTAAAGTACATGAAACGGGAAATCCCGTAGAAACAGCATTGCTGGTGGTCGCGGTTATTTTTGTAATTGCAGGACACCTACTCAATTACAGATACTGCACAAAAAATCAATGCCACTCCCCGCACCATAAGCACTGATTAAAAGCAGCTCAAATCAACCTATATTTTTATTATGGGTTGCGTTAACTTTAATCGACATTTTTACACTCTCAAATAGAAAATCATGAACCTAAAAATATCGACCTTCATCTTTTTATTGTTTCTCGGTATCGAAAATGGATACGCGCAAAGGTCCGAAGAGAAAAAAATCATTGACTTGCTTCATACCCAGGATCTTGCTTGGAATCGTGGCGATTTGGAGGGTTTCATGGAGACCTATTGGAAAAATGATTCCTTGATGTTCATAGGAAAATCGGGTGTTACCTACGGCTGGCAAAACACGCTGAATAACTACAAGAGAGGCTATCCCGATACATCCGCCATGGGAAAATTGAATTTTACGCTGATTAGCATCAAACGCTTATCGTCGAAGTATTATCAGGTAGTTGGAAAATGGCATCTTACAAGAACCATTGGGAATCTTCAAGGACATTTTACTTTGTTGATGAGAAAAATCAAAGGGAGATGGTATATCGTTTCAGATCACAGCAGTTGATCAACGATTCCATTTCTTTTTTAGATGCAACAACAAAAAGACGAAACTTCCCACGAAGGCGAAATAATAAACGATGTTCTGCCAAGAAGGGCTTCCCTCGAAAAAACCAAGTCCGTAGTAGATACCGATAAATGTATTGGCCATCATCCACAGCAACACTTTTGCAATCGTATTTGCAATAAGGGTTAAAAAAAGTCTTGTTTCGTCTTCCATGCCCATAAACTTTTCTAACAATAATATTGAGAAATGGTTGCACATTCATGCCTTTAAATTATCCTTTCAAAATTTAGTAACAACGTTTTCTCAAAATCATACAGATGCATGCTTTAAAAATCGGGCAGCTTGGGTTTGTTTTTCTTGATTGCATCTATCTTCTCCATAATTTCGGGAGTTAACATTTTTTGCGCCTCCAACCATTTAAAACAAACTTTGTTGATGAAAAATGATAAAAAATAATTAACTCAAATGGTAAAAAGATAATTGTGTCAAATTACAGTACTCAATCAATTAAAATTATTACTCTCTTATTTGGATGTCAGAAATGATGCCTACAGAATAATGTTGTAAAACCTGAGGAAACCAACCTCCGCTATATTGATTAAACAAAGAATGTGCAATAGTATTGTCTAAATAAGGTTGCCACGAAATCCTCAAACTAGGGTAGGTTAAATAAATTTCATTTGCAGTCTGTGGAAAATAGAAACTAAATTCCGTTGAAGTTTCTTTTCTTTTATCATGAGCGATATTGCCGAATGGTGTAAAGTACTTTATAGATACTTGTAAAGTACTGTATAAAACAGAAAAAGGCTGACCAATAAATTGGGATTTATTTGCAACAATAGTTTGTAAATAAGAAAGCGTGTCTGAAACTCCTGTAGTTTGAGCGACACTTTTTTTATTGGTTAAAACGGAAAAGTAAATAAGGGTAATTAAATATAAATATTTCATACTATTCTTGTTTGAAATTAAAGAATTAAAGACAATCCTGTGTGTAAATTAATCTTTTAGGCTTTCTGGGATACGGAACTGTTTTTACGACAATTGGTTTGAATTTTCCGGTTGCATCTCTTTTACTTAGGCTTATAACTTATTGAAATTGATTTAATACAGCGGCCATTACATTTTTTGTTTATAAAACTCAGTCTATCACAAGAGGGAATAAACGCTAATTTTGCGTATGCCACGCTTTAATAAAAACGATACTGTTAATCTACTTCGAAAGATGACCATCAAAAGAGTGGCCAATGCTTTTCTTGTTTTCATCAGCTTTCAATTGAGCAGACTTGTAGGAAGACCCATACAATGGGGACTTCCCATTTCGGTATCCTTCGAACCAACCACAAGTTGCAATTTAAGATGCCCCGAGTGTCCCAGTGGCCTTCGTGCTTTTTCTCGTCCGACTGGAATGCTAAAAAACGACTTTTTTAGAGAAACCATCGACGAGATCCATGAACATCTGACCTATCTCATCTTTTATTTTCAGGGAGAACCTTATCTTAACCCCGATTTTTTAGATATGGTTAAATATGCTTCTTCCAAAAAAATTTACACAGCCACCTCCACAAATGCACATTATTTAAATGATGATGCTGCCAAAAAAACCGTGGAGAGTGGACTAGACAGACTCATCATTTCAATCGATGGAACCACACAAGATGTGTACAAACAATATCGGGTTGGAGGAAATTTGGAGAAGGTGATTGAAGGCGCACGAAACATCATCAAATGGAGAACCACATTAAACAGTAAAACACCATTTGTTTTCTTTCAGTTTTTGGTGGTAAAACCCAACGAGCATCAGATAGAAGAAATAAAAAAATTGGCGGAAGAAATAGGGGTGGATGAAGTAAGGTTTAAAACCGCACAGGTGTATGATTATGAAAATGATCCGAATCAATTGATTCCATTGCAAGACAAGTACAGTAGGTACAAGATTGGAAAAGACGGAAAATACAAGCCAAAGAATAAGATGGTGAACCGTTGTTGGAAACTGTGGCATGCAAATGTAATCACTTGGGATGGACTGGTTGTTCCCTGCTGCTTCGATAAAGATGCCATTCATCGAATGGGCGACCTAAAATCAGGATCATTCAAACAAATCTGGAAAAGCGACTCCTATAAAAAGTTCCGCTCCGAACTGATGACCGGAAGAAAAAACATAGACATTTGTTCTAACTGCAGCGAAGGCGCTTCAGTTTGGAAAGAGGCATAACAACATAAAAAATGACAGGAAAAATTTTCAATCAAAGATTCAAGCAGGTATTTCTGCTCATTTTAATCGTGTCTATTGCGGTTCTTCTGATTTCTGAATTAACCATGTTTATTCCGGGTTTCTTAGGCGGCATTACGCTTTACATCATCAGCCGAAACTTGTTTTTTAAACTGGTCTACGAAAAAAAATGGAAGAAAGGGCTAACGGCAATGCTTTTCATTCTTGCTTATCTCATTATGATTGCCATACCGGTGTACCTCAGTATCGAACTGATCAAACCCAAGATGCATACCATTGCGGAGAACCAGGATAAATTGCTACAAGGGGTTCAACTCATCATTGGTAAACTCGAAAAAATCGCAGGCGTTTCTTTGTTTAATGAAGAAAATGCAAAAATGCTCGCAGGTAACATATCATCCATCATACCCGGATTACTCAACAGCACAGCCGTGTTGCTTACCAATTTGATCATGATGTTTTTCATCTATTATTACATGCTCATCGCCGGAATAAATCTGGAAAAATATTTGAGCAAAATCATACCCCTAAAAAAAGACAACATCCATTTGCTGGCAATCGAAACCAAAGACATGATTCGTGCGAATGCACTTGGCATTCCGGTAATCTGTATCATTCAGGGCGTTACGGCTTCGCTAGGTTACTGGATTTTCGGTGTAACAGATTGGGGCATGTGGGGCTTTTTTACCGGACTTTTCGCCTTCTTCCCTTTTGTTGGTACAATGATAATCTGGGTACCTTTGGTGGCATACATGTTTGCTACGGGGCTCGATTGGCAAGCAACGGCGCTCTTGTTTTATAGTTTGCTCATCACAGGAAATGTAGACTATGTAGCCAGAATAACCTTAATGAAAAAAATTGGTGACGTTCACCCACTCATCACCATATTGGGTGTAATAGTAGGACTCAATCTTTTTGGTTTTGTGGGTTTGATTTTTGGCCCATTACTGATCAGCTATTTTTTAGTGCTAACCAAAATATACATCAACGAATTTGCGGTCCCCCACGAAGAAAATATAGATGAAATTGAAAATCCATCAACACAGTGATTTCAATAGTTTGGTTTGATCGCATTGGGTTTACCTTCCATCCAATCGCAATAATTTGTAGAACCCAATCTGAAACGAAATGGAACGCCCGTCTTTTTTTCTAGCATCCATTCCTTTTTGCACATCACACCCAATTGACTGACATAAAAATGAGAGGGTATTGAAAAACTCGTTTTTCCCATGGATAAATTATGGGCATTCATGTTCTTGTTTTTATTGAACATGTCAAACTCAGAAAACGCATAAACTTTTTTTTGTGCAAATCCAAGTTTACAACACAATATCAAGCATAGAATAAAAATTAACTTGATTTGATTTTTAGAAAGCGTGCTCATGGTGTAAATTTACATCAAGTTAGATAATATGGCACTGCATCAAAGCTTACAACAAAAACTGTTACAAAAACTGTCTCCTCAACAGATACAGCTGATGAAGCTATTGCAATTACCAACCCTACAAATAGAAGAGCGAATTAAAGAAGAAATGGAAGAGAATCCGGCCTTGGAACTTTCGGAGGAAGGACATGACGATGACCTGGATTTTAAAGATGAATTTTCAGGAGAATTGGATGATGAACAAGAACCTGACGGAAGTGAAGAAGAATATGACAACATCGACATTACAGAGTATATCAGCGACTCAGACGATGAGCCAGGCGATTATAAATTAAGAGACGACAACTACCCCGATCCGGATGAGCAAAAAACCACGCCGCATAAAGTAGAAGCCAGCTTCAACGAGATAATGGTTCAACAATTGGGGCTCCTCAAGTTGAACGACCGAGAACATTGTATAGCAGAGCAGCTTATTGGTAGTTTGGATGATGATGGATATTTACGAAGAGAAATCTCTTCGATAATAGATGATCTGGCTTTCAGACAAAACCTCGAAACAAACGAAACGGAAATTGGAAAAATTCTGCAGCTCATACAACAATTCGATCCTGCAGGAGTAGGTGCCAAAGACCTGAAAGAGTGTTTGCTGCTTCAATTAAAAAGAAAAATAGATGAAGGTGATGATGTGGCACTGGCTATTAAAGTAATCAATAAGTATTTCGAAGAGTTCACGAAGAAGCACTACGAGAAAATTCAAAAAGGATTGAACATCGATTCTGATGAACTCAGAAAAGTAATACAGCAAATCATTCGATTGAATCCCCGTCCGGGTATTTTGATCTCCGAATCTTCGAGCAACGAAACGTATGTTATTCCTGATTTTTTTATCAGTAACCAATCGGGCATGCTGGAACTTACTTTAAACGGAAGAAATGCACCCGATCTCCGTATCAGTGAGGGGTACAAAGAAATGCTCTCCGACTACGAAAAAGGCTCCAAAAAAGATAAGCGTCAAAAGGAAGCCGTTTTGTTTATCAAGCAAAAATTGGATTCTGCAAAATGGTTCATTGATGCAATCAAACAAAGACAGCATACGCTGATGAGTACCATGGGTGCCATCATGGAACACCAACAAAAATTCTTTCTTTCTGGAGATGAAACCGAATTGAAGCCCATGATCCTAAAAGATATCGCAGAGAAAACCTCCCTGGACATATCTACGGTAAGTCGTGTGGCAAACAGCAAGTATGTTCAAACCGAATTCGGAACCTATCGTCTGAAATTCTTTTTCAGCGAAAGCATGCAAACAGAAGGTGGCGACGAAGTAAGTACCCGCGAAGTAAAAAAAATACTCTCAGATCTTATTGCCGAAGAAAATTCAACCAATCCGCTCAGTGATGAAAAACTAACAGAATTGCTACAGGAAAAAGGGTATAACATTGCAAGAAGAACGGTTGCCAAGTACAGAGAACAATTGAATATACCTGTAGCCAGACTTCGCAAAAAAATATAATTTATTATGTCTCAATCGGAAGAAATCACATCTCAAACATACCCGTTCACACAACGCATGCTTCGCTTTTTTGCAAGCCTCGTTTCTTACGCGTTGCATCCCATTTTTATACCCCTATATGTGGTTTATTATTTACTTTGGATTCACCCACACGCATTTGCCGGTTTTTCTGAATCAGGAAAATCGCAAACCTTTGTGATTGTAGTACTTAATCTAGTGATTTTTCCGTTGGTTACCGTATTGCTATTAAAGTCGCTCGGATTTGTTTCGTCTATTCTTTTACGTGAGCGCAAAGACAGAATCATACCCTACATCGCATGTGGTATTTTCTTTTTCTGGGGATATACTGTTTTTAAAGAACAAACCCGTTTTCCCTTGGAGTGGGTATCCTTTGTTTTGGGTATTTTTATCGCTGTTTCCGGCGCATTGATTGCCAATATCTATTTCAAAATCAGCATGCATGGTATGGCAATGGGAGGGTGGCTTTGCTTTATGTTTTTGTTGATGAAAGAAAGCTCGGTATTAATGGCAGCACCTCTTTGTATCGTGCTTTTGCTAACGGGTTTGTCTACATCATCACGACTCATCCTTAACGCGCATAAACCTTTCGAAATGTATGCCGGACTTATTTGGGGCATGGTGGCACAAATAGCTGCTTATTGCTTTGTAATGTAAAACGCGTGGTGTAAAACCATACGAGTGTAAAGCCCGATTTCAGCGCTGTAAAAAATAAGATGAAAGGATGGAATCTTTCTATTCGTTCAGTAAATTACCAACCCAATACCCAAGCAAAAATGAGTGGAGCAACAATGGTAGCATCACTTTCCACGATAAACTTCGGAGTATGTATATCCAGTTTGCCCCAAGTGATTTTTTCGTTTGGCACAGCTCCAGAGTATGAACCATAAGAGGTGGTTGAGTCACTGATCTGACAGAAATAGCTCCAAAAAGGAACGTCATGCCATTCCAAATCCTGGTACATCATCGGAACTACACAAATTGGGAAATCTCCAGCTATACCTCCACCAATCTGAAAAAATCCTACCCCTTTTCCAGAAGAATTATTTCTGTACCAATCCGCAAGCCAAACCATGTACTCGATACCCGATTTCATGGTAGACGCCTTCATCTCATTTTTTATCACATAAGATGCAAAAATGTTGCCCATGGTACTGTCTTCCCAACCCGGACAAACAATAGGAATATTTTTTTCTGCCGCTGCTAGCATCCAGCTGTTTTTAGGATCGATTTCGTAGTACTGCTCCAATACGCCACTCAAGAGCATTTTATACATAAACTCGTGTGGGAAATAGCGCTCTCCTTTATCATCGGCATCTTTCCAAAGTTGGTGGATGTGCTTTTGCAATCTTCTAAAGGCTTCCTCTTCGGGAATGCAGGTATCGGTAACCCTGTTGTAATGATTTTCCAACAAATCCCACTCGTCTTGCGGACTCAAATCGCGGTAGTTGGGTACTCTTTTGTAATGCGAATGGGCAACCAGGTTCATGATGTCTTCTTCCAAATTCGCACCGGTACAACTGATGATGTCTACTTTATCTTGACGAATCATTTCGGCAAAGCTTAGTCCCAACTCGGCAGTACTCATGGCTCCTGCCAAGGTTACCATCATTTTTCCGCCTTCTACAAGGTGCAATTCGTAGCCTTTAGCGGCATCCATTAAGGCGGCTGCATTAAAATGGCGGTAATGGTGTTGAATATATTGAGATACTGGTCCTTTTTGCATGGTATTTGTTTTTGAGAGGGCAAAAATACAATTTTCAACGTTTATTCAATCAGTGGGGTGAGCTACCATCTACCATATTGACAATTCAATCTCTTTAATAATTT
>Ga0315905_10006433_pt1 | contig 11943 bp, 9 predicted proteins | sample LakEriMetagenome_5_FD_203522 | JGI IMG/M metagenome (GOLD analysis project Ga0315905, IMG submission 203522) | Freshwater fungal communities from buoy surface, Lake Erie, Ohio, United States - Buoy 4 MA121 | ecosystem: Environmental > Aquatic > Freshwater > Lake | place: USA: Lake Erie, Ohio...
CATGAAATGTAGCTTATTTCTTGTTCTTTCTTTGTTGCCTTTTTTTTCTATTTTCTCTTTTCTAGGTATGTTTGTGTTTATGGTTGCTCAAATTTTTCAAGTAAATAATTTATATTGTTTATTATTATTATAACCGTCTCCCACGTCGTCCGTTCTTTCGCCGGGTGCTATCAGAGGGGATGGGAGTTACGTCTTCGATTTTCCCTATTTTAATTCCTGATCGAGCCAACGCACGCATTGCACTCTGAGCCCCCGGTCCTGGAGTTTTAGTTCGATTTCCTCCAGTAGCCCGTAAACGAATGTGTAGTGCATCAATACCCAGTTCTTTACATCGTTCAGCGACTTTTTGTGCTGCAATCATTGCTGCATAAGGAGAAGATTCGTCTCTGTCTGCTTTTACTTCCATTCCACCAGTCCGCCTAACAAGGGTTTCTGATCCTGATAAATCGGTCACGTGAATAAATGTGTCATTAAAAGAAGCAAATATATGGACGATTCCAAATTTTAATCGGTTAATATCGGAACTTTTCATAACAATCGAGGAGTGTTCTAAAGTTCTTTTTAAAAAAAAAAAGAATAATAAAAAATATTTAAATAAATTTACATTTTTCTTATTTTTTAATTAATTAAGGTGTTTTTTTCTTCGGGGGATTTTTTTTAGCTAATTTTCCCACAATTGATCTAAGAAATTTCACTTTTCTTCTTCTTCTCTGATTGGTCTTATTGTTTCCTCAAAAGAATCTTTCCAGATTTTTAAATACTTTTCATATTCTTTATTATCCTTCCAATGGAATTGTTGGAATTTTTCAATATTCTCAATAAGTTCTTTATGTTGTTTATTAATAAAATCCTGAGTTGATTCGGATGGCGTTTTTTCACCATTTTCTTTTCTTATTTGTTTAGCCAGTGTTTTCAATTGATGCTTGAATTTTTTTTCTTTTATTTTAGTTATTAAAAAAATTATTTTAATTTGGATCGAAAGTAAAAGTAAAAGAAAAACAGTTGTTTTGTTTAAAAACATTTGAACCTTTTTTAGTTTTTTATCTTCGATTTTTTTGATAATTCTCAAAAAATCTAAAAAAATATTAAAACAAAAAAGGGTAAGGAAAATGTACAAAAGTACATTTTGATATTGAATTACCTTAAGACTATATTTAAGCAAAAATTTAATTTGTTTTTCCTCTATTGCTAAAAAAATATAGCCTAGTATAAGACCAAGAAGTTTTTCGATTATCCATAATAAGGGAATCATTTTAATTTATTTAAACTAATTATTTTAACTATTCAACAAAATCACAAGCCATTCACGGCAAAATTTTAAAAAAACCTCTATTTTAAGTTTTTTATTCTTTTACATATATCACTTTAAAAGGGTTTATTTTACAACGTTGAATTAAATTGCAACTCCCTATCGCACCCCTCTTCATAATGTTGAATTTTTCTAGTTATGGTAAAGAGAGGATAATATAATTTTAAAAATATAGATTAACTATTAACAACCACCTTACTTTTTAAAAATTTTTCTAGCTTTGATTTCTTTTTCTTTATTAAAAACTGAATCTCACGATATTCATTCGAAAAAATTAGTAAACATATATTAGAACAAAAGAACCAGAACTAATTAATGATTTTAATTATTCAGAATTTTCGGATAAAATTTTCCCCTCCTCTTTTTTTAAACTTTTGGCTGATAATATAATATAACATTATAATAATTTTAACTAAACTCAAATTAAAAATTCAGTTTCACCAAGTATTATCAAATAAATGTTGAAACTAAATTTACTAGTTTATTTTTTAGAGCTTCATAATGATTTCATTATGTCCTTTTCAAAAACACATGGAACTCAGCTTAAATTTTTAAATGAGAAAAATTATTTTTCTGAACAGATTCAAAATTTCCCTAACACGAAAAGTTCACCTTTATTTGAATTCAAAAAATCTAATTTTTTTCTTGGAAAGACATTTCAATACCATTACTGTGATACAAAAATTGTAGAAAATAAGACTAATCTAATGTTACATTCTATAAAATCTCACATATTAGTAGGATCTTTTTTTCAATCAACGGGATCTTTAGTTGTAATAGAAAATCTCGATAAAATTTTTTATATCAATCGAAAAAATTTTTTTAATTTGGAGGTAACACGGTATTTAATAAAAATTTCAAAATCACGGGCAAAAATTGATCTAAAAATCATGCCCAGAAAAGATTTCAATGTAATTTTTTTAGAAAAGTTTCATATGTTTAATAATTTTAAATGTAGAATCAATCTAGGGTTAATAGAAAGATTATACAATATTAAATTCAATACTTTAGAAGATTGTGAGCTATTTTTTGAAAAAGGACGAGGGTCTCGTTTCATTTTATCTCAATTTTTCAGAAATTTTGGTACAATAAAACTACGACGCAGTCGAATTTTTAGTTTGCAATTTATACCTCCGTTTAGAAAAAAAATGGGGGACACTTGTAATCTAGACTTCATAAATTTCCAAAAAGGGTTGTTCCAATCTATATTGTCTGGTAGATTTTTTTTAAATTCAAATTTTTTTCTTACCAACAATCTAATTTTCCACAAGGATAAAATTATTATTGAAATTCAAAAAGGTTTGTTCGATTGGTTCTTTCAATTAAAAACTGAATATTATTCTGGAATTCCGAATATGCTTCCCGCTTCGAAATATTTTTACGTAAATAATTCAAGTTTTTCACAGATTACTTTAATTTTCAATAGATTCTCTAGTTCTTATAAAAAAAAAACACTACTTAATTTTTGTCAAAATCTCATTGGATTTTCTTTGCTAAAAAACGATTTAGATTGGAATACTTCATTGACTGTTTCCGAATTATCAATGGATTTTTTGTTACAACTTTTCCCATCACAAATCACTTCAAATTTATCCGATAGAAATAAATACAACTCTCTTCTTCGATTAATGTTATCTTATTTTTTTTCCTTTCCTAAGAATATGGATTTTTTAAATCCCAGTCAGAATGATAATAGATTTGTAACTCGATTTTACAAAAAACTTAAATTTAGAAAATTAATTGACAAAAGTTGGGACAATGTGGTTTTTGAGGATGTAATTTTTGTTAAAAAAAATTTCCGTTTTTATTCAGATCTAGTATTTAAAAGAGATATCGCTCAAAAGCATAAACTTTTTTTATTTCTCAATATGAAAACGTATTGGTAGAAAACCTTATTATATGTTTAAATTAAGATATGATTCGATTAAATCTTTTTAGTAAAATTGTTCGTAAATAAAATTTTTCTTTAGTATTTAAGCATCCGATGTAACTGCCCCCCAATTCATTGTTTTTTGAAGCACTTTGATGAAACTAAAATTATTTCGAGGAATTTTTTTGAAAATGGAATTATAAAAATTGGTTTGATTTTTTTGAAAAAATTCCCATTTAGAGCAATTCTTAGGGTTTTGGGTATAAATTTCAAATCTGTTGAAAGAATAAAAATAGTTAAAAAAATGACAAAAAGGGCAAAATGATTTTTTTATTCGTTTGGAAATAACCTTCCAAATTCTAGAACATTCAAAACATCGAGCGAATCCAAATTTTTTTAAATAAATTCCTGTTATAACTTGTTCTTTTTCAATTTCTTGTCGAGTTAAAAATCTTCTTGTACCGATAATATAGAGAATAAATCTAAATTTAGATAAAATTTTCTCTTTTCCAAAATTTTTTATCAGATTCTTTTTATTGAAAAGATTAATAAATGAACCTAACTTTAAAGAGTTTTGAAAAGTAAGAAATTTTATTGATAAACAATCAATTAAATATAAGTAAAGTCTATTGAATTTTAATAAATATCTAATGTCATTTGTATTATGAATAGAAAATTGATAAAAATTTTTAAATATTTTTTTTAAAAGATCTAGATCAATGTTTTTCATCAGAAACCATTCTTTGTTTAAATTTTCGGTTTTTTTAAGTTTTGAAACATTAAGCTCTGACAGCATTGTTTGAGGAAGAAATTTCAAAAATTTTTTTTTACCAAAGTTTCTAATATTTAAAGGATTTTTTTTTAATAAAAAAAAAAAAGGGGACCTTTCTCCTATTCCAAAATTAAAAATTGAGAAACTAGGATTAAAAAATTGTATAATTGGATTAAGAAACTCGTTCCAGATAAAAATTTCACCGTCTATAAATCCTCCGATTAAATAAATATGTATATCTTTGTGCCAATAAATATCTAACAATGAGCTTATTAAAAAATCTTCCCATTTTCCTAAGCTTTCAATTTTAAGAAAATTTTTATTTTTGTCAAACCAAACTCTATAAGTTAATAAAAATGAATTATTAATTACACTTAGATAGAGAGAACACTCCAAAGAAACAAAAAGGAGTTTGAATTTTCTGAAACTAAAAATTTTCAAATTACTAATTTGTGATAGGATATTAATTTTTTTTTGACCATTATAGAGCCAGATAGTGTAACCATATGTACAAAAGATAGATATAACTATTGGATGAAAAAAAATACCTTGGATAAATTTTAATCCTGGAAAAAACTCCATTTCTTTAATAAACTGATAAGGGTATATTCTTTTAAGAAAAAAATAACATCTACTGAACCCAAGACTTTCTCCGATGTTATGTAGTATATTACCAACTCTTTTCATTCCAAATAGTTCGCAACAATTAGTTATTGAATAAACACAGGGTGCAAAGGAAAAATTGTTAATATCACGTTTTGTCAACGAGAAAAAAAATTTTCCGCCCGCTTTTATTTCAATTCTCAATTGTTTATAATAATAATAATAATTAAAGCTCAAAAATTTTTTTTTAGGGAGTTCGAAGTTCAAATGAAATATAATTTTTTTTGATTTTTTGATTTTATTATTTAAAATCACTTTATTGTTATTTTGTTGTTTGTTTAGATTTTTTACTTTTATTATAAAAAATGGTAAAAAAGTGATTATAAAGTTTTCTTTAAAAATTTTTAATGAATTTCCAATGTGTTTTTTTCCAACAAACTCAGTAAATTGGTTTTCTATCAAAATATTTTTAATTATCTTTTTCATCATTTAATAAAATAGACATTTGTTTTAATTGATAATTTCAAATTTTAATTTAATCATATAAATTAAATTATTTTATTAAATGATAAATAAATCAAAAGAATATAGTATCGAATGTTCTTTAAATTTACACAAAAGAACTTTTGGTGTTAAATTTAAAAATCGAGTTTCCAAAGCAGTTCAAGAAATTAGAAAGGTTTCATGTAAATTGATGGGGGTTAAAACAGTAAGAATAGACCCTTTATTTAACATGATCTTATGTAAAAATGGTTCAAAAAGAGTTCCACATCGAGTTAGAGTACGTTTATCTAAAAGAAGATTTTTAATAAACGGTGATATTGAAAACTGGATGGTTTATGTAAGTTTTGTCGAAAACAAACACGATAAAAATAATTCGCGGTCTTCATTCATAAAAATAGCTTAATCCTTTAACTCTTATTTTTTTTTAAATGTTTAATTTCTAGTTTATAAATAGGAGATTATATTTTCTGTTTTCAAAGAGTTTATGTCAAACTGGTATTGCTCCCACGGTTTTTCGTAATATATTGTTTTATGGACATCAAAATCCTCAATGTTATCGGTAACAATTTTAGAGGTAGTGAAATTAAATTAATCGAAAAGACAAGAGAATTTTTTTTCCTTTCATGTGGTTTTTTAATCAGCTTTAGTTTTTTTAATAAAAAAATAAAATCTTACCATCTAGGATTAAATTGTTTTATCACTGCATTTGACATTCAACAAAACAACCATCATGGGTTAATAATAGGTCAAAATAATTATTTAATGTTAATCGACCTTAAACTAAAAAAAATAAAAAGTAAAGTTGGTTTTAAAAATAATTGTTTAAAAATAAAATGGGCTCCTTTTGGAAAATTTTTCGCTTTATCTACCGCAAATTGTGTTCAAATATGGAAAATATCTTTTATTTCAAACAAATTTTCCAACATTTCGCTAATAAACACTTTCGTCATATGTTGTAGGTTGGTTTTAGATCTTGATTGGGATCAAACTGGAAAATTTCTAATATCAGGAGGAGATGACGGGTCTATTCGAATTTTTCGTCTTAGAAACAAGATGAAATTAAAAATAAATTGGTTTTTGTTGAATATGAAAGAAATTCAAGTTTTAAAAATTTATTCGAAAAAGGAAGAATTTTGGGTGTTAAATAGAAAAAACATTTTGAAAAAATTAAAATTTTCTCACAAAAAATTTGACAAACAAGTTTCTTTTTTCAATTCTTATTCCTGTAAATTAAAAAAAGAGGATGGATTATTAACAGTATCTGAAATTAAACCGGAATCTTCAGTAATTATACAAGGATATGCGAGTGGTATTTTAGTGTTTTTTGAAATTCCAGAAAAAAGAAAGCAATTCTTAAAAATTTTTAAAAAGGAAGGGTATAAAACTGAAACGTTGATCCCCTTTAAAATGCTTGATTTGTTAAAATTCCAGATATCTTCTTTATGTGTTTCTAGAAATCTTGAAATTATTTTAGTAGGATCTTATAAAAATCAAAGAATAGTTATTTTAAATAAATTTAAACCCGTAACTTTATTATCAAATAAAAATAACGCTTCAAGATATACAACTATCAGCATTTCCCCTAATGATAAATTAGTATGTACGGGAGACTCAGTGGGTTCTCTTCAACTTTGGTCGTTAAATTCAGGGATTTCTCTGGTATTTTTTCATAATCACTATAGGTGTATATTAAAGACGATTTTTATTAAAAAATCTTCTCGATTTATTTTATCATGTTCAGCAGATGGTAGTTTAAAAATTTTTGATCTCAAAAAATTGATAGTTGTTAAAACTTTTGAAAACAATGCTAATTCCAATAGATTTGAATTGTTCGATGTTAATTATTCAAATAAATTGTTAATTGGTTCTTGTGAAAAAAATCAACAATTACATATCTGGTCTTTAAAAACTGGAAATTTAATAGAAATAATTCCAAATGCAAATTTTAAAACTATTAGTTTGCAATTCTTAAGAAAAAAAAACCAATTTATTTCCAACGACAAAAATGGGTATTTTAAATTATGGAATTTATATCTAGTTCGAAATTCATCTCTAAAAATAGGATGCAAAACTATTCATATCAATATAGAAATATTAACGTTAGCTTTAAATCCTCTTTTAGATGAACTAGCAGTATTTTCAGTTGCCGGGGTTCTTTTAATATTTACTACCGACAAATTTGAATTGAAAAAAAAATTATTACTTTATCCGAAGTTATTGAATAAAGCTTTTTGCAAAAATATTCTTTTTAAAGAAAAAACAATAATCAGATATTCAAATGATGGTAAGTTCCTGTTTTTAAACAATAGAGAACATAATTTTTTAATTTTAATAGAAAACTCAATAGATTTTGGAATAAACGAAAGTAATTCAAAAACCAAATTTAATGTGAATATGAGTAAAAATTTTTTTCCATTTAAGCTACAAAATTTATTTCATAATAAAAATCGGAATCAAAATTCTAAAATAATTGAAATTCAAAGTTTTTGTAGGGGTAAAAATTGGATTGTTTTATTTGATAATCATATACTTGTATTAGGGGTAAATAATACTAATTTTGAATTAAGGAAAAATTATTTTTTAGATAATTTAAAAAGTTGTGAACTTTACTCTAATAGAGTGATTCAGAATTTAGTTTTCAAGGGGTATCTTTATTTGTTAAAGACTTTTTTCAACTATATTTCATCTAAAAGAAAAAGATTATGTTTTAAAATTTTTTCGATTAATTCAAAGATTAAAAATTTCATAAAACCTTTTCAAAAATGAAATAAATCATTAAAAATTAAATTTGATTAGGTTCGAAATGTCCTGGTTCTTATTTATTTCTAAAAAAAAAGGAATTTTTTTGTTAAAACCATTTAAATTCATTTAAAAAATTTTTCTAAGATTATATTCTGGATTGTCTTGGCAAAAAGAACATATTATACTAATTAAGAAAATTAAGTGGTTAAATATTATGACAAGTTTGCAAATAAATATAAAACAATTTTGTAAACAGTTTAAAAATTTAACCCAAATACGATCATTTACATAAGATTTAAATTACAGGATGTTTTTGGCAATAGATATTCACTTGGTTGAATTAAAAAATTTCAAAATTTAAATTTATACTTCATTATAGATTATTATATTGTAATCCAATGACGACAATTAGATTTATTTCTCAAATATATTTATTTTCCAATTTTTATATCAATATTTTTCATTTAATGGCCACAAAACGAATTCAAAAAGAACTCAAAGATTTAATGCGAGATCCACCATCAAATTGTTCTGCCGGCCCAAATGATGACAATTTATTTCGTTGGACTGCGTCTATAATCGGTCCAGGAGATTCACCTTATGCAGGGGGTGTTTTTTTCTTAAGTATAAATTTTCCTCCAGATTATCCTTTTAAACCTCCAAAAGTTCAGTTCATTACTCGTATATATCACCCGAATATTAATTCAAATGGTAATATTTGTTTGGATATCCTTCGTGATCAGTGGAGCCCTGCTTTAACCGTTTCGAAAGTTCTTTTATCCGTGAGTTCTCTCCTAACTGACCCAAATCCTGACGACCCATTAGTTCCTGAAATTGCCAGAGTTTTTAAAGAAAATCGTTCGAGATATGAAGCTACCGCTCGAGAATGGTCACAACGCTATGCAACATAAATTGGAATAAAATATTTCTTGAATATTTTATTGTCTTTAAAATAAACCTTAAAAAATTCCAACCTTTTATTGTGACAATATTCTGGTGTAATTTTACTTAAATTTATGTTAAATTCAATTATTTGTTTTTTAATGCTTTTTTTTAAATTTTGAAAAATGAAAATTGATCTTTTTTCTTTAATAAAGTAAAGATCTTTCTATTCAAATTGTAAAAAATCAATAAACTAAATTATTTTATCGTTACTTCAAATATAGAATTTTATTTAAATAAATTGAATAAAATAAGGATTAAATTAAGTCTTGGTTTAAAATGTAATTTTAATTTAAAAAAAAAAAGATTTACTATTTATTTTAGTTGAACTTTTTTATTAAAAATTATTTTTAAGTAAAAATTTTATCCTTAAATTTTCTAAACTATCTAATTATAAAAATCTGGGATATTCGAAGAAAAACCTACATTTAATCTATAAGAAATAGAAAGGTCGTTTTGGGTTATAATATAACGATTTTTTCTTATTGCTTGGAGACCTGCTTCCTGACAGATTGCAGCAATTACCGCTCCAGATAGTTTTTCTTTTTTTGAGATAAAAAATTCAATATCTACTTCATCACTAAGATTCATAGACTTAGTCAGAGTTTGAAACATAAACCGTTTTTCTTTTAAATTAGGTAAAGGAAACTCGATTTTTCTGTCGATCCGACCTGGTCTTAAAATAGCTGGATCAAGAGTGTCGATTCGATTGGTACACATAATTATTTTTACATTCGGATTTTTTTCGAAACCGTCCATCTGACTTAAAAATTCCATAAGTATTCTCTGTACTTCTCTGTCAGCACCTGTTTGTGCATCAAATCTTCTCGTTGCAATCGCATCTATTTCATCAATAAAAATAATTGAGGGTGAATATTTTTTAGCAGTTTTAAATAGATCTCTAACCATCTTCGGACCTTCTCCTAAATATTTTTGAACAAATTCTGAACCCACTGCTTTTATGAATGTAGCAGTAGTTTTTGAAGCAATAGCTTTAACTAACATTGTTTTTCCAGTTCCTGGTGGTCCATACAGAAGAACGCCGTTGGGTGAATCGATACCAATGTCTTCGTAAAGTTTTTGATTTATCAAAGGTAGTTCGATTGTCTCTCTAATTTCTTCTTTTTGTTTTTCTAACCCTCCAATTTCATTAAATTTTACTTTAGGTTTTTCTATTGGACGAATGATATTAATACCAAAATCACCTTCATCCTCCAAATAATTGACTATGGCGTTTGAATTTCTATGGAGGGCAACCGACGAGTTCAATTTTAATTTAGAATGGTCTATTGAAGATATTATTCTGACTAGGTAGTTATTTCCTGTAGTAGACCCAACTATACAAGAATTATTGTCCATTTTTTCTATTAATTGTCCTACAATTAAAGGTACGGATTGAAATCTAGAAATTTCATTCTGGAAAATCAATAACTGTTTTTTCAAAGTATCTATGTCTTCTTCAAAATAATTTTTTAAAATTTCAGCTTTTTTTCTTAAAATTAAGCCATTTAAAACCCGATTTATCTCTGCTTGGAAAATCAGAGTTAAATTTTCACTCATTTTAAATTTTTGAATGTACAAGAATAATTAAATTACTCATTTATTTTAAATTTTATTCCTATTTACATTCTATCAAAAACTGTCTGCTCCATCTTATCAATAATTCGAATTTTTGGGTGTTTTTAGTTAAAATTGTTTTTTTTCTTTTATTAAAGTTTTTTGAAAATAAGCTCAGTCCAAAAATACTTTCAGATTCGTCATCCAATTCTTTTAATTCTAATATCTCATTCAAACTTTCCCGAAAAAAAATTCTGACAATTGCTAAAAGGTTTTTATTCGAATGTCCACAAAAAGTTTTTTTTAATTTACTAATTCCATTTTTTATATTCAAGTCATGTTGGAAAAAACTGAAAACGTAATCAGATGAAAAAAAAAAAGGGTCAAAATTAATTGGAGCTTTAAATCTTTTACAAATAAGATAAATTTCTGTAGAAGATTTTCTTGAGGAAGATGGTTTAAATAAAAATATATTTTCAAAAAAACAATTAGAAATATACAATATTCCATGAAGAAATTCTGAACGAAAAACCTTACTAATGAAAGTTCCACCTTTCTCTAAACTATTGATGCTTATTTTCAGGGACATTAATACAAGTTCGTTTTGATTTAAAACATCTTTCAACCAAGAAGAGCCTATTTTCGGTGCCCCGTCGTGTAACACTGTGTTTATTTTTCGTTTGTCGATTTTTTTGATTTTATCTAAAGTCGTAATAATATTTGGTGAAGTAATATCCCCCCGTAAAAAATAACAACCTTTTATTGGACGTATTTTTTGAGCATCTATTCCAATTATGAGAGAAGTATTTGGGGAAATTTTATTCGCAACTTGAACCCAACTTCCAGGAGCAGCACATAAATCAATTATTCCTTTAGAACTTTTCAAAATTTTATATTTTTTTTCTAATTCGATTAGTTTAAAAGCAGCTCTCGATCTAAATCCATATTTTTTGGCCAAAAAATAAAAAGGGTCACATCTAATAATCGACATAAAAATAAAAAAAATTCTTAAATGTATATTTAAAAATGGTTGATATAATTTAAAAAAAATCCATTTTTTTTTATATTTACCATGCAAATTTTATAAATCAGAATTAAAGTATTATGGTTTTAAATAATTTAGAGTTTGATGCTAATATATACAAATAAGATTTAATTATTTCGTATGAGGTCTAAAAATAGGAATCTTTCTAAAAACTAAATTTTTTACTCTGGTTTGAGATAAAAATTAAATTTTATTTTAATAAAAAAAAATAAAGTTAAATAAAAAATTTGTAAAAAATTTTTATCCTCTACCTAATTTTTAATCTATTAATTTTCTTCAAAATAGAAAAAAAATTGTTTTTTTTTCTTTTTCAATCACATCTTAAAATACTATTCTCGACTAAAACCCCTTTTTTGGTGAAAACAAAAATTTGTATTCCATCCCCGATTTCGATATTGCGTCTAGAAGCTTTTAAAAATAAAAATTTTATCAAAATTAACTTTGTGAGCACTTTATTTTCCATAGATCCCCCTTCTTGATCAAAAGAATAAAGTTGTCCATCTAAAATTGGTTGAACAAAGTGTTGACCTGTTCCTGAACTCGTAGCAGAGCAAGATTCGAAGCTTCCGATTGCATCGAAAGAAAAACTTTTAGTGGTT
>Ga0315905_10006434_pt1 | contig 11943 bp, 12 predicted proteins | sample LakEriMetagenome_5_FD_203522 | JGI IMG/M metagenome (GOLD analysis project Ga0315905, IMG submission 203522) | Freshwater fungal communities from buoy surface, Lake Erie, Ohio, United States - Buoy 4 MA121 | ecosystem: Environmental > Aquatic > Freshwater > Lake | place: USA: Lake Erie, Ohio...
AGGAAACTGGTTTACTAGAAAAATTAGAAGAGAACGAATTGTTCCAGTGAATGATGAAATTTATGGAACAGAACAAATACCAATGGCGCCTGTTGTTGGAATATCCCGCCAAAATTCAAATTCGTCAAAAACAGGAGAATATCCATCAATAAAAGAAATTAATTTAGCAGAGGTTCCAGTGACAGACATTGTTTCTCCTGCAGAATTTAGATCAGTGGAAGTAGTTGGAGATGAAGGCAGTGATTGTTGTATTCCGGGAATGTCTTCAATGCAAAATTGTCGCATATGTCCAGAGCAACCGGAAGCACAGGTGTCGGTTGAAAATGTAACGCGCAAAAATGCGGTGGGTGGGAGGCAAAAGAGAAAGTCAACCAGGCGCGGAAAAAAGCAAAAACGCCAACTGAAAAAAAGGCACTACACCCGACGACGCTCCTCTAAATCCTCCAGAAAATAATATATATTTCCGAATTTTGAATTTAAAGAAAATTGCAGAAATCAAAGGGTCAAAAGTGTTTCCAAAATCCAAAAATGGACAAAAAAAATGTCCAATTTTCCAAAACGGAAATACTTTATGAAAAAAGGGTAAAAAATCCGCCATTCTGAGCATTATGGTCTGGGCCACCAAAAAAATAACGCAAAAAAGGTGATGCTAATTTTTAAGTATTTTTGGGGAAAAAGATTTAGAGATTTTTCTGTCAACTATTTAGGAGACAAATGGATGACAAAAACTCGCTAAAAATCGCCAAACTTTATCGCTGTGAAAGTTGTGACTATGAATGCTGCAAACAAAGTGACTATAATAAACACTTGTTAACTAGTAAACACAAGAAGATGACATTGTTAACCAAAAAAGCAGCAAAAATCGCTGATGCAACATTTAACTGCACTTGTGGTAAAGAATATACGTCGCGACAAGGATTATGGAAGCATAAGAAAATATGCTCAGAGCCTTTTGAGACCAATCAAATTATTTCAGAAAATGCGCCAACTGATGAACCCACGTTAAAGGAAATGTTTCTTAAAGTTGTTGAACAAAATCAAGCCATTTTACTTGAAAATCAGGAAATGCGAAAACTTTTGAGTGAAACTATACCAAAAATTGGTAACACGACAAATAACACAACGAATAACAATCAATTTAATCTGCAGTTCTTCTTGAATGAACAATGCAAAGATGCTCTCAATATCGGCGACTTTGTTGAGCAAATCAAGCTTCAACTAAGTGACTTGGATATGATTGGTAGAGTTGGCTACGTGGAAGGTATGAGTAAAATATTCATGCGCAACCTTCATGCTCTTGATGTGTTCAAAAGACCTATTCATTGCAGCGACTTGAAGAGAGAAACATTGTATATTAAGGATAAAGACTCTTGGGAAAAAGAAAACGACGAAAACGTAAAGATTACCCGTGCTATAAAAGAAGTTGAACACAAAAATATAAAACAACTGCCTCAATGGAGAGAAGAAAACCCAAGCGCAGAAGATACAGAGACCAAAAAACACATGGAATATCAAAAAATCTTATTAGAAGCTATGGGCGGTTCAACAATGGAGGATGATAATAAAAAGCGCGAAAAAATAGTAAGGAATATTGCAAAAGAAGTTGTTATTAATAAAACTTCAGTAAAATAATATTATGAAATTAAAAATATTTATAATATTATTCTAATTATTCTTCCTCTACATCACTGAAAAGCAAATCTGTATGAAATAACTCATTCAATACTTTATTTGCAAATGGCATATAATCATTCTTGCATAAACATAGACTTACTCCTTGCGACATTGCTAATGCCATTTGAAATTTTACAAAATCATCGCTTACATATAAACCATGCTTTTTCAAATTATTATTAGTCAAATATTCGTTAAATTTTTTCATAAACTCATATATTTTCAATTGACTAGCATCCTTTGAATTATGAAGTGCTTCTTCTATTAAACTACTCGCCTCTGCATATAATTTATTTCTAAGTTCAATTGGAACATTTTGAAATGTTTCACGAGGTTCTATAAACGCATTTAAAATTTTTTCGGCCAAATTTTTGCTTGTTTCTGTAAACATATTACTTATAATTTCTAAGAAGTGTTGAGTTGTTTCTTTATTTACTCGTGTTACTATTCCAAAATCTATTAACCCTAGTTGATATATAGGTTCCTCTTCATTTTTTATAAAAAGAATGTTTCCAGCGTGCAAATCTCCGTGTGTTTCACTATCATTTATAATTGAAACAAAACCATATTTTAAAACAAGTTTTGCATACTCATCATAATCTTTTTCATCCAGTTTTGATATGTGAACGCCTTTTATGTAATCCATTATAATAATACTGGGATACTCTTTTGTTGCATACTCGTAAACGCCCGGTATCTTTATATATTTCAAGTTTTTGCAGTTTTTGGCCATTTCAATCGTATTTTTAACCTCTTCATCAAAATCCAGTTGTTGACGCAATAAGCAAATATTCTTTTTAATTACATTAGGAATATCAAGTATATTAAATTGGGGAATAAATGATAATAACTTAACAAAGAATAATAGCTTTTCAATCGCGTCATCTAACTTCTCATCAATATTTTTCCTCTTCATTTTAACAATAACTGTTTCATTATCTACAGTCCTCATCTTATAAACCAGCGAAATCATTCCTGATTTGATTGGTATTGTGTCATTTTCAGGAGTCAAATAATATTTTCTTATTAGATCATCAAATAAATCTTCGTCAATGTCATCATCTGTGTAAGGAACAGAATCGGTGTATTTTAATAACTCTGCATTCATCGCACCATCAATTAAATTATTATTGAGAGAAATTGCCTGAAATATCTTGACATATAATATATTTTTTTGTGACAGATTCCTAGAAACATTGCGAATAAATTCACAATAATCTCTCTTCATTAAAAAACAAATATATTCGCAGAAAAAATTGGCAGCAACATCAATTACAAATCCTACGTTTGAAATTGTTTTCCTTATATTATTTAACATTGTAAACATTTTCTATTTATACAATACCTATTTTCTCTATAAATTGTTTGGTTCTTAAAAATATTTTTCCAATAATAGTTGTAGAAAGCCGTTCCACAAAATCAGGAAATTCCCGGTTTCCATAAAAGTTAGTAGTTGTTTTAATGCTTACTTTGTGCGGATTAATAAAATTACATACAGTTGTTACATCAGAAATAGGCAAAAGCTCGGCGGCGGGCGTCTTTAAATTGCTTTTTGGCAAATTGTTATTTGTGGTTGTTTTAAAAATGCTTTTTTTATCGTGTTGTTCAAATATGATGTCTAAATGAGCGTATTTTTGTGTAAGACCAAAATCATTGAAAAAATGTTTGAACAATATAAAGAACGTTGCGGCACCCTCGGAATGACGTTCAATATAAAAATCTTCAAATATATCTGCTTTATTTATTTCGTGTATAATTTTAATAAAATCCAAGTTGATAATTTTTTCTAATAAAATGTTCTTATTTTCAATTTCATACTCAAATTCATAACTATTTTTATTTATTCTTGTCATTTTGTAATCTTTTTTATCCATAATTACTTTTATTTCTGTCGCGTTCATTTATTACATTTAACATATAATTTAATAAATGAATTATAACTTGCATATTGTTAGTAAATCGCTCTAAACATTGCTAACGCTTTTTCTTTTTGTTCTTCATAGTTGCAAATTGGTTTTGGGTATTTTGTTTCTTTTTTATAATTTTCCCACACAGTGTTCCATTTTTGGATATCTTTGGGTGGAACGTCTTTAAGTTCTGGAATCCATTTTTTAATATAATCGCAATCAGGGTCCACTTCTACACTTTGAGACCATGGGTTAAAAATTCTAAAATATGGTTGCGAATCTGCGCCACTTGACGCAATCCATTGCCAATTGCCGTTATTGCTCGCAGGATCATAATCAGTCAATTTGGTAGCAAAATATTCTTCGCCTTCTCTCCAATCAATCAAAAGTGTCTTGGTTAAAAACGACGCTACTATGAGACGAGAACGGTTATGCATAAATCCAGTAGTATTCATTTGTCTCATTCCCGCATCTACAATAGGAAAACCGGTTTGTCCTTTAGTCCATGCGTCAAACCACCTCGCATTCTTATGCCATCTAATCTTGGAGTAAGCTGGTTTCATTGGCTTTCCAAGAACATATGGGTATGCATAAAGAATGTTCATATAGAAATCTCGCCAAATTAATTGCCGGATGAGAGCATGATTGCTTTTGAACTCTTTGTAAACTTCGCGGACACTAACGCATCCAAATTTAATATATGCTGACAAAAGACTTGTTGGCTTTCCAACTTCGTCATGCGTTGTTGCATAATGTTTTTGGGTTTTTAATGCAGTTTTCAAGGTCTTTATAGCATCTGGTCTGCCACCATGGACAAGGATGTTTTCGTTAGCTTTTGTAAACCTGGAAAGAGCTGTCACGAGAGAAATAGTATTTGAAAGTTTCTTGCTTGATTGGCTAAATTTAATTTTATGAGCTTTAGTAGGTGGTTGAACGTGTTTTTTAAGAGCAGCGTGGTAATACGGGGTGAATTTCTTATAAGGAGTTCCTCCGCCGCTAAATATAGTTCCTGGCTCATGCAAATAATAATCTTGCGCTAATTCACACTCTATTTTTTTCTTCTTGCAAAGGTCAACAATGTCTCGGTCTCTCTCTAAAGCGTATGGTGTGTAATCGGCATTGAAACATACATAGTTAATATCAAATGCTTCAATGCATTCGGATACAACTTTATTATTGGTTCCATAAAAAAAGTGGAGTTTTCCTCCTTGCTTATGAATCTCTGAAGCCAAATCTCCTAAACTTTCAATCATAAATTGAACAGCATTGTTTGATTTGTAATGATTTCCACTGCCTACTTGTTCAGGAGTAAAAATAAAAACAGTATATACATTTTTACATTTGGAGTTAATAAGGTTGAGTCCATTGTTATCTACAATTCTATAGTCCCTGCGAAATATGAACAATCCATTTTCATACATAATGTCCTACTATATGCAGCTATTTCTTTTTTGTTTTTTTACTTTATTAAACAACATTTAAGGTGGTGGGCAATTGTTGCCTAAGTTACCACCACTAAAAGTTAAATTACCAACTCGTGTTCCTTTGCCACAACTTGATGAACCATCTGCAATATATAGATTTCCGTTATTAATTACAAAATATCCGGCAATATTGTTAATGATGCCATTATTATAGATGTAAATTGTTGCAGTATTAACAGAAAGAGTAGAACCTAAATTAATAAGACACGAACCAATATTTTTAAATGTTCCATTTGCATTGATTTGAACCTTGCCTCCTGTATTGTTGTTGATTGTATTATTGTTATTAATAACTCCAGAACTTTGACAATAAATTAACCCAGAATTGTTAATGACCCCATTATTGGTAAATGTGCCTTTTACATTAATAGTTCCGTTATTTGTCAATGTATAATGATTAGTTTGGAGTTCTTGTCCAGTGGGAATTTCTAAAAGTTGACACAATAATATAGTTGTATTTCCATTTAAAGTCCAAATTGTATTACTGATATTTGGTGTTGCAATATCCGATAAAGTTATAGAGGGACAAACGTATACCGTTGGAGAAGGAGGAAAAGGAGGAAAAGGATGGCGACAAGTATTATAAGCTCTTTTATGTTGGACAAATCCTGAACGTTGTTTGCTCATTATATATAAAGTGTATTTATTTTATATTTAAAATTCACGCCAAAATTTGCACTGCGTTTTTAACGTCAATGGCAACATTCTTCATGTGAATCTTCTCATCACGCCAACAATGCTTGCAATTCTCGCTGACGCTTAAATTCCACAACGGTTCACCTTCTTGAAATACGCCATTGAAAATCTTGGATGCGCGTTCTTGGTGAAACTCTGAAGTAGTAATTACGATTTCAACTGATTCTGTGTCATCATATGACTCATTCATCCACTTTTTCAAATAGGCAAAATTCTCTGCGGTATTTTTTGCCTTCTCGTCCAAGACAATCTTGCCCTTGGACCCTGAAATTTTTTCTCTCATTTGCTCCGCCTCGGAAGCCATTTGAGACACTGCATTTTTAACACCGCCAGTGACAAACCAAACAATTTCTGTGTCGTCTAGAGATTTGGCGTAATCTATTGCCGCAGCAATACGCTCTTGCTGGATGTCTTGCATTGCGCAACCAAGCACGACCATAACTGTTGTTTTGCTATACACTTGCACAGCAAAACAGCTAAGAATAAATAATAAGGTTTTAATTCCGAACATCCTGATAAGTTTTTGAAATTCCAAGTTCAAAAAAATTTAGTTCAATTTTTTTAGATGTCCAAGCTGACGGTGTTCTTATCGGACTTTTGGCGTCTCTTGCTTCGCTTGGGCATATTACCGTCAGTTTGTAATTCCTTCAAGTCAGAAATACTGATTGTGCTGCTATCATTAATGCTTATGCTGTTGGTATTATTGTTATTTTGTGGAGCAGCTTCTTGAATATTAATTGTCTTAGTCTTCAACCCAGACAAGATGTCGGAAATATCTGCGGGACCCTTCATTTCGGCGCGAGGACCAGGTCCACGTCTAGTGCTTCTGTCTCCGTCATTTGCTCCAGAAAAGTTCTCCCGGATATTGATTCCATCGTTCTGGTTAGGATTGAAACTGCTACGTCCCATGCTTGCGCCTAGGTCAGGTCTGCTATTGAAACTGCTGTTATTGCCGGGCCTGCTGGAAGGAGGCATTGGTGCATTAGGTCCTTGTGTGGCCATGGGTGGAGGAGGAGGACCGCTCATAGGAACTTGCGGCTCAGGGTTCATCATATTATTCATAAATCCGGAGAATCCAGGGCTCTGTTGACTCATGGAATTTACTGCTGCAGTTTGGAATTGACGCATCAAATCAGGGTTTTGACGCAATATATCATCCATGCCAGGCATAGCCGACTTGAACATAGTGTTGGTCATGTGAACCATCATTGCACTTCCTCCAAGTTGGAACAAAAGCTTGAGCTCGGGTGCCATGGAGGCCTTACTCTTATACTTCTCATAAAGTTCACCAAAAACGTCATCATAATCAGTCATGTTCTCATTCACTTGCTCACTCCATCCGTCCAACTTAACATCAAAAGGGTCAAAACGGTTATTCAAAAATTCAATACCATTAATACACGCCATAAGCATGTTGCCTTGGAATTTAACTGAATTCTGCTTGGTCTTCTCCTCCATAATCATCTCATATTCACCCTGCATTTCTGCAAGAGGAGACTCCATGCTGTATTTTTTAGTCAAGTTGACTCCTTTTTGCTCTAAAGCTTCCAACTTTCTTAGAAACTTAAATTTCTCTCGCAAAAGCTCTTCCTTGCTCATTTGAGGCTGACTGGACATAGGCTTGTCAGGGTTAATAGGCACGTTATTGAACTTGGTAAACCCATCCCATGTCTTATTTTCAGGAGAACCTTCGGCTGTGGCCTGACCAATGGTTTTGGAAGAGTCGTCAAATCTGACAGATGTCTTTTCATCATAATTAAGAGAAAAGCCTTTGCTAAACATATCAGACTGACCTTCAAATAAATTGCGACCAGGTTCATCTTCCACTAAATCATTTAATTCGTTCTCTAAATTATTTAAATCGTCAATATCAATATCACTTGAAGGGCGCGGCCCGGCTTTCTTGTTATCATTCATTAAAAGCTCAAGTCCACCGCCAAAATTAGATGACTTTAAAGATGGTCCATTTAATTCAGAAATGTCAATAATTTCGCTATCCATTCTATCTATTATGAATTAATAAGAACATATAATTTTAAGTATTACGAATTGTAAATTATATTTTCTATTTGTCCACTTTTGGGAAAAGTGGAGCAAAAACCATTTATAGTGTTTCTAAACCTCCCTTCCATTGTAAATCGTATTTGCCACATTATTCACCTTAATAAACGTCGCCTTATCTGCAACCTCTTCCATCTTAGCCGCACCAATATAGGTTAGTGTAGAGCGAATTCCTCCTAGAATATCCGATATAGTTTGGTCCACGCTGCCGCGATGCTTCAACTTGACACACTTTCCTTCAGCCACTCTATAATTAGCCACGCTACCATAATGCTTTACCATTGCATTGGAAGAGCTCATTCCGTAGAACACTTTATATGTAACATCATTTTCAACAATTGTTTCACCGGCGCACTCCTCATGTCCAGCAAACAAACCGCCGCACATAACAAAATCTGCACCGGCACCAAAAGCTTTGCTAAAATCTCCGGCATACTGGATTCCTCCATCAGAAATAATGCGAGCCTTAGTGGTTTTGCTCTTATTAAGTTCTTGCCGAGTATCATAAATGCAGCTAAATTGAGGATAACCAATACCGGTTTGCAAACGAGTCGTGCAAACACTTCCAGAACCGATTCCCATCTTTACAATATCAACTCCATGTTCATAATATTGTTCCACCATTTCATGCGTTACTACGTTTCCTGCAATAAGAGTAGCCTCAGGATAGGTCCTGCGTATATCGTCAATTACATTAAAAATATGACTTGAGTAACCATTGGCAATATCCAAACAAATAAAATAAGGCTTTACCTTTCCCATAATATCAACAAGATTGTCCATATCATTGGGACGAGTGCCAATTGACACTGCAAAATAATTTCTATCAAGGTCGTCTGGAATATCTTCGGCCTTGTAAAACTTGTGGAGGCAAGTAATAATGTGATGCTTTTGGCAAACACGAGCCATTTCAACTGTTCCAGTTGTATCCATGTTGGCAATCATAATAGGAACGCCTTTCCAGGTGCGTTTGCTGTGTTCAAAAACTATTTCTCTCTCCAAGTCCACATCACTTCTGGAATTCAGTTGACTAATTTGAGGAACGATGAGAACGTTTGAGAAATCTAGCTTTATGTCAGACGAAATCTTATCTGTGACAAGCACCTGAGGCTTATTAGATGAAAAAAGATAAGGCATGCAATTAAACATCGCGCAATAGACATTATTGTGTAATGTTTTTATACTATTTTAGTTTCAATAAACCATTTTCCTTGTAAAAAGGAATCTGCTAAATCGTCTTTTTTAATATGATTTTTAAAGAATGTTTCCCACGATGTATAGTTATTATTATTTGAAATGCTTTCAAAACATTGCTGAATGCCTAGTTTTTTTCTCTCACTATAACTGGTTTTGAGACATGCATTCTGTCCTTTCAATTTGTTAGAAGCGGAAACAAACTCAATAGAAATGTCTTCATTTCTCATAATAAAATACTGAGAAATCATACCTTGAACAGTTTTCATGCGATTTGCAATAGGACTAATTTGATTTTCAATAATAACATGTGTAATCGTTGACAAATGATCATTCAGAATGCTATCCAGCTTTTGCTTCATATTTTTACCAATGGTGACTAAATCTATTTTTGACGCATTAGTTTCTGTTATTGGTTCAAAGCATTTTTCAAAGACATAATTATTAATTAATGCAGCTAATTCTGCCTTTTTAACGGGATTTTCATATTTTACCTTATATTTTTCCGCCAACTCATATAATCCACTTATTTTTTGCTTGTTTATAAAAGCAGGTTTTAAATCAGACGTTGGGACTTGAAATGGCTGTTTTTTACTGTGTTTCAAGCAATAACATTTTCCATTCTTAATAAATTTGGCTGGTTTATTACAGTCTTTGAACTTTTCTATTTCACAACATTTGGATTCAGATTTTTGAGTAAGATTTATACTATCCCATTTTGCAATTTCATAATTATTTGTTTCATCCTCTGGTTTAACAAATAAACAAAATGCTAAATTTTTAATCCCAACGTCTATGCTTAATACCTTCATATTCTAATAAGTTAGTATATAATAATATTGATACATGTTATTGTTTAAGTCAATCTAATTATAATAATGTTAGAATGTTTTAAAAAGCTTTACACTCATTTTGATGTAACTAAATAAACACCGACAACTGTTAACGCAATGCCTAAAATTTGTTTTATAGTGTATTTCTCTTCAAATAAAAACACGCTTACTAAAAATAAGAATACGACGGATGCAACCTTCATAAACATGGAATTCAAAAAAGGCGTATTATAAGACTTGTCAAATTCGTAGATTAATAATGCAGAAAAAACTGTTAATAATGCTATTATGAATATGCATGTATAATGTCCAACAGAAAGCTTTTTATAGTTTTCTATAGTTTTGTGAAAAGATTTATCAAACATAAACTTATAAATGAAGACTAAAAATACAATAATAGATATACAAAAAGTGTTTATGAATAATAATTCATGTCCATTTAAAATTCCTATACATGTTTTCGGAAATAAGGACTCAATGATTTTAAAAAGGTCAGACCCAATATATAATGATACATGCGGTTTATAATGTATCATTATATTTTCTTTTAATTTACTGGTTTGTATTTAAAGGCGCATTCACGATAGGAGCAATCATTCTAGCCTGCAATTGTTCTCTCGTTAAATATGGTTGCTTCAAATTGCTGTTGCAATAACCAAACCCAGGAACATTTGTGTCAAATGTGGATTTAAACGCATAAGGAACATTAGATGCTGGATTTGCAGTTGTTTGAAAGTGCGTTGGAAGACCCAAAGCGCTGCAAGCTTCTTGGTTGTTAATTTTCATAATTTCGCTTGCATTATGTGTTAAATATTGTCTATATTGCCAACTGGTGGTAATATTTTCTTGGTGGCGAATGCGGTCATTTACAACCGCCTCTGGTTGCCAACTAGAATAAAGTCTACCATCAGCCATAATAGGAGGAAAATCAAAATGAATATTGTTAGAACCACTGTAACATGTTGCCCAAGACATAATATATTATCATTAGAGAAAATTATTCAGAACTCAACATTTTAAGAATAGCGTTTTTTGTGGCTTTGGAGTTTTCTTGGATTAGACCTTTTGCGAGAGCAATACTTTTAAGTTTTGTCATTGACATTTTCTTATAATCAACGCTTCCGGATTCCGAGTTTTCTTCTAAATTAGAAATATTAATACTCTTAATAAAGCTCAAGTTTTCCTGGCTTACCTTTTCACCTAATTCTTCTTGAGCTTCTGCAAGATTGATGACATTGTCTTCTTCCTCATTGTCTTCTTCCTCATTGTTTTCAGCATCATTTTCGCTTTCATTTTTGCTTTCTTCATCAAAGTCTTCCATGTCATCAAGATCTTGCACTTCATCTAAATCTTCTAGATTTTCAGTTTCATTTTCAGGGTTTGAAGCAACAACCAAATCTCCAAAATTAATAATTTTAACCGTTTGCGCGTTATCATTTGGGGTTAATTCAATGACGTTATTTATTGATGCGTCAAACTCTAAAACGGACAACTCTTCACTATCTTCGTCCTCATCCTCATCCTCATCGTCTTCATCAACGTCATCTTCCGAATCACTATCCTCATCACCATCGGACACAGGAATCAAGTTGTCCACATCAGCGGTTTGTTGAATAGGAGCGCCGCCAGTTTGAGGAACATATGACATCATTTGCAATCGGCCTCTAATAAAATTTAATTCTTCGGCCATAGTTGAAACAAGTCCTAACATAGAAGCCATTTTATGGTTTTGTTCCTGAAGACGTTGAACAAAGAACATACCTAAAAGCCCTACAAGAAGTAGAGTAATTCCTAAAGAAACAAGAAAAGGGACAGTAAATATATCAGATAAAGCCATTATTAACAAAAGCTTATATATTTTTATTTTGTGGCGAACGAATTGTCAATAATTTCTTTTGGATAATTCATGTCGTGTAATACTTTAATTCCGCCGCGCACAGTTGATATGCCTTTATCTAATAAATAAGTATATTTAAAGTCTTCACCCATTTTTACTGTTTTCATATGAAAATTTTCTATACGTGGATTATCGTCTAATTTTTTACACAAGTCTATAAAATGCGTTGTTAAAATACAATTTACGTTTTTATACTT
>Ga0315905_10006435_pt1 | contig 11942 bp, 9 predicted proteins | sample LakEriMetagenome_5_FD_203522 | JGI IMG/M metagenome (GOLD analysis project Ga0315905, IMG submission 203522) | Freshwater fungal communities from buoy surface, Lake Erie, Ohio, United States - Buoy 4 MA121 | ecosystem: Environmental > Aquatic > Freshwater > Lake | place: USA: Lake Erie, Ohio...
ACCACGTTACTTTGAGTGGGTAGATAACATGCATGACTGGTGTATCTCTCGCCAGTTATGGTGGGGACATCGCATTCCAGTTTGGTATGGACCAGATGGTGAAGTTGTTGTCGTAGGTCCTGGTGACAGTGCACCGACAGGATGGACGCAAGATCCCGATGTACTTGATACCTGGTTCTCTTCAGGACAATGGGCATTTTCCACGATGGGTTGGCCTGAAAAATCTGCAGATCTTGCCAAGTTCTATCCGACAAGCGTTCTTGTCACCGGTTATGACATTCTCTTTTTCTGGGTAGTACGCATGATGATGATGTCGATCTTTGCAATGGATGGCGTGCCACCATTTAAAACGATTATGTTGCACGGTTTAGTTCGCGATCAATTTGGTAAGAAGATGTCTAAATCTCGCGGAAACGTGATTGATCCAATTGAGTTTATGGATAAGTACGGCGCAGATGCTCTTCGCTTCACACTAGCCCGCGGTGCTAACCCTGGTACTGATCAAGCTCTTGCTGAAGATTGGATCGGCGGATCTCGTAACTTTGCTACCAAGCTGTGGAATGCCACGCGTTTTGCGATGATGAATGGCGCACACGTAAATGGAGAGCTTCCAGCTTTTGATTCACTCAGCGCAACCGATCGTTGGATTCTCTCTCGCCTCAACGAGACTATTGCTGAGGCAGATGCGCTTCTTGAGAGCTATGAATTTTCACGCGCCTGCGAGTTGATCTATCACTTTGCCTGGGACGACCTCTGCGATTGGTACCTCGAGCTATCGAAAGAGACTTTTGCCTCAGAGAACAAGGAATCTTCACAGCGAGTGTTGGGACATGTTCTCGATCAACTGATGAGACTTCTACATCCAGTTATGCCATTTATTACTGAAGAACTCTGGTGCACACTCTCAGGTGGTCAAAGCTTGATGGCCGCCTCATGGCCTGTGGCGGATAAATCACAGATAGATAAGAAGGCTGAGAAAGTTGTCGCCTCCTTACAAGAAGTCGTGACAGAGGTTCGTCGATTTAGAAATGATCAAGGTCTCAAGCCTTCGCAGAAGATTCCTGGACGCTTTACTGGGAATAAAGATGTAGTTGCACACGAGAGTGCGTTGCGATTCTTACTTAGAATTGAGAATACAGAGTTCACACCTTCTGCGACCCTAGAGATTGCTGGTACGACAATCGAACTAGATCTCACGGGTTCGATCGATGTGGTTGCAGAGCGTGCTCGCCTTGAAAAAGATTTAGCAACTGCCCAGAAGGATCAGAAGACGGCAGAGGTAAAGCTTGGCAATGAAGGCTTTATGGCAAAGGCACCTGCCGATGTTCTCGTTGAAATACGCGAGCGTTTAGCAAAGACAACATCTGACATTGAACGGATCACTGCAGCCCTAGCTGCACTGAAATAAATGAACGAAATTTCAGCAGAGGACCAAGCACGAGTTGATGCCATCGAGGCAGCTCTCCTTGCACGCTGGCCGGAGAATCGCATCGCTCCAACTCTTGAGCGAATTAGCGCTCTCGTTGATGCGCTCGGTGAGCCTCAGCTGTCATATCCCACAATTCACATTGGTGGCACAAACGGTAAAACCACAACATCACGAATGATCGATTCGCTTCTCTTTTCTATGGGGCTGCGTACTGGTCGCTTCACAAGTCCTCACCTAGAAACGTATCGCGAAAGAATTGCAATCAATGGCGAGCCGATTGATCCCAAGGATTTGATTTTTGCCTACAACGATATCGCCGCTTATTTCGATTTTATTGATTCTAAATTTGAAAACCCAATTAGCTTCTTCGAAGCAATAACAGCTTTAGCTTTTGCCGCATTTGCTGAACATCCAATAGATATTGGTGTCATTGAAGTTGGTATGGGTGGCGAGTGGGATGCGACAAATGTTGTGAAGGCCGATGTCAGCGTCATTACTCCGATTGGCTTAGACCATATGGAATACCTTGGGAACTCCCTAGTTGAAATCGCACAGACTAAGGCGGGAATCATTAAAGAAGGCGGCTTTGCAGTGCTTTCACAACAAGTTCCAGAAGTTGCTGTTGAGTTACTGCGTAAGGCAGCTGAGGTCGGAGCAGATGTCGCGCGAGAGGGAGTCGAATATTCACTTCTTTCACGTGCAGTGGCAGTAGGTGGACAACTCGTCACCATCCAAGGTCTCAAGGGTGTCTACGACGACATTTTTATTCCACTACATGGAAAGCATCAGGCATCCAATGCCGCCGCCGCTCTCGTAGCCGTTGAAATTTTCTTTGGAGAAAACGAGCTCGATATCGACGCCGTCCGTGAAGGTTTCGCCAACGTACGCTCACCTGGACGTTGCGAGGTTATTCATCGCGATCCCACCTTTATTCTGGATGCTGCCCACAATCCTCATGGAAGTCTGGCGCTCCTCGAAACAATCACTTCAGAGTTCACCTTTGATGAAATCATCGGCGTGATAGGTGTGATGGCAGATAAGGATGCGAGAGGAATTCTTGAGAATTTCGAAAAGTTTATGGATTCGATCATTGTCACAAAGAATTCATCACATCGAGCGATGGAAGTTGCCGATCTAGAGTTACTTGCCATTGAGGTCTTCGGAGCAGATCGAGTTTTCTCTGCAGAGAATTTAGATGTGGCGTTGGAGAAGGCAATCAAGGATGCAGTACGTCCGTTAAGTGATGACACACTTGGAATTGTTGTTACAGGTTCTGTTGTGACAGTAGGCGAAGCGCGGACATACCTCAACAAGAGATTTAAGAAAGTTGTGGAGGAAGAAGCATGAAAGTTCTAGGAAGTGCAGTTCTCACGATGGAAGTTTTTGTAATGGGATTCGCCATGCTTCTCGCAAAAGATATTCACGAACCTGCAACGATCATTTATGGCTTTGGCTTCATGCTCGTAACCATTGCAACAGTGCGATTACTCAAGAAGAGAATCGGCTGGATCATCGGTTCAATTCTCCAATTCGCACTCATGGCCTATAGCGTCGTCGTCCCGGCGATGGCGATCGTGAATCTGATCTTCATGGCCCTATGGGTGGCAGCCATAATCGTGGGGCGTAAGGGTGAGGCCGCCCGCGCAGCTTTACTGTCGCAAGGGCCACCAAAACCCTAATAGACTGGCGCAGTGAAAATAGAGCAGACCCTCATCCTCGTAAAGCCTGATGGCGTTGCGCGAGGACTTGTTGGTGAAATCATCTCTCGCATTGAAGCAAAGGGATACGCGATTGCAAATCTCAAGCTGATGCAGGCAGATCGCGCTCTTCTCGAACAACATTACGCAGAGCATCAAGGCAAGCCATTCTTTGAACCGCTTGTTGAATTTATGCTCTCAGGTCCGATCGTTGCAATCATTGCAGAGGGACAACGCGTCATCGAAGGCTTTAGATCTCTTGCAGGTGCTACAGATCCAACTGTTGCAGCTCCTGGAACTATTCGTGGAGATCTTGCACGTGATCAAGGAACTAAAGTTCAGCAAAATCTTGTTCATGGTTCTGACTCACCAGAGTCAGCCGCCCGTGAAATAGCAATCTTCTTCGAAGGGAAGTAAATGAGCCTCAGAACATCTTTCGTCGGTCGCGATATGGCGATTGACCTTGGAACAGCAAACACGCTCGTCTATGTACGTGGACGTGGAATCGTTCTCAATGAACCTTCAGTGGTTGCAGTAAATCAAGATACTGGGGCCGTTCTAGCAATCGGAACAGAAGCCAAGCTGATGATCGGTCGCACCCCTGGCAATATCGTTGCGATTCGTCCACTTAAAGATGGTGTGATTGCAGATTTTGATACAACAGCTCGCATGCTTAAGCACTTTATTCGTAAAGTTCATGGCCGTCGCGTTCTTGCAAAGCCACGCCTTGTTATCTGTGTTCCTTCAGGAATCACTGGCGTTGAACAGCGCGCTGTAACAGAGGCTGGTTACGATGCTGGTGCACGTAAGGTCTACATCATTGAAGAACCTATGGCTGCAGCAATCGGTGCAGGTCTTCCAATCCACGAACCAACCGGAAATATGGTTGTCGATATCGGTGGCGGAACTACAGAAGTTGCTGTGATTTCACTCGGTGGAATCGTGACTGCACTCTCTATCCGCGTCGGTGGAGATAAGCTCGATCAAGCCATTATTGACTGGGTAAAGCGCGAATATTCGCTCCTTCTTGGTGAGCGCACAGCGGAAGAAATCAAGATGGCTATCGGTTCTGCATACGTTTTGGCAGATGAGAAAGATGCTGAAATTCGCGGTCGCGATCTTGCAACAGGACTTCCAAAGACAATTATTGTTACAGCAGCAGAGATTCGTAAGGCGCTCGATGAGCCAGTGAAGGCGATCGTTGCAGCCGTTAAGAACACTCTCGATAAGTGTCCGCCAGAACTTTCATCAGATTTGATCAACCGTGGAATCGTGCTCACTGGAGGCGGTGCGCTACTTAAGGGTCTCGATGAGCGACTTCGTCGCGAAACTGGAATGCCAATTCACGTAGCCGAGCATGCACTAGATGCTGTTGTTGAGGGTTCAGGTAAATGTATTGAAGAGTTCGAGGCACTTGAAAAGGTCTTGATCTCAGAACCACGTCGATAGGCTGCTAGATCATGGCGCGCGGCGGAGAGAACCGCGGGCGTTTACTGCTCATCATTCTGGTTATTACTTCGCTATTTCTGATCACCCTTGATCTTCGTGGTGTTTCAGTAATTGGTGGGCTAAAGACAGGAACCCAGAGTGCGCTGAGCCCAGTACAAAACGTGGGATCAATAGTTCTTTCACCAGTTCGTAACTTCTTCATCGATGTATTCAATCTTGGTCGCACTCGCTCTGAGATGGAAGCGCTACGCGAAGAGAATGGAAAACTTCTCACTCAATTACGTGAGCGCCGCAGTATTGATGCACAACTCGAGCAGTTGCAAGGAACGCTAGATCTGGCTGGCAAAGCTGAATTCAAAGTAGTCAATGCTCGCGTGATCTCACAAGGTGCGACCACATCATTTACTCAGACAATTACCATTGATGCCGGTTCAGAAAATGGAATTAGGCCAAATATGACGGTCATTAATTCTTATGGACTAATCGGAGTTGTAAAGACTGTCTACCCAAGTAGTTCACTGATTTCCTTAACATCTGATCCTTCCTTCCGCATTGGCGTTCGCGTCGCAGGAAGTCAGCAGATTGGAATTCTTTCCGGGCAGGGCACTCGTAAAGGTGTACTGCAACTTCTCGATAACCAATCGACCATTAAGGTCGGCGACATTCTTGTCGCTCGCGGAAGTGTGAATAACCGACCATTTGTGCCGGGAGTTCCTGTTGGAGAAGTCACTTCAGTCGATAATGCAGCAGGTGCGGTGACTCAGACCGCAGATGTTCGATTCTTCGCGGACTTTTCAGCAATCTCAGTTGTGAGCGTTGTTCTCAAGGGTCCGGTTGCAGATCCGCGTGACTCATTGATTCCTGCCAAACCCGTACCAACTCCGATCCCAACAGTCACCGTCTTTGTAACTCCAAGCCAAACACCATCACCGAATTCAGCTGGCTCTGATTAATGTCTACACGCAAAATTTCACTGTCGGCACTTCTCTTCCTCATCGTTTATGTTGTTCAGGAAGCCCTCGTTACTCAATTACATATTGCTGGCGGCGGATTCTCTCTCTTTCTCATCTTTGCACTTTTGTGGGCAGCGCTCTCTACCCCTGACATTGGAGCGCTGACAGGATTTGTCGCTGGCTTTCTCATAGACCTTTCTCAAAGCACAAACGGGGCTGTAGGTCAGTGGACCTTCGTTCTGATTCTGGTGGGCTTTGGTATTTCATACCTCGGCCTTGGATATGAAAACGTACGAATGAATCCCTTCACAATCACACTTTTGGTAACAAGTTCAGTTGTAGTTGCACGAGCGATGTATGTACTTCTCTCACTTTTACTCGGCGAAGAAGTCGGAAGCGTTATATCAATTCTTACTTCACTCTTCATCGGTGCGCTTTGGTCTGCTGCCATCGTTCCAATCTTGATGCCATTGGTTGCTCGAGCATACGATTTCATTGATGATTCACGGCATCGGTTATGAATCTTCGCTCACGCCTAAGCCTTCTTGTTATTCAAATCTTTATTATCTCTCTCATGGCTGCCTTACTCGGTCGACTTTTCTATCTCCAGGTAGCGGCAGCACCGAGATATAAAGATGCAGCACTCTCTATTCAGAGCAGAGATGTAGTAACACCTGCCACACGTGGATTGATTGTGGACTCTTCAGGTGTTCCGCTTGCACTTAATAAGGTCGGAGTTGCAATCACTGTTGATCGCACAAAAATTGATAAGCAAGACGATAAGGGTGAGGCTGTTCTTAGATCACTGGCTCAACTACTGGGTCTTAACTATGTAGATATTTTTCAACGCACCAGACTCTGCGGTGAACTCGAAAAGGGTAAACGAGCAGGATGTTGGACAGGTTCACGTTTTCAACCCATTCCAATTACTAAAGATGCTGACCCGACCTTGGCTCTACAAATTGTCGAGCGTTCGGATCGCTTCCCTGGAGTCGATGCTGAACCAATTGCAATTCGTTTCTATCCGGCAAATGCCGGAGCAAATGCGGCTCATCTTCTCGGATATATAGGTCCACTGACTGAAGGAGATCTAGCGGGGGATAACGGACGGAGTTACTTTAGATCTGAATCAATTGGTAAAGCTGGACTTGAAGTTCAGTACGATGAATTTCTAAGAGGTACTCCGGGAATCAAGACGGTGATTGTTGATCGTAAAGAAGCAGTCACAAGAACTGGAAAGATTACAAATCCAGTAGGTGGAAATCACGTTGTCACAAGTATTGATGTGCGCCTACAAGCCGCAAGTGAAAAAGCGCTAGCTTCAGCGGTGGCACGTTCTCGCGCCAGTGGTTATCGCGCAGATGGTGGCGCAGCCGTTGTTATGGATATTGTTACCGGACGAGTTCTCGCACTTGCGTCTTACCCAACATATGATCCAAATGCATTTGAACGTGGGCTAACAGTTAAGCAAGCGAGCGATCTTTACTCGGAGGAAGCTGGAGTTCCAGCGCTTTCTCGCGCACTGCAAGGTCTATTTGCCCCCGCTTCTACATTTAAATCTGTTTCGGTTGTTGCCGCTGCTAATGCCGGTTATGACCTCAATGCAAACTACGACTGCCCAGCTGAATATCAGGTTGGAACACGTGCATTCCAAAACTTCGAAAGTAAGTCTCAAGGTCGTCTCTCGATGAAGAAAGCGATAGCTATTTCTTGTGACACGATTTGGTACAAGATTGCCTTTGCTGAGTGGCTCAAAGATGGCGGTCTAAGACCCAAAGCTAATCCAAATGATTACTTCTTTAAGGCTGCCGAAGGATTTCAAATCGGTACCAAGACAGGGATTGACCTTCCATCTGAATCTTCCGGACGCCTTGCCAATCGTGAGTGGCGCAAATCTTGGTATGAACAGAATAAAGATTTCTATTGCAACTATAAGGAGCGCGCTTCAAAGGCACAGCAGACCGCTTTTCTAATTGAACTTGCACGCGAGAATTGTCTAGATGGAGACAAGATACGTGCCGGTGATGCTGTTAACTTCTCGATTGGTCAAGGCGATACCGTTATAACACCTTTGAAGTTGGCACAGATGTATGCCGCAATCGGTAACGGGGGCACAATTTGGAAGCCAACTGTCGGTAAAGCAATCGTGACAACAGATGGTGAAATTATCCAGACAATGGAGCCCGAGAAGTTGGGAACAATACCTGCGACAAAAGCGACAATTGAATTTCTCGAGGAAGCGCTACGAGATGTTGTAACGAGTGGAACTGGTGCTGGTGCATTTGCTGGCTTCCCTGTTGCTGTCAGCGGAAAGACTGGAACCGCTCAAGTCTTCGGTAAGAACGCAAACGGAACTCTCAAGAGTGATACATCGTGGTTTGCATCCTATGCACCAACTGAGAAGCCACGTTTTGCAGTTGTCATGATGGTCTCTCAGGGTGGCTTTGGTTCTTCTTCATCTGGCGTCGGTGTTCGACAAATTTATGAAACTCTCTTCGGTGTGACGGGATCCAAGGTCGTTCCCGGTGCGGCGATCTATCCTGAAGGCAAACCGCCTGTGAAATTACCTAAGATCTCTCCTGCGACGAAGGTAAAGGAGACACCATGAGCTTGATTAGTCAGCGCCAAGGATTCCGTCGCACGCGAACAACTCACTCTTTTTGGGGCTTTGATCCCATTCTCACTCTTGCCGTCGGCCTACTCCTCTTTATCGGTACCTTGTTGGTCTATGCCGCAACACGTGATTGGTATGCAGCTAACGGTTTAGACCCGCAGTATTACCTCAAACGTCACGTGATCAATATTTTTATTGGAATCTTGCTGGCGTGGGGAACAACTGTCATTGACTATCGCATGCTCCGTGCATACACCCCGATTGTGTGGGGACTTGGAGTCATTGGTCTGACTGCAGTTCTCATCCCAGGTCTTGGCAGTGAAGTAAATGGTGCACAGGCATGGATTCCACTTCCGGGTGGATTTCAAATTCAGCCAGCAGAGCTAGCAAAGATTTCAATCATTGTAGGAATGTCGATGCTCTTGTCAGAATATCGCCACGAAAACGATCAGCCCACCAATAGAGATGTAATCCAAGCGCTCTTAATTGCGGCAATTCCAGTTGGCCTCATCTTGCTTCAGCCAGATATGGGTACCGTCTTTATCATTAGCATCTCAGTTGTTGCAATGATTGGTGCATCTGGTGCACCAATTCGCTGGGTAGTCGGCCTACTTCTTGTTGCACTCTTGGGTGGGTTTGGCGCAGTAAAGCTAGGTGTGATCAATGATTACCAGGTGAAGCGACTTCAATCTTTCGTTGATCCCAATGCAGATTCACAGGGTGCTGGTTATCAACTTAGACAAGCACGAATCACTGTGGGCTCCGGAGGATTCTTGGGCACAGGATTATTTGATGGCCCTCAAACTAGTGGTCGCTTTGTGCCAGAGCAGCAGACCGACTTTATCTTTACCGTTGCAGGCGAGCAGTTAGGTTTTCTCGGAAGTGGTTTTATTCTGCTCTTATATCTGACGATATTAATGCGAGCTTTTTCAATCGCACGAAGATCAACCGATGCCTTTGGTCGATTGGTCTGTGTGGGTGTTCTCAGTTGGTTTGCATTTCAGACCTTTGAAAATATCGGGATGACTCTGGGGTTGATGCCGATGACGGGAGTGCCGTTGCCATTCCTTTCTTATGGTGGTTCAAGCATGTTTGCCAATTTGATTGGATTTGGCCTCCTCCAGAACGTTTACGCTCGTCAACGCGGCTGATCAAGGCCAATTGACGCTTATTTAGGAATATTGGCCTGTGATCTGCCATAATTGGGCAACAGTTCAGCGCGGCTAGCGATTCACATCGCGCCAGCGGCGGACTCATTAAATTTAGGTAATTTTAAGTAGGAAGTTTTTGGGTATCGAACCCACAGTGGGATCGATAGAAGAATTTGCTCAAGGAGACTTGAGCCAGAGCAAGCCAATACATAAGTAATGGCGTAGAGGATTTAACAGTGATGGCAATCGAGCCAAAGTCACCGCGTAAGCGCGCGGTTAAAAAAAGTAAGCCAAAAGCAGGCAGCGAAAATACAGATGTTTCTGTTGTCGCACCGGCACCCGAGGCGGAAGCAGCTCCCAAGACACGTAAACGTGCTGCTGCAATTCCAGTCCCAATTTTTCAAGCAGCTGAAGCAACTGATGCTCCTGCAAAGGCGCTACGTCGCGCTAAGGCAAAGAGTGCTGATGAGAAAGTTGCTGCAGAAGATTCCGCACCTGCAGTAAGTGCAGCAGGCTCCGTAGGTGATGAGAGCGATTCAGATCCACGCAGCCGCAATCGCCGCCGTCGTCGCGGTGGACGAGGTCGTCGTCGCCCGCAAGGTGAAGGCGCTGAAGGAACCGATGGAGATTCACAGGAAGATTCAGCAGAAGAGTCAGAAGATGGTTCTTCAAGCGAGTCCACAGATGGCACCACACATCGCCGTCGCCGTCGCCGTCGCGCAGCAGGAGAAGATGTCACTCCAGGAGAGACTATTGATGAAGATGGCGTCGTAACTGTCGTCAAGGTTCGCGAAGTACGTGAGCGTCCAGCTCGCGCAGAGCGCGCAGAACGTGCAGAGCGCTCAGAACGTGGAACTCGTAACCGTCGCGAACGCGATCGTTCTCGCGATCGTGACCGCGGTGATTCACGTGGAGATTATCGTGAGCCGTACCGTCGTCGCGGAACTGTCATTACAGATGGTGAATTCTTAGCCCGCCGCGAAAATGTTGATCGCGAAATGGTTGTTCGCCAAATCGGAGATCGTATCCAGATCGGTGTTATCGAAGACAAGGTCATGGTTGAGCATTATGTGAACCGCAATGCCAACGTTTCATATGTCGGAAACGTCTACTTAGGACGTGTTCAGAATGTGCTTCCTTCCATGGAAGCTGCATTCGTAGATATTGGTAAGGGACGTAACGCGGTTCTCTATGCAGGTGAAGTGAATTGGGATGCTGCAGGAATTTCTGAATCATCACCACGCAAAATTGAAATGGTCTTAAAGACTGGCCAGCCAGTACTTGTGCAGGTCACTAAAGATCCGATTGGGCAAAAAGGTGCACGTCTTACCTCTCAAATTTCACTTCCAGGGCGTTATGTTGTCTACGTTCCTGGTGGCGGCATGAGCGGAATCTCAAAACGTCTGCCTGAATCTGAGCGAACACGTTTGAAGGCAATCCTTAAGAATCTTATTCCTGAAGAAGCTGGCGTCATTGTGCGTACAGCAGCTGAGGGAGTTTCAGAGGAAGAGCTCACCAATGATGTCGCGCGACTCAAGGCACAATGGGATGATATTTACGCCAAGTCGGAGAATCCAAACTTCCACGCACCAGCTGTCTTGCTCTCCGAGCCTGATCTAGCGGTACGCGTTATTCGCGATATCTTCAATGAAGATTTCCGCACACTGATCATTCAAGGCGCAGAGGCTTACGCTGAGATCAATGAGTATCTCGGTTCAATTGCACCTGAACTTGTTACGAAAATTGAAAAGTACACAGGAACGGGTGATCTCTTTGCAGATTACCGCGTTGAAGAGCAGCTCGCTAAGGCATTTGATCGCAAGGTCTATCTACCTTCAGGTGGTTCGCTTGTCATCGATCGTACTGAAGCAATGATCGTGATCGATGTAAATACAGGTAAGTTTATCGGTAAGGGTGGAAACCTCGAAGAGACGGTTACTAAAAATAACCTCGAAGCAGCCGAAGAGATTGCACGCCAACTACGCCTTCGTGACTTAGGTGGAATTATCGTTATCGACTTCATCGATATGGTTCTTGAATCTAACCGAGAAGCAGTATTGCGCCGCCTCATTGAATGTCTTGGTCGCGATCGCACCAAGCACCAAGTCGCAGAAGTTACTTCCCTTGGTCTGGTTCAGATGACGCGTAAGCGTGTGGGACAAGGATTGATCGAAGCGTTCTCAACTACATGTGATGCATGTTCTGGACGCGGGATTCATATCCATATGGATCCTGTAAACATTAAAGCTCCAACACCTCAGGTCAACTCACAAACTGCTCATCATCCAGATGTTGAGGAAGAGTCGGCGACAGAACATGAGTTCCGCGAGGTACTCAATGATGAGGCTCCAGCAGAGAGCGAAAGTGCCGCCGAATCAGCCCCTAAGGGTCGTCGCCGTCGCCGTGCCGTCTCAACTGGGGTCATCACGCCTGGAGCATAAAAGCCCGATTTGACCGCCGATTTGACCCTAGGCGTACGGACTCCGTACCCTAGACCCCTGCCCGAAGCGAGTTTTTAGCTCGATCCAAGGCTTAACTGAACTGGAGTAATAACGTGTACGCAATCGTGAAGGCTGGCGGACGCCAGGAGAAGGTAACTGTTGGCGAGACCATCACAGTCGATCGCATCGACTCTGCTGCGGGATCAAC
>Ga0315905_10006436_pt1 | contig 11942 bp, 4 predicted proteins | sample LakEriMetagenome_5_FD_203522 | JGI IMG/M metagenome (GOLD analysis project Ga0315905, IMG submission 203522) | Freshwater fungal communities from buoy surface, Lake Erie, Ohio, United States - Buoy 4 MA121 | ecosystem: Environmental > Aquatic > Freshwater > Lake | place: USA: Lake Erie, Ohio...
CGCCGCCGCCGCCGCCGCCGCCGCCGCCGCCGCCGCCTCCCACGGCCGCGGCGGCAAGCCCGCGCGCGCCCCGCTGCCGCTGCTGCCGCCGCCGCCGCCCCCAGCCGCCGCCGCCGCCGCCTCCTCCCTCGCCCGCGCGTACGCGCCCAGCTCCGCGGCTGCGTCGGCCGCCCGACCCGCGTGGATCAGCAAAGCCCCCAAGTCGCGCCGCTCCAGCGCCAAGTCGGCCGCGTGCGCGCGCGCGTCCGCCGCGGTGCCGGTGCGCGCCTCGAGCACGAGCACCGCGCGCTCGGCGGCCGACAGGCAGCGGCGCAGGTCCCCCGCGCCGGGCGACGTGAAGATCCCGCGCTCGAGGCGGTGCTTGGCGGCCGCGGACACGACGCGCAGGGCCGCGTTGTCGTCCTCCCCCAAGGCGGCCTTTGCCGCGCCGACAAAGCCGCCGTGAGAGAGCTTTTGGGGCGGCGGCGGGGGCTCTTTCCGGGTGGTTCCCCCCTCGTCCTCCTCGTCGCCGCCGGCGTCCGCGTTGGTGTCCCACACAAAGGGCCAGTAGGCGCGCTTGAGGTGGCGCAGCAGCTCGAGCAGCGGGTCGAACGAGGGAAACGCCGCCAGCGGCCACGCGTCGGCCGCCGCCGCGCCCGACGGGATCGCCGCGCGCCGCGACAGGTGGCGCGCGGGCGCGGCCCTGGGGGCGCGCGTCCACCTCTGCCCGCCGTCCACGACGGCGGGGCGGCGCGTCGCACCCCTCAGGAGCAGGCGCGCGTGAACGTCGGCCAGCAGCACCGCCAGCGCGGCCGGGTGCGTGCCCTTGCGCCGGACCAGGGCCTCGTGCAGCAGCGCACGCCTCGCCTGCTCAGCCGTTCCCGCGTGGTCGTAGCGACGCCTCGGCGCGAGCGCCGAGCGCGGCCACCAGGGCGACGCCTCGGGCGCGGCGCCCGAGGCGGCCTCGACCGCGGCGCGGGCGGCCGAGGCGCGGCGGGGGGCGTCGTGCGGCGCGTAGCCCTGCTCGGTGAACAGGAATCGCTCGACCGCCGCAAAGACCGAGCGCTCCTCCTCCTCCTCCTCCTCCTCGTCCTCTCCGTCGTCGTCCCGATCGGCGTCGTCGTCGTCCTGGTCGTCGGCGCCGCCGCCGCCGCCGCCGTTTCCTCGCCGCCGCCGCCGCCGCCGCTGCTGCCGGTGCTGCTCGCGCGCCTGCGCCGCCGCGGCCTCGGCGCCGTCGGCCAGGCGCGCCACCCGCTCGAGCCACGCGTCGACGGGAAACGGCACGGTCGTCGGCGCCGCCACGGCGTCGTCCTCGCCGCACACCTGCAGCGCGATCTCCGCCAGGCGCGCCCGGGCCTCGCCGCCGCCGCCCTCGGGCGCCAGCAGCTGCGCAAAGCGGCGGCGGAAGCGCCGCGCGAGCCGCGCGGAGAAGTCGACGCGCACGAAGCGCGGGTCGCGCTTCCAGCCGTTGCGGCCAAAGTCGTCGTCGGCGTCGGCGGTGGCGTCGGCAGAGGAGGAGGAGAGGGACGACGACGAGGGGAGGGGCGCAGGGCGGCCGGCGGCGGCGCGTGACGAAGCGCGCGCGCGGCGACGAGCGGCGGCGCCGACGTCGACGGTACGGCACGGTCCGCGCCGCGCGCCCGACGCCGGTACTCGGGCTCGACTAGGCAGCATAGGTCGTGATGATCGGATTGGGCTGCGCGCGTTGCGCTGGCGCTGGGCGCTGGCGCTCTGGTGGGTCGACGTGGAAGAGAAGACAGAGGGGGGGGGAAGAGGGGCGCGAGAGGCGTGTTTGCGCGCGCGCAAAACGAGAGAGAGAGAGAGCACGCAAAAGCTCGACCTTTCGATCGAGAGGCCAACCAACCTCGTCTTTCAGTCTTTCAGAGCTCGCAAACGATAGCCAAGCTACGTCTCGCTCTGAGCACACGAAACCGGCCCCCTCGTGCTCCTTCAAGCCTCCCCCCCCCCCTCGACAGCTGTCTCAACAACCCCGCACAATATGGACGCCTCGCGCCGCGCGACCAATGACGAGAACCGCGCTGTCGTCGTCGCGACGACCACCCGCGCGGCCGCGCCGAGCACGCTGAAGAAGCGCCCGCAGCGGTCGGCGTCGCCGCCGCCGGGCGAGCGCGGCGACGCGGCCGACGCCAACGCCGCGGCCGACGCCAACGCCGCGGCCGGGGACGACGGCGCGACGCTCCAGCAAGAGACCAAGCGCCGCCGGCTGTCCGGCGTCGTCAGCGGCGGCGCGGCCGCGTTCGAGCGCCGCCGCCTGTCCGTGGACGGCGGCGCGGCGGCCGCGGCGGCGTCGCCCGTCCTTTCGCAGCAGCAGCAGCAGCAGCAGCAGCACGCGACGCCGCAGCCGCAGCCGCAGTCGCAGCAGGGCATGCCCCCGCCGTCGCCGCGCCTCGCCGCCGCCGCCGCGCCCGGGTCGGGCCCGCCGTCGTCGACGCGCGCAGCGCGGTGCGCGCGCCGACGGCGGATGGCCGGCGGCGGGCGCGCGTCCCTCTCCGGCCGCCCGTCGGGGATGCACCTGCCGCCGCCGTCGCCGCTGCGGCGCCCGGCGGCGACGACGGCCGCGCAGCAGCAAGAGCAGCAGGCGGCGGGCGCGTCGCTGCGCGAGCGCGTCGAGGCCCTGGCGCGCGGCGGCGGCGGCGGGGCGGCGGGAGGAGCGGCAGCGGGCGGCGCCGCCGCCGTCGTCGCCGCCTCGGTCACGTCGTCCGCGCGCACGTCCCCGAACCACCACAACGTCAACGACAACAACAACAACAACAACAACAACGCCCGCGCCGCCCGGCCCCCGCCGCCGCCCCCCGCCTCGGAGGCCCCCCCCGCACTCCTCCCGGCGCCCTCGGCCAGCGAAGGGGGCGGCGCGGGCAACGGAGGAGACTGCTGCCCCATGGAGCGGGTGATCGAGGCCATGGAGGCCGCGGGCGCCGGCGCCGCCGCCGTCGCCTCGGTGTCCCTGCGCCTCCTGTCCTACGCGCCCGAGCGCGTGCGCCTCGTGGCGCGCACGCTCGCGCTGCTGCGGCGGTCGGGGGGCGGCGACCGAGAGGTGCGCGCCTACTTGGAAGCGCTGCCGTGATGTGGAGAAAAAATACACACGACAAAAAAGGATCAGATCAGGCCCTCTCTCGTCGTGCAGACGCACTGTAATAACCGACTGCACTGTGTGACGTGCTGCGCTGTCGTTGCGACACGCCAACACTGGAAGGATTTTGTTTTCAAGCGGGGCCTAGGAACAAAATAGCGTGGGGCGGGCGTCAAAAGCGCACACAAAAAAAACACTATACATAGTCGACGACACGGCGCTCAGGCCGACGACGACGACGCCTCCCGCTTGTCGAGCAAGTAGCCCGCGACGGCGAGCCACCCGGCCACCTGCAGCACGCGCGGCATGAAGAGCGAAAAGACGGGCGCGTGCGAGGCGGCCTCCAGAATGACGCTCCCCACGCCCAAGACCACGGCGACGCTGGTGATGGGCAGCTTGGGGAGGCCGTCGGGGCCCGTGGTCCACCCCGCGCCGGACGACCCGCTGTTGGACGGGTCGATCACCTTGAGCGCCGTCGGGATGATCTGCGAGAAGGGGACGCGCACGTTGCCGCGCGAGTCCGCGGCCTTCTCGGCGTTGACGACCGTGCCCTTGGGCGCCAGGTTGGTCGGGTCGACCGCGGGCGACGACAGGATGATCGTGAACAGGTACGCGACGCCCGCGGCGGCGCCCGCGGGCTCGGACAGCAGGGCGAGGAGGACGTTGAGGCCCGGGATCGAGTGCGCGACGGCGTCGGCGGCGACGCCCGCGGCCAGCGGGAGGGCGCCCGCGGGCGTCTGCAGGCGCTTGAGCTCGGCGTCCGTGTCCTCGGCCGTGAGCAGCGTGACGGCGGCGGCGGCGGCGCCGCACGCGCCCGACGCAAACAGGTTGACGAAGATGTTGGTGTCCAGGCCCCCGGCGCGCGCGGCGACGGAGCGGCGGCGGCGGAGGGCGGGCGCGGCGGGCTTGGCGGCGGCCGCGCGCTGGGCGAGGGAGCGGCGGGCGAGCTGCATTTTTGTGGATTGGGTTTTGGAGGGCGGCGGCGGCGGGCGGCGGCGGCCGAGCGGCGCGAGCGAGCGAGCGCGGCGACGTGGCGCGGCGGGGATTCGGGCGCGGCTCTTTTTCGTGTAAAGCGCGAGCAGGTCCTGCGCGCGCGCGTGTGTTTGTGCGGTGCGGAGGAAGCGAAAGGGCGGCGGGACGAGGTGAGATGGTCGAGGCGGGAGACGGGGGGGGGCGCGCGCGCGTGGGATCGCGGCGGCCGAGCGCGCGAGATGGGGATGTCGAGATTTGACGCGCGCGAGGCGGGTTGCACTGTGCGCGCAGCAGTGCGCTGCGAAAAATCCGGGCGCGGCGCGCGCGGCAAAACTCACTCTTGTGACGAGATTTGAATGGTATACGTGATTGGCGGGGGGGGGGACGGCGAGCGGGCGCCGATCTCATTTTTGGGCAAGACAGCCGGCTTGCCCGGGGGCGAGGCGAGGGCGGCGCCGCTTTCTCGGCGGCGGCGTCGAGGCAAAGAGGGCGACGGACGCTGGTGACAGTCGGCCACACGAGGCTCGACCTTTCTCTCTTCCAAATGCGGTGACCTCCGCGCCACTCCTACCGAGCCCTCCCCCTCCTAGCAGACATGGCGGAGGAGCCGGCGCAGCAGCGGCGGGAGCAGGAGGACGGGCAGCCGGAACAGCAGCAGGAGCAAGCAGTCGCCCGCCCACCCGCCGCAGCAGCAGCAGCAGTCCCCACGCCCGATCCCGCGGCAGCAGCAGCAGCATCAGCAGTGGCAGCAGCAGCATCAGCCGCGCAACCGGCTGGTGCCGCCCACGCGGCTGACGACAACGACGACGACGGCGCCGCGGCCCTCAAGGCGCTCGAGCGCGACGAAGAACAACCAAGCGCGGCGGCGGCGGCGGCGGCGGCGGCGGCGGCGGCGGCGGTCGCGGGCGGCGCCGCACCCGAACCCTCCCTCCCGCTGCCGCTCCCTCCGCCCCCCCGCCCCGTCCCGACGCCGCGCGAGCTCACGGCCTACGTGGGCAAGATCCCGGGGCACGTGTCGGACGCGCAGCTCGAGCGCATGCTGCGCGCGTGCGGCGCAGACCTGCGCACGTGGCGGCGGGCGGGCGCCTTTGCGCGGCCGCCGCCCCCGCAGGGCGGCGCGCCGCCGGGCGCCGCCGGGCCCCCGCCCCTGCCGCTCGCCGCCTTTGGCTTTGCCGAGTTTGGCTGCGCGTCGTCGCTGCTGCGCGCCGCGCGGCTGCTGCACGGCCGCGACTTTGGCGGGGGCGTGCCGCCCCTGGTCGTGCGCTACCACCAGCCGGCAGAGGGCCTGCTGCGCGCGGCCGCCGCGCTCGAGGCGGCGGCGGGAGGAGCTGGGGGCGGCGGCGCGGCCGCCGCCGCCGCCGACGCTCGTGCCGACACGGCGGCCGCCGACGCCGCCGACGATGACGCCGCCGCCGACGGCGTCGCGCTCGCCTTCATCGAGCCGCTGCAGGCGCGGCTGGCGGCGTCGGCCCCGCCGCCCCCTGTTCAAGCGGACGACGAGGACGAGGCGCGCGCGCTGCTCGAGAGCGCGGTCGGCGGCGGCGGCGGCGGCGGCGGCGGCGACCGCCTGGGGGGCAGCCGCAGCCTGTCGCGGGAGCCAGTCGCGGGATCGGACGGCGCGGCGGGGCAGCCCGCCCCAAAACGCAGCCGCTGGGCTGCCGACTGGGACTACGACCTGCGCGGCGGCAGCGGCGGCGGCGGCCACCGCGCGGAGGCGGCCAACGCTCCTGCGCGCCAGCCGCCGCCGCACACGCGCGACCACAGGGCACCACAGGAGCCTGCACCAGCAGCGCCGCCGACGTCCGCCGCCGCCCACCCTCCGACGCCTGTGGCGTCCCAAACCCCCCCGCCCCTCGAGGCCCTGCGCCACCGCGCGCGCCGCGACCTCGAGGCCCGGCGGCGCGAGGCCGCGCGCCTGCACGAGCGCGCGGCGCGCGACCTCGACCGCGAGCACCGCGCGCGGCGCGAGCGCGACGAGCGCGACGCCGACAGGCGCGGCGACCTGGCGGCCGAGCGCAGGCGGCACGTGCGCGCCGATCTGCTGACGGGCGACTCGGACGACGAGCGCCCGGCCTGGGCGCGGCAGAGGTACAGCGGCAGCCGCCGGGCCGAGGAGCGGCGGCGGCGGCGCGAGCGCGAGGCCGAGGAGGACCGGCGCGCGCAAGAGGAGCAGGAGCAGGAGCAGGAGGAAAGGCGGCCGGCGGCGGTTGCTGCTGCTGCTGCTGCTGCTGTGGGCGCGGATCAGCATCAGCAGCAGCAGCAGCAGCATCATCAGCAGCCGCATCAGCAGCATCAGCAGCATCAGAAGCCTGCGTCAGTCGTGGCGCCGGACTCGTCGGCCCCCCCGATCTCGGGTCTCTTTGGCGGCGACGACGACGACGACGACGCCGCGGGCGCCGGGCGCCGGGCGCGCCGCAGGCCCGCGCTCGGCGCGGCTGCGGCCCCGCTGCCCACGACGGCGGCCGGCCGCTGGGCCCGCCTGGCCGAGCCCGGGCGCCAGCGGGTGCTGGCGTGGGTGCGCTCGCGCCTGGCCGCGCTGCTGGGCGAGGCGGACGACGTGCTCGAGGGCTTTGTGCTCGAGCAGCTGTCGTCGCCGCCCCGGGCAGCGGAGGGCGGGGCGGGCGGGGCGGCGGCGGCGGCGGCCGAGGCGGCTGCTGCGGGCGGCGGCGATCCGGCCGTGGCCGCGCTGCGGACCGAGCTAGGCGATGTACTGGGCCCGGAGGAGGCCGCGGCGTTCGTGTCGGGCCTGATGGACCAGCTGATGGGGGCTGCATAGCAGTGAAATCCACGAAGAGGGCAGCAAGAGGTCGCCGCCACCCGCAAGACGACGGGCGCCGCGGCATCCCCACCTCGCGAAAAAGGCATCGATGCCTGTTTGGCGCGCGCTGAGCACGTCCCCGCCTTCTGGATCGCCCCTGCCTCGCGCCGGACAGGAACAAGACCCCGCTTGACGATCAAACTCGACCCTCTGTCCATTGCCATCGTCTTGACCTTTGCCCCCCCACGCGCGCCCCAAACGATAAACGACGCGCACCGCGTCTCGCGCGCACGACTCCTCCGGAAGCAGGGAGCCGCGACCCCGCGGGCCCGCGTGCGTCCACGCACGCGCGCGGCCCCTGCGCCGCAGGCGCCATCGGCATCGCCCTTTGAACGCGCGATCCCCTGAGACCTGCCCGCCGGCGCACCCGCGCGCGTTCTCGGGGGCCCTCCGCCCCCCCTCCTTCTTCGAAACACGCGCCGGCGGCCACTCGCGCGCCGCGCCGCCGCTCGCCGCCGCCGCTGACACCGCGCGCGCGCCGCCCCGGCGCCACCTCCTCGCAGCCAAAAGGCATCAGCAAGCATCATGCCCCACGCGGGCGCCCTGGCCGCGGGGGGCGGCCCCCCCGCCGCCGCGGCCGCCGCCGCCCCCCTCCTCCTCCTCAGCCCCCCGGGCAGCAACAGCCACAACCCGCACCGCCCGCACGTCAACGCCTTCCAGCACACGCAGCTGGGCGTGCACCTGTCGGCCGGCGCGGCCGCGCTCTACGTGCTGGGCGACGTGCTGCCGACGCTGCTCGGCGCGCACCGCGCGTCGCGCACGTGGCTCTGGCTGCTGGGGCTGCTGGGCGGGTCGGCGTACCTGTACGCGCGGCCCTTCATCCGGGGGCTCGGGTCGGCGCATCGGTGGGTCGGCCGTGGGGCTCGGTCACGTGAGGCCGGGGGGCCGGGGGGGCGGGGGCTGGGGGGGGGGGGGGGGGGGGGGGGGGTCGGTGGGGGCGGGGGGGGGGGGGGGCCCCCCCCCCCCCCCCCCCCCCCCCCCCGCCCGCCCAACCAAAAATAAGGCGACTCGGCCCTCTCAACCCAAAAAAATCCCCCCCCCCCCCCCCCAAAAAAAACACACAACCACCCCCACAAACAAAAACCAACAGCGGCCACGTCAACTTCTCCACCCTCTACCCGCTCTGGCTCGTGGCCGCCGTCGCGTGCCACCTGCCCGCCCAGGCGGGACTCGGCAGCATCGGCGCCCGCGTGCGCGCCGACCTCTCGCTCGCGCTCTCCGTCTTTCTGCTGTCGCTCGCGTACCTCGGCGCCGCCCACGGCCTCGCGCTCCTGGCCTCGCGCCTGGGCCTGCTGCCCCCGCGCGCCACCCCGCGGGGGGCCACCCTCGCCGGGACCGCCACCGCCGCGGCCCTCAACGCCGCCGCCCTGGCCGCCGCGTGCGCGTCCTACTACGGCATGTGCGGCAACGGGGGCGTGGCCGTCGGGCCGGGGACCCCCCCGCTGCGCGCGGCGGTGTGCGCCAAGTGGCTCGCGCCCATCCAGACGACGCAGTACCCGCGCTTCAGCGCGTTCATGCTGTACGGCGAGGGGGCGGTCGTCGCGACGTCGCCCTCCGCTGAAGGGGCGGCGGCAATGGCATCGGCCGCGCCGGCGGCAGCGGCATCGGGAGACCCCGCCTCTGCCGGGGTCATCAGCATCGACCGCCCGTGGGACGGCTACGGCGCCCTGTCCGTCCCCAGGGGCGCCGTCCTCTCGCCCGTCTTCGCCCTCTGGGTGACGCTCGCGGCCCTGTGCGCCGTCAACTACGCGGCCGACGCGCTCGCGTCGCTCGAGCTGCGCGCGCGCCACATCAGCGAGCTGCGGCGGCAGCTGAGCGAGGGCGACCTGGCCCTGCTGCGGCGGCTGTCGCAGATCGCGATCCGGCAGACGGCGGACGACGGCGGCGGCGGCGGCGGCGGCGGGGGCGACCGGAGGCGGCCGGGCGGCGCGAGCGGCGCGGGCGGCCGGCTCGAGCGGCAGCAGCAGGAGCAGCGCGCGCAGCGGGCGCAGCACCGCGCGCAGCGGCTGCGGCGGTGGCGGCAGGCGCGGCGGCCGTCGGGCGGCGTCCCCGGCGCCGCGGAGGCCTCGCTCGCCGGGGGCTCTCGCGACGCGTCGCCCGACCCCGCCTTTGCCCCCCCGCGGCCCCTCGCGTTCGCGGACGGCGAGGAGAACCCGGCCTACCGCTCGGAGGGGGACGCCTCGAGCGGCCGGCGGCGGCGGCTGGTGGTGGGTCCCCCCGGCGGCGGCGCCGGCAGCAGCGGCGGCGGCGGCGGCGGCGGCGGCGGCTTGTACGGCGGCGGCCGCGGTGTGCGCGCCGCCGGCCGCGCGTCCCGCCGCCCGCGCCGCGGGAGCAGTGACATCGACAGCGGCGGCGGCGGCGGCAGCAGCAGCAGCAGCAGCGGGTTCGGCGGCAGCAGCAGCAGCGAGGACGACGACGGCGACTTTTCGCCGTCCGACAGTTTCGGCAGCGAGACGGCGGGGGACAGCCTGGCGTCGAGCGACGACCGGGGCTTCCTGGGCGGCGGCAGCTGCCACAGCTCTGTGAGCGGCGCGAGCAGCGACGGGGACGCCGAGGGCGCGCTCCACCGGCGGCACAGGCGGCGCGAGCGGCGGCAGCAGCAGCAGCAGCAGCAGCAGCAGCTGGAGCAGCGGCAGCGGGCAGAGGCCGAGGCGACAGCAGCAGCAGCAGCAGCAGCAGCAGCAGCAGCAGCAGCAGCAGCAGCAGCAGACACAACGGCCAACGGCGCGCTGCCGTCGCCGCCCATCGCCCTGCCGTCTCCCCTGCACGCCGACGTGGTGGACGAGGCGGAGCGGCGCCTGCTCCTGCTTCAGGAGGACCCGCTCGCCGCTCCTGCAGCCGCCGCCGCCGCCGCCGCCGCCGCCGCCGCCCCCCAGCCGTCGCCGGCCCCGCTGCTGCAGCTGCCCGCCGAGGTCGCGGCCTCCGCCGCTGCAGCGGGCGGCGGCGGCGAGGGCGCCGCCCAGCAGCCGCGCGTCTCGGCGCCGGCCCCGGCCCCCTGCACGCCCCCGCTGTCGCGCGCGGTGTCGTCCCCGCCCTCGCCCGAGCGGCCGCCCGCCGCCGCCGCCGCCGCCGCCGACGCGCCGTCGTCGGGCCCCGCGGCCTACGCCGCGGGCCCCCCCCCGCTCACGCCGCCGCGCGCCGCGCTGCCCAGCTCGACGCAGTCGACCCCCTCGGGCCGGCGCTACTACCACCACGCGGGCGGCGCCGCGGCCGCCCGGGCCGGCGGCGCCGCGGGCCCGTCCGTCCTGGGCACGGGGAGCAAGGCCGACGGCGACGGCGGCGGCGGCCGAGACGCCGCCGCTCCTTCTGCCGCGGCGGCGCCGTTCGTCGACGCGCGCGACGACCTGGCCGCGCTGGCCACGGCGCGCCGCAGCCGCTCGGTCGAGCTCGCGCGCGCGGCCCCCTCGGCCTTGGTCCGCGGGGGCAGCGGCGGCGTGCCCGGAGGCGGCGGCGTCGCGGGCTCGTCGTCCGGGCGCCGCCGGCACGGCGGCGGCGGCGGCGGCGGCGGCGGCAGCGGCCGGCGGTACAGCATCGACGGGGTCGACCCCGCCACGGGCCTGCGCCAGCGCCGCCCCCACCCGCCCGGCCACCGCCGCCACAGCCATCACTACGCGCGTGGTGACGACGACGCCGACGAGGAGGACGACGACGCCGCGCGCGGGCGCTCGCCCCCGCCGCCCTCGCCTGCTTGGGCGCTCGCGCCGGGCGGCGCCGCCGCGCTGCGCCGCGGCTCGGTCGTCGCGGCACGGCGCGCGCTGCACGCGCTGCTCGTGCGCGCCGACCAGTTTGGCGACTTTCTGGAGACGGCCGCGCACGCCGCGCAGGAGGGCGGCCCCGCGGGGCTGTCGGCCGCGCTGCTGCGCCCCGTCAGCTCGCTCGGCCTGGCGCGCCTCGCGGCGTTTGGCGTCGGCGGCGGGGGCGGCAGCGACGCGGTGGCCGCGCCGCCCGCGGGGGCTGCTGCTGCTGGCCCAAGCACGGCGGCCGCGGGCACGCCGGTCGTCGGCGGCGGCGGCGGTGCAGCGGGCGGCGGGCACGCCGCCGCGCTCGCGCTGCTGTTTGGCAACCCCCGCGCGCCCTCGCCGGCCGCCCGCAACGACGCGCAGCAGCAGCTGGCCCCGCCGCCGTCGGAGGCGACCGGCGAGGAGGAGCGCGGCGGGGGCGCCGCCGAGGCCGGCGGCGGCGAGGACGACGAGGGCGGCGAGTTTTGCATCCCCTCGTCGCCGCCCGCGCCGCACCTGCCGCTCGGCGCGATCGGGCTCACCGCGGGCTCCAGGTCGTCGTTCGACCACTTCTCCGACGCGGCGGCGGCGGCGGCGGCGGCGGCGGGAGCGCGGCCGCAGCCGCGCCTGGCGCCGGGCGGCTCGGGCGGCGAAGGCGGCAACGACGGCGGCGGCGGCGGCGGCGACGACGACGACGCCGCGGCGTCGGTCGGCCCCTCGGCGAGCGCCGCGGTCCTGCACGACCCGGCGCTGCCCCCGGCCGGCGGCGGCAACCACGTCCCCGCCTCGCACTGCAGCAGCGCGCTCGACCTGCGCGGCTACTTCCAGGCGCCCTCGCCGCACAAGCGGGACGCTGCTGCCAAGGCGGACCGCCGGCGCCGGCACCAGCAGCAGCAGCAGCACCGGCCGCCGCAGCCGCCGCCGCGCGCCTCGGCCTTTGCCTCGCCCTCCCCGGCCTCGGCCCCGCCGCCGCGCCCGGGGACGGCGCCGGCCGGCCCCGCCCCTTCCCCCTCGCTCCGCGCCGGGGGCATGAGCCAGCGTGCGCTGGCTCACCACCACCACCACCACCACCACCACCACCACCACCAGCCGTCGGCGTTGGCGCCCGCTGCTGCTGCCGCCGCCGCCGGCGGCGGCGCCGCGCGCGCCTCGGCTTCGCCAGCGCCGCAGGAGGACTTGCAGCCCGACTTTCTGGACATGGTGCCGTGGTACAGCGGCACGTCCGCCGACCTGTACAAGACGGTCTTTGGCCTGCTCGTGTCCATCAAGCTCTTCCTCGGGCGGTTCGACATGCGCACGCTGCAGGCGGCCACGGGCGCGGGCGGCGGCGCGCCCGGCGGCGACGCGGCCGCGGCCGCCTCGG
>Ga0315905_10006438_pt1 | contig 11941 bp, 11 predicted proteins | sample LakEriMetagenome_5_FD_203522 | JGI IMG/M metagenome (GOLD analysis project Ga0315905, IMG submission 203522) | Freshwater fungal communities from buoy surface, Lake Erie, Ohio, United States - Buoy 4 MA121 | ecosystem: Environmental > Aquatic > Freshwater > Lake | place: USA: Lake Erie, Ohio...
ATTTTTATTAATTGTTATATTATCATTAAAAATAGTATTAATATTAGATATCAATTTATTATTATTTAATGGATTATAATTTAATGTTATATTATCATTAAAAACAGTATTAATATTAGATATCAATTTATTATTATAGAATGAATTATAATTTAATGTTATATTATCATTAAAAATAGTATCAATATTAGAAATAAATTTATCATTAATTAAAATATTATTATTTAAAAAATTAGTATTTTTATATATGAAAATATTATTATAAATATCACAAATATTTGGTATTATTAATCTTGCTATTTCTAAAATACCTAATTTATCATTATTGTTATAATTATAATTATAATTATTATTATTTATTATTTTATCAATTAATCTAAATTTATTATCTTGAGGAACATAACCCATAAATCCATAAAATGGATTAAATTTATTCATGTCATTTATATCATACCATTTAAATATAATACCTGTTGATAAAAAATTAGTATTATAATTATCATAATTTATATTAATTATTGGATTATTTAATTTAAATATTTTAACTGTTATATCTAAATAATTAATATCATCATTTATCAATGAATTAATTATAATATTACCTTGTAAATTAATATTATTAGATTTAATGAAAATATCAGATATTTGATTAAATATATTATTTGTTTCAATTTCAATATCTCCTACATATAAATTTTTTAATTTAATTTTATCTATATATACATCATTTCCTTCTATCAATTGCATTATTGTTTCATTATTTGTTAAAGTATTAATATAATCAGTAATTAAATTAATATTATTTGTAATATCTATATTATTTTGTGTTCCATTACTTGATATATTTCTAAACATAATTATATTAAATTAAGAAAATAATAAATTAAAAAAAATTATATATATATATATAATAAATTTATGATTTATAAAAAACATTATTATAGAGAAAGTAATACTTATAATAAAAAACATTATGATAATTATTATAATAATAATAATAATATATATATACCTAATTTAGATATAATAAATACATTTGATAAAGATATTATTTTTAATAATTTAAGTAGTTGTAATTATAATGAAATTACAAGTACTTTAAATAATTATAATATTGATATTAGATTAAAAGATACAGATAATAATAATACAATTAATTTTATTATATTACATGGAAATGATGAAAATGATGATGAAGAAGAAAAATTAAAAATTATTAATTATTTATTAAATGATAAAAATCAATCATTATATAGTTTAAATAAATTTTTTGATACACCATTACATAATAGTTGTAAAAAAAATTATCATGAAATTATTAAATTTATTTTAAATAATGATAAAACAAAAAATTTAATTAATCAAAAAAATATATATGGTGAAACACCAATTCATTTATTATGTAAATCTAAAAATTATATAAATTATAATATTAATGATATTAAAATGATTGGTGGTACTTACCCTACAGATACAGATATTATAAATTATATTAAAAATATTAAAAAAAAAAATGATAAAATAAATTATTTTAATGATGATAAATATAAAAATATTATATCAGATATTTTAAAAAATTATATTAAAATCGATAATATTAAACCTTTTTTAAATGATATAAATAAATTATTTAAAATATATAATGATTATTATTATATAAATAATAATGATTTTAATAATGTAAATGATTTGATAAAAAATAATAATATTAAAAAATTATATGATGATATAAATGAATATTATAATAATTATATTAATAATAATTATAAATTTAAAACATTTGAATTTCATATATTATTTAAAATAATAGAATATATTAATTCATATCAACCATTTATGATAATAGAACTTGATCAAAATGATAAAATAAACAAATTACAAGAACAAAATCTACAACTACTACAACAAAATCAACAACAAGTACAACAACTACAACAAAATCAACAACAACTACAACAACAACAAGAACAAGAACAAAATCAACAACAACAAAATCAATTACTACAAGAAAATCAATTACTACAAGAAAATCAACCACAAGAACAACAACAAGAAAATCAACAACTACTACAACAACTACAACAACAACTACAAGAACTACAAAATCATCAACAACTACAACAACAACTACAACAAAAAATACTAGAACTACAAGAACAAAATCAACAACTACAAGATCAATTACTACAAGAAAATCAACTACAAGAACAACAAGTACAAAATCAACCACAAAATCAACAACCACAAAATCAACAACTACTACAACAACTACAAGAACTACAAGAACAAAATCAACAACTACTACAACAACTACAACAACAAAATCAACAACAAGTACAAAATCAACAAGAACAAAATCAACAACAACTACAACAACAAAATCAACAAGAACAAAATCAACAACAACTACAACAACTACAACAACAAAATCAACAACTACAACAACAACTACAACAACTACAAAATCATCAACAACTACAAAATCAACAAGAAAATCAATTACCACAAGAAAATCAACAACAACAACCACAAGAAAATCAACAAAAACTTTTAAAAAATATATATAAAATATATTTTAATAATACAAAAAAAAATAAATCGATTATATATAATTATAATAATTTAAAAGATATATCATCAAATATATTTACACAATATTATTATACAAATCATGAAATATTTGATTATTTTTTAAAAGAAAATTATAATTATAATTTAAATTTTGTTGATAATAATAATAATTATCCTTTAGAATATATAATATATAATAATAATTATAAATTATTAGATACTATATTAACAAAATATGATGAAATTAATAAAAAAAGTCATCCATTATATAAAATTAATATCATAAAAAATATGAATTTAATTGAATATAATGAAAAATTATATCATGAACATAAATTAAATTTAAATAATTTATATGATAATTATATTGAAAATAATAATAATAATGTTTTTTTAAAAATTAAAAATATTAACAAAGATAATTTAAATAAATTTATTGAATTTATTAAAAATATTAATTATTATAACAAAATTACAGATCAAAATATTTTTGATATAAAAGATAATGAAAATGAAATAAAAAATAAAATATATTACATCATAAATTTTAATTTAATAAAAGATGAAAAATTTGAAACAGAATTAACAACTAAATTTATTGAATTAATAAATGAATTATTTAAAAATTGTATTGAAAATGTTAAAGATTTAAAAATAGATAATTTTGATATATTTAATAATAATGAATTAAATATATCAAAATTAAATAATTTAAAATTTAATAAAATAATAGATAATAAATTTAATGAAATAATAGATAATATTTTAAAAATAAATTTTAATGCACAAAATATTAATGAACAAAAAATTAGTATATCAAATATTAATAAATATGAAGATCAACTAAAAATTGATAACCTAAATATTAATGAAATAAAATTTAATGAAATAAAAATAAAATTTAATGAAATAAAAATAAATTTTAATAAAAGACTACAAGATCTAAAAACAAAAATTAATGAACAAAATATTGAACAAAATATTGAACAACTAAAAAATAATATTAAGGAATATATAAAAGAATTTAAAATAATTGAAAAACAAATAAATAATATACAAAAAGAATATGAAGATATAATTAAAAATATAATAATGGATATTTTTAATTTAATTAAAAAATATATAAATAATTTAGTTATATATACAAGAAATTTTTATAATTGTAATGAAACTAAAAAAATTATTGAAAATCATATAAAAAAAAATAGAATAATTTAATTTATTTAATTATAATATCATAATATAATTAAATAATAAATAAAATAAATAATAAGTAAATCAATACTTAAATCAGTTTTAATCAATATATAAATCAGTTTTAATCAATACTTAAATCAGTTTTAATTCTGGGTAATATATTGATAGACATCAATTCTTATACTAATAATTTAAAAGCATATGGAATAGTTATTTTACTAACACTACTATTATTAGTACATTAAAGACATAACCAAATATCTTTTTCATTTGAGTCTTTTTTTTTAGAAGCAAATAAACCACATTTATTACAAACATAAGTTGTATAAATATCAGATGTATCAACTAATCTTTCTTTTAAAAATTATGAACAACCATGAGAAATCATAGCATCTCTTTCCATTTCACCAAATCTATGACCACCATCTTTAGCACGACCTTCAGGTGGTTATCTTGTAAGTTTTTATTTATGTCCAGAAGCTCTAAAATGTATTTTATCTTATACCATATGTTTTAATCTCATATAATAAGTTGGTCCTATAAAAATCTTAGATAAGAATTTTTTACCAGTCATACCACAATACATATCTTCAAAACCATTTTCTTCATAACCATATTATTTTAACATTTCACAAATACCTTAAACATCAATATTTTCAAAAGGAGTTCCATCCATCATAGTTCCTTATATAGCACCAACTTTACCAAAAACACATTCAATAATTTAAGCAATAGTCATTCTAGATGGAATACAATTATGAACAACTAAACCATTAGCAATAAAATTATGATATTAAGAAACACCAATATCATATACTTTTTATAAACTATTTTATTCAATATTTAATATTTTCATATACCAAGTAGGTATATAATCCATTTATTTATTTACAATATAATTGAATTTTCCATTTTTTTTTGAAAACCATTCATTACAACCAATAATATCTAAATATTAAATAGCATTTAATAAATATTTATAATTAAAATTAATTAATTATTATGTTCTATTATTATTTTTCTTATTTTATATATAATTTTCATTTATATTTTATTCTAATGATTATTATATATCAATATTATTATCCATTTATTGATGAATAATATTAATAATATCATTATTTTATTCTTTAACTTTATTTTTATATCTTTCATATGAAGCTGCAATAGATAATCTAATTTATTTTTATACACAATATCTAAAACCAATTTTATTATTAAAATCTAAATTTGATTTAATTTATATTTCTATTTATATTCTTGGTTAATCAATATATGATTAATTATTTTAATGACATTATTTTGTTTTTAATAATTTTGCTTTAATATTATTTTATTATAATAATTAAATAATAACATTCATCTTATTTAATAATGATTATTAATATTATTAACATATTGATTATGATATCTTAATTTTTGAAAAATCATTATTAATTAAATATGGTGAATGACCATTTCCTCCAAAGAAACCACCTAAAAATTCTCTTGTCATTGATTTAGGACATTTATTTGTTAAAAATTATGGAATTGATGTTTATTAAATATTTTTTTTACCAATTATAATACCTTTTAATTAAGCAATCTCTTTACCTAATTTATTTGGTATATTAACAAAATATACTTATTTATCATTAAAAATCTTACATCTAATATTAGTTATTAATTATATATCATCTAATATATTATTAACATCTATCATATAATTTATAAATAATTTAACAATATAACTATTATTATTATCTTTTGTTATTGATCCATTAGCATGTAAATAACCTAATAATCTAGCAAATGATAAACTTTTATTTCTATTAATTTCATCTTACATATTAAATATATAAGTATTCATATTTAATTCCCAATTTTATTCATCAATATCTTTATTATCCAAAGGATAATCTAAATTTAATATAATATTATCATATTCTTAATTATCCATAGTTATTAATTCTTAAGCTTATTTCCATATATATTAATCATTTTATTTAACTTTAAATAAATGGTCTGGCGTACATACTATTTATCTACCATCAAATAATGTTATTTTTAATGTTTCTTTCATACCTTTATATTCCATACCTAAAGAATAAGAATTTACAATTCCTTTATCTCCAAATGTTAATATTTATTCTAAACCTTATTCATTAAATTAATCAATTCTTTTTGATAAACCATTTGATAAACTTATTAAAGTTTCACCAACAAAACAACAAGGATTAATAATAATATCAGGAACAATACCATCTTTAGTAAAAGGCATATCTTATTATGATAATGTTAAACCACAAACACCTTTTTAACCATGTTTAGCAGCCAATTTATCACCAATACCAGGAATTCTTTCAGATCTAACTTTCATATAATAAGTTTAATAACCTTCAGAATTAGTTATATCAGTATATATTTTATCAACTTTTCCAGGTATTTATGATTTATATAAATATTATTCAGAATCATCTTTATATGTATATTAAGTTTAACTAGATTAAACCATATAATTACATTTTCCAATAACAATATCATTATATTCAATAGTTTATTCTTCAGGAATATGACCAATTTAATTTAATTTATCATAATTACAATCTTTCATTCCATAAACAATATCTTTATGAGGTTTCATAAATTTATCATTTTAACCAGTAATATTATTTTTTGTTATTGTTGCTAAATATTTTTTTAAATTAGTACTTCTAAACATACCTCTTTAACAACTTGATTTATTTAAAATAATACTATCTTCTTAATTATAACCAGTATAACAAGCTATTGCAACAATAATATTTTCACCTTGTGGTAAATCTATTTCATTTGTATATTTAGCAGCTCTTGTTATAACTAATGGTTTAAATGGATTATATAATAAATATGATAAATCTATTCTTTTTCTATAATTACTTGTATATAAACCCATACCTTATCTCATCTATACAAAACCATAATAATTTCTTGGTCCTTAATTATGTTATATAAATGGTATAGTTGATGATATAACACCTAATTACATCATTGGATGAAATTCACAATGAGTATATTTAACATAAGTTTTTTCATATCTATTAACAATATCACCATTTTTATTAGGTTTTTTAATAATTTCTAACATTTTATTTCTTTCATTAATAATATCTTAATTATACATTGCAATCATTGTATATTCAGATTCTTCAATATCAATATATTCAATAACATCAGGATATTTTTAAATAAATTCATTCCATCTTGTAATTTTATTTTTATTTTATTATATCAAACTAATATCATCAATCATTTATTAATTTAAAATTAATTAATTATTATTAACAACTAATAATGGTCTAATTAATCTTCCAGCATCAGTATTAAAATCAATTTATTTTAATTTTGTATTTAATACTATTGATGTAAATCTATGTATTATTCCTTAACGTCTTTTTTATCTCATATATTATACAAATTCAATAGGTTTATTAGTTAAACCTAACCATTCACCATTTAAATTAACATTAATATAATATTTTAATAAATATTTAGGTATTTCTGTAAATTATATTAAAAATTATATTGTTTTATTATTATCTTAATAATTAGCATCATAAATTTATTTTTTTATTATTTATATTTACATAATATCTAAATTCATTGATATTGAAGCCATTAATGATAAATGTTTATGAATTCCAATATTTTATCCATCAGGAGTTTCAACAGCATCAATATATCCATATTAAGCATTATTTACATGTCTCATTGATGTTACCTTATTTGTTGAAGCATCAATAGCAGGAGGCATAATTCTTCTTAAATGACTAATAAATTATTTATATGTTAATCTTTATAATATTTAAGCCACACCTTTATTTTTTCCCCATGTTCCTATAGCAAGAGCATTTGTAAATCCTTATTCAATTGTTGTAAATTTAATCATTTTAATTATATCAATAGGTTTTGTTTCTGGACCATTGAATATTTTTTTTTTAAAATGTTTAGCACAATCATTTAACATTTTTTTAAAATATTATCTAAATAATTTTAACATTAAAACACCTGTTAAATCAATTCTTTTATTAATAAAATTATCTCTATCATCAACTTATATTCTTCCCAAATAACAACTTAATAATTTATTAACCATCTTACCTAAATAATAAGCTTTATCATTATTCTTTTCTTTTATTGTTCCCATATGAGGTAGAAAATCTCTTGATAATATTAATTCTAAATGTTCTCTTTTTTAAGCCATTCTATTTTCATAACTTGTTTCTGTATATCTTTTATGTTTCATTTTATTCATTAAATATTAATAAGCATCTTCTAATGACATTATTTATTTTGATTATTTTTATTCACCTACTTATATTTATTCTAATTTAGCAATATTTTCTGATATTTATAATATTGATAACATTTCATTATCATTTTCATCATATTAAATTATATTAATAATATCTCTATCATTTTCAATTCCTAAAGCTCTGAAAAATATAAATATAGGTATATCAATAAATTATGACATATTTAATACTATTGAATTATCTTTTCTTAATTTTATTGACATAATTTATTAATTATTATTAATATTTTCATAATTCATATTAATTTAATAAATTAGACATGTATATTAATATTCATTTTAATATTTAACATCTTTTTTTTTAAATACTAATGGTTTATTTTAACAAATTCTCTCTAATGATATAACTACTTTTTCATTCCCTTTAATTATGAAATAACAACCAGGATCAAATCTACATTCATTCTAATTAGTTTCTTTTTTTAAAACAGTTGTACAATATTTTGATCTTAACATCAAAGGTATCTTAGCTATTGTTACTTCTTTTTCTTCAGCAATCATTGTTCTTGTCATTTTTTTATCAACATGTTCATAATCAATAATATCTTAATATTATTTAACATCTGCAATTAATTTTAATTAATATGATAATTAATTTATTCTTGCATATTCTGGTGTTAATATTTCTTCATCATTAGAATTATCATTTGTTGCTGGTTTTATTGATACATTCTCAAATTCAATACAATTTCTATATAATTATTTATCTTTTAATTCTTCATGAATTATATGTTATTAACCTTGTAATTCTTATGTTGATATCTAATCAATAAATTAATTATAAGCATTCAATTAATGACTATATAATATATATTATTCATTAAAATATAAATCTGCTAATTTTAATAAATCTTTATTTTATAAATTATTCATTTTATTATTTTAATTATATTAAATATATAAGTAAAATATTTATATCATTTTTAAATCAATTTTTTTATTATTTAAATCAATTATTTTTTTTAATATTATCTGTATATTCTTCATCTGTTATATCATCACTTGATTTATCACTATCTGATAAATCAATTTTCATTTTAATATCATCTAAAATATTATTTACTTCTTTTTTTTTATTATAAAATAAACCATCTAATTTATCTAATTTACTTTTATCATTATTATTTTTATTATTTATACATAATTCCATTAATTTAAATACATTATTACCTGATAATGTATATCTAATTAAATAATTAACATTTTCTGAAATAAAATTATTTAATTTATTAAATAATTTATTATCATAATATATATATGTTTTATTTGTATCTATTAATATTTTTTTAATAATACCAACATGCATTAATAAATTAATTAAATAAATAATCATTCTTTCTAATAAAAAATATGAATAACCAACTATGTTATTAATATTATCTTTATTATCTAAAAAATAATTATTATATTTAATAAACTTATAATTATTATAAATTATAACCAAGGGAAAAAATAAACTAAAATTTAATAATAATAATCCTATTTGTATTAAATTATCAATAATCATATATCAAATATATAATTTTTAATTATTTATATCATTTTTTTATTATTAATTAATTTCAATATCCTAATAATAATTTATATCTTCCATCTTTTAATTGTTGTATTCCTTCAAAAATAGTTCTTGATCCTAATAAATTTATTCTTTTACAATTTTTATTTTCTAAAACATTATATAATATTTTATTATATTCTTCTCTAACTTTACTATAATCATTTGTTAAAATATTATTACTTCTATTATATAATTCTGTTATAAAATCGTATTCTTGATCTGTTAATTCTCTATTATAAAAATCATAAATAATATTAAGTATATCTTTAATTGTATATTCTCTATTATCAAATAAATCAATTTCATATGATTCTTTATTTGAATAATAATTTAATGGTAAAATCATTTTAATTACACCATTATTATTAAATACTAAATTATTCAAATATTCATCATCAATATCTACAATATCATTATTTTTAAAAAATTTACATTTATCATAGGTTGAATTAACATTCCAATATAAATTATCCATATATATGATAATATAATTATCCATATTTTTATATATATTATTATTATTATTTTAATTATTATTTTAATAATAACACAATATATAAAAAATTGAATTAAAAATATAAAGTAATGATAATTATATAATATTAAATAAAATAATGGATTATAAATTTAATATTTTTTCTTTACCATAATTAGATTAAAAATAAGATAATATATTTAATTAAGAATTAAATGTATTATTTTCAATATATCATAATTAACCTTTATTCTAATATGGTTATATGTATTATTTTAATTAATCAAGAGATAAATAAAATATATTAAAATAAGATTAATATTAAAATAGATATAATGTAGTTTTTGAATTTAAACATGATATGTAAGATTATACAAATATATAAGAAGTTGTATAAAAATATTTAAAAATTGATTAAGTATTTAAATAATAATTTTATGAATATTGGGAATTATTATAAATGTTTGATTTAATTAATTAAAAAAATATGAATGTTTTAACATTGTGTAATAATGATGATTTTTCTAGTTTATAATCAATATATTAATCATCATAAAAATATTAAAAAAATATTAAATCATTTAATGTTTTAATAAATTAATTTAGTAATAATGATGATTAAATTTATGATAAAATAAATAAAATAAATATTGAATTATATTAAATTAAAAATTTAGATAAAAATATTAAAAATATATAATAATGTGATTTAATTATTGGAGATATGTATTAATAATGGATTAATAATAATAATGAAGAATAAGAATATTATTATATGTTTTTATTATAAACATATATTATGATAAAAAAACTTAATAAAAATGGTAATATTATAATTAAAATATATGATACTTATACAAATTTAACATTGAAAATATTAAGTATTTTTTGTATTTCTTTTGATAAATAATATATTGTTAAACCATTAATGACATAAAAAAATTAACCAAATAAATATTTAATTTGTTTAAATTATAAATAAAATATTGATAATGATAAATTATTATAATTATTATTATCAATTGAAAATAATAAAAATTTATATATTAATGATATAATGAGTTAATATTTAATTCCTGAATAATTAAAAAATACCAATAGAAATATGAGTGTATTTTTTGGTAATTAATAATTTAAATTTATTAATTAAATGTTGAATTATTTATAATAAGGTAATTTCTTTGGTAGTGAATATAATTAATATATATAATAATAATAATAAGCAACATAATTTTGGATTAGTTAATTCTTACCATTAAATGATTAAGATAAATTAAAATTAATTTAGATATATAAATAAAAAATATAATAAGATATTGATTAATATTAAATAATTAATATTATTAATTCAAATAATTAATAATAAACTTAATCTAAATAAAAAAAAACTAGTGTTAAAAGATAATTAAAAAGTCCATAGAAAAAAACTAGTGTTAAAAAATAATCAAAAAGTCCATAGAAAAAAACTAGTGTTAAAAAATAATCAAAAAGTCCATAGAAAAAAACTAGTGTTAAAAAATAATCAAAAAGTTTATAAAAAAAATGATTTAAAAAATAATCAAAAAGTTTATAAAAAAATGATTTAAAATAATGATTTAATTTATATAATAATAATAATTTAATATTAAATTATTATTATTTATTAATTATTGTTTTATTTATTTATTTTATTATAATAATTATTTAATTCAATATAAAAAACTTATTCATAATAAAAATTATTCATTATTTTCATTTTATGTTAAATTATTTAATTTTTCACATAAAAATTTTTTAAAATATTTATTATATTATTATTCATTTTATA
>Ga0315905_10006439_pt1 | contig 11940 bp, 21 predicted proteins | sample LakEriMetagenome_5_FD_203522 | JGI IMG/M metagenome (GOLD analysis project Ga0315905, IMG submission 203522) | Freshwater fungal communities from buoy surface, Lake Erie, Ohio, United States - Buoy 4 MA121 | ecosystem: Environmental > Aquatic > Freshwater > Lake | place: USA: Lake Erie, Ohio...
GACTTCATCCTTCATAAGTTTTCGGCCCATGTAGATGCCGTCAGACTTAGCCACACCAAAGTTGTATTGGTTCGGGTTGTAGTCCATGACTGCAAACTCGATTGGTTCAGGGTTGTAGTTGGCCATTCTCTCTCTTTTCTGTGTAGGTGTCTGCAAGGAAGTGCAGTAGCTCTAGCCTGGCAATTTGTTTCTGGATGTGATACCTGTCAGTTTCCGGTGTTGTTTTGGCCTCGTATTCAGCAAGGGTCCATAACCTTGCTTCCTCTAGGACTTTGGCAAATTGTTTATTGTTCATCTGGCACCCTTGCGAGTAAACCAAAGTGCAATGACTAGGAAGTGAATTGCGATCAGGACTGCACCGGCGTAGTAGCCAATGATGAAGTTGTATTGCTGAATTGCTAAGACCATCCCAAAGGATAGAAACACGCTGACTGTAAGTAGCCAACCTTTCATTTGAATCTCCTAACCGGCCCCCCTTGGGCCATAACTAAACTCTATACCTGTTTTTCGAGTTTTTTGGGAGATTTTTGTGTTTTTTTGCCTTTTTCGGCGTGTCGCTATTCGAGGCTTTTGACAGTAATTGTGGCCCCTGGCTCGATGCCTTGTGCGTAGAGCTTTCGGGCTGAGATTCGGGTGATCCTGCTGTCATCGGTATAGACCCCTGCAATGGCTAGGGCATCGCCTACTGATCGGACCAGCTTATCTAGATCTGGGGCTACTGAGGGTGATGAGCGTTTTACCGATGCTGGCTTTGTTATGTAAAAGTTGACTGCCAGCTCGCAGGGGCCGTCTATCGGCTCCCAGTCTGAGGGCAAGGTCGCAATGACCTCGTTGACTATGGCAGTTCGCCAAGCCTTGTGTTTCTTGCTGTTGACCTGGACTATTCGCCCTTGCATTATGGCGTGTGAGCCTTGGCTGGCAGGATCGCCGGTGATGCTAAAGCTTACCTCTGCCATACAGTTCCCATGCTCCCATTATGGCAGCGATGGCGTAGATAAGACCGAAGGCCAGTCCCAGACCACCAAGAACGCTAGTGGTGTTGAGCGATAGGTTAAGCAACACTCCAGCGGTGAGGGCTGGGACTAGCCAACGGAGATTTTTCAAAAGGGGCTTGGCTCGTGGGTTGGCTCAAACAATGACTTGACTACCTGAGCTGGATCAGCAGGGGTGATGTAAGGGTTGTTGATGCTTACCTTGATTGACTGCTTTGCTTCGCCCTCTTTGTTAATCCAGTTGTCAATCTCTGAGCTGTAAAGCCCTTCAACCTGCAACTCGTCACCGATGTCAAAGGTGGTCGGTGTCTTTAGCCATACTGTGTATCGCTTGTTGATTGTTTCGCCAGCCTTGGTTGTGTAAGCCTCGGTCAGCTCGATGCCCTTGCCTTCGTAGAATACTCGGCTAATGGTGCCTTTTACTTTGATACTTGCCATCTCTTTTTCCTTATCTCTTGTTGTTTTACTTTAGTGGTCACCTAAGACATGATTGGGGTTGGTGCAGTCTGTGTGGCCACAGGATCTAATGCCAGGTAAGACTGGTAGGCCATCAAAGATTGGCACAGTAAGGGTTTCTTTGTCAAACTCGCCTTGCCAAGGGATGCACTTTTCAGAGCCGTACTTGATGACCAAGGCTCGGTGCATCCGGCAGGACTGGCACTTGAGGTCTTTCCTCTTGCGTTTATGGGTGTTGACCTTCCAGGTAGCACCACATCGGCAACACAGTGCCACATTGTCATCCACGCCATAATCTTAGCCTTCAACAACTCTGGCATGGTGACCCTCGAATTTGAGCCACGCTTTATTTGTAGTGCCATGTCGGTTCTTGGCAACATTGAGAATCATCTGGGAACGCTCCCACTCCTGGTCACCCTCAACCTGCTCGCGGTGCAGCAAGATAACAACATCGGCATCCTGCTCAATGCCACCTGAATCTCTTAGGTCTGCCATGTCAGGCTCTGAGTTCTTTCGCTGCTCTGGTCCTCTGTTGAGCTGGGCTAAGGCAATGACCGGCACTTCAAGATCTCTGGCAAGGTTTTTTAGCCCGATGGAGATGTCGGTAATCATCTCGTATCTCTTTCGGCCCTTTTCGGTGTCCTGAATCAAGCCAAGGTAGTCAACGACAATAGCCTTTAGTTTGCCGTCAGACTTCACGCTGTTTGCTAGTGCCCTAATCTGCTGGATGGTCTGCCCAGACTTGTCATGGATGGCCAGCTCGTGTTTGGTTTGTCTGATTGTCTGAGCTATCTTTTGCCACTCATGATCTCTAATGGTTCCCTTTTCAATGTTGCCGAGATAGACAGAGGCTTCCATCGCGATGATGCGGTTATAGAGTTCGGACTTGCCCATCTCAAGGCTGTGAAACGACACAGGGCCAGTCTTGGACAAGTGCCAAGCTAATTGCACCCCAACGATTGTCTTACCCACACCTGGTCGAGCACCGATGATGTAAAGAGCACCTGGTCGCAATCCGCCGATTATGTTGTTGAGCTGGTCCCAAGGTGTCAGCGGATAGTTGCGTGGCTTGTCTAGCTCATCAAGGTAAGGGATAAGTTCGTCATCAACATAGCTCGGCTTGACTGCAATGTTTCTCTCGATGATTCCGTCAATGCTTTTTTTAGCCTTTTCCATTACCTCTGCAAGGTCAGAGTGCTTGGCTGTTTCGCTTATAACAGCAGCGGTGGTGCTTAGTCTGCGTCTGGTGCTTTCCTCAACAACTTTGCTGGCGTAGAAGTTTACGCTGTTAGGTGTCGGGGTTGCTGTGATGCAGTCATGTAGGTAGCTGGCAAGCTTTGGCAATCTAGCCCCGACTGTGACAACATCTATCGGGTTCCGGTGCAGCTTCATCTCAAGCATAGTTTTGTAGATGATTTCGTGGCTTGGATCTAGGAAGTCATCCGGTGCCAAGGTCAGGTCATCAAGTGCCTTGCCGTTGGTCAGCAGGATTGAGCCGATTACCGACAGCTCGAAGTCAGTCATGCCACTTGCCAATCTTTAGCTTTTGCAGTGGTTTGTTTTCTTGCACCTCAACAGCTTCGTAGAGTCCTTTGTTGAGCCAAGATGCTGGATAGGGGATGTAGGTCATGTCGGGTAGCTTACTCTCGGAGTATGCCTTGGTGAGGCCGATCATCTCATCAGCGGTTTTCTTTTTTAGCACTTGCTTCCATGCTTTTAGGGCATCAGCTTTGGCTACCTTTTTAGGGTAGAGATTCCAGAATGTATCAAAAGAATCAAGGTCGCTTTTAAGTGATGGTTCTTTGATGGTTAATATAATGTTTTGCGTGCCAACAGGTGTCACCCCTGATTTACCTGAGCTGTCACCCCTGCTTACCCAGTCTGTCACCCCTGATGCTGAATCTGTCACCCCTGAGCCAATCGTTATCCAGTAAAGGTTGGTCTTGTATTGGGTCTTTGTAGGTGCGTTTTGCAGCTCAACTTTTAGCTCACCAAGCTCGACAAGTTCTTGGATGTCACGCTTGACCGACCTCTCTGAGGCGTTGGCGTATCTTGCCAGAGTAGAGATAGAAGGCCAAGCACCATGATCTCCCAGGTGATTAGCAATGCCCAACAACACAAGCTTGGCTCTGCCGGTAGCTCTGGAATTGTTTAGGACTAGGGATACTGCTTCAATGCTCATCTTGCTGCTGCTCTCTCAGCCATTAGCATCATGACAGTTGGGCTAACGACTTTGTTATCGTACCCCTCTTTAACCAGCATCACCCACTCGCCGTTGTCGAGTCCCATAGCCTGGTAATCCATCTCAGCCATGAAGATGTTTCCGCCGTACATTGACAGCACCTCGGCGAGGTCTTTATCTTGCCAGTTAAACATAAAATGTGCCTTTCTCTAATGAGTCGGCACACTATAATTGAGTGATGCCAACACCTGATCTGTTGGTATCGGCCCTTCTGAGTTATCTCAGGGGGGCCTTTTTATTTAGTTATGGTTTTACCTTAGCACCCTAAAAGTATTCGATGTCGTTATTAGGCACCGGTGTCCTGTTGAAGTCGTTGTCTAAGAGCCACCAGCCGTCACCCATGTAAACAGGGGTAAACTCTGGCACCTGGTGTCGCTCTAGTTTCCAGCCAAACTTCCTGCCTAAGTCGGCAAACCTAGCGTTGGACTCAAGCATAAAGTTGGCAGCACTGCAAAGCACAATGATGTTGCTAGGTCTATCTAAGGCTCTACTGCCACCCATGCCTCTATTGGCTCGATGCTGAGGGATAAGCGTGTCATCGGTGGTCCCACAATGACTGCAACACTTGTCGCGATCTATAAACTTTTGGAAGCTTTTTTTATTCATCATCTTCCCAAGGGTCGTATTTTTTAGCAGGTATATCTAGTCCGGTGCCTCTGTAATCAGCACTAAAGCCGATGATGCTTGTGGTTTCGATGTCACGCGACTCTGGTGCAGCTTCCTGGCAAGTGTGTTTCCTTCGCCACTCTCGGACAAGCTTGAGTGGCTCAGGCTCATCGGTCCTGAACTTGGCCCCACATGAGCAGGTTTCGGCAATCACCCAAGTAGGCTACCAGCTAGGCGTGTTTCCACTGTATTTCGACATTTTTGCTGATTACAGCCATCATTGTGGCTTGGTCTGACAGGGTTTTTAGCTTGGTTCGGACCCTGTTGTATTCGGCTTTAGCTAGATCAGCCTTTAGCTTTTCCTCTACTGCTTGCAACTTAGCCACAGCTTGCCGATCTGCCACAGTGCCAGCGTTGTTGATAAAGGCTAAGGACACTGCCTTGTCGTAGGCTGCCTCAGCATCTGCCATCTTGCACTCGGCATCGTAGAGTGCGTTAGCCCCCTTGTCCATCTCCTGGGTTATGCGTTGTAGCTCCTGGACTATGTGGCCTGGTGTAATAATTTCCATCTCTTAGCCTTCTAGCTTTCTCTCTTTGTAATTGCCATAGCTGTGATACAAGGTCAAGTTCACCTCGGTCAAACTGTTGATGCAAACACTCCTGCACTTCGAGTATGGAACTAAGCAGAATCCTTTGAGCCTGATAGTCCATTGGCGATGTCCTTGATCTTGTCTAGCGTTGCTGAATCAGCCCCACCAGTCTTGGCCTCGCTGTATAGCAAGCGTAAACCATCAAGGTCATTGCCTAATTCTGTCGCCATTGCAAGCCAGTCTTTAGAAGTTGCAGATGGTTTCTTATCTCTTGCAACCTTAGCCATCTCCTCGCGTGTGGCTCGCTTGTTGCCTGAGTAGCCAGCGTTGGCTAGTGCTCTACCGATTGCACTTGTTTCAGCGTTCTCTAGTGCAGATGTTTTGTTTGCCATACCTTGACCATCAACCTCAAAAGCTAAACCTGTTGCCTTTGGCTTGTCGGTTTCGTTGTTTAGGTACACACTTGCCATAACTACCCAGGTGCTCACCTGTCGGTCTTGCAGCGTTGTCTGGTTCTCGGTAATAATTCTGCCGTCAGGGTTGTCCTTGTAGAAACGCTTAATGCGTTGCTCAACTGTTTCGTAATCGTTGAGGTTGAACTGTGCCATTTATTTTCCCTTCTCGTGGTGCAAGTAAGGTGCTCCGCCGGCTCTCGATCTCAGACTGAGCAGGTGCTCGCCGTAGATGATGCCTCGCTTCTTACCTTCCATTGCTTTGATAACTCTAGCTTTGAGGTCTGTCAAAAGCTTGTTAGCCTTCTCTGCATCATTTACAGCATTAAAGTAGTGAACCCCAAGCTCATCCAAGTCAGCCTCGCCATCCTCGATGTTAGGGCTGAGTGCTCTTATAGTTTCTAGCGTTGAGTTAGACCCATCCCAGTCAGGCATCTTTAGATCTAGGCAAGCTTGCCGGAATCTAAGAGCAGCATCCCAAAGTGTGTTGGCCTCAAACTCATCCCACTCAATGTCAAACTCCATGTAGCTAGACCCTGCAAGTGCTACAAGCTTTGCTCGCCTAATTCCAAAGACCTTCATGTACCAAAGCACTTGTGCTCGATAAGACTGTGGCACTTGTGTCCAGTAGTCGCGAGAGAACTTGACCTCAATGATGCCCCAGTTGCCATCGGCATCTTTGTAAAGTCCGTCAAGGTTTGCTCTTGCCCAGTCGTACATCTTGTTTGCCCATGTGCCTGTTTCGTAGATCTCCAACTCAGGGTGCTCATCGGCAAACAGTTCCAAGATAGGTGCCTCAAGTTTTGTGCCAAGCTTCATGCTCATGTTGGGTTCGACTTCATCAGGAATCTGACCTGTCTTTTTAGCCCACTTTGTTATTGCTGACTCCCAAGTGCTGAGTCCGGCGATAGCAGCGATGTCTGAACCGCCGACTGCACCTGATTCATTGCGTAGTGAGTGCCACTCCGGTGATCCGTTGGCAAAGTCACCTAGAAGGACTGCATCCTGCAACTCGTTTATCTCGGTTGGTAGCTTAGAAACTGGCAAGGTTTCCCTCTCTTTCCTTGTCGGCAAGCCCACGCTAACTCTCTCGGCGTGGGTTTGCAATTTACTGTGTTTTTACTCTAATGTCGGCCTATGACATTTAGACATCTAGAACGCAAATACATTGAGCTGCAAGAAGCTGTGAGGAATGTGCCTGGTGGCGTTGGGTGTGCCAATGACCCAACTTTATTCTTTCCCGAGGACTTGGTCGGTAGCTACCATGATCGCAAAGATGTAATCACTCAGGCTAAGGCTATCTGTGCCGAGTGTCCGGTCAAGCTAAGGTGCTTTGACTATGCCCTATCAGCCCACATGGTAGGTATCTGGGGTGGGACTACTGCTGAGGAAAGACAGAAGCTAAGGGGTTAGCCCTTTTTGTCAGTCTTGTCGGCAATCTTGCCAAAAGACTTGTTAATCTCGTCAGCGTCAATCTGACCATCAGCCAGGTATGAGCGAGATAGCTCTTGAGCAACATCAATAATTCCAGCGAAGGCTGCCATTGCTACTGCCTGAGCTACCTCAAGACCTATAACTGCTCCACCGACAAAGATGCCTGTGACCTTCAAGATGATTACAGCTAGGGTTCTGCGTGCGATGTCTAACCACATAGGTCAGTCCTTTCGTAGAGGGTAAGTTGCTGCCCAAAGGGCGATAGTAATAAGGATGGCCCAACCAGCAAAGTCTTTAGCTGTGCCTTCGAGTACGACCCAAGCGATAGCTAGACCAACAATGGTCCAAGCTTGTTCTAGTTGGTCTTTGATAAACCTCAAGGTTTCCTACCTGCTAATGCGACCTGGGTGACAATCACAGAGGCAACAATTACTTGCTGTGCCTGTTCTCGTACTTCTGGACTTAGATCCGACCCGATTGAGCGTAGGTTATCTACAAGTTTACCGACTGCCTCTAACGCTAGTTCAATGCTTATTGTTTCCTCTGGCAATTCAGGCTCAGGTGTAGGTTCACTCGGAATTGTCGGCTCTGTGGGGCTCGTAGGGGGCTCAGTAGGCTCTGGGGTAGGTGTTATGACCTCTGGGGGCTTTGTCGGCTCTACAGGCTTTACAGGGCTTGTGGGGCTAGGTTCTGGTTCTGGCGTAGGTGTAGGGGTAGGCTCAGGTGTAGGTTCAGGGGTTGGCTCAGGATCTATGGGAGCCACCGGAGCCACTGGCTCAGGCTCTCTGACAACTTCCTCAGTGCGAGCCACATCCTCTGTGCGTTCAACTGTTTCGGTTCGTTCAACATCATCTGTCCTTACTGTCGTTTCAGTTTCCGGTAAAGGTTCAGGGCTAGGAGTGGGACTGATAGGACCAGGAGCAATGTAGCCAGGATGATAAAGCAAAGCAGGATCCAGCTCAGTGCCGTCACTAGATACAACGCCAACAAAAGTGGTGAACTGACCAGCATGGCCACCCTCGCAAAAGTGTTGGGCAATATTGCCTTTATCCAAGAAGTAGTTGTTCTCATTGTTCCATCCAACCTGAAATGTCTGTTGATTACCAATCGAGTCCTGGCAGGTTATTGCAGCCCAAGCTTGTGCAGCGTATGCAGGGCTTGGTTGCCAGACCATAAAGAATAAAAAAAAGCCCACAAACATAAGTCGTAGGCTTTTCTTTTTAGCTAAGTTATTTAGCACTCTTGGGCTTTACCTCTTGTGGCTTTGGAGCCTTTGGCTTAGGAGCTGGCTCGTGAATAGGGGCAGGTGCAACCTCACCTGTGTCTGGTGTTGCCAGGTTGACCTCGGCGTTTAGTTCCCACTTGGCGATAGTTGCCTTGACAAACTTGAGTGGATCTACAAAGCCTTTGCCGTCAGATGTCCAGCGGTGCACTCGACCCTTGCAGATCTCGAAGTGTAAGTGTCTGCCAGCCGATGCACCGGTGTTGCCCATGATGCCTAGTCGAGTACCGGCCTTGACCTTCTCGCCTTTGACAACAGTTAGGGAACCCTCAACCATGTGAGCGTAGCGTGTGACATAAGCCTCACCGTCAATGATGACTCTTAGGTCAACATAGTAGCCAACCCCACCGAGTGAGCCATCTGGGTTCTTTAACTTTGATGTGCCAGCCGCGATGACCTTGCCGTCATGCCAGGCTTCGTTGTAAATCTTTGCCTTTGGTCCCCAGAGATCTACACCATTGTGATGTTTCTTATAGTTCTCGATTGGGTGAATACGCCAGCCAAAAGGTGAGGTGACTTTCCAGTCTTTACCAAACTTGCCGTCTAGGGGCATCTGAGGTTTTGATGTCATTACTTTCCTGTCATGTTGATTACGAGTCCAAGGATTGCTACAACTGAACCGGTCAGCCCTGCGTAGGCAATACGCTCGATCCAAGCAAGCCGAGCTAGTGTCAGCTCAACCTCTCTGAGTCGGTCTGGTACTTGATCCAGGTGATTCAGCTTTTCCAAGATTGCAACAAGGGTTTCACCATGCTCAAGTTGCTTGGCGTAGATCGCTTGCTGGGTAATGCGTACCCCAGTTGTTTCCTCAGCCATTATGCGGTGATAGCTGCGATTTCAGAGTCAGTCAGACCCAGAGCTTTTAGCTTGGCATTGGCAGAGGCTTTAGCTGTTTCTTTTGCTTCCTCGGCAGCCTTGCGTTCTGCTTCCTGAGCTTCGTAAGCTAGGCGGTCAGTTTCTCGCTGTGCTAGTTCCTCGGCTGTTAGAGGTACTTCTGTTGCTTCGCCTGTTGAGCAGTCCACTACTAGCTTGGTTAGGATTTCTGTCATTTTCTTTTCTTTCTTGTTATGGAGAGGTGGTGACTATTCCGTCAGAGCCTTTTAGTATTCCGTATAAGCTGACTGTGCTTCCGACAAGTAAATTACTAGCTGTTGCTTCATCAAAAAATTTGACGGAACTTATTGCTGCGGAGTTTGACCAAAGCCCAGCAGTTATGGCAGCTAAAGCTCCTGTTGCGTTATCTTCCTGTACCATTTCTACGGAATAAGACTTATTAGTGCTTCCAGAATAGTTAGGTATGTAAATTGAGAAGCTACCAAAAGTATTTGCTGTTGAAGTATTTGCGTTTTGCCAGCCAATGTAGGCAGGTGCCTGACTCGCTACACCGCTACCAGTTCCCAAAAGGTTCCTATTTGAATAGCCAGTCGTTATCGTATTGAACTCCATTTTTACAGTTGTATCAGTAGCACTACGGGCAAATCTAAATGACCCAACTATACATAGGTCAGTGTAAGTTGCTGGAATAGAGGTAAACTCAATCGCTGCTTGTGCTGTGCCTAGGGTTTTAGATTCAATAAGTTTCATTAGGCGATTACTCCGTAAAGGCTAAAGGTTGAACCAGAAGCAAATTGGTCGGAATTTATTGTCAAAGCAATAGCTGAAACTGCCGAAGTGTTGGCCCATCTGGCAGCACTCATCATTACACCAATGTTTGCTGAGGCAGAGTCAAATCTGGTCAAAACAGTTTTATGTTTGTCTGTCGCTGAGGCGTCCATTACTTGAAAAATAATCTGCCCGCTTGTCGTGCTGATAGGAACATTCCAGCCAAAGAATCCAGTTTCATTCGAGACTGCGGCACTCGAAGGTGAGCTTCCACTATTAAAAGCTTGAACTCTATTGTAGTTGTTGCCAGAATCGCTATTGAATCTTAAGATTCCAAAAGTTTCGCCTGTTCCTGTACTCTTACAGGCTGCGACAAGAACTAAGTCCCTAATAGCAGGGATAGATGAAAAGGTCACAGAGCTTGCGTTGCTACTTAGGGTCACAGTAGCTAGAGGTGTATAAGTAGCAGTTGGCATTTGTTATCCCTTGATTCCGTAGAGAGAGAAGCGAGAGCCAGCAACTAAGTTAGCTCCAAATAATGGGTCAAGAGTCACAGCAGTAATCGCTACTGTTGAATCTCTAAATGAGCTGGAAAGCTGAACTTCCTTGCCAGTGAAGCCACCAGCGTCAGCGGACATAGTTCCGCTGAATCCTCTAACAGTTTTATTTTTTGAGGTTGAGTAGAAGTCTAAAAGGTCAATAGCAAAAGCACCAAAGGAACCAGAAGTTGCCACATCGGTTGATATTTCAGCAACTGAGTTTTCAGCGGCACTAAAAACTGTCGTGCCATCACCACATAATCTGTGACCTCTAGTCATAGCGTTTGAGTCAAAAAGTATTTGTAGAGTGTCAATAGAGAATGTAGCTCTGTTTGACCTAGCAGTTCCTCTAATTTGTAAATGCTTGTAAGTAGATGAGTAAGTGCCTAAACTGCTGAAAGTTATAGAAGCAGCGGAGCTACCTAAAATTACTGTTTCAATAAGGTCAAAGCTTGTATCTGCTACAACCCCACCAGCCCCAGCAGCACTAAAAATACCTAACGCTGAGAGAGTCATTAGACCGCCGTTGCGTTACCAATAATGCGGTAAGAGTTAGAGGCAACACAGACAACAGATACAGCATCATAACGAGTACCGATAGCGTAAGCCGTTCCTGCGGTTCCTCGACCAAGGATAGACACGGCGGTTGAAGCTGCGTTGATTGTAACTGTTCCAGCACCATCTCTAAGGATGTCTACTCGCTCGCCAGCCTGGAAAGCTGTGGCAGTTGAGAATGTGACTGTTTGAGCTGAGGCAGAGTCAAACTCTAGGATCTTGTAGCGGTCAGAGGTCAGCACTGTGTAAGAGGCAGCAGTAGAGGCTGTTAGTGTCACCTCATTGCTGAGGTATAAGTTCACATCGGCAGCAGCTAGGACTTCACCAGCGGTAAAGGTTTTTCTTGGCATTGGTTTCCTTTTGTTCTCGTTTTAGTTTACTACTCGTAGGCAAGGCGGTCATCGTCTAGGACACCCAAAACAGCGTTGTCCAGGATGAAGATAGCAAAGTCAAGGCGTTCTAGGGCAAAGGTGATGTTCTTGCTGTTTGCTGACCAGTCGTGGCTTATGCCGATGATCCTGACATACTGCTCGATTGCCGGTGGGATGTCAGAAGGCTCAAACCTTACGAGCACAATGTCACCGATTTCAAGATCTAAGACTGCATCCTGGTTCGGGGTTGTCAGCGTGTCCATAACTACTGTCAAAGACTCAAAGCGATACTGAGGCTCCTTGAATCTGGCGAGCAAGAAGTCTGCTAAGAATTGCAACTCAGACTGGCTTGCAACAAGTAAGTTGCTCTGTGAGTAGCTTCGGGGTCCGTAGATGACCTGAGAGTCTGCATCTACAGCCGAGGCCTCAAGTGCAGGGCTGGAAGCGTTAGTAATAAGGATGCGGTTGTAAAGGTTCTCAGATCCATAGACATTGTTGACGCTGGCAAACTGGATGCCCTGGTAAACACCAGCAACGACCTCATCGGTAAAGACTAGGTTAGGCGTGTTTGGCACAGCGTTTCGCTCGCGGAATACAACCTTGCCATCCTTGCCAATAAACAAGTCACCAAACTCTGAGTTGCTTACAAGTTGCAGATACTCAAGCACTGAGGTTCCCTCAGCTACAAGGGCTCCCAGCATTGTTGAGTTGCCAGTGTCAATCTCTCTGTCTGCTGCTGGCCAGTCAACCTCGGGTCTGTCAAGCACAGCGTTCACGCGAGCACCTGAGAGCTGGGCAGTAGGGGTAAACTCCTCAAGC
>Ga0315905_10006440_pt1 | contig 11940 bp, 9 predicted proteins | sample LakEriMetagenome_5_FD_203522 | JGI IMG/M metagenome (GOLD analysis project Ga0315905, IMG submission 203522) | Freshwater fungal communities from buoy surface, Lake Erie, Ohio, United States - Buoy 4 MA121 | ecosystem: Environmental > Aquatic > Freshwater > Lake | place: USA: Lake Erie, Ohio...
TCTCGGCGGCAATCGGCTCGATCAGATCATAATCAGCCGGTTGCCCGAACAGATCCACCGTAATGAGTGCCGCAGGCTTCAACCCCTGCTCCCGCGCACCGATAATCGCCTGTTTCAGACTATTCGGGTCAATATTGAACGTATCCGGATCGACATCAACGAATACCGGCGTCGCCCCGAGCCAAGCCACGACTTCTGCCGTCGCCGCAAATGTGAAGCTCGGACAGAACACGGCATCTCCCGGCCTGATCCCCTTCGCCATTAGCGGCATAGCAAGCGCCACCGTCCCGTTCGAGACCGAGATCACCTCGCGCGCGCCACAAAACGCCGCAAGATCCGCCTCCAGCGTCTTCACTTCGGGCCCGAGAATATATTGCCCATGCCGGGCAACACCCAGCATCCCCTGATCAATCCGGTTCCCGATCCGCGCCCTTTGGGCCGCCAGATCAATAAAGGCAATCGCCATTTAAACCCCCTTCATCGTCTGGGCACTGCGCGTCACGATCCGCCCGTCACGAACTTCGATCACCCAATCCGCCGCCCCGACCATCGCCTCACGATGCGTGATCGACACAATCGTCAACTGGCCCTTCAACTGCTCGATTGTCGCAACAACCGACGCTTCCGTGCCTGAATCAAGCGCGCTTGTCGCCTCGTCCAACACCAGCAATCGCGGCGATCCCAGAAGAGCACGCGCCAATGCGAGCCTTTGCCGTTCCCCGCCCGAAAGCCTGCCACCGGCATCGCCCACAATCGTCTCAAGCCCGTTGGGGAGCTTGTAGACGAATTCCGCCGACGCCCGCCGCAACGCTTCCGCAATCTCGTCCATCGTCGATTCAGGCTTGATCCACTTCAGATTCTCTTCAATCGTCGCATGGAACATCATCGGGTCCTGCCCGAGATATCCGATACTGCGCCGCCACTGTTCCATCGACAGGGCGTCGAGCGCGACACCATCAATCATCACCCGCCCCGACGCAATCGGGCGCAAGCCGAGCATGCAATCGAGCAATGTTGTCTTCCCCGCCCCGGTCGGCCCCGTAACCGTCACAAAGCTCCCCGGCGCGATGTCGAACGACACCTCCGACACAATCGTCCGCCCTTCGATCTCCACCGAGACCGCATCGAAGGTAATCGCCGCAGGACCTGCCGCGCGCGGCAGCGCCTTCGCCCCCTCGGGCAGCACTTCGCGCGCCGCTTCCGCCGACGCCAACATCTCGGACACCGCGTCAAACGCCGGCAATACAAGGCTGATCGATTGCTGGCACTGCCGCAAACCCGTCACCTTCGGAAACAGCCTGATAAACATCGCCACGATCACAAGCACGGCGCCAATATCGACCGAGAGCAACATCGGCCCCGCCACCAGCAACGCAATCACCGTCAATCCGCTCGCATACTCGAAGATTGCCCGCACGATCTGCACATCGAACGCATTGGTGAAGGTCAGATGCCGCATCCGCTCGATCGCCGCCGTCAACCGGCTCAAAGCGCGCGTCTCGGTTGCCGTCGCCTTCACAAACTTCGCACCTGCGATCAACTCGCCCGAATCGGTCTGGAAATCGGCATTGACCCGCGTGATTTGCTCGCCCACCGCCAACCCACGGCGCACGAGACCAACCGACACAAGAAACAACGTCGTCCCGACGCCCAGCAGCAACAGCACCACCACCGGCGCAATCACCAGTGCCACGAGAACCTGAACCGAGATGAACAGGATCGACGAGAGGATCAGATTGGCCTGATAAAACGCCCCGCCCAACCGGATCGGCTCGGTCAAACCCGCCGAAATAAGATCACCGCCCCGCCGCTCCCTGAAAAACCCGTATCGCGCCGAAAAATACCCTTTGAACAGCGCCTTCTGCCAATGTGCGACATAATCTGTCTGCAGCCGGGCCGCATAATAAGCCTGCACCAGAAACACTGCCGCCCCGATCAGGATCAGAAAAATCGCCAACGCCGCAACGCCGAAAGCAGTGGCTGGCATTCCAAGATATGCGAGCACGGCATAAATCACGCTTGTCACGCGATCGGAAGGCACTTCCCCGCCCGGCATACCGGACAGTAGCGGCAGCAAAGCCGCCAATGCCGCGCCCTCGAGCAAGGCACTTGCCGTCGTGAGCGCCACAAGCCCGACAAGCTTGATCCCCGTGACCCGGTAAACATCCTTGAACAGGCGGAACAATGACGACAACATCACGCCACCCCCCCGCGCCCGTCAACCAAAGACCTGACCTGCATCGGTCGCAGCCGATGCTCGCCCGCGTCCCAGAAACTGCCAAAAAAGCGCCGCTCCGCAATCGCCTCGATGATCACCGCAAAGTGCCGCGCCCGCGCTGCAATTGAGTGCTGTTCGATCATCAATTGCTGTCCCGCAGCTGCCACAGCGTCATAAGTGTGCCTCGCTTCACTCACCCGTTGATGAACAGCGCCCAGCGCATCCGGCTCCGAAACAACGCAATTCACACCGTCGGCAAACCCCGCAGCGCCAAACCCGTGAAACGGACGGCACACCAGAAGCGCGCCGCTGGCCGGTATCTCGAAAAATTTCCTGATCGGCATATCAAGCGCCGAACCGCAGGTATACGAATACCGGCATGCCCTCAACCTCCGCGCAAAATCCCCGTTTAGCAAAGTCTGGATAAACCGTTTTTCTCGCCCAAGCAGTCTGAGTTTTTTCAGGAGTGACACGAATTTCCGCAATCGCGTATCAATAACCGGCTGAATACCATTCGCAATGAGCGTATCCCGCGCCACCTGCCGCGAATGATATTGCACCCCCATCACCGACCACGCTTCCGGACGCACAGAGACCGGGGTTACGTCAAGTTCCGTATCCGCCACAAAATGCAGCAATGACCCGACCCGATGTCGCTGCGACCGGCAAAACTCCGCCCAATGATCCGTCGCCGATGCCGCAAACCGCTCACGCGATAAAAACGGCATGTCTTTCAGGAACGGGCAAAATTCTTCGCCGAACCCGATAAAGAAATCGCCCGCCTGGCTGATCCGTTCAATATCCCGCCCGGTCCAGTTGTAAAAATCATTCTCGAGCAAAATCACAAGCCGCGGGATCGGCTGGGCGATAAAATCCGCCGCGATAATCGCCAGATACGCCAGATCATTCTCGTCCCACGAAAACGCATAGGCCTTCCTGATCGCCTTCATATAACTCGACAAAGTTGGTTTTTCGGCAAACAATACGAGTGAATTGCTCGAAATCACATCAAACGGGCCTTCCGCAGCAATGAAGGCCGCAAGCCCGCGCGCCAGCACTTCCGTCGTCACATAGCCCGGCCCGAAAAACCGTGTCTCGCACCCTTGCGTTAACACGACCGACAGCAGATTCCGCGTCGGATTGATAAAGGTCGCATTCACATCGATATGGAGAAGCCGCGCCTTCATCGTCGCGACTCCAATTTTCGCAGCTGTCTGTGTTGTGTCATACTATAGGCTTGGATAAACGGCTCCAACAACAAATCACGCATCGCGGTGACGTTGTATTTTTGTTCCACGCGCCGCTTCGCCGCTTCGCCAAACCCCTTCGCCTCGTCAGGATTCATCATCCATCGGCGCAAAACAACTGCTGCCGCGTCGATATCGCGATGCGGTACCAGAACGCCATTTTCCCCGCTTGTGATCAAAGCCGCGTGCGTCTCGTGATCATAGGCAATCGTTGCAACCCCCGCCGCCAGCGTTTCAAGAAGGGCCGAACCCTGCATCGGCGCAATCGAAAGATCGCACGCCTTCAACACTGCCATCGCCTGTTTGTGCGGAATAAGCCCGGTGATGACAATCCGCTCAAAGAGCCCGAGTTCCCGCGCCCGCGCCTCAATCACCTGACGATCCGTCCCGTCACCAACAAAAATCAACGCGCCGGGCAAATCATCCCCCACCGCACGTGCAAAAATCTCGAAGGCATCGGTCGCCAGTTTTTCAGGGTGCAAACGTCCCAACACCACAATCCGCGGATGGGCAGCTTCTAACACAGCCGAAGGTGCGTCGGACGCTTCAGCCCCCTCCACTTCGCGCAGATCAAGCGGCTGGATCCACGGCGCAATCCGCGCCGCATCCATCCCTTTCGCCGTATAATAGGGCGGCGACAGCGAGGGTGCTCCCGTATAGCGGTCGAACCTGCGATAAACAAAACGATACCAGAACGGCAAAACACGCTTCACCAATGCCGGAAAATACTGCTGGAACGGCAATATATCTTCCCAATAGGCCTCGATCATGCACACCTTTGGCATAGCTCTAACCTTGCCTGCCAAAAGCGCCATCGCGGCTGTATAATGCGGCCCCACCGTCTGCACCACGTCCGGACGGAAGCTCTCGACGGCTCTGTCGAGAAATCGGCGCGCCCCGAAAACATGCCGCAATCCGGCAAACGGCTTGCGCAAGCCACGCCCGCCACGCGGGAATTCGAGCTCTTGATAGGTGATCGTGTCCGAAATCCGCCGCTCCTGCGTCTTGCGACCGAACGGCACGATATAGAGCACCTCGTCGAACATTTTGCCGAAATTGAACTGCAATTCCAAAGATGTCAGGTCATCAAGCCGGATTTTACCATCCGCCACGAGTTTCTCAACACTATCATAGCCGATCATCATCAATCGACGCGGCACTTCCTGCGCTTCTCGGCGTTCCGCGCCACTCATGATCCGACATCCTTGCGATCATAAACGAGGCGGACATCGGCTCCCTCGCCCTCAACACGACCCAGACGACGCGCCGGTGTGCCGCCGACAATCGTGCCATCCGGCACATCGCGATTGACCAGACTATTGGCCGCAATCACGCAGCGCAACCCGATGGTAATGCCCGCAATAATCACGGCCTGTGCCCCGATATAGGTCTTCGATCCAATCGAAACCGCCCCTTTGCGAGCCTCTTTCACGCCGCCGGAAAGCGCCCAGAGCACCGTATCGTGCGTGTAAATATGAACACCCGAGGAGATCGAGCAAAAATCACCAATCGTCAGCCCGCCCCCCGAACCATCCAGCATCGTGAACGGCCCGACCCAGCTATTCGCACCAATCGTTACATCGCCAAACACGAAGGATGAATCGTAAATACTTGTTTTATCGCCAAAGCCCAACGCCTTGGCCCGCTCCCAGCGATCAAACTGCGCATCCGCAAACGGCAGGCTCCGGTTGAATTTGGCGCGCAATTCCGCGTCACGTTGCGCCCGCACCGCGTTCAGAAGTGCCGCAAGCTCGTTCGCATCAGACGTCATGATCACACACCAAAGACATCAAGCCACACTTCCAGATACAGAAGCGACCAGATCAGCAAACGCCGATTCTGGCGGCCGTCGAGATGATCCATAATGAGCGCTTGCGCCGTCGTCCGGTCAAGATAATCCCACAGCTTCGCTTTCGGGTTCATCAGCGTGCGACGCACATACTCGATACTCTCGCCACGGAACCAGCTCGCATCCGGCGCCGAGAACCCCTGCTTCAACGCTTGCTTCACATCTTCCGGGATATATTTCGACATGGCCGAACGCAAAATCAGCTTGCCGTCATTCGTCTTGCCGAAATAGGCCGCCGTCTTGGAGCCGGGCGTGTTTTCGTCAAGCTTCAACACCTCGCCAAGATTGGCCAGTTTCATCGTCACCGGCACACGGCCCGCATAATCCACGAGGTCATTATCCAGAAACGGCACGCGGCTTTCGAGCGACTGCGCCATGGAGAGCTTGTCCTCGACGACCAACAAACCATGCATGAATGTCTTGGCTTCGAAATAGAGCGAGTGGTTGATGTAATCCTGCGGTGTCTTCAATTCCGCATCATGATGCGAGAACACATTGCGGAAAATCGCCTGCGGATCGGCATTGCGCCCCTCGGCACCGAGCGGCGAAATCAGATCATTGAACGACTCTGACGGCACAAGCCGCTGCCAATTCTCGTAATACCGATCGACATACTCATCAAAATTCTGCGCGCTTGCAGCCCGGTAATACCGCCATGGATAGCCCGCGAACAGCTCGTCGCCACCCGCACCCGACAGCACCACCTTGCCGAAGCGGCTCGCAAGTTTCGCTGCATAATAATTCGGATAGCTCTGGCCCACACGCGGCTCTTCCAGATGCCAGACGAGCGAGCGCATGCAGCGCTCCATATCACCAGCTTTCAACACCATTTCATAATGCTCGGTGTTGAATTTATAAGACATCCGCTCCGCGGCCTTGCGCTCGTCAAACGCCATTTCGAGGCCGGACGCCGAGGACATATCAAAGCCCACCGTGAATGTGTGCAGCATCGGCCGCTGCCGTGCAGCAATCGCCGTAATCGAACCTGAATCCATGCCGCCGGAGAGATATGATCCCAGCGGCACATCCGAAATCAATTGCCGGTTCACCGCCTGTTGGAACAAGCGGTCCACTTCCTGCTCGGCTTCCGCACGGTCGTTAATCGTCTCGTCTTCAACAAACCGGAAATCCCAATAGCGGACAGGCTCGGGCAGATTTTTCATGCCCGCATCGATCGTGATCGTCGTTCCTGCGGGCAGCATTTTTACGCCCGCAAACAACGTATTGTCCGAGATGAAATTCTGGAACGTCATATATTCGGCGAGATGGGTCGGGTCGAGCTTCGCTTTGAAGCCCGGGAACTTCATGAACGCCTTGATCTCGGAGCCGAACAAAAGCGTCTTGCCATCAAACCAATAGTAAAGCGGCTTCACGCCATATCTGTCACGCGCCAGCGTCAGCCGCCGATTGGCCCGATCCCAAACCGCCAGCGAAAACATGCCGTTGAATTTTGAAACCGCATCCAAACCCCATTCGCGAAAGGCTGTAACCACAACCTCGCTATCGCCCCGCGAGCGGAACGAGTGCCCCTTGGCCTCCAGATCAATCCGCAATTCCTGAAAATTATAGACCTCGCCATTATAGGTGAGCACCAATTTTCCGTCCGCCGACGGCATGGGTTGATGGGCCGCATCCGACAAATCAATGATCGATAGCCGACGATGCCCGAGCGCAACCGGGCCATCAGTGAACTGCCCCTCTCCATCCGGGCCACGATGAACCAGCGCATCCGTCATCGCCTTCAGCGTCACCGGAGACGCGGGCGTTCCGTCAAAATGATAGATGCCTGCTATGCCGCACATTGACGTCGTATTCCTTGGTTATTCTGTGTGTAGCGAAGTGAGCGAATAGCGAATGGCGAGTAGCGAATAGGGGAATCAAGCTTCTTTCTCCCTGAGGGAGAAGGTGATTGCGGAGCAATCTGATGAGGGCCTAACAGTCACCATGAGAACCTCATCCGCCATCTCCGGCAACACCTATCCCCTACTCGCTATTCGCTATTCGCTACTCGCTATCTCCTGTTCGCTAAACACCATTCGCCAAATCCCTAGCCCAACTTCGCAATCACGCTGATGCCGGCCTCTTCGGCGAATTCGTGCTCGATTGTGAGCCCCAATTCCTTGCACCAGCCGCGCACTTCCTCGACCGTATGACGCCGCGCATTTTTCGGCGCGAACCAGTCGAAATTGATATGGTTCATTTCATCCAACGACATTTCAGGGCGATAAAACGCCTTCAGCACATGCCAATAGAAGAAGCGTTGCAGATTGATCTTGCCTGCCGGAATTTCAAGCAAATCAATGGGCCGTTTGATATCGATCTCGATATTCAACTCGCCCAGAATGCGGCCAAGTTCAGAGAGCGGTTCCATCGCCGCCCAGCCCTCTTCCGCCGTCATCACCTGCATCTTGTCGCGGATATAATCATCGGTGAATTCACGCACCGGACCTTTTTTCCGGTAGACATAAAACACAACCCGGCCGCCGATTTTCACATGCTTGGTCACGGCCTTGAGCGCATTGAACGTGTTGTCCGTATGGTGCAACACCCCTTCCGAGAACACTATATCAACCGACCGCTCAGGTACCGGAATCTGGTTCAGATCGGCCTGAATAAACCCCGCCGACCAGCCCCGCTCCATAAAACGTTGCTGCGCCACATCCACCGCCGTCGACACATCGACACCCAGATAATGAACGCGGTCCATCACAGGCCCGAACAGCGCAATGCCTGAAAGCGCCGCGCCACAACCCGCATCCAGAATAATCGGATGCTCGCCATGTTCCTTGAACCAGGGCGCGAACGGCACATCGCCATATTTTTGTACAAGCCATGTCCGCATATGATCAGCGACAGAGCCTTCAAACGTGTCGCGCTTGGCCCATTTGAACCCGAACGTCTCGCGCGTTTGCTCCTGCGCCGCCGACACAAATTCCGCCGAGCGCGGAATGCCCGCAACCGTCGTAATCTGGCGGCCATTCGCCACAGCGCTTGCGCCCTCAGCGGGAACCTGCACGCCTAAAAGATCGGAAAGCCATTGCGGTTGCGTCATCTCAATGCCCCTTCGCAATCGAGCGGATGCATTGGATCACATAGGCATAATCATCCTCGGACATGCGATTATGCAGCGGGATTGCCATCGTATTATTCTCGCAATCCTTCGCTCCGGGGAAATCCTCGGGCTTGATATTATAACGCTCGCGATAATAGCCAAGCATATGGATCGCATGCGTCCCGGGACGTGTGGCAACACCCATCGCATGCATCTTCGCCATGATCTCGTTGCGCGGCAATGGCGCAAGCTTCGGATCAACATAGGTCACATAGGCCTGCCAGGCATGGCGCACATCATTCGGCACCACAGGCTGACGCAGCCATTCAATATCCGCGAGTTCTTCGCGATACCGCCGCGCCGCCACATCACGCTCGTCGATAAACCGGTCAAGCTTCCCCATCTGCACGAGCCCGATAGCGGCTTGAATATCCGTCATGCGGTAATTGAAGCCCAATTCGTCAAAATCCGGTAACAAATAGGGCTGCGCTCCGCGATGCCGCATCTCTTCCGACACGGATGCACCATGGTTGCGCAACACCTGCGCCTTCGCCGCCACATCGTCATGGATGGTGGTCATCATGCCGCCTTCGCCCGTCGTGATCGACTTGCGCGGATGGAACGAAAAACAGCCCGCATCGCCCAAAGCACCCGCAGGCGTACCCTTATAGGACGCCCCCGCCGCACATGCGCCATCCTCGACAATCTTCACATGCTTCGGCAGCACGGCCCGCAAGCCATCCATATCGGCGCAAAGCCCGAAGAGATGCACCGGCATCACCGCCTTGGTGCGCTCCGTCACCTTTTCGGCAACGGACGCGGGGTCAATATTGTTCGTGCGCGGATCAACATCGCACAATACCGGCACGGCATTGCAATAAAGCACCGCATTTGCGGTTGCGACCCATGTGAACGAAGGCACGATCACCTCGTCACCCGGGCCGATATCCATCGCCGCCAGCGCTAAATGTAATGCCGTCGTGCAGCTTGTGGTTGCAAGCGCATGCGGCACAGTGTTGCGAGCCGCGAATTGCTTTTCGAACTCGGCGACTTTCGGCCCCTGCGTCAGCCAGCCCGATTCAATCGGGCCGCGCACGGCCTGCCATTCTTCTTCGCCCATGGACGGCAATGCGATCTGGACGGTTCTTTTTTCAACGGTCATTCTGCGTGTTCCTGTCAGGCCGATTTTGCGCGGCGGGATTCAACTTCGGCCTTGTGGCTGTCACGCCACGCGATCAACCGGCGCAGACCTTCCTCGAGATCAATACCGGCGGTAAACCCGATTTCCTTCGAGGCCCGCACCGGCGAGCCGACGCGGTTTCTCACCAAGGTCGCCTGCGAGCGCGGCGCATAATTGATCGGCTGGTTCGACCCCGTCACATTCAGGATCATCTCGGCCACTTCCTTGAGCGATGTCCGCTTGCCGGTGCCGACATTGTAGAACCGGTCGGTCGCCGTCGCGTTCATCGCGCACAGATTAGCCCGCGCACAATCTTCTACCGCGACGAAATCAAACGCTTCCGAGCCGTCACCCATAATCGTCGGCCCCTCGCCGCGATCAATCGCGTCGAGCATCTTCATGATCACGGCAATATACGCACCGCGATAATCCTGCCGCGGGCCATACACATTCATATAGCGAAGCCCAACATAATCGAGCCCGTAGCGGAAATGATAAGCGCGCGCCATTGCCTCGCCGCAAATCTTCGTCGCGCCATAGAAATTCTTGTTGTTGAACGGATGATCTTCCGTCATCGGCTCTTCCACCGCATCGCCATAAACCGACGCCGACGACGACCATACAAGCCGCTTCACACCCGCCCGCACGCAGCCATCCAGCACGTTGAACATGCCTTTCACATTCACATCAAAGGCAGTCCGCGGATATTCATGGCATTGCAGCAACCACAATGCTGCAAACTGGAACACACCATCCGCGCCCTTCAGCGCCGCATCCAGAATATCCGTCTGCGTGATGTCGCCGCCCGCCTCGAAAATCTTCACCCGCGGATCCTTCAGCGACCCCGCGAGGTTTTCCGTCGTGCCGCGTACGAAATTGTCATAAATCACGATCTCGCCGACATCTTCCTTCACCAGAAGATCCACCGCATGGGACCCGATCAGACCCGCCCCGCCAATCACCACAAAACGCTTACCGCGAATATCCACCAGAAACTCTCCTAATTCATCAACACCAAACGCGAACCCGTTGATTCAGCGTATTTTTCTCCAGTCGCCTTGCAGATAAGCGATGCACCCAGCCGCTCGCCTGCCCGGCTCATCCAGCCCATCCGCCGCGCGGGAGTTCCCACCATCAGCGCATAGTCCGGCACATCCTTTGTTACCACCGCGCCAGCGCCAATCAGGCAATAAGCCCCTAGACTATGCCCGCACACAATCGTCGCATTGGCCCCGATTGTCGCGCCTTGGCCGACAGCCGTCGACTTGAACTCCGCCTTCCGGCTCACATTCGCCCGCGGATTGATCACATTTGTGAACACGCAAGAAGGCCCGCAGAACACGTCATCGGCCAGCTCCACGCCTTCATAGAGCGACACATTATTCTGGATCTTGCAGCCATTCCCGACACGCACTTTCGGCCCGATCATCGCATTCTGGCCAATCGAACAATTCTCGCCAATCACCGTCCCCGCCAGAATATGGCAAAAATGCCAGATCTTCGTGCCACGGCCAATCACTGCCCCATCATCGACATAGCTCGATACATGGATCAATACGCCAGGAAACCGGGGATCTTCTCTCATTTCAGCCATTAATCAGACGCCCTAACGGCAAAGGGATGAACAATGCCTGAACGAGGTGCAATCGGCTGGGTCCGGAACGCGGAAACAATCTCGATGGAAGGTCTGACTTCAGAAAGCCCGAACCCGTTACCAGCGAGAACTTCCTCATAAGACCGCGTATGGAGATCGGTAAATCCTTCCGAAAATTCCACTTCCTCGCCATCCACCGTAATCGACCGGTAGGTCGTCTTCTTGCCCTGCACACTTGCCGGCAGATCATTGCGATCCACCGACAGGAACCAGCTCACATTCGCCCGCTCGCACTCGATAAAACCCGCCGCCCGCTCTGGCGTGCGCAGATGCGCAACATTGTTCTGCACCTTGCCGAATACAAAACTCAGCATATCGAAAAAATGCACGCCGATATTCGTCGCAACACCGCCGGACTTGGAATCATCCCCCTTCCACGATGCGTGATACCAACGCCCCCGCGACGTGCAATAGGTCAGTTCAACCGTGTGTTTCTTCGTCGAATTCCGGAATTTGTCACGCAACGCAATAATCGCCGGGTGCAACCTCAGCTGCAAAATCGAATAAATCCGCTTGCCCATATCGCGTTCAATCTCGGCCAACCCGTCAATATTCCACGGGTTGAGCACCAGAGGCTTCTCGCAAATCGCATCCGCGCCCGATCTCAGAGCAAAGCGGCAATGCGCGTCATGCAGATAATTCGGCGACGCAATCGACACATAATCAAGCCGCTCACCACGTCGGCGCAATTTGTCGACATGGCGGTCAAAGCGCTCGAATTCGGTGAAAAAATGCGCATC
>Ga0315905_10006442_pt1 | contig 11939 bp, 12 predicted proteins | sample LakEriMetagenome_5_FD_203522 | JGI IMG/M metagenome (GOLD analysis project Ga0315905, IMG submission 203522) | Freshwater fungal communities from buoy surface, Lake Erie, Ohio, United States - Buoy 4 MA121 | ecosystem: Environmental > Aquatic > Freshwater > Lake | place: USA: Lake Erie, Ohio...
GGAGGGCAGCAATGCCGTAAACCCTCAAGTACGGAATTTGTTCCATGTAGGTAAAATTTATTTACCGTTTTGTTTGGTTCATTAAAACCACCCGCGTCCCTTGGGAACGGGTACTCCGAAACAAACAAATGAACGTAGCTTGATCGCCAAAAACCCACGTCCTCGTGCACCGCACCCAAGCGCTAGACAACCAAGGGGGTTTACATCTTTCAGCTCTTTCGTTATTCCATATGTTTTTCTTGGCTGCGTGAATTGGTTGGTTTTGTTGTCCTCCTCCCGGGCTTGGCAATCACGTTTTACCAGTTCCTATGCATCCTTCAGGGACAGCTTCTCTCATGGCTACGGTCCCGTCATCTCGATGCACTGGTGCTTGGTGATGCTCTTGGCTAGAGCTTGAGCATGCTCCTTTTTGAACGCTTTCTGCGGCTGGCGACTGCGCATTCATTTCTTCAGAGGAGCTCATTTTCGATTCTTTTTTTTCCTCTGTCCTGTCCCACCGTCATCGGACTCTACCATGTAGCCTTCCTACTGTCCTCCCCGGGGCCTTGGTCTCCATCTATCATGTCGTGATCCCCCGGCGCACCCGGCTCTTCTCTTCCACTGCCACGTCCCGCGCCTTCGGTAGTGGACCGTTCTCGTGCTGGTGGGCGACTTTCCTCCCCGGAGCCTTAGCTTCCCTCTGTCAGGCCATCTTCCTCGTGCATCGTGCAGATGTCATAGGCAGAGAGGTCAATACAGTGAGGGATATCCTCCGGACATAGGAAAGGCAAAATGTGGTTGAAATGACGGGGATCACTGAGACGTACCACTGTTCGCACTTGAACGAGTACATCCAGAACATGGGGGTGCTGAGGTCGATACCCAGCCACACGCCTTCAAGAGCTCGGTCATCCAGCGTCTCATTCTCCACCAGGGGATGCGTGCGGGGTAGGTGGCCTGTGACGTAAGACCCAAACCTGTGCAAGTCGCGTGCCTCGTCGTGGCAGAGCGCATGCGGCCCGTGAGCATCTAATTTCTCCCATGTGTTTTGCCTTGCTTGTCTGGCCAGTAAGCATATATGCGGCAAAAGTGCAGCATTGCATATGGCCAAAAGAGACGTGGGAGGTTCGCGCGGCGCAACAAACACAGCATGTGTTCTTTCACAATGCGTACCACACCTTCTGCACGAACGTTAAAGGTGTGCGTATATGCAGAGGTCTCCTCCATCACGATGCGATTGTTGACGCAAAACGCCTTGAATGTAGTGCTTTTGGCAAACTCCGCCGCACCGTCGTAGCGAATGCAGTCAATCTTGAGACAGTTAGAGTCATAAACTCATGAATTAGGCTTTCTGGTTCCGTACCATCAACTGTAGCAGAGCAGTAGGTAAAGTCAATCCAGTCGAGGGTCATGAGCAGAAAATATTTCTCCTTATGCATGCCAAGGGATATAGAATGAGCATAGTCAATATGCAAGCGACGTAGAGCAGGCAAGTCTGTCTGAGGCTCATTCGTTACAGCGCTGGCCAAGACACTAATCTGATGTAGAGCAGTAGAGGCTTCGGCGACATGAAGCACACGTTTAGCAGGCTCTGCTGTCGGCGGATGATAATTAGAAGAGCTGGGACAGCGGTAGGAATCTGTGAGATGACTTGCCAGACCCTGTGCGCTCCCGAAAATACGCTGACATCCTTGGCACGGCAACTGCTTGATAGCTGTACCAGAGTCTTGTTTTTGCGCCTCCTGTTCGCTTGTGTGTTTGTGCAGCGTGTGAGCTTGCGGTGCTCGCTTGGCAGTGGCAACTTTGACTCGCTTGGCTGCGGCCACTTTGACACGTTTGGAACGGCGATAGAGACGTGTGTGTTTCGACACTGCGCAGGTGGCACAATGAAATTTGCGGAGCTTAGTAATAAAAAACCCCTCGGGAAGCCTCTCCCACGCCATGCCTTGAAGATTTGCTCCATCTTGTCGTTGCCAGGATGGCACCACATGTCGTGGACAAGCTGCATGGCTTCTTGGTCTGGAAGAGAAGGTTGAACCAGAGCCTCTAGATCCGCAGCAGGTGATGAAACCAAGCGCCATAAGGCTATGAGCGCTTAAACGGTTTAATAGTGATTTCCACGAAATTACCTATCGTGAATAATTTAATTGAAATAATTATTCTCATTACAGACGTACCAGAACAATATGAAGATGGTTCTAGATAGGTACACCGCTTTACAAGAAGGATTCGGTGTAAAGATGAGACACATGTAAAGATCACGGATACATGTAAGGATCTAGGAAATGACATGTAAAGAATCTCAGAAGACCTAAAGGATTCTTTAGACATCTAAGTAACTTTTGTTACGAGTCACTTCCAGTCTTAGCATAAAAGCCATCAAGGCTCTCCGAGCTTTTATCGGACTTGATAGCTCGTTATCGACACACTATCAATAAAGTCAACCTTACTACCACGTTTGACTCTCACGAGTACCCCACTCGGACCGCTCCCTACCAGCGCTCCCACTTCGCCTACAGCTTAACCCGGTACACCTTCAGGTCATGATCCCTGATTCTTCGTGTCCTTGGAACCACTTGCCAGCCTTTTTGCAGTAGGTGTATTCTTTTTCATTCTTCCTCACCGGCTTCTTACACTTGTTGCTGCCGTCCTTTTGCTCGTTTGAGAAGCTGTCGAACTTGGACTCTAGTGCCGTCAGACGCTGGTCTTTTTCTTTAAGCGCTGCTCGAAGTACTTTCACTTCTTCACCATCGTTTCTCTCATCAGAGGCACTTGAGAAAGCCACATGCTTTTCACCATCGTTATCCTGATGCTGCATGTAGTTCTGCATGCGGTTGATGGCCTCGTCTGTGTTCTCAAGCTGGAGCACGGTATCGGAGTCCATGAGGTTGGTGAGGTACTCGTCAGTTTTTGCCCATGCTGCCTTATCCTTGCCGACCTTTGACAGTTTGTGGATGTGTCACTGGCGTAAGCTTGCACGCAAGAACTCCCACAATGTTGCTGTGTCCTTGAAGTTTGCGATCAGGGTCTTGCCAAATCGTTCAAAGTCTTGATCCACCTCGTAGATAGTGCGACGATGACGTGCGTCTCCTGTCACGTAAGTAATGATAGTAGCTAATTCTTCCATCATGGTGACTGTTAGCATGTCTGTCATGACCTCGTACTTGTGGTACATCTTGGACCAGATCTGCAGAACGGGGATCTTGCACAGTTGAGCAAGCCATTCCTCGTCGTCGTCGTCGACTGCGACTCGGAGGATTTGTGAGACCTCACTGTTTCTCAAAATTCCGTTGAGTTTACTTTGCGCTGGCGTGTCCACCTTGATCGAAGGCTCAAAAACCGTGTCATGTAGAAGCCACGCCACCATTCTGTTGAGCTGTCGGAGATACTTCAGGTCAATGGACTTGTGGTCTTTTGCAATCGTAGCCTCGTCCTTGAACCCGAGCTTCTTGTGGTCGGTAAAGTTCGACCCCAGTGACGTCAGGTGGTTCTTGTAAAGCGACAACTGTAGAACTGTCGCGATATCCTTGTCCTCGAAGCACTCCTTGAGAGCAACAACGGTGTACGCATCGACCGAGGTTAATACGTGGTTGCTGTCATTTTTGAAATCCTAGTGCTCGATGGTCTTCGTGCGCATCATCCTGGTACCAGTCTTCTCCTTGATCTGCCTGGCGAAGAACTCCGCTAACGCTCGTCCGCCCTCGAATAACCACGTGGTGTCGTGCTTATCAGCGTGCAATTGGATCACGTCCTTGAAAACAGGACAGTCTTTTGTTCTCCTGAGAAGGCAAATGCCGGATTATCTTTGTCCTCCATGCCCTTGCTCGGAGCCATGCTGGTGCGAAGCGCAGCAGTGGTGCTCGGGAGCGGGACTCTCAGTCACCGAAATGGTGCACGGCCGAGCTAGGGCGCCTCCCAGACAGACATAGCGCATGTCCGTGGATGAGGGTAGGTGAGGTGAGCCTCCGATGGGCTCGCCTCGTTTTAATTTTTTTCCACGAAACGGCATTTTCTAAGAGGGACGTGATCACGTATTCGTGACCCCACACCCTAGTGAATCACACCCTATTTCGCTATCTTGATTGGGTATCGGGTTTCCAAAAGAGTCCCGAGGGTTACGACAGCGTGCTAGTTTTCGGGCCCATCATTGGCGGCGAGTACTATACCCCCACTCGAGAGGAAGAAATGAAAATCCTGTGGAAGGACGCGAATGAGCCATCTTCCTGGCACGAGATGTTTTACTGAATGAAGAAGAAAGTCTCCTAAAGAACAAATTCTCCAGTTTACTACCAATCTGCGACAGACCCTCAACTCTCACGAGATATTCGATCTGTGACCAACAGCATATTTTAACACAACTATATTTCACTGAATCGCCTCCAACAGCACGGGCAAACAACGATGCAATGCGAAATTGATGCAGCTCGAATGAAATCGGCGGTGGCCACTCCCAACCCCGCCCGCGCCCAAAGCTGTGGCCCCAAACCCATCCCCCATGCCCCCCGCCCCCCACGAAACCATCCCTTCCATGGGCCCAATGCTGCTCAAATCCACGTTGCAGACCCCACACCTACTAATGCCACTATTGTTGCTGCCAACATAGCCGATTTCGTTTTCGCGGTCGCGTTCGCGCTCCCGCCGGCTCAGGCTCTGTGCACATGTGGGTGAAATTCAGTGAGCTGGTCATGCTCGCGCACACGGCAAGGCTATAGAGCAATGCAGAGCTCTCAGGAAAGGGTGTATGGAAATTTGGCCTCAGTTTCTCGTTTTCTCGCTAACACATTCGTACCTTCATATCCTTTGTGCATTGGAGCTCGAGGCACCACAATTCCAGCCAGTCCGTTGGGCCGTTACTCACAACTTCCTCGAGGTTTGCTCCCATCGCCTGCAGGTTCCCAAGCAAAAATGCGGGCATGCTCGTGCCTGGTTTTTCAGCATAGACACTTGCAGCGCATAAAGCAGATGGGTGAACACGCGGAAGGCGAGCGGGGGCCGGCTTAAGCGTTTTGAGAGCATGCGCGGTGAGAAGCGGGCGGAGAGGCACCAGCAGAATCTTGTGCTGCTCGCGCTGCGCAGACACATCGGGATTGATGCTGTTGATCATAGACGAGGAGGAAGAGGACGACGCTCGACGAGCGCTGTGCATAATTCGCAACGAAACTTTGTATACACTTGCGCATCCCTGTATATGATTAATGTGTGACAGAGGTTGCAGAGTCTTCCGCGGACATACACGCCAGGCTGCAGCAAGTATGAACTACGCAAGAATCCAACTGACACTGGTACCAAGAAATGTAATGATACAAACCCGGCGACGGGCACTAAGGTATGTGCGGGCGTCATAAAACAGATCATCAGTAGGCACATTCGAACCTGCACGTACTCTGACATGTGAGGCGAGTGCGATAGCATATCGTAGGAGTTGAGACCGTCCCTTTGACTCACAGCACGGTCACGCGCTTGCAATACCTGTGTGTGTGTTTGTACTCGAATTTGCATGTGTTTGTACGCGCTCTCAAGCGCACAAATGGTACAGCGGGCGCGAGAGAACCTGAGTCAAAATGATATGGGCCGAAGTCAATTCTTGAGAACACGCGCCTAGCATCGCATCCCACAGCGCGCCCCTCTCCCCTACGCCTGCACTCCCAGAGCTACTGAAGATCGATTTACCCTGTGAGTAGGGGTTGCAGACGGAATTTTACACACAACAGTCAGTGAAGAAAAGCTAGACTTTATTCTTGCAGTCAGCGCGCGAAGAATGATGATGCTCGAGTCTTGCGAGCCTTTCACCCACACAGCGTGGCTGTGTGTCCGTCGTGGCTGTGTGTCCGTTAGCTCGTTGTCTCTGTGTGTAAATGTGCGCACGCCAACAGTCACACGCATGACCTCAACTGGGTACCCTCACCACCCGTACCTCGTCTCCTTTTGCTGACATTGACAAGGCATCACTGCCTCCTCCGAGCGCACTGAGAAGATCCCCTGACACCCCCTCCCCCCCCTCGACAAGCAAATTGACAACCCCTCGAGCCCCGTGCTGCAGCAAGCCCACCTCGAGCAACGAGACTGGATCCAAACCTACCTCGAGCAACGAGACTGGATCCAAACCTAACACACATTCGTTAGCTTGCGATCGGCAATACTTTCGTACTCAAAGGGTTCTCATAAACAATGAGAGTGTGCATGAACTCTGTGTATGTGCGACCTCTCCTCTCTCCTCCTCTGTCAGTCCCTGGAACACTATCTGCCTTAATCTTGAAACCTCGAGCAGAGGCGAGGCCAAAGTCTTCGGTCCCGCATCGAGTATCATCAGTACCACCAAAATCTCCCCCCTCGGCATCGGCACTACCATTTCCTGCTCCCCCGGTCCTCGTTCTATCTTCAGAGACCTCATTTAGACCATTTGCAGCCGTCCCAGCGACAGAGCACAGATCTGCACACATTGAGTCAAGTCAGGGAGGCTGTTGCGGGTGTACATCATGGTATTTATGTCTAGAAGTACCCAGAAACTAATCGTAAGCATGAGTCACCTTCGACAAAGGATATCGTATGGTTCGTAGATGTCGGCAGGGGCGCTGTTTCAGCAACCGGGTTGCCCTTCAGCGAAAAGAAGAAATCATCGTCTGCCACGTTCTTCTCCGCCATCGAGCTCACAGCAGGAAACTCGGCGTTGAAGTCGCCAGCAGATGTACCCTTGCCATCTTTTGGAGGACTAAAGGACAGCATGTCTCCGCCCACGCCTGTCCCTTCCACCACGTCTCCCACCCGTGATGTTTCATGCTCTCCCATGCTGACGTTTTCTCCGAACCTGAACGGGCTCAGAGCCAGCAAGTCTACTTCTCCCTGCCCCACCACCACCAATTCAGCGCCCACATCTATGTCATCCATCTGACTTGCCAATTTCAATCTATCACCACCCTGCATCACATCCGTCTTCGCCGGAAGGGGTTTGCTACTTCCGCCCGTTGATTCGGCAGCTTTGGGTGAAAACGCCATCAAATCGACCACCACGCCTCCCTCTTCAAATTCACCACGGTCGGCATCGTGATCGTCATCACCAACAAATCCATCAAGCACTTCATCATCCTGCTCCAACTTCGACGACGATGAAGCCTGCAGCAAGTGACTAATGCCCTCTTCCATAGCGCCATCCACACTGTGTGCTGCCGGAACCAACGGCAACACAGACAGCTCAACCCGTGTTCCCCTGTCGGTCGCTCCGGCCCCACCATATCCTCCATGTCGGCCCTTGACAGCATCACCTTCACGGTCCGGCACATTGCAAGCAGAGGCAAAAGCAGAGGCAGAGGCAGCAGAGGCATCGACCGCCGGTGACCAGGGCATGGTATCAGAGAAGCCTGCAACCAACATGAAAAAATCACTCACAGTGTACAGTGCATTAAGCATATGTTCGTGCAAAGAAGACTGCAGGGTCAGGCGCCACTACTTCCAATTTCAAAACTCCGAATTTTAACCGGGTGACACCACGTCGGGCGCTGTCGGAGGAGACGGCAGGACAGGTTCGATGCCCATAGACTTGGGAGACGGGAGGACAATTTCTCCAAACAACCCCAGCCCTTTTCCTACGGAAGCGCCTTGGACAAGATCTTTGATGTCGTCAGCCCCTTTTCGTGAGGATCCTGAACATAATCTCAGCACTGAGCGACAAATCCTTTGATGCCATCCATACATCCATAAAAGACCCTAAGGCGTGATGCACACTTTTGATTTAGCACCTCCAAACGGTCCCATACCTATATTCTTCGACACGCCGTGCGCTAGTTTTTGTGCTGGCGCCATACCCGTCTTCACCTGCTTCGACAGGGCACACGCGTAAGTGGGAATGGACATGTTGTTGCGCTGACAGGGCTCCGTGCCAGTAAAGCAACAAGCTTGCTGACGCGCAACTAGGAACGCAGATGTGATCGAGGCATCTTCATCGTAAATCAAGCACAAGGAGATAGAATAGACGACGACGAAAAAGACACTCACAGGAGTCATCACGAGCTGGTCGGCCTTGTGACACAAGTCAGCGAAAGAAAGGCGCTGAAAATTGGTTACAGGCGAAGGTGCATTGGTGTCAGCAACAGCACTTGCCTCGCTCAAGCCCCCCCCGACAGAGAGTCCTGCAAAAAGATTCTCAGGCTCATCTTCAGCTCTCATACGCCCAGCCACACCCACCGTGCTTGCGGTATCAGCTGCCATTTGCGCAGCATCTCCGCTGCAACCAGAAGCCCCCGACCCCTTAGTGCTTGCACCAGCACTACCCCGCCCATCATGTTCGTGGACAAAGGCGGAAAATCCCGAAGAAATTGTTGAGCTTTCCACCTTCATCAAGTCTGTGGTTGCTCCCTCGCTTAACACACCTTCCCCTCTCTCATCTACCGCAAACTGGGGCGAGGGCACCTCAATAGTCAAACCGCTCTTAGACCGAAGCCCCGATCCCCTCACATTTGTCTTGTCCAACTCCCCCCAACCATCATCCGAGAACCAAAAACCATCTAGCTCCTCCACGCCGTCGCCACCATTCTGTGCTACATTCACAGCCTCACCTCCTGATGCCGAAGGCAACAAGTCGTCTGCGAGGGTTGTGGAGAAAGAAAAAGCAGGAGCGCCATTGCTTCCAGATTCGGAAGAATGAGCGAGAGTGGATGGATGCGGACCACCAGTGGATTCAAAGGCAGCAAACACGTGAGTTGGGGCGCACGGGCCCATGCTAGACGTCGCAACAGACCCGGGCAAAGATTGAGGCACAAGTGCCGGTGCAGCTGATGTCGAAACATCCATTCTTGGGTCCTTCGCCGTGAGCCCAACTCCGGCTCCAGCTCCGTCTCCGTCGTTTCCTGCGGGTGCAACGGATGGGGCCTCGGCAGCGCTGGCTGCTTGTCCAAGCAAATGTGCACAAAAACACGTGCACGTGTACGGAAAGCACACAAATAGAAATTGTGTCAGGCTATTGCTATGTTTAAATTGGACCATAAGTGTCGAGAGCGTGCCCATGCTTCTATGAGAGGGCCCGAAAACAATGGTGCAACAAAACGCAGCAACACTAACTGCCAAAATGTCAATCACCGTAGTACAGCAGCAAGAGAAACAGCAACAGCAGCAGCGGAGGCAGCGGCAAATGCTGAAATCATACCCAGAATCCCATCTGCTTCGAGCAGGCTAGCAAAGGCATCAACGACTGCGCTGGAGCTTTTAGCTTCACCTCCTGAACTCCCTCCCCTTGTACTGGCTCCGGCACCACCAGCTTCAGCTCCACTAAAATCACCAAAGTCGGCATCGTCTGCACCAAAATCTGCCCCAAAATCGAAGTCACCTGCTGCGCCCACCTCCCCAAACGCTGCCGCACTTTTCGGTGCCAGACCACCATTCCCGTCCTCATACTCGGTAAAGTCTCCAAAGTCATCGTCGCTGTCCGTTTGCGCCAGCCTTTGCAAGGGCTGCACCGTGGCTGTGGTTTGGCGCTGGCTCTCGCTTCTGTCCATGCCCGAGACCCACCCATCAGCCCCATGCTGCATGTCTAGCATGTCCCCGCCCATATCCCTAAAGAGATCCGGTAGACTAGACCTCTCCTGCTCTGCCGCAGATCGAGAGGAAGCAGCAGCGCCGGCGGCAGCAGCAGGAGTGAAAGGAGCGGGGGCATGAGCAGAAGCGCTAGTGTCAACGCCGTCATCACCCAGTAGCCAGCGGGCTGCCTCCTCTAGATCCATCCCGCTCTTCATCAGAGCCACTTCAGCGCGGTCGCGTGCAAATCCCATTTGAACAAGCTCCTGGATCAGACTCTCCGTCACCTCCGCGACAGCCGTCGTCATTTCTTCCACCTTTTGTCCCTGACCTCCTCCCCCAACTTCCAAAGTCCCTCCACTGTTTCCTCCCAGGCCATCGCGAACCATGTCCCCGAAGTCCCACAGCCTGTCATGATTGCCGGCCACAGTCGCAAGACTTCCCGGTACATCTTTCGCGTCATTTTCTCCGAAGTCTGCGCCGAAATCATCATCGGCACCTTGAAAATCATCATCCCCAAACGCCCCCCAGTCGGCATCAACAGCCGCAGGAACAGTGCCATGCACAGCCCCCTGTCCCACCGACAGTGAAGGCAGTGAAGATTGTTGGAGAGAGAGGCGGTGGGCCTCGGTCTCACGCTCCCGCCCATCAACGCGAATGGCAAATGACGGCGGCCGGACGCTGCGATCAATGGCCACCACTTCCACCTGTTTTTCCACCCCACCCATTGTATCTCTGTACCAAAAAATCCCGCCCTTCTGAATAGCATTCGGATCCAGCCCCCCGCCGGTGCGTCCTGCCTGCCCCCCTTCCACAACCCCTTGTCCTCCCGACACGGCAGCTCCACCCTCAAAAGCGCCCAAGTCAGCTCCAAAGTCATCATCGGCGACGCCAAACTGGGAAAATGCCTCTGATAGTGCCCCAGCGGGAGCAGCAGCCTGCAGAGCACCTCCTCCTTCGCCGGCGGACCAAAACGCAGCAGCATCGGAAAAAAAGTCGCCGAAGTCTTCTTCAAACGCAAAGGCAGGAGCCGCCTCAATAATGCCGTCCTTTTGCAGAAGATCCGTGAAAAGTTCAAAGACAAGCGCCGATTGGTTGGTGATGGAGGGTGTAGGCTGCATCTTGCCGCCTGCCAGGAGGTTTGTCTCGCTGCCAAGGCGGGGGGCGAAAGCTTGCATCGAGCTGCCAGCCGGGCTCGCCGCGAGCGGAGAGCGCGGGGCTGTGGAGGAAGACGGACTTTTCATGTCTCGCATTTTGGGCTGCGGCTTGAAAGATTCAGCGAACAAGTCGGCAACGAGCGCTGCCTTGGACACAATCGGCGACTGCTGCACTGCTGGGCTGAGAGCAGCAGAACCAGCCGAGGTAGCGAGGAGGGTACCGACATGGGCACCCATATCCACAGCACCGCGCCCCATCCAGCTGGTACTCACCGGCGCAGCACCGAGGAGATCATCCATGGTGCTCGCGCTCGCAGCCGGCGGAAGATTCGGGGGCGCCGCCTCATACGCTCCAATCAGATCCTTCGTCAGCACCCGTTTGCTCGGCGCAGCGGCGGTCCCCGGGGCCTGGAAAGCACCGCCAAAGTCCCCAAAATCATCGTCACCTCCCACGTCCGAGGCCCCAGTGAAATCCGCAAACCCGTCGTCGTCGTCTGGCCAGTCCGTGCCTCCGCCCGCGAAAGACGCGCCCTCCGCTGACGCCCGGAGCTCTGCAGTAACAAAACTCGGGAGCGCGAGGCCGCACTTGACCTTGTCAATGAGGTGCATGGCCACCTGCCGCCGCGTGCGGGACAGAGCGGTGCCGGGGTCAGCAAGGGCCGTCTGCCGCCCGCGTCCGCCTGCAGCAGCAGCGTGCTCGTGGGGACAATGGGCGGGAGCCCACTCACCACGAACTCGGCTTGGTTGAGGGCACCGTCCTTGTCCTGGTCCGCCAGGTCCCAGATGGCGCGCAAGGAGCCGGTAGGCAGGCCCGACTGCCCGAGCAGCATCTTTGCCCGTTGGCCGCTCACGTAGCCATTGGTCGCCGACTTTCTGCAGATTTCCACATATTTTGCGCGCGCGTGCGGGGGCACGACCCAGGCCGCCGCGCCCGTCGCCGCCGAGCCCATCATCATGATTCTCAGACGGTACGCGCGGCGGCGGCAGCAGCAGCAACAGCAGCGGCGGCAGTGGCGGCAGCGGCGCTACGAGGGCGCCGCCGCCCTTTGCAACGCCTTCATGATCGCCCTCATCCCACCGACGCGATTGGGATGGAACCCCCGTTCCACGTTCAGAATTCGGCGCCCCTTTAGAGGTAGAGGGGGCGCTCCTGGGGAGGAAGAGGGGGAGAGGATCTCTAGAGGGGGCGCTCCTGTGGAGGAAGAGGGGGAGAGATCCTCGCCCGCATGGAGAGGATCGGAAGGAGATTCCAACGTGTTTCTACAGTGTGTGTTTCTTTGTTTTATCGACACTGCAGTT
>Ga0315905_10006445_pt1 | contig 11937 bp, 10 predicted proteins | sample LakEriMetagenome_5_FD_203522 | JGI IMG/M metagenome (GOLD analysis project Ga0315905, IMG submission 203522) | Freshwater fungal communities from buoy surface, Lake Erie, Ohio, United States - Buoy 4 MA121 | ecosystem: Environmental > Aquatic > Freshwater > Lake | place: USA: Lake Erie, Ohio...
AAGGCATCGCCCCAGCCATGCTGCGTCATCTCAGTCAACTTCCTCTCAAAGCCATAGTGGCGAAGGTAGTCATCAAGCTCACCAATTAGTGCGCAATCCTTGTATAGACTTTTCTCATTGACTTCTAGATAAACATAATTGAGATGCTTGAGTTGTACCTTCATCCCCTTCAGCACAAGAAGTTCAGCACCCTGAACGTCAATGTTTGCAAAATCAAATCGTGTCCTGTCGAAACCCTTTCTCTCCATTAGCGTGTCTATCGTTAGAGTAGGAACCTCAATACTTCCAACGAACTTAACGTGTGGATGCTCCTTCTCGTGAGTTCCAAACTCAAGCAAGGATGAAGACTCACCATTATTAGCAACGTTCAGCCTTAGAAATAGACCGTCGGTCTCATGGGCTGCAAAGAAGTGGACAGATGAGCCTACATGAGGAAATGTCTTGTTCAGTAGTCCTTGGGCTAACATTGGGTTTGCCTCAACCCAAATAACCGTAGGGATATCATTCTGTACGTAGCTTTCTAGCTCCTCGGCTCCATGGGCACCGACATGTATTACACCCTTTGGTCGTCCGTGTTCAAAAGATTGTGCGAGTTTGTCAAATCCAATAAGCATTACACCCTTCCCATCATATCAATGAATGACTTGCTAACTGCCGTGTATGTTCCATGACTCTTGCACCAGCTCATTCCACGTTCCTGTTGTAACTTCCTTGAGATAGGGTCACTCCACCACTTCTCAATTTCACTGTGCAATGAATCATATGATGTCACAAGTTTGACAATGCCGTCAGTTGCTTCCTCACAAACGGGATTATCTGAGACTACAATATTGCCAAGGGCAAGTCCTTCAAAGACCCTCTCGACAAGCACAGAGTTTGCAGCGTTGTTGTCACTGTGAAAGCCAAGAGAGACGACAGATGACAGATACATTGCCACTCTCTGCTTCTCATCAATGAAAGGAGGTGTATAACGGATGAGAATGCCCTCATTTTCAGTATGCAGTTTCTTGCACCATTCAATCTGGTATGGGGCACCTACAAAGCTTGCCTTAAACTGCTCATTCCGCTGGTACCTTCCGATATCATCAGGCTTGATGCTAGTTGCAAATGTCAGTGGGACATAGTTTGGAATGCCTTTCTGCATTTCCCAGAATCTTACATGTGGGTCAGTCTTCGGCTTTTGTCTAAAGTGCTCACCTGTAAGAATCCACCGCTTAAACTTTGGCATGCCTGGTTCTTCAAGAACATCATGAAAGAACCACAACACAAACACGCAGTCAAGGTGTGAGATTGACTGCAGTGCTTTTAGTCCACTAACAGATGTTGCACCATGATTCGAGATGTAGACTATGTCTCCACTGTCCGGTGATATCGAAACAAACTGCTCAAGGGTCGAGGCTTCGATAGGGGTAAAGCCATGCTCAGTAAATGAGGACAGGAACTTCACTGTATGAAAATAGTGTGTTCCAGGACATGGAAGCTCAGGCGTGTTTAGCAGGATGGCTCTTTTCATAGTTTAGCTCCGTATTCTGCAAGACATCTCGAGATGGATTCTTCAAGGCTGAACTTTGGTTTGTAGACTTTGAAGAATTCGGTTGGGTCACAACACCTGAAGGCTACACCTGCGGGCTTGTCTATAAGCCGGGTTACTGTTGTTGGTCTGTACCCTGATATTGTGAACATTGTCTCGGCAAGGTCATTGAAGGAAGTAGGCCTTCCCCATCCAAGATTGAGGGGGCCCTTGTAGTCAAGCTCAACGGCTTTCATTGTTCCCTCAATGACATCATCGATGTGAATGAAATCTCTGACCTGTTCTCCATTGCCCCAGATCTGAAAATCGTCAACCTTTCTGTGCGTTCTGTCCAGAAAGGAAGGAAATGGGTAACTGAGGTCTTGGTCTGACCCAAAGCCGCTGAATGGGCGGAATACGTGAACTCTGACACCTTGCCTCTCAGCGAACTGCGCTAGAAACTCTCCTGTAAGCTTTGCCCAACCGTAGGTAAGGTCAGGATTCTCAACTTGATTGAGGTCAATCAGGTCCTCGGACATCTTCACCCTCTTCCCGGAAGATTGATGTCTAATTGGGTAGGCCGCAGATGAGCTATAGTAGACTACGCGTTCTTGAGAGGTCCTCACAGCCCAGTTGAAGAACTCGGCATCTATAGAAAGGTCGGTTGCAACCGACAACGGTTCCTTTTCAATCGTCTCTCTTCCGCCTACAATCGCAGCAAGGTGCACCGTGAGGTCAAACTTCTCTGAACTCTTTCGAAAGAAGTCCCTACAGTCGTTGCCTTCCTTGATGTCAATGCCCTTTACCGTATGCCCCCTGCTTGTGAAGTAACTCGTAAAGTTCCTACCCACGAATCCAAGGTGCCCTGTCACTAGCACGTTCATTCTAGATCTCCATCTCTTGGTGCGCCGACCTGTTGAAAAAGTCAACGACCCCTGCAGGGTCGTGTCGAAGTCCTTCGCGGAATTTTGATTCCAGCATATCGGCTGTAACTTGTCCTGCCCTATTATTGAATGTTGTCTGCACAGTGTTTAGTGGAACATTCATGTAACAGCTTTGAAGGAAGCATGCCGCTATCGAACTAACGTAACCCTTGACTGGCTGGATGTTAGCTTCAAGAGTGTTAGGATTCTTGAAGTTTACGCTCTTGAGAATTTCCAAGAGCTCAGATGAACGGAAAACATGTCCATCAACACTGAGTAGGTAACCCCAGTCACCTTGAGCAACTGATGAATCCCATGCAAAGATTCCAGATATGACCTGACCGTTTGGGACAGTTTGCTTCGTCGCAGTGGGATAACAGTAGTCGAGATGCAAGCCAAGACGAAGAACAAAAGTCAGTACCGTAGGATTCTCTCGCATGACTGTCTCAATAACTTCATGGTTGACACTTCTTGTGAAAAGAGCATCATCTGTGGCGAAACTCACAAGTCCACCTGCCTGTGCTACCCAATCACAAACCTGTTCTCTGAACTTATCTTCAGCCAGAAAGTTGCAATCACCGTGTTCCGACATCAGGCTGTCAAGGGATGCCTGGTACTCTTTGTCGTACCTGTGAAGCACAGTGATGTCCGATTTCTTGATTCCACCATTTGCAGACGCAGAACTGATGAAGGCATCAAGCTGGTATGCGCGATTCCTGCTAAACACAAGCCACTTCATTTTACGACTCCCGTGTACTGATAGAAGGCTGAGTAGAATGACGCAAGCGTTCTTGGAATCGCATGGTCATAGCCTGGACTTGGGTGGGCAAAATATCTGATGACGACATCATCTACGTTTGCGAATCTTGCAAACTTCACAGCACGAAGCCAAAAGTGATAGTCCTCACAGAATGGAAAGCAGTCATCATAAGTTCCGATGTGTTCGATGAGATGCTTCCTGAATATCGCTGCAGAGTTTGCTATCGGGTTTGTGCCTCGCAGCATTGCAGCAACAATTCCATCATTATCAATGGGTCTCACAACTGGATCGTGACTGATTACTCCATCTGCATCTATGCACTCAATTCTACCTGCAACCACATCGTACCCATCTTCCAGCAATCTCAATTGCTTTTCAAGCTTCCCTGGCATCCACAAATCGTCAGCATCATTCAGGGCAATGATATCACCTTTTGACTCAATGAGGCCAAGGTTTCTTGATGGAACCTTGCCTTTCTTTGAGTGAAGAATCCTAACACGTGGGTCATTCGAGGCAAGTTTGTGTGCAATGGACTCAGTTTTGTCTGTGCAACCGTTGATGATGATGATCAGTTCCAGATTCTCATAAGACTGGTCAAGCACACTTCTTGCAGATGCCCACAATGTTTGTTCTGCGTTGTATGCAGGTGTGATGACACTTACGTGTGGCTTAGTCACTTGACAATCTTGATGAAAGGATTCGGCTTTGTCCAATCGATCTTCTCATGGAAGACATGACCACCTGTTTCATCAGCAAGTCTTTTAGCAAGAGACGTAATCTCATCATCCGTGACTTCACTCCACGGCTTATCGAAGAACATGTTGTTCTCAACAGTGTCCTCCTGCTTGACATTATACAGGCTCTGCCAGAACTTTGACCAGTACTTGCTATAGTTGCGAATCTTCTTACCGATATCAAGCCAAGAGTAATGAATCACGGAAGGAAGTGCGTCAACATTCATCTGTAACCACTTCTCGTAATCCCTTAGCGCTTCCTTGTCTCCACGAAGAGCCCAAAGTCTCGCATTGTGAGCCTCCTCAGTGTAGAAAGAAACGTGAGGAATGAGCTCACCATTCTTCCTATTGATGTAATCACAACCATCAGTACCAGGTGCAGCATGGATTCTACCATCGGTCGTCGTCCTACGCAGGAAGGCAGGAATTCCGTGTGTGATGTGCTTTCTATTTCTTGAGAGCCTCCACTTCCAAGGATTGACATCAACCCTGACTCTTTCCTTTGAGCCCCAGTACTCTATGACCGGAAGAGAGACAAGCTCGACTTCCTGTGTTAGTCTCCTACACAGTGCTGTAACTTTTGCACCATCTTCGGCGGGAACTACCTCATCGGCATCCATCTGCCAGCAGAACTCCTTCGTGCAGAGATCGCGTGATCTTGCTTTCTGTAGGCCATCTGATTCATATGCAAAGCCAGGTGATTCGAAGTCAATGACATGCTGATGTGCCCTGATCTTTGGTTCCGACTGACTCCAGGCTACTAATGCCTCCCATGAACCATCATTTGATCCACCATCGAGGACAACTACCTCATCACAGAATGCAAGCATTGAACTGACGCAATCTCGCCATGGATAGCCCATACTTTCTGCATTATAGACTGTAGTGTAACCACTGATTGTTGGTCTCCACTCCATGCCTGCCCTGACACCATTCCAGAAAGTCTCTCTTGCTGCGTACAGGTAGGACTCGGTGTCAATCTGGTCTGGGGCATTGAACCAGTCTTCGGCTCCGTGCTCAACGTTGTCATTTAGATGAAGCTTACAACCAAGAAGCTTTGCCTCGATGACCATCCTTGGACACGTGTCCCCGCCCTTTGGCAAGTAGACGAACCCCTCAGCAGTAGACATTCGATTTAGAACTTCATCAGGTGAGATTCCTGACAGGACCTCATACTCCTTCTTATTGTCCTTGCACCACTGGATGGCTTCGTCAGTGCCCTTTATCCAGGAGCCTGAGCCCAGGACAAGCCACTTGCTCCTTTGAGAATTCTTGCTCTCAAGCCTGAGTTCACGAAGTCTTGTCCAAAAACTCTCTGAGAAGACTGAGGATAGCACGCTTCCGGGCCTCTCCTTCAGGAGAGGGAATCTCTCAAGATAGCGTGACTGTTGACGCTCTGACATCCACCAGAGAGTTCTGGCACCGAAGTAGAACGCTGCCGTAATCTTTCCAATAGGCTGCTCATGACAGTCACATTGAACCCCTTCAGCAGTAGCGTGCTTCTCAGGCGACCTGTACTTACAGAATTTGTAGTCGTACTCTAGCACTGAGTACGACATATTAGCGATGATAGTAGGCAGTAAGTTCTTATCTAGTAGAGCCCAGTTACCAAACACCCAGTGTTTGCCATGGTGCTCCTGTAGAAGATGCGCAGTCACGTCCTGTGACTTGACTCTGATTAAATTAAAAGGAGACGACTCCTCAAGAGCAGCAGTAGTAAGTTCAGCACCACCTACAAGCTCAGTCGAGAAGAAGTCAGAGACGATCACAACTTCCTGCACAAGAACTCCTTAATTAGAATGATTTAAATTAAGGGCAAGTGAGCAGAATGTATAAGTCTTTCAGATAATGACCACCTGTGTGAAGCCTGACTCACCTGTACTGCCGCTTTCACCACCGTTGACGCCATTACCACCGACCCCACCAGACACGTCCAATGTTCCCACTTTTGTTGCGATCCGTGTTGTGATCAGAATGGTTCCACCAGCACCGCCGCCACCGCCACCAGCCTTAACTGAACCTGCAGCGTCTCCACCCTTTCCACCCTTGCACTCGATTGTTCCGTCATTACTGATCTCCTGACAGACTATTCCCACAGCCGCGCCGCCGTGGCCACCTGCTCCTGACCAATCGTTCACACCACCTGCGTCACATGCACCACTACCACCCCCAGGACCACTCCCGAAAGAGGCGCCTGAAGCAAATCCGTGAACCTTGAAAGTAATGCAATTAGGGAAATGTCTAGTAGATCCCCAGTTGTTAGCTATGAGAGTGCCTACGCCACCAACCGCACCGTTCAAGGTTGCATTTCCGCCCCTCCCAGCTGACCAGCCTGCTGAAGCTGTAGCATGAACTCCACCTCGACGCAACTGTGATACAGCATTGTTTGGAGTTACTCCTACATGATTCACAACTCCGCCCTCATTTCCGCTGACTCCATTGGCGCCATAAGTCGGAAAACCATTGACAGTACCTACGAATCCATAAGCTGGTCCTACGAGTCTTCCGTTTGCAGCAGGTGCATTGTACTGAATTGTTCCACCTGATTCAACCCTCAGACGATTTCTAACAAAGACTCTATAGCCTCCTGTAATCAGGACTCCGCCACTATTGACCGTCAGGTTGTTATAGTAAGTGTCTGTCGTAAGGGTGACAGTTCCTACTACGACAACATTACCCGAGGCACCGTTTCCGAAAAAAGAGTCAAAGAGGGACCTTTCAAAGAAGTTGTGTGACACTGTCAAGCTCCTGCTCAGTCTGCTCAAACTCTTCTACCCAGAGGTGAGGCAAATTCCAGTTTTCCTGTGCTGCGACATCTTTGAGGTAATCTGGGATTCCGATGATGATTGCACTGGCGCCTAATGACAAAGCAGTAGCTTCTGTGTCTGGTCTAAGCTCACCTACAATATAGTACTTGTTGACTATCATCATATTCTCGTTGTCACTACACGTCCAACAGCACCAGCAGAAGCGGCAAGAGTTTCTGACACTCCTGCACCGGCAAGACCTGCTGCGGCGGTGATAGTTCCAAGATTTGCGAGACCCCTGTAGGAAACAAGCACAAGCCCACCATTACCTCCGCCTCCACCGCCTGCGGCGCTGGGAGAACCTGTCGCATCCCCACCCTTTCCACCATTGGCCGATATCGTTCCCTGGTTATCCAAGGTGTATGCGCAGATTAGTACTGCTCCGCCCCCACCTCCACCACCACCTGAGAAACCTGACGCACCTGATATTGCTCCTGATCCTCCGCCACCGCCACCGTTTATGTGAGTGTAGCTACCGATGAAAGCCTTGCCTGTAGTTAGCAATATGACGTTTCCATAGCTAAAGTTATTGTTCGATGTCTGAGTGCTTCCGGTTCCACCTGCCGTACCTGTAACTCCGCCACCTCTTCCGCCCGTTCCTCCGATACATGAACCCGTAAGAGGACCTGCGCTGACTCCAACTTGTGCGGAACCATTAGCAGATACCCCGGCTCGTCCATCAATACCACTCACCCAGAGTGTGCCTGCGTTGGTATAGGAGAGGCCTGCACCTCCACCGACTGCGTCCTTTCCATTACATTGGATTGATGCACCCGATGATATCGTGAGCTTGCCACGAACGTAGATCCTGTAGCCGTTCGTAAAGACGCTACAGGATGAAACTGTCATGTCCTGTGCAAAGATATCCCTGTTCAAGGTGTAGATCCCTGAGGCAGGAGAGATGCCAAGAACAGTAGCCACATTGTCAAAGACCAGATTGCCATCAGAGCCATCCCCAAAGAAAGCCCCTCCAATGGCGTCGAATACGTTGCCTGTGTTGTATGCCATTCAATGCCTCAGGTGATGAAGAACTTACCTGTTCCGCCACGATAGATCGTGATGGAAGAAGAGACTGCAGTTAGGGTGTATGCGTCCTTTCCGTCAATGGTGTCAGAACTGCCAAAAGACTTGGAGACTATGATGTTGTAAGTTGCTGCCTGTCCTGCCTCATCCTTGATGATGAAGAACTGCCCAGCCCCACAGTCGGAAGCAAGAGGAAGCTTGATTGTGATCGCTGCTGAGTGATTGCAGCCAATGATAGCATCAGCCGATGTCATCGTGTCATTTGCACTGACAGATCGATAGGTGTACTGGGAACCTCCTGCTGTTCGAAGGTTTGTCCCAACTCCTGCCGCAAGATCCCCAATGTTCCAGAAGCCTCCCTTATTGGGAGAACCTTCCTCAAAGATTCTCAACCTATTCTGCCAGACGTCTATTGTGATCCCAGTCCCTGATATGAACGTGTTGGTGACAGGCTTGGTGAGTAAGATCTCACCGCCTTCATCTCCTGCTGCATAGATTGATTTGAATGTACCGCTACTTGTGATACTACCATTGGCGAAAAGATCACCCCTAACTAGGGTGTTTGACCCAGTGATGTTCCCACCAATCCGTAGGTCGCTGGATCCGCTGATGACACCTGCGTTCGAGATGCCAACAACGATGTTTCCGCCTGAGTCCTTGACGTTCATGGTGCCAGAAAGTGTCAGTGAGCCGGCAGTACTACCTGTCACGAACAGGTTGGCCACCAATGCAGTACCTGAACCTTTCACGAACCTGAAGTCGCTTGTTCCATTGAATGATGCTGCATCATTGAATTGGACGTTTGTGTCAGCGCCACCGGGAGGAGTTGATCCTCCGCCACCACCTGTCGAAGCAATTGCCCTGGAAAGGCCTGCCTGGATGAGCTTGGCCTGTGTCGCATTCCCCAGATCGGTTGCACCCTCCTTGACAATGAGGTAACCAAGAAGAATGGCGGCATCCCTGGTATTGTCACCCTCCGTAAACTCTTCGGTGCGAATACCGACCTCGGCATCATCAATCGTGGAGTAGATGGCGTTGCCGTAGTAGGCGAAGATTGCCCTGTTGACCGAATTAGGGAACCAGTAGAGGCGCTGGATTGTGAAGTTATTTCCTGCGCCTATGGCGGTGAGAGTTCCAGCATTGTTGTAGTTCGTTACGTCGATCGCTGTGTAACCAGCTCCTCCCACACCAGAATCGATTACGACAGTTCCTGAGCCGTTGACGTACTCTCTGTAGATCTTCGATGTTGTCAGTGCTGTGTCTGTTATGGACTTGACGTAATTGGGAGAACTGGGATTTGTGGTGTAGTTCCTGCCCTCGACGTATGAGTCACCTGCCGTCTTTGCAAGACCGCGGAACTGGGTGTTCGTGGGTGGGTTGGTGGCTGTGGCATTTACTGAGACAACGTGTCCGCTGAGCTTGAGGGGACCGAATGCACGGATAAAATCGCCCCTGAAACCCGTCTGGCCGTATGCAACCGTGGGTGTTGTGATAGTTCCGTTGGTTACTGAGCCGTTCTGGTGGAGGACGCGACCTATGACGATCTTGTCCTCAAAATCACCGTCCGTGTACGCCGTGCTCTGCTTGACGAGTGCGCCGGTCGAGTCTATTGCGATATATGTGATCTCTGTGGTTGCGATGCTGGGAAGTGAAGAGCTCACATAGGCAGGCCAGTCGACTTTGATTATTGTGGGATAGGGGTCGTCGACGGTGGAGGCATTGAAGTCGACAATAAGACCGGAGCCTGACGTAATGCTGAACGTAGTTGACCCATTCGCAGTCGAGAGGACACCACCATGGAGGAGACCCGTTGATAGAGTACTTTCGAGCCACCTGAGTCGTGTTGTGTTAGTATAACCCGTTCCAGGCTGGTACTGGGTAAAGTAGAGATCGTTGGTGGAGCCGGAAGTGTAGATGTAGCTCGCTGTAGTGTTGGTCGGAATCCTCAGTGTTCCGACAGGCTTCATCTGGAAGTAAGAGTCTGTGCCCAAGGCACCGGAAACGAATGCGTCTCCTCCGAAGATAGAGTTCGGTGTGTCTGCCCCAAGAGTTGTCTTGTTCCCTGAGACGAAGAGCTTGACACCAGGCCTCAGGGTTGGGAATCTAGACCCAGGTTCATCAGCGATGACCAGCGAACCGGATATCGCCGTCACAGAAGTCCCGTTGCTTCCCGATACAGTTCCAATAAGAGCCATGTACAACCTCTTCAGATAAATATCGCCCTCGGCTCAATTGGGAACCGAGGGCGATAGTTTGACTAAGTAACGAGACTAAACCAGATCACGTCTCATCGTACTCAGGTGCACGTTCCAGGACGAACTTGTAGCGCTTGCCTGTCTTGTTGAAACGAATCGTGAGGCAGTCCTCTTCCTCGATCAAGGTGTAGTCTCCCCTCTCGTTCTTGAGGTGCAAGTCACCGGTGTATATGTTTGCCCAACGCTTGTTTGCTCCACCGAGGTCGAACTCCTGGACAGCCTTGTCCTGGGCCGGGAAGAGTCCTGCCCTGCCACCTGTAGTTCCTACAAAGGCCACATAGCCCGCTGCGCCACCAGAAGAACCAGCACCCAAGACGAGAGCGCTTGCACCGCTAAGCACGAGTGCTTGACCATCCTCAGAACTGACGAATGCTGCATTTCCAATTGGGGATGTTCCCGCTATGGAACCGGAGAAGACCTGCGCAAAGGTGTTCAGGTTGTCAGCAAGCGCAATCTTCTTGCCTGCGGAAGTAGTCCTAATGACTAGATCCTTGTTTGCTGAAGTCCTCACTATGCTGGCATTATTGAAAGGACCAACCGAACCTGTGGCCATTTCCATGTAGGAGCCAAGTGATGTCGCAAATTCAGCCCTGTATGCAGCGCCGTGTGTTAGTATCACGTTCCCCTGGGAGTTGAGGAACACGCCATTACCTACTGTAGGACCACTAACGAGATTCAAGTTTGTAGTAGCTGTAACTGCGACACCTGATGAGCCTGATATGATGTTGAGAAGTGTTTGTGTAGTAGCACCCTTTGACTGAACGAATGAAACACCCTCATTACCAGAAGTGCCTGATGTCTGTAGAACGATCTGGCTTCCCGTGACAAGCAGCTTCCTGCTCTGTGCATCGATGATAGTTTGTGGTACAGCACTATCATACTTGAAGTTCAGGTAGTTGGTAGAGTCATTGAGAAGCTTGACCTGCTGAGTTGTACCAACCGTTAGGGTGACACCACCGGTAGCAGAACCTGATATGTTGATTGCATTACCACCGCCGTCATTTTTAATGCCTGCAAATCCTGTCGAACCAACAAATAGATTGTCAACCTGCATGCTTGCAAGAGTGTTGAATGCTGTAGGCAGACTACCGACTGGAAGCAGTCCTCCCGTTGTGTTGTAGGTTGCAACCTTGATGATACCATTTGAAGCACCAATGATGAGGTCATCATTTGCTGTGCTTGAGCCATTTGCGAATGCAAGCAGCGATGGCTGTGAAGTACCAGCCGCACCTGAACCAACCATGACAACCGGGTCTGTGACTACGAAGTTCGTGCTTGAGACCACCGTGGTCGTTCCTGTGACAAACAGGTTCGAGGCCTTGAGTGTCCCACCATTGAGTGTTGTGTCCCAGACAAGGTTAGGAGAAGCAGAGAATCCGCCTGTGCCGTTGCTAAACTGGATCTGACCTGCTGCACCAACTGCACCGCCACCTGCAACTGCAACCTCGCTGGTTGCTCCACCAACGCCAAAGTACAGCTTGGTGGCACCACCTGTTCCCGATGCAAAGAGTGTGACTTCATCTGAAGTACCCACAGGCGTGGGATCCTGCTTTGAGAGACGAAGGCTACCTGTGAGGCCTACGTCAGTGTTCAGCTTGATTGGACTGAATCCGCCAATGCCATCCTGTGCGGCTATCGCTCCCGAGATGACGACATCACCGCCGAAAGTTGCGACGCCAGTTGTGTTTCTACCACCCCTTGTGCCGCTTACGAAGAAGGTGGTATCAATTCCTGGCAAAGCAGGAAGAGAAGGAGCATTTCCAAAGATCAGGGAGCCTGTGACGCCAATGAGCGAGGCCCCAGACGCTGAACCTGAGATATTGTTGGTTATAAGAGCCACGACATTCCCTCCGATTTAATGGGATCGTGACTAACTATCTACTCAACTTTAGTCGATGGGCTCCATGAGGATCTTGAACCTCTTA
>Ga0315905_10006447_pt1 | contig 11932 bp, 6 predicted proteins | sample LakEriMetagenome_5_FD_203522 | JGI IMG/M metagenome (GOLD analysis project Ga0315905, IMG submission 203522) | Freshwater fungal communities from buoy surface, Lake Erie, Ohio, United States - Buoy 4 MA121 | ecosystem: Environmental > Aquatic > Freshwater > Lake | place: USA: Lake Erie, Ohio...
GGGGGGGGGCCGCCCCGGGGGGGGGGGGGCGCCGTGACGGTTGTGAGACCCCCCCCCCCCCCCCGGGCAATCGCAGACTAAAACAAAAAACGTTCGCGCATGTCACATACACACAAATCCGACATCATCTCTCAGTACATCTTCTCGTCCTCGCGGCGGCGCATCCTCCACCCGCCCAAACCGCCGCCGCCGCCGCCGCCGCCACCGCCACCGCCAAAGCTGCCGTTGAAGCCGCCGCCGTCGCCCCCGCCACCGCCAGCCCCACCGCCGCTGCCGCTGATGCGCCGAACGGCCTGCTGCAGCAAGTTGCCCTGGTTGTGGTGGTGCTCGCCCGTGCCCGTGGTCCCGCCCGCGCCGTAGCCGTAGCCGCCCCCTCCTGCTCCCGTGAAGCCGCCGCCGGCGCCGCCGAGGCCAGGGCCGGCCGGGCCGCCGGCCGCGGCGCCGCCGCCGAGCGTCCCGCCGCCGCTCACGCGCCAGCCCAGCGCCGCGAGCGCCAGCACGACCGAGCCAAACGGCACGAGCCACCACAGGAAGCGGTGCTGGTGCCCCTGGCACACGAGGTCGAGCTCCAGGGCGTGCCGCAGGCTCGACGCCACGGAGCGCAGGCCGGAGACGTCCGCGGGCGCGGCCACGGCCAGCGCGAGCGCGGCGCGGCGGCTGCGCGGCGCGCCCTCGCCCAGCAGCGCGGCCGCCTCGTGCAGCTTGAACAGGAGCAGGTTGACGCGCTGGTGCAAGAAGGTGGCCTGCTCGGGCGGGAGCAGGTTGGCCGCGCGCTCGTCGGGCCCGTGCCCGAGCGCCTCGAGCGCGCGGAACAGGCGCGCCGCGCGCGTCGCCGAGGCGTTGACGGCCGCGAGCGCGGGCGCGCGCACCATGGCGTCGGCCTGCGCCCAAGACAGCTGCGGCTGCATGCCGCCGACCGCCGCGCTCACGTAGTCCGGGGCCATCGGCCCAAAGGGCGTGCGCCCGATCGACCACATGGACGACCACCCGCGCCCCGTCGCGAGGGAGAAGCGCGCGGCCGTGTCGGCCACGCCCCAGCCCGCCTGCAGCAGCGCCGCCAGCACCGGCCGCTGCAGGTTGCGCGGGTCGGCGCTCGCGACGGCGTCGTAGCAGCCAAACGGCAGAGGGATGCGGCGCGCGCCGCGCGTGCGCACGGCCAGCACGTCCCCGCCCGAGCCCAAGTGGCTGCGCGGGTCGTGCGGGCTCGCGTCCAGCGCGTCGTCGATCTCGTACGGGTTGTCGGCGTCGGCGATGCCCGACGAGCCCGAGTGCGTGGCGCCGACCTCGCCCGAGCGGTAGAGCAGGGGCTCGGCCTGCAGGGCGCCGTCGAGCAGGATGGGCTCTGGATTTTTTTTCGGTTGTGGTTTGGGTGTGGTTTGGACAGGAGGGAGGGGGGGGGGGGGAGGGGGTGTGAGACGGGAACGGGCGGGGATGGCGGCGCAGGAGGGCTGCGGCGGCGGCGGCAAACGAGGACACGCCCCGCCCCCCGCGCCACGCCAAAAAAAAAACACCCGCGACCAAAACTCACCCGTCGTGTCCAGGTCAAAGACAAAGACGGCCATCTCCGTGAGGTCCGACGTGACCACCCCCTGCCCGGGAAGCGGCACCCCGGCGTCCGACAGCAGCCGCGACCGCGACCGCGACAGCCAGCGCCGCAGGACGGCCCCGTCGAGCCGGCGCGACTCGGCCACCTCAAACTGCCCCGGGGGCCCCGGGACGCGCGCCGTGCGCGTGCGCAGGGCGTCGGCCATGGCCACGGCGCAGTAGTCGCACAGGGGCAGGGGCAGGCGGTGCTCGGTCACCTCGACCGTCTGCAGCCCGGCGCCCGCGGCCGCGTCCACCGCCGCCTGCACGTCGGCCTGCAGGGCGCGCGCGTCCAGCCCGCCGCCCGCGTCGTCCGAGTCGACCGCGAGCGCCTGGTGCAGGCGCACGAGCCGCACGGCCACGCGGGGGCGGAAGCCCAGGCGCCTGCCGCCGTGGTGCAGCGGGGGCCACGCGAGGTGCTGCACGCCCGACCACGCGAGCGCCGCGATTTCCGGCAGCATGGCGACGCCCGCCGAGTCCGGGCGGAACTGCGACGGGTGCGGCAGCAGGTGGCGGAAGACCTGCCCCTCGCCCCCCGGCCCCGGGCCCCAGTAGCTCACGTTGGCGGCCAGGTCGATCCAAGCGTAGCGCTGGCCGGGAGGGCCGACGTTTAGGGGCCCCGGGCACCCGCCGCGGCCCGTCAGCAGGCGCGGCGGCGTCCACGCGTAGTGATCGCTCCCGCCGCCGCCGCCGCCGCCGCCGCCCGTCGGCAGCAGCGCGGGCTCGAGGGCGCGGTCGGGCGCGCCGTCCATCTCGAACCCGCCGTTGTGGTACGAGTAGGCGTAGGGCGGGACGCCCGGGGGGTGGTGCGGGTTGACGACGTAGAGGGTGAGCGCGGCGTGGCCGTGGCCAGGGCCCTCGCCGACGTGCTGCTGCTGGTCGGCGGCGGCGGGGTCGGTCGCCGCCGCAGCGGCGGCGGCCGCGGGGTCGACGGCGGGATGCTTGCTGCCCAGCACGCTCGGCATGTGCAGGCGCCCGTGCCCCCCGCCGCTCCCGCCCTCGCGCGCGTTCAGCGCCGCAAAGTCCTCCGCGATGAGGGCGTCCATCACGCCCACGGGCACCAGGTGCAGGTCGTGCTCGCGCGTGTACGCGCGCGTCGGGTTGGCGGCGCGCGCGGCCGAGGCCACCGCCTCGCCGATGCGGCGCGCGAGCGCGTCGGGCCCGCCCCCCTCGCCCGCGTCCGCGGCGGGCAGGGAGGCGCGGAACAGGACGTCGGCCTCGGCGAGCATGCGGCGCGGGCGCCCGGGCCCCAGGGACGCGGCGGTCGCGTGCGCGTGCAGCGCGTCCAGGACGACCTGCAGGTCGCGCGTCGAGATGAACGGGTGCGCGTTGACGTCGCCGCCCCCGCCGGCGGCGTCCTGTTGCTGGTGCAGCGCGGCGGCGGCGGCGGCCTGCTCCTCGGGCGTGCCGCCCATCTGCGCGGGGTTGGGCGGCACCCGCCCGCGCCCGTGGCGCCCGCCGCCGCCGCTGCCGGCAAAGCCCACGAGCACGACGCGCACCTCGAGCAGCGTGCGGGGCGACGCCAGGGCGGCGAGCGTGCCGCCGATCGTCAGGCCCGCGTCGCGGCCCCAGGCGGCGCGGTCGCCGCGCGTGAGGGCGTTGAGCGTGTCGGCCCCGCGGAGCGAGTCGCCGTCGGAGGAGAGGGCGTTGAGGGCGGCGGTGCGCGCGCGCGTGGGCACGTGGTGGCGCAGCGCGTCGACCGAGGCGGCCGGCGGCTTGGCTTGGGCGGCGACGGGTTTTGTTGTTGTTGCTGTCAGGAGGAGGATGAGGGCCGCCGCCCCGGTGGCCGCGATGGCTCCCAGTAGGGGCGACGACAGCGCCGCCCCGGGGCGCCGCCGCCGGCGCCGCCGCTGCGGCTGGGGCGTGTTTGCCATGGTGGGGCTGGTTTTTGGCGCCTCGCCCCGTCGCCGTTCGCCGTCCGCCGTCCGCCGTTCGTCGGCGGCGGCTCGCGGGCGCGCGGTGGTCGGCGGTGCTGTGCGCCGGCGCGCTGGCTGGGGCGAACCCGGCTCGAGCGACAGAGGTCAGGCGCGCGTGCGCACGCGCGTCCCAGGCGCCCCTCCGAGGGGGATCAGGCGCGGGTCGCGGCCATGTCGTTTCGGCGGCAGCGTGGGCGAACGATCGAAAGAGGGGTGGGGGGAGAGAGAGCGAGAGAGACGAGACACACTCGGGCGGACTGGGAGACGGAGATTGAGCAAAAAGGCGTTTCTAAGCTTGCGTCGTGATGCGGAAGAGTGGGGAGTTGCGTGGCGACGACCTCGGCGTCGCTTTGGAGCGAAGAACGGGGGGGCTTGCGGGCGGCAAGGAGAGCAAGTGGATGGGCCTCCTCTGCTGCCCCCTTCTTCTGCCCCCCACCCCTTTTGCCCTTCCGACATCGGCACAACGCAAACGAGCCAGCTTTCACAACACCGCATCGACTACTAGAACACGAGGCACCGGCACGTTGCCTCCCCGTTGCGTCGCGCACTGCCCGCACAGCCACCCAGATTTGACGATCGCAACACGCACCGTCGACGCGCGTCGGCGTCGGCGCTCGGCGGCAAGGGGGGGCGCGGATGAGAGCGGCGGCGGCGGGTGCCGAGCGACCCGCAGCAGCAGCAGCAGCAGCAGCAGCAGCAGCAGGGGCGGAGGGCGCAGGACCATCAGCAGAGGCAGAGGAAGCAGCATCGGCACCAGCCGATGACGCCGCCGCCGCAGCAGCAACAGCCGCCGCCGCCGCGCGCGACGCCGTGCTGCGCGCGCTCGCGGCCGCGGCCCCTTGCGCCGCCGACGTCGCGCGCCTGCGCGAGCGCCAGGATGCGGCGCTCGCGCGGCTGCGCGCCGCGCGCGCGGCGTTGAGGGCGCCCGCGGCAGAGGAGGGGACGGCGGCCGAGGGGTCCCCTGCCAGTGGAAGAACGAGCGCCGCGGCAGCCACGACGACGACGGCGCTGGACGCGCCGCTCGCCGGCTTGGAGGCAGACGCGCGAGAGGCGGGCGCGCTGCTGGCGGCGCTGTCGCGCGACCTGGCCGCGGCGCACAAGGCGCTCGGGGTGGTGCGGGCGCGTCTGCGGGAGCGGCGGCCGGATCTGGTGGAGCAGTGGCGCGCGCGGACGCGGGAGATCTTGGTGGCCGAGCGCGGGGAGCAGGACGACGACGAGGAGGAGGAGGAGGAGGAGGACGAGCGGGGCGGCGGATAGGCAGGAAAAAAAAAAGGGGAAAAACGTCTCTCCTCTCGCTCCGCAGACAAGAGTCCCCTGCGCGCCCGCTTCCGCACCTTCGCACAGACCAGTCTCCTTCCCCCAACGCGCTCGCACCAGCTACCAGCCCGCCCACCAACCCACACCAACAGAACCGCAGCGAGCAAAAAAAAGAAAAAAAGCACAACAGCAGCGGCGACGCCATCGCGCCATCGCGCCATCGCGCGCTGTTTCTCACACACGCCCGCACGCCAGCGCACGCCATGTCGGGCATGATGCCCGGCCGCGGCGTCGAGGGCCTCGACAAGCTGGCCATCGGCGCCGCGGAGAAGAAGAAGCAGCAGCAGGAGGCGGCGCTTCCCCCCCCCTCCCCCGGCGCCGCCCCGGAGAGCCCGATCCCCCCGACGCCGCCCGCGGGCGCGGGCGCCGCGCGCCCCGCCGCCGACAGCCCGACCCCCGCGACCGCCCCCGCGGGCGCCGCGCGCGCCGCCTCCCTCACGACCGTCCCGCCCAAGGCCGACCCCTCGGGCGCCACCATGCGCGCGCTCGTGTGGCGCGGCAAGAAGCACGTTGCGCTCGTGCGCGACCACCCGAAACCCTGCGTCACCGACCCGGCGGACGCCGTCGTGCGCGTCGGCAAGGCGGCCATCTGCGGGTCCGACCTGCACCTGTACGGCTCGTCGATGCCGGGCATGAAGAGCGGCGACGTCCTCGGGCACGAGGCGATGGGCGTGGTCGAGTCGGTCGGCCCGGGCGTGAAGAGCGTGCGCCCGGGCGACCGCGTCGCCGTGTCGTTCGACCTCGCGTGCGGCGCTTGCTTCTTTTGCGAGCGCGGCCTCTTCACGGCGTGCGACGTGACCAACCCGTCCGCAGCGCAGGGGGCCGCCTACGGCGGCCGCACGAGCGGCGCCCTCGGATACTCGCACCTGACGGGCGGGCACTGGGGCGTCGACGCCGAGTACGCGCGCGTCCCCTTTGCCGACACCAACCTGCTGCCGCTCGCGCCGATCGAGAAGGAGGAGGGGGCCGCGGCGGGCGGCGCGATCACCGACGCGCAGGCCGCGCTGCTCGGCGACGTGCTGCCGACGGCGTGGACGGCGTGCGAGCTCGGCGAGGTGGGGCCGAGAGACTACGTCGTCGTTTTCGGGGCGGGCCCGATCGGCCTCGTCACGGCGCAGTGCGCCGCGCACCGCGGCGCGCGCCGCATCGTGCTCGTCGACCCGGTCGAGGGGCGCCTCGCCTTTGCGCGGCGCCCGGGCGTCGTGCTGCGCAGCAAGGACGGCGCGCCCAGCTCCTCCCCCCCCCCCTGCCGCCTCGACTGCGTCCACGTGAGCGGCTCGGGAGGCGCCGGCATGGAGGCCGCCCTGCGCGAGGTCGCCCGCCTGAGCGAGGGCGAGCCGGCGGGCGCGCCGGACGTGGCCGTCGAGGCGGTCGGGATGCACTACGCCCGCGCGCTGCACCACCGCCTGCAGCTCGCCGCGGGCCTCGAGACCGACTCGGCCGAGGCGCTCAACGCTTGCCTGCGCGCCGTGCGCAAGGGCGGGCGCGTGAGCGTCGTCGGGGTGTTTGCCGGCAGCGCCAACGGCGTGCTGCTGGGCGCGTTCATGGAGAAGGGCCTGACGCTGCGCGGGTCGCAGGCGCCCGTGCAGCGCTACTGGCGCGAGCTGGCGGCCAAGGTGGCGCGCGGGGAGCTCGACCCGTCCGCGGTCGTGACGCACGCCCTGCCGCTCGAGCGCGCCGCCGACGGCTTCCGCCTGTTTGACGAGAAGCGCGACGGGTGCGTCAAGGTGCTGCTGGACGTTGCCGGCGGGGGCGGCGGCGGCGAGGGGGAGGAGGCGGCGGCGGCGGACACGGTCGAGGGCGTGCCGGTCGTGGCGCTGCTGTGATGAGCGGACCGGGAGGGATTGAGGGAGTTGCGCGAAGCGAGAGGCGCGCGGCGGGCCGGGAGGCGCCCGCGCGTCGCGGGCGCAGGCCGGGCCCCCGCCGGCCATCGTTGAGTGAGCGCGCCGACACAAACCAGCCGCGGCGCGCGCGCACAGAGAGAGCCCCACAGCGCAAAAACCACATCACAAACCTGCTTTTCAATCATCGTCACACGCATTACTTGCAACAGACCCTCGCGCGTCTTCAAACCGGATCATTGTGCTCCTCTGCGCGCGCGCGCCGACAGCAAAAACCTCTCGCTCGAAAGAGGGAGACAAGGCAGGCCTCGAATCGTTCGCTCTCCTTTCCGCCACCAAGACCCGCCACCATGTTCGGCGGGGCGCGCGTCACTGCGCGCTACGACGTCTCCATCATCCCCCTGAGCATCGGTGAGTCGTCGGAGCGGGCGCGCTCGGCTGGCAGAGCGCCCTGCCGCCGCCGTCGCACCGCAGCGCGCGCGCGCGGGCGGGCCCGCCGGGGACGGCCGATCAGACGGGGGCGAAAAAGTGAGAGACGGAGACGCTCACTGGCGACCGCCCCTACCCCTCGCCGACACCCCCGCCCCGCCCACAACGACAGAAAACATCCCCGCCCAGCTCGCCCAGCACCCGCTGTCGGTCGTGTGGTCCCGCGGCGAGGAGTCGTGCGTGACGGCGCCCTCCGCGCCCGCCGCCGACGCCAACGCCAACGCCGCCGCCGCCCCCTCGCCCTCGCCCTCGCCCTCCTCCTCCTCCTCGGTCGCGCTCGGCCTCGAGGTCATGCGCATGGCCGAGACGTTTGCGTTCAGCCGCAACAAGGCCGGCGGGGGCGGCGGCTCCCTCCTCGTCCCCCTCGCGCGCTTCCACACGCTCAAGGCGCAGACGGTCGACCTCGGCGCGGCGCAAAGGGGCGGCGCCGCCGCCGCGCTGAGCGCCCTCGTCGGCAGCCCCGGGCTGGTCGGGCGCCGCACGGTCGCGCACGCGAGGGTCGACCTGGCGCGCGAGCTCGCGGCGGCGGCGGCGGGGGGGCCGCAGCTGCTGCAGCTGGCGGCGCCCCCGCAGCGCGTCGAGCGCGAGGTCGTCTTCCGGCTGCCGCTGACCGGGGGGGTGGGCAAGGGCGGCGGCGGCCAGGTCGCGCTGAGGGTGCGCCTGGTGGCCGAGTGCCTGGGGGTCAAGGGCGGCGGCCCCCCCGTCGTCGTGCCGGCGGACTCAGCGTCGGCCGTCCTGCCTCCCTCTTCTTGGGCTGGCGAAGATGGCGCGACGGAAGCCCGGCCGCCGTCGGCCATCTCGCTGGGCGACTGGGCCGCCGCGCCCTCGTCGCCGTCGTTCGCGCGCGAGGGCCGGCGGCCGCCGCGCGCGAGCGGCCACGGCGACGACGGCGCGGCGAGCTCGGGCGACTTGCGCGAGGAGGAGGAGGAGGAGGAGGAGGAGGCTGGCGTTGGGCCCTGCGACCCCGCCTACGCCCCAGCAGACGCGATCCTGCGCGAGCTGATGCGGCTCTCCCAGCAGCAGCAGCAAAAGCAGCAGCAGCAGCAGCTGCACGGCCCGCTCCTCCTCGAGCTCGCGAGCGCCCTCCGCGCCGAGCGCCTCGCGTCGTCGCGGCGCGCCGAGGACGCCGAGCGCCGCGCCGACGCCGCCCTCGCGGCCAAGCGCCTGATGGCCGAGCGCCTCGAGCGCGTCGAGGGCCACGCCGCCCTGCTCGAGGACGAGGCGGCCTTGGTCGACGGGCTGGTCGCCGCCAAGACGGCGGCCGCCGAGCTCGGGTTGGCGGCCGAGGCGCTGAGGGGCGAGGCGCGGCAGCAGGCGCGCCGCGCCGACGGGCTCGAGGCCGCGCTCGCGCGGGCGCGCGCCGAGGCGGCAGAGCTGCGTGCGAAGGAGTGCGTGTAAAGACAGACATCGGAATCTCTTTCTGGGCGCCAATCTGCCGATCCAACTCTCTCGCTCGCTCGCCCTCGGCCCTCGCCCCCTCTGTCCGGCCGCCCGGCCGCCGGTCCGGGCGGCGCGGCGGGCGAGGAAGAGACCGTCTGCGCGCGCGCGCGCGACCCTTGCTCACAACACAACCTTTGCTTGTCTCTATTCATACCGCACGGCGGCGCCTGCAGCACCCGCGCGCGCGCGCGCCCAGAAGCCGAGCGTCGAGAGAGCAGCAGCAGCCAAAAACAAAACAGGCGACACCGGGCGGGGGGGGTCAAAGCGCCGCCGGCCCGCGCGCAAACCGCAAAACACGCAAAAAAACATGCGCCCCGCCAAGCTGCAGATCCACCCGGTGGGTCTGGCCGTCATCTGCTTCGCGTTCCTGGCGTGGCTGGTCGCGCTCTGCGGGGTCAGCGGCGCCGCGCTCTCGTGCGCGCGCGGGCAGGAGGCGCTGCTCGCGTCGCGCCGGGCGGCGGCAGAGGCGGCAGAGGCCGACGCGCTCGCCGCCGCCGCCGCCTCGGCCGACAACGCGGCCTCCTCCTCCTCCTCCTCCTCCCTGCCCGCGCGCCTGCCCCCGGCCGCCGCCGCCGCCGCAGTGGCGCCTCCGCCTCCTCCTCCTCCTACCACCGACGCCCTCGTCTACGCCACGTGCGCGCAGGCCTACCAGTGGGAGTGGTTCTCGCTGTGGTTTGCGTTTGCGTTGCTCGCCGCGCTCCTCGCGACGGCCTTCCTCCCGGACGCCTTTCGGCGCGGGCGCGCGGCGCTGCTCGCCTACTGCACGCTCGCGTCCCTGTGCCTCCTGCTCTCCGCGCACAACTTTATCACGCGCGTCGACGTCTCCGCGCGCGTCGACGTCCGCGACCTCGACCAGGACAGCGTCAACGCCGCCGCCGCGGGCTTTGTGCTGCTCGCGACGTCGACGATGAGCCTGATGCTGGCGATCGGCGTGAATTACTCGTGCGCCGGGTGCGGCGGCGGCGCGGGTTGCGGGGGCGGCGCGGGGCAGCGCGGCCCGCTGCTGGGCGCGGTCGGGGGCGGCGCGGCGGACTATGGCGGCGCGCACGTGCGCTTCCAGGCCAACCCGCCGATCTGAGGAGGGAGGAGGAGGCCTTGTTTGTTCAACGCGGGGGCGGGGGGAGGGGGGGCGGCGGCAAACGACGGCGCCTCGTCGAAAAAAAAGAAAAAAAAAGCCAGAAAATCAGCGGTCAATGATCCGCGGCCCTGAAACGTCGCCTGGCTGCGTGTTTTTTTTTGGGGGGGGGGGGGGTCGAGGTTGTGACAAGCTATTAGCGACTCTACCCGCAATCGTGTCGGCGTTTGAGGATTCACCATGCGCCCCTGTGTCTCGCGTCGTCAGTTGCTGCTCTTGCCGCACCGGCCCCCCCCGCCGAGTGCGACCGGGCGGCCGCCGGGAGACGCCCAGCCCGGCCCAGCCGCGACGGGCCCGCGCGGCGGCGACGGCGAGCGCGAGCGCGAGGGCAAAGACGCAAACAGCGAGGACGCAATGCTGCCGCCCTCGGGCGGCGCGTACGCCCACGCGCGGTCGCGCGAGGGCCCCCCGGCGCCGGCCGCCTCGGCGGCGCCCTCGCCCTCCTCCCCCTCGCCCTCCCGCCGCCGCCCCCGCTGCGCCTGCCCGTCCCAACTCCACTGCTGCTCCCGCTGCTGCTTCTCCGCCATCCGCGCAAACGCCTCGCGCGCCCGCGCCGCTGCCGCCGCCGCCGCCTCCTCCTCGGCGCGCGGCACGCAGCACGGGCACAGCAGGCGCAGCAGGCGCGCGCCCCACCAAGGCCCTCCGCCGCCGTCGCCGCCGCCTGCCGCCGCCGCCGCCGCGAATCGCCCCCCGCGCCGAAGCCGGCCCTCGGCCGCCGCGCGCCGCGCGTCGCAATCAGCCTGCAGCGCGCGCAGCGCGGCCAAGCGGGCCTCCTCCTGGGCGAACGGGTCGTCGTGGTCGCCAACGCCGTTGGGGTGAAGCGGGCGCACGACCGGGGGCGCCTGCTGCTGCTGCTGCTGCTGCTGCTCCGCCGCCTCCTCCTCCTCCTCGTCGATCGCGCCTCCAGCGCCCCACCCGCCGACGCCCGGCCGCCCCACTCCCGGCCCCCCGGCGGCGACGACGCCCGACGCCGCGCTCCTCGCCCCGTCCTCCCCCTCGTCTCTCTCCTCCTCCTCCTCCTCCCAGTGCAGCCACGTCGCCTTGACCGACATCTTGACGCGCCCGAACGGCTGCATCTCGAAGAACGCCTCGATCGGCGGCAGCGACGCCGCGCTCGGGTCGCGGCAGCAGTAGGCCGCGAGGTCGAGGCTCAAGCGGGCGACGGTGCTGGCGCCCGCGCCGTCGCCCCCGCTGCTCCTGCTGCTGCTGCTGCTGCTTCGGTCGCCGCCCCCTCCTCCCCCGCCTCTTCCGCGCACCACCTGCAGCTTGATCGCGTACTCCTTGGGCGCGAACCGCCCGGCGCCCGGGTCCCAGTAGACGGTCGCGCGCTGCGCGAGGCGCTGCTGCGGCTGCCAGAAAACGGCGCGCGTGTTTGGGTTGACCGGCGCGGCGTCGGTCGCGTAGGCCTTTTGCCCGCGCTCCCAGCACAGGCGCGCGCGGGGGCCCAGGCCGGGCGGCAGGTCGGAGGCGAAGAAGGGGACGAGCCCGAGCTCGAAGCGGGCCGGGACGCGGCCGCGGACGCGGTGCTGCGCGAGGTCGGCGAGGGAGCGGCCGAGCGATTTGGGCGGCGGGGGCGGCAGCAGCATCAGCGGGCGCGGGGACGGGGCGGCGGCGAGCAAGAGCGGCGGCGGAGGAGATGAGGGGGGGGATGCGCGGGGCTGGTAGGGGTCGTCGTGCTGCTGCTGCTGCTGCTGCTGCTGCTGCTGCTGGCCGCGGGGCGGGGATTGGGAGAAAGGGGCGCCGAGCATGGCGCCCGCGTCTGCAAAGGCGGCGCGCGCAGCGAGGGGCGGCGGGCGCGCGAGCAGCGCGGGGCCGGCCGCCGCCGACAGCGGCGACGGCGGCGACAAGGGCGACGCTGGGCGCGCGCCCCTCTGCTCTTGCTGCTGCGGCCGCCACGCCGGCTGCTGCTGCTGCTGCTGATACCGCTGATGAGACGGCGAGTACGGACCGCCGCCGCCGTACGCCTGCCCGCTCATGGGGTCAAAAAAAGACGGCGCCGGCGCGGTTCCTATTTTTGTTGCCGCCCGGTCTCCGCGCTCAGCGGCTTTTTAAGGCTTTCGTGGTCTCTCGTCGTAACAAAAACAGGCTGCTTTGACCCAGGTGTGTGTGTTCGTTTCTAGCTGGCTATGAGTGTCTCCAGTGTGTCGTTTGTTGTTTTTGTTTGTGGGGGGAGGATTGTTTTTGAAGAGGACGAGGGCAGGGGGAATGGG
>Ga0315905_10006449_pt1 | contig 11930 bp, 12 predicted proteins | sample LakEriMetagenome_5_FD_203522 | JGI IMG/M metagenome (GOLD analysis project Ga0315905, IMG submission 203522) | Freshwater fungal communities from buoy surface, Lake Erie, Ohio, United States - Buoy 4 MA121 | ecosystem: Environmental > Aquatic > Freshwater > Lake | place: USA: Lake Erie, Ohio...
TTAATTCCTGTTGGATGACGGCCAGTAAACTTTGCTCCGGGGTTAAGGGGGCCTCTGGTAACGGTTCAATGGCGATCGCCGTGGGGGGAGCCGGAGCTTCTAAAACCGGGGGCAATTCCCCTTCCGCTGCATCGGATTCTACTATTCCCTCACTACTCGGTAGATCAGGCCGAGGGGGTTCAACCGTAGGAGTCATGGGTAACGGGGGAATGCGGGAAGCAATCTGATCCCACAGGGGCGGCAGATCTAAGCTGGGGATACCAATCCACAACACAATGCCCACTAAGATGCCTAACAATCCGGTGGCGATCACACTTAAAATACCGAACTTGGGTTTTTGACGACGGGGGGATCTTGGAGTTGGAGAGACTGAAGGCGCATCGCCTAGCGGATCTCGGCGAGATCGCCGTTCGACCGGGGATTTAACAACGGGTTGGGGAACCGGAGGGACGGGGGTTTGAACCGGGAAAGAATCCACAAACAGTTCATCCCATTCCGATGTCTGACCATCTATGACCCCACCGGCAGCAGTTTGACCGGGGGAACTTCCCCTCATTTTCTGTAAACTGTCCAAGGTCGATTGCAAACGAGTCAACGTCTCATCTCTGAGGGACTGACGTTGGGTAGGATCAGCGTCTAATTGCTGCACCACTGTTTCGAGTTGATCCAGGGTCGCTTGCAACTGCGATAGAAGGGGGGAATTTGGGGAGGGGGATTGATCAGCCATCGACATTATTAGTCCAAATTCGAGTTAACGGCGGAATTAAAACGTTCGACAAATACGTTTCCCCATTTTTAAGCTAGGGCAAGCAGGATTAAAACTTAGCCGCCAGGGATTTTAGATATTCCGTATTGACCCCAGACTCGCGCACTAAGGCAATTTTGCCCGTCCGAGCCACTTCTTTGATGCCAAACTTGGCCAACATTTGCAGAATAGCCACCATTTTACCGGGATCGCCGACGACTTCGATGGTGACTGTCTCTTCAGCAATATCCACAATCCGGGCCCGAAACACCTGGGCTAATTCAATCACCTCAGCTCGGTTGGGCGCACTGGCACTGACTTTGACCAGCATCAATTCCCTTTCCACACAGGGGATTTGGGTAATATCTTGGACTTTAATGACATTCACCAGTTTATAAAGCTGTTTGGTGAGTTGCTCAATGGTGTGTTCATCCCCAGGCACAACCATCGTAATCCGCGAGACATCCCCCTGTTCTGCCGATCCCACTGCCAAGCTTTCGATGTTGAAACCCCGACGGGCAAACAACCCCGCAATACGGGTCAAAACTCCAGCTTCATCTTCAACTAATACAGATAACGTGTGTTTCATAGGGAATCAACTCAAGGCAGTTTTTGGCAAAATCCATCGAAGCGAGGATGGATCGATTCAGTTAGTAGCGGTAAAACAATCAGACTTTTCATCCTATCACGACCCCTTTGTCCCATTGTTGGGATTGTGTTCAGAATTCCGTAATTAAGTCATGAATAGTTACAAACAATTACGAACTAACTTTGCCAAAGCGACGGTGGCGCTGTTGATAGTCCCGTAAGGCTAAATGGAAGGCTTCGCGGTTAAAGTCGGGCCACAGGGTCGGGGTGACATAAATTTCGGCGTAGGCCATTTGCCAGAGCAAAAAGTTACTGATCCGGAGTTCTCCACTGGTGCGGATGAGAAGATCGGGATGGGAGAGACCTTCGGTGTATAGATATCGTTCGATGACGCCTTCGTCAATTTCCTGGGGTTGTAAGTTCCCGGCTTGTACTTCCTTGGCGATCGCCTGACAAACATGGACAATTTCCTGACGGCCGCCATAATTGGTCGCCACGGTAAAACGAATACCAGTATTATTTTTTGTATCCTCCATCGACCGTTCAATTTCATCCTGGAGGGAAGTGGGGAGGGACGCTAAATTGCCGACAAACCGAATGCGAACATTTTCCGCCATCATTTCCTTCAGTTCGCGCCGCAACACCCGTTCAAACAGGGTCATCAAAAATTCCACTTCTTCAAGGGGACGCCCCCAATTTTCGGTGGAGAACGCATAGGCCGTTAGCGCTGGAACCCCCCAATCGTCACAACAACGTAATAAATTCTTGAGCGCATCGACCCCCCGCTGATGGCCCATAATGCGCGGCATTCCCCGTTGTTTTGCCCACCGTCCATTACCGTCCATGATCACTGCCACATGGTTTGGCAAGCGTGTTTGATCAAGATCCGGCGGCAGTTTTTCGAGGATGACAGGGTTAATGGTCATTTTTTATCGTTTGGGGCGGTCGAGGAGGATTTTCCCAGTAAGCGGTTTAGTATCCATTTACTTTGGGAGCCAAGATTTCGACTCAGGCGGCCGAGTTGGGGGGCAACAGACTCCCGTTCAACTAAGGGCGCATATTCGATTTCCAACAATTCCTTTAGTTTACTGCTAGTTAGGGGACGGTTGAGATTTCCCCGTTGGGCCAGAGTAATGGAACCGGTTTCTTCAGAAACGACAATGCAAAGGCAGTTTTCGCTGCGTTCGGTGATGCCCATGGCGGCCCGATGACGAGTCCCCAATTGCCGGGAAGCAGTGCGTTCTGATAAGGGCAAAATCACGCTGGCTGCCATTAGGCGAGGGCCCCGAATGAAGACGGCTCCGTCGTGGAGTAGGGTTTTGGGCTGAAAAATCGTTTGGAGTAATTCTTTGGACAATTCACTATTAATAACAACCCCTTGATTGACAAAAATCCGGTTGTCTAAGGTTCCCTTGGTTTCCATCACCATGAGGGCTCCAATTCGATTTTGTGAGAGTTCCTTGACCGCATCGACAATTTCATCAATAGCATTGATAGTTTTGGGGGTGGAGCGGGGCCGCTTTAGGAGTTGCAAAAATCGTCCCTGGCCAAGTAATTCTAAAAAACGTCGCAGTTCGGTTTGGAAGATGACGGCTAGGGCCACCGCTGACCCCAACACCAGTTTTTCTAGCACAAACCGGAGTAATTCCAGATGTAGGCGATCGCTCACCACTTGGGCCACCATTAACACCAGTAATCCCCGCATCATCCAGACTGTTTGATACTCACCAATAATCCGGCTTAGTAAATAAAACAGCCCAACCACTAAGCCAAGATCAATAAGATTATGTAAAAGGGGAAGTAAGGAGGAAAAATCCGGGGGAAAGCCCGACATGGGTAAAGTCGTTAGGGTGAGCAACGGGGAAAAATGGTAGTGTCAAAGCCCCGATCGCCATCATAGCCCGACAACGCAAGCAAAACGCTAGGGCAAGAGACGGGCGGGTAGACAATCTTGGCGGAGCAAATCAGCATAGGTTTCCCGACGCAGAATCAAATTAGCGTCGCCTTGATTAACCAACACCGCCGCTGGACGGGCGAGACGATTGTAATTAGAAGCCATGCTGTAGTTATAAGCCCCGGTGTCTGCCACCACGAGAATATCGTCGGGTTCGGCGACCGGCAGTTGCACATCTTTAACGAGAATATCGCCGGATTCGCAATGTTTGCCTGCCACGGTCACCGTTTCCGTCTGGGGATCATTCATGCGATTGGCCAAGGCCACTCGGTAAACGGATTGGTAGGTGATCGGACGGGGATTATCGGACATGCCCCCATCGACCGCCAAATAGGTGCGTAGTTCTGGCACGACTTTTCGCCCCCCCACTCGGTACGCGGTAATACAAGCAGAGCCAATTAAAGACCGTCCGGGTTCGGAAATGAGTTTGGGGTAGGGCAGATTATGGGCGTCACAGGCTTTAGCTACAGATAAGGCTGCCGCTTTGGCCCATTCTTCGATGCTGGGGGGATCATCCTGTTGGGTGTAACAAATGCCCAAACCACCGCCGATATTCAATTCCGTTAACGGCAAACCATAGGTTAGGCCTTTGCTGAACCATTGCACCAGCACGACGCCTAAATCCTGATGGGGTTGGCGCTCGAAAATTTGTGAGCCGATGTGGGCATGGAGACCGATGCAATGGAGTTGAGGCTGTTGGCTGACGTAGGTGAAGACCGCTTCGATTTGGTTGGGGTCAAAGCCAAATTTGCTGTCTAAATGCCCCGTTTGAATGTATTCGTGGGTGTGACATTCAATGCCGGGGGTAAGACGCAACATGATCCGGGTCGGTGTTTCCACCTTGGCTAAGCGGGTCAAGGTTTCCAGTTCTAGCCAGTTATCGACAATGATGGTGCAACCAATGGCGATCGCCTCTTGTAACTCCTGTACTGATTTATTGTTGCCGTGGAAATAGATTTTTTCAGCAATTTGATCCGCGTTCCAACCCAAGGATTTGAGGGCTTCTACCGTCGTAAATAATTCCCCGCCGGATACCACATCAAAGCCAATGCCTTCCTGGGCGGCGATCGCCACTACGGCCAAACAACTCCAGGCCTTGGACGCATAAATCACTTGGCTGGCACCGGGGTAATGGGTTTGAAACGTCTCCCGATATTGCTGGGCCGCTTGGCGCAGGGTGCTTTCATCCAGAATATAGAGCGGTGAACCAAACTTTTCCACCAACTCTGGCACACTGCAACCGCCAACTTCCAAATGACCTTGGGCATTCACCGCCGCTGTCAGGGGCAAAATATTCTGGTTCGGGGACGACGCTGGGGGCGATTGTAACAACGCAGAGCCAGTGGTAGGGCGGGACATTTCCGTAGAGAGCATGGCGAGAGGGGATTACTAATAAAAATTAAAGACGGTCAAACGATGTTTCTGCGGTCGATGGGAAACGATTAGACGATAGGATTTAAACGAAAAACCGATTGGCAATGATTTCAAGATCTCAGTTTATCAAGCCTTGGGCGCATCCTGGTGTATAGTTCGCAAGCATTTCATACAATTGGCTGCGGTTTGTTGATCAGGTAGTAACCACCGGATACCCATGGGAAAGATAGGGTTTTGGCGTTACTATTCCCTTGATTTCTCCCACTTTGACGGTCATTCCGGGTTCAACTAATTTGGTTTTTAAATAGCCCAATCCCCAGGAAGTCAGCGGGGAAACACTGGTTACAATACCCACTTTTTGTTCATCTAAAGTAATGATTGATCCCACAGGAACAGGTACATCAAATTCCATACCCCATAGCCGTTGTTTGACCCCTTGATAGGTATTGAGTCGGGCAATGGTTTCTTGGCCGATATAGCAACCTTTATTAAAAGAAATGGCCCGCCAGAGTCCCGCTTCTAAGGGATTGTAATCTTCCGTTAATTCCTGGCCAGCTTTAGGTCGTCCCTGGTGAATACGGAGGGTTTCCCATTGTTGATCATCAAGGCGAGTTAGGGTTTGCCAATGGGGTGCAAGGGCGACTTTTTTTTCGGCAGGATAAATGAGGGTATAGCCGGGAAAATCTAAGCCAGTGGTGGGAACTAAATAAATGTCTGATTCTTGCCAAGTTTGCTTTAACCATCGATCGCCCTTTGGCAAAGTTAAGCCCCAATCTGCTAGAGTATCGCCCGCCTTTTCTCCCCCCAAAATAAGGGCTTGATAGTGGTTTGATAAATCCTTAAGTTCGACCTTATCAAAGGGAAAAATAAAACGATCCATCCACGCTAAGAGAGGGGCAGTTTGTTGCACAGAAACCTGTAACCAAAGGCTATTTTCTTGGACATAAACTGTTGCTAATTCCAGGGTTCGACCTGTTGAGGTCACAAATACCGTTTCTAACCATTGCCCCGGCGATCGCCCTTCGATGGCGTTGGTGCTTTGGTTGTGCAAAAACCGTAGGCGATCGTCCCCCTTCAGTTCAATTAATCCCCAATCAGCGAGGGGATAACACCAGGTTTGTTGCAAATTTAAGGGGAAAGTGATCATCGTTTTGTCTTCGCGGAATTTTGGGTGAACAATTCACCTTGTTATGATAGTGGCAACGAACCGACCCAACCAGGAGGAAGTCCATGGACAAGGTCAAAATTTCCAAGCTCGTCGAAAGCATTCATTTAACAGGGATTCATGACATAGAGATCAATGCTCATGGCGCTCGTGGGATGTCCCCGCTGACCTAGGAAGGGCGTAACTTGTGGATTAAGGCTGAAGACCAGACTCGGTGCGCTCAATTCCCTCAAAATTTTGTTTTTCCTTGGTCAGGGTTAACCGACTAACGAGTAAGATGGGAGGGTTGTTAACCATTCTAAAAAATCCGCAGCATCCAGTGGAAATCTCTGTCTATCATACGCCCGAATTAACGCCTGACTCCCAGTTACCTGATTGCGCCGTCGTTATTGATGTTTTACGGGCAACGACCACGATCGCCACAGCGTTGAAAGTGGGGGCGGAAGCGGTACAAGTTTTTAGTTCTTTGTCTGATTTAGTCGAGGTTAGTGAGGCTTGGCCGTCTGATAAGCGGCTCCGGGCCGGAGAACGGGGGGGCGGTACGGTCGAAGGCTACGATTTGGGCAATTCGCCGTTGGATTGTACGCCGGAGTTGATGGCGGGTAAACGGTTATTTTTGTCCACCACCAATGGTACTCGCGCCCTACAACGGGTGGAGCAAGCGGGGCAATTAATTACGGCTTCGATTATTAATCGGCGGGCTGCGGTGGATTATCTCTGTAAAATGCAACCTGCCACGGTTTGGTTGGTAGGGTCGGGATGGGAAGGGGGCTATTCCCTCGAAGATACGGTTTGTGCCGGGGCGATCGCCGATTTGTTAGCCCAGGAAGGCATTGAATTTACGGTGGGCAACGATGAAGTGATTGCGGCCCGGAGTTTATATCAACAATGGCAAGGCAATTTATTGGCCTTATTTGAGCAGGCCAGCCACGGCCAACGGTTACTCAGACTCGATCGCCTGGAGGATTTGCGCTATTGTGCCACGGAAGATTTAGTGGATATTCTGCCTATCCAACGATCGCCAGGGATCTTAATGGCCGCTTAGTTCGAGGGCAAACCTCAGCGGGCTGCTTGGCGATCGCGGATGACATCTTCTACTTTTTCCCCCAGGTCAACCAAGTGCAAATTGCCTTGGCCGTTGTGCCAGGTAGCAAATAAACATTGATAACGATCCATGGGGGCGATCGCCGTAATCGTTTCGCCTAAATCAAAGTTACCAAACAAAAATCCTTCGTAATCCAACAGGGCCACTTCCCCCGTTTTTGCCGCTAATAAATAGCCCCAGGGGAAGGGTTGGATAAATTTGGGCTGGAGATTGAGGGCAATGCGATTCACCTTCAACGGTTGGAGTCGAATCAAAACCCCCGTCTTGGCCATGCCATAGGCTAAACCAAAGAGGTGATTGCGGGAAAAGCGATTCACCACCAATTGATAGACCAAAAAGGAAAGCTGAAAGGCCCGAAAGACATTACCCCTGCGACTAAATAACGAAAATAAACTCTGCCGCTGACTATCCGTTTGCACCAGTTGCACCAAGAGGCCGTGGCGTTCATCAATGCTTAAGAGTTGAGAGGGAAAAAAGGTTTCTATGGCCGTCCCCAGGGCCTTACCGCGATCCGTGCGCCAAACTTGGAATTTGCCTTTTTTCTGGCCTTCAATGGCGATCGCCGTGGCGAGATGTTTTCCCTCTGGGCTTAAACTGCCCATCAACCGTGATGCTTTAAACCGAATTGTGGGTTTGGGTAAGGTGGGGGAAAACAGCGGTTTATCTTGCCACTGAAAAAACTGCCAAGCCGTCTTGTCAGCATCCTGGGTAATCAAACTAATTTTGCTCTGATAAACGACCAATTCCGTAATTAATCCCGGCGCTCCCAATGACCAACGGGGCAAAGGATGATGATTCAACTCTGGATTGCTATATTCCCAAAGATACAGTTCTCGGCCATTGGCCAAATACAACCAAAGACCCTCACAAACCAGGGTGGTGACGGCAAAAAGTAGGGGTGTACTTTTCTTGATCACGATGTCAAAATTAATCAGAGCCGGGGCATCGTTTTGATAGAGCGCAAGGGGGGTTGGGGTAGGAGACAATTGTTTTTGAACGGTGTCCAAGGCCGATGCCATATCCATGGCCGTACCATAACGTCGCTGGGGTAGTTTCTCCAGGGCTTTGGTAACAATTGTGGCCAAGGCCGAGGGAAAAGCCGGGGGTAATTCTAGGCGTCGGTTGAGATGGGCGGATTGGAGAGCTTTGGGAAAACCTGAAAAGGGGCGATCGCCGACAATCAACTCATAGAGCATGATCCCCACGGCATAAATATCCGAAGCAACGGAAAACTTCCCATAAAACCGTTCCGGGGCCATATAGGCTGGCGATCCCGTATAACCTTTACCAAAATTCGGATTACCTGTCGTTGCGGTTAAGCGTGCAATGCCAAAATCTGAAACCTTAACCTGCCAACCCTGCTGACGGGGCACTAATAAAATATTGTCGGGCTTGAGATCACAGTGAATAATATTGTGCTTGTGGGCCTGGTCTAACCCCAGCAATATCTGATAAACCAAATCAATTTTTCCAGCCAAACATAATTCCCCATCGCCGTCAATAATGTCCCGTAGCGTTCCTCCTTCACAGTAATCCATCACCAAATACCGCCCGCCCGCATGGTACTCCAGAGCGTGACAAGCGACAACGTTAGGATGGCGCAACATTACCAAATAGGAGACTTCCCGCAAAAATTTATTGGTGGGAAAAACCCGATGATCCAAATCCTTGAGAGCGTAAATTTTCCCCGTAGAACGATCTAACGCACAGTAGACTCGCCCGAACTGCCCTTGACCGATCTGCCCAATAATGCGATAGCGAGACCGGGGAAAAAGCGGCATTACCGCCACATTAGCCGTGGTTATCATAAAAAAACGCCTAGGACAGGAGCTTGCTTCATTTTACCCCTGCCCTCTGCGGTTATTGTGGTTTGTTGTTGGAAATTAATCCCAGAGAAAATTTGACGTTACCTTAGCCGACTAGCCGAACAGGTTGGCCGCTGTGGTGTTGCTTTCTTGATCGAGCAGGGGTTTGATCTCCCGATCCAGGTCAGCGATGTAGGCTTCATGGCCATTGCCACCGTTGTCCCCATTGCTTGCCGCAGCCGCCACTAGGTCTTCGGTTACTTCCCCAGTGCCATCGTAGAACTCTTTGTGGAGTTGGCGGGCCCGGTCATAGTTATCCAAGTCGCCCTGATCGAAGTAGAGCTTGTAGGCTTGGCGCAGATCGTCGGTGGCCAGTTGACGGGTTCCTAGTTCCGCATAGACAACGCCGCGATGGTAGTAAGCATCGGCCAATTCTCCATTGAGACGAATGGCCTCGGAGAAGTCCCGCACCGCTTCCTGGCGATCGCCAAGGCGTTTGTGGCTCAAGCCCCTTTGGTAATAGGCATCGGCTTTGGGATTGGCTTCGATGGTGTGGCTACAATTTTCCATTTGTCGCAGTTCGTTGACCACATCGACCAGGGCTTGGTGTTTTTCATCCAAACTGGCGTGGCTCTGTGCAGCGGCCGCTTGGAAGGCGGAGAGTTCCCCACTGAGAGCGGTGGCTTTGGCGTCTAAGGCTTGGGTTAAGGCCGTTTGATTGCTGGCGATCGCCTGTTGTTGTTGGGCGAGGGTGGCTTGGGTTTCGCTTTGGAATTTTTGCAAATAGTCTTGGATGGTGGCTTGGTTGTGATTCACCAAATTGACCACCTGGGTCGAAGCCGCTGCTTGACTTTCTAACAAATGGGTTTGCAATTGGCGACGATTGACCATGTGTAAACCCACCGCCGCTGCTACGGGCACGACTCCGGCCGCCACATTCCCTGTAATGCCTCCGGCGATCGCCCCACCGATAAGAGCTACCCCCGATAGACCATCCCAAAGGTTGGCATTGTAAGTTGCTTGTTCGTTGACTTGGTTTTCCATAATAATCTCAATTCCTTGCTCGATAATCGGAAGAATAATCTTGTTAAAGGTTGAGTGCGTTTACTGTTAATTACGGTAATTACGGTTAATTAGCTTTTGTGACGGGATAAGCCTAGCCAAACAGCACTTCTTCTTGATGGGTCAGAATTTTACAATCCGACGTGGGATAGGCCGCACAGAGTAAAACACACCCCTGTTCCAGTTCATCTGGTTTCAGAAAATCATTGGCTTTATCCGTATGGGCAATACTGCCGCTGAGCAATTTTCCCGCACAGGCCACACAGGCCGCCGCCCGACAGGAATAGGGTAAATCCAATCCTTGATCTTCGGCGGCGTCCAGAATTAACTCATCTTGAGCAACCTGGATCGTCACATCGCTGCCCGTGGCTGGGTTGACTAAATTAACGGAATAAATCGCACTCATAGAGGGTTAAACAATAAATTAACTAACGGTCAACTACTCAGAACCGTGTGATCCAATTTGAGAGCCGGTAATAGTAGGGCTACCTCATCGGGTTCCAAAAATTCCGTAATGGTTTCTTGAATCACCTTATAGCTAATCTTGGCGTAGTCGGTGTAATTATAAGCGCGGACAATAGTTTGATACCAAATTAACAAGCCTTCTCGGAGACGATCAAGATCCCCAAACAGAATGGCTGTAATCGAGCAGCGGAAAACATTGGTCATATCCCGCCGACAAATTTCCGTTACATCCCGATCGCCCATGTGAAAGGTATCCTGACGGAGGCCACGTTTTTGGGCTTCCCAGCGGTGAATAATTTGTTCTTCATTATCCCGAACTTTTTCATAGGCACTGACACGGGTTTCCGCCGTATCCAGAAAATCCTGTAAAAATTGCAATTCTTGATCCGACGCATAGCGCCCATCGGCATCAATACTTAAACGGGTGAGCTGCTTAAACATGGACAAAAATCCTCATAAGAAAAACAACAATTCAACACAGGCGATCAGCACGAAAATTTACGAAAATTTGACCCAGCAGGCACTAGCCAAGGCAATCTCAACCTAGTCGTCGATGTCCTTCGCAATTTGAATTTTGGCTTCGGCTAACTGGTCTTCGAGTTGGCTAATCATGGAACGGGTAATTAACTTACCTTTTTCGACCAACACACTACCGTCACGGGGATTCAAGATATTGTCCTCGGCCCGACGTCCAATCAATTCTTCGATATTCTCGATTTCACTGACGTACATCCCTGCCGGTAACTCAACGACAACCCCTTCATCAATCACCCGCGCCTGACAGGCCAACCGGGAACGGGCATTGTGGGTGGTAATCACTTCTAATGTCCGCTGTTCCCGACGATTAAGGGGGGAAAGACCCTCCATTCCTTCCGTTACATAGACATGGCAGGTGGCACACATCCCCCGACCCCCGCACTCTTTCATGATCCGCAGATCCTGGCTGAGTAGCCCAGAGAGCAGATTGTCGTTGGTTTCAATAGCAACTTTTAGGTTAATCGGGTCGAGCTTAATGGTCTTAGCCACGGAATTCTCCTTCGTTCAGTTAATAATGGAAATCTCTTTATATTTGAGCATTCCCGGGTTTAACCTTGCTGACGACAAAGTAATTCCATAACGGTGGCATGGTCATGGCCTTCGGTTAACCATGCGGATACGGGTTTAAGTCGGTCTTTGAGTCCCAAAATAAAGGTGTTTTTGTCCGCTCCCAAGGATTCACAGGTGGTTTGCTCACAATGGAGGTCTTCCCCGGTTAGTTGGGAGAAAAAGGCGGTCAGGATACCGGCTTCTAAAAACCCCATCGGGCGTTTGCCTTGGGGCGCACAGACGATGAAGGCGGAATTGGTAACATCGGCGACAATAAAACCGTTTTGGTAATATTTCAAGTCAATATCTACCAAACCATAACCGTGGGATTTCCAACATTGTTTGAAGGTTTCCAGAAATTGCACCATTTCCATCTGTTGGATGGGTTTGCCGTAGTAGTCGGCCAGTTCGTCGGCAAAGCGTTTATAAAAAGCAGTACCCCAGGTTTTGCCACAAGAGGTTAATGCGACCCCTGCGCCAATTCCCAACTCGGAATCCAGGGCGGTAAATAACCCTTTGAGCAAGGTGTCGGGCAACGCAATCAGACGGGCTCCACTGCGGTTTTCCAGTAAACCAAATTC
>Ga0315905_10006450_pt1 | contig 11930 bp, 8 predicted proteins | sample LakEriMetagenome_5_FD_203522 | JGI IMG/M metagenome (GOLD analysis project Ga0315905, IMG submission 203522) | Freshwater fungal communities from buoy surface, Lake Erie, Ohio, United States - Buoy 4 MA121 | ecosystem: Environmental > Aquatic > Freshwater > Lake | place: USA: Lake Erie, Ohio...
TTACAGCATTGGACTTAATGCCTAGACTGTAACGCTTGTCTAGTAAGACTTCTAGCGCTTGATCGTCTTACACCTCCCTGAAACGATAATTGAGCCTAATTTAATTCACTGGAGGGTAAGTCCACAGAGCGCACAATAGCACCATCCTTCGGTGCATCGGGTTTAAAAATCGCATTCAAAGCCCCATCCAAAGTTTCAGCCATGGCAATTTGATTACCAAAAACCACCACCACCCGCGCTAGGGTCGGCAAACTATTTTTTTCGGCCTCGAGGTAAAGCGGTTCTACATAAAGTAAGGCTTCTTTGATGGGAATAACTAACAAATTTCCCTGAATAACGCTAGAGCCTTTACGATTCCACAAACTAATGCGTTCGGAAATAACGGGGTCTTGATTGATCAACGCTTCTACTTGTTCTGGCCCATAAACTAAACGTTCTTTGGGTAATGTATAAAGTAATAATTTGCCATAATTTTCTTGGTCGCAACGGGCAAATAACAACGCAATTAAATTATTCCGACTATTGGGGGTGTAAACCTGGGACAATACAAATTCTTCTTGTTTGGCCTCAATGCCCGCTAATTTCATGATCAAGTAATAAGGGGCGATCGCCTGCTGTTCTGCGCCGTAAATTTCGCGGGGAATTTGCCATTGATCTTCACGATTATAAAAGACATCAATGTCTTCCATGTGGTAAGTCAATAGCCGTTCTGACTGGGTGCTAAACAAATCCACCGGATAACGAATATGACTTTTGAGGGGCGCAGGCATGGCGTTTAACGGTTGGAATAATTCGGGGAAAATTTGCTGCCAAGCCTGAATTAACGGGTCACTATTATCAACGGTAAACAAACGCACATCACCGTTATAGGCATCGACAGCAACCTTAACGGAGTTACGAATATAGTTAAAATTTCTGGCCGGTTGAGTCCCATCACTTTCCCCCGGATCGGAATAGGGATAATAATTACTGGTGGTATAAGCATCAATTAGCCAATACAAGGTTGATGGAGATGGGCTAGAAACATTAGCCGTTACCAAATAGGGATCACGATCAAAGCGGAGAAAGGGGGCGATGTGACGAATGCGATGGTTAATGTTGCGCCGAAATAAAACTTTGGTGTTGACCTCAAAATTTTGTGTAAACAGCATTTGCCAATCCCGCAAATAGACCGCAAACAACAATTTTCTGAGGGGAGAATTTAGGGCAATGCCGCCCTGTCCATCGTAGGTGTTATAAACATTTTCATCGCCACTGGGAAAATCCAATTCCCTAACTTGGGTATTGGTCATGATGTAGTTATCGCTCAATTCCCCAAAATAAATCCGGGGTTTACCGATGGGAATACTGGCGCGGATCAGTTCGCTGGAGGTTCTGAGGGCATCTTCTTGGGTATCGGTGCCGATGTCTTTGACAAAGTAAAAGGGCAGTCCCCCTTGATCGACTAAGTTGACGGGGGAAAGAGTAAACCCATAGCCGTGGGTATAGACCAAATGTTTATTCACCCAGGTTTTTGCTTTATCGGGAACGGAAGTATAATCTAATTCCCGTGGGGAGATTAAGACTTGCTGTTTGGCGGTGGTGATTGGTTTCGCGGGGGTCGGGGGAGTTTGGGGCGACTCTGGGGTTTGGGGAGTTGGAGACTGGGTCTCGGCCTCAACCCGGATGGTATAGCGATCAAGATCTGCATCGGGGAAGCGATAGTAAAGGCGAATTTGTTGGAGTTGACGATTAGTTTTTAGTAAGGGTAAGGGGTCCCACAGGCGAATATTATCGAGGGTGGCCCGGTTTTCCGCTAAATCCTGCAGGGTTAGTTGGCCACGTCCCGTGAGAGTGGCGGGCTGAATAATTTCCAGGTTAAAGGCTTGGCGGGTAGCGGCAATGTTACGGGCAATGTAGGGACGTTCCCGCGTTAGTTGATTGGGTTGGACGCTGAAGAGTTCAATGCCTATGCCAACGGCACTTTGACCCAGCAATAACAACAGATAAATACTCAACGGCAGCCATAGAGCGATCATCGGTAGTTTTTGGGGAGGGCGATTCCTCGGTAAAGGAGCAACGGTGCGCCAGCCTTTCCACCCTAACCAGGCTAACCAAAGGGCGATCACCCCGGCAAAAATCATTAAGCCGGTCTCGACGGGCAAAAGCCAATGAATATCGGTGTAATTAGCCCCATAAACCACATCATGTTTGGCATATAGATAACCGTAACGTTGAACCCAATGGTCAAATCCCAAACTAGCGGCTAAGGCGGCGGCCATGCGAGATAAATGCCGGAGTTGAGACGGGGAAAAGCCGGGAAATTTGCCATCGGATAGATAATTGCCTGCTTGCAAAAACGTCAGCACTACCGCTAATAAACTAAATAACAATAATCCCCGCAACCAGGCTTCGAGCAACTGCCAAACGGGAAAGCGAAAAATGTAAAAGCTAATATCCCGCTGGAATTGGGGATCAAGTTGATTAAAGGGTTGGGCATTGAAAAATAATAAAAATTGTGACCAATTCCCCGCTAACAATAATCCCCAGATTCCACTCAACAGGGCCACAAAGGTAGGCAATGACCACCGCCACCGCCAAGCACTAAAAACGGTTAATAAAATGCCCACAATCACGGCGCTAATTTGGGTACGCCATTCTTGGAAATTGATAAATAACCAATTGAGGTGGAAGGGCTGGGGAATCGCTGGGGTGATACTGGGCAGGGTGTAGTCCGGCGTCCAGACTCCCACCGTTACCCACAGGTAATACATCCCTAAAGCCGTAATAGTAAATTGCAAGACGACGACTAAGGGCAATAAAACCGGCAAATATAGGGCTCCAGACCGGGGCGATCGCCGTGAAGGATGAATTGGTTCGGGTAGATAGCGCGACCGTAAATCAGAAAGGGGAGGATGGGATTGGGGAATCGCCTCAGTAGCCAGCCGTTGGGCGATCCGAATTTGGGAGGACAAAAAGATCCAGGACAGTCCACCAAACAATAATGCAATGCCCAACTGCCAGCCCAATCGTTTCCAAAAAACCGGCAAGAGGTTTAATTCTTGAAACCAGAGACTCTCGACATAGACTTGCGCCCAAATATTAATGCCGATGACGATCAGCACGACGGCGATCGCCTCCTTAACCCCCTTTTTCATTTTGTTAACCTCTGCTTAGCTTTAATTGGCCTTAGCGGTCATCCAGGCGGCAACTTTTTTGATCGCCCAACTACTCAACGCCCCCAACATCAAAATCCCGATCGCCGGATTAAACAACGGAATCCACAATTGTTGCCAGAGGTGATAGCCCAACGGAACCCCCGTCGATTCCCCCACCACGGCGATCGCAAACCAGAAAAATCCCCCCAACACCAAAAACACATCGGCGATGAGTATTCGGTCTAACCAAGTTAGTAATAGAATTTTCATGGAGTGTCACAAATAATAAAATCCTGGGGAATGTCGTCTACCGAAAGCTTCAGGTTATTCGCTGCCGAGTATTGATTCCCATCTTAATGCCTGGCCGGAGCTTCGTTAGAGGAGGCTCTGCCGTCTATTTGCATCCTCGGTGGCCAATCATTAATCTGGTTGTCCTAAAATTAAGTCTGTCAGTAGTTTGCTTTATTGTAAAAAAACAATACCCCTATAACGTTTTCGGTTCCTATTCCAACGCCAATAACCTATGAATTTGATCAAACAATCTGTTTATTTTCTGACAGGATTCGTACTTCTGGAAATAATTTTCTTTCCGGCGATCGCCAAAGCCAATGACCGAGACATTACCGACCAAGAACGGGAAAAAATTGTCCAAACCCTCAAATCCATTGACTGTAACGCCTTTGGAGAAGCGGACTACGAAATCGACCAACAACGTTTTGAAATTGACAATGTGGTCTGTGCCAATGGCCAGAAATATGAAATTTATTTAGACCAAAACTATCGAATCATCAAAAAAGAACTAGAAAACTAAGGACGACCATTAGGACAGTATGAGGTTTGGACAACCGCCGAGAAAACTATTGCCTCGTTTCCTGAACCGTCTCTTTTCCCCACCGAGATCAGCATGGACCCCCTCATTACGCTCATTGCCCTCCTCTTTATTTTGCCCTTTGGTTGTTCCGTCGGCAGTTTTTTGAACGTAGTCGTTTATCGCCTACCCGCTAATTTATCCTTAATCCATCCCCCCTCCCGCTGCCCTGAATGCCTCCATCCCCTAGGGAAAACAGAAAATGTCCCCGTATTGGGCTGGCTATGGTTGCGGGGTAAATGCCGGTGGTGCCAAAAGTCCATTTCCCCTCGCTATCCTGTGGTCGAAGCTACGACAGGTTTACTATTTGGCTTAACCTTTTGGTATTTCGGGTGGCAGTGGCAAACCGTCGGTTACTGGGTATTGATCAGCTTTTTAATTGCCCTAACCTTGATTGATTGGGACACGATGCTTCTCCCCGGCAGTCTGACTAAATCGGGATTGGTGGCGGGCTTGATTTTTCATTTGTTGCTGGGTTGGCATCAGGACAATTTAATTCCATCGCTCTTTGGGGCGATCGCCGCTGCGGTGTTGGGGTTATGGAGCTTTGACTTGATTCGGTTGGGAGGAAGTTTACTGTTAGGGCAAGAGGGCATGGGCAACGGTGATCCCAAACTAGCCGCCATGATCGGGGCCTGGTTAGGCTGGAAATTACTCTTACTTACCGCTTTCCTCGCTTGCTTTTTGGGCTCAATTTATGGCGTTTTACGTTTAACCCTCGGTCAATTACAACGACGACAGGGCTTTCCCTTTGGCCCCTTTTTGGCGATCGGGGGTCTAATCAGCCTCTTTTGGGGAGACTCTCTAATTCGGACTTATTTAAATTTTATTAATCCCCCCTTATAAGTCGGACTATTTCATTTTCAATCGCACCTCGATACTTAGGGTTGAAAATATGCGACGCCGTTTTTTAGCTTGCTTTTCAACATAACTGCTGATTATCACCCTTTATTCAGAAGGGTCAAGCAACAGCACACTGTCGAAACAGAAATTAAATAATCATCTTCGTAACCACAGGGTAAATGTTGTGCCGGGAAATTGGGGATTGTTTGACAAACTATTGGGACTAATTACGTCAATTTTTCCTTGCATTTGTTGAACTAAATCCTTAACGATCGCCAAGCCTAACCCAGTTCCAGCAATAGGTCCTTGGGCCTGTTGTCCCCGATAATGACGGTCAAAAATTTGGGGCTGATCCTCTGGGGGAATGCCATAGCCCGTATCGGCGATCGCCACCCCGACCCAATCAGAGTCCAGATCAGCTGCATTGGGTTGAGTTAAATAAACCGATCCCCCCGTGGGCGTATATTTCAAAGCATTATCAATTAAATTACTAAATATTTCTCGCAAAGCTGCCCCATGTCCCTGCACCAGCGGGAAATCATTCGGCAATTGATTCACTAACTGAATATTTTTTTCGGCGGCGATCGCCTGTTCAGCCAGCAAAATCGGCGCTAACACCGTGGGCAAAGCAATGGCAGTTAGGGTTAACATGGTTCCTGCCTCCAAACCAGCCGGTAAAGCCGCAATGTCAATGGCATTGGGCAATAAAGGTTGCTGCAGCGTTCCTTGAAACGCTTCAAATTCCTGTAATAATTCCTGGAGATGTGCTCCTTCGCGTACAATTCCCTCGATCACCTGTTGTCCTTTTTCATCCCCCTGCCACCGCTTCAACAATAATTTACTAAAAGTTTTTAGGGCCGTTAAGGGATTACGCAGTTGGTGTAACAAATCTGCCCAATGACGCTGTTCCCATTGTCGTTGCTGTAACTGTTGTTCCCAAGCTCCCCGATACCAATCCTGTTGCTGATCTAATAAGCACGCAATAGCCAAAGAATTGGCGATCGCCTCCAACTGATTTAATTCCTCCGGTTGCCATTGGGGATAAGCCCGATCCGCCACCAACAGCCCCATCACATCCTCCTCATAGATCAAGGGCAACACCAACCGCTTTTCTGGATCAAAGGGCGGCGCGTCTTGGAGCGGTGAAACCAATCCCCCTAACCGCGACAAGGGACTATTGATGGGTTGATCTGGCTCACCACCCACCGACGACAAAGGGAAAGAATCAGGAGTGGTAGCGGTCTTCCCCTGTGGTAAGCTGATCAATCCAGGATTTTCTGAATGATGTCTCGCCCCCTTCTGGGAAACCGCCAATAACGTCACCCCCTGTTCCGTTTCCCCCTGGGTCAAATACACCCCACACCAGTCCACCCGCAACCCTTGTTGCAAAAGCCTTACCTGGGACTGACACAACGCGATTAACGCCGCACTGGGAGCATAGATTGACGAGACAGAGCCAGACATTATAGGCAAATAAGAAGGGGAATATTAAGAAATATTAAGAGCTTGGGATCTTTTTTGTCAGGGGATCTCAATGAAGCAATGCCCAAGAACCCTAGCCATAAACGGCGATCGCTAGCGGAAGGCAAGAAAACTCAAGCCTTGCGGGGGGTTGATCTTTAGGAATAGAACGGATATAATCGATTCGGCTTTTGTAACTATCATTACAGCATATCGCTGAAATAGGAGGTAACTGGGTTGGCACGCAAACGTAAACGGAAAAGTCGTCGTCGTCAAGAAGGTCGCAAAATTCTGGAGCTCGTCCCCCAATTCAATATTGAAAGCGGTGAAGATAAACCCGTGACGGCGGCCCGTCGTTATATTCAATCCAATGGGATCCAGCCACCGGCCTTGCTCATTGTAAAACGAAATGAGCACACCACTGATCGATATTTTTGGGCTGAGAAGGGTCTGTTCGGGGCCCAGTATGTAGAAGAGAATCATTTTCTCTTTCCCAGTCTGCGGGATTACCAACTCCCCATCCCCTCGACCAAAACCCCCGTGGCCGTGGCAAGTCGTTAACGCATTAAAGCTTAGCAGGTTTTGGGCAACGCGGAAAATTTTCCTAATTGATTGCTTGCATCAAGCCCGCCAAGATTAAGGCTTTGACCCATTTCATCACTAATAACTGGCTAACAACTGACTTTGTTTAGCTGATAGGCTGAAAAACACATTGGGTGTGTAGGGATTCCGGTACTGGATGTTCTCAGACAGTAGCCGACAGCAAAACGTTAAGCAGGGGTCAGTTGTTTTAGTCCGAAAACCCAGAGGACACAGAGAACTTACCGTAAAAGCTTTATCCCTCAGTTTTTGATTGATTTTTTAATTAATTAATTTTAGCAGGGAGTCTAATAACGCCTAATTTTAAAGGGGTTAGCCATTCTGGTCTTTCGATCAGGATGGTTTTTTCCTGCAATCACACGGGTTACAATGAAGTACTGTATTGATTTTTTGTGACATTTTTTGAGGAGCGAGTTTCGTCGTGGTATCCCCCTATAATCCCGCTGAGATTGAAGCAATGTGGCAAGCAGTTTGGACTGAGCAGGGCTTGGATCAAACCCCGATGGTCTCAGAACGCCCTAAGTTCTATGCATTGTCGATGTTTCCCTATCCTTCCGGGAATTTACACATGGGCCATGTCCGCAACTACACGATTACCGATGTGATTGCGCGGGTCAAGCGGATGCAGGGCTATGACGTGTTACATCCGATGGGTTGGGATGCCTTTGGGTTACCGGCGGAAAACGCGGCGATCGAACGGGGGATTCCGCCCCAAGAATGGACAGAGAAAAATATTGCCCAGATGCGAACCCAGTTGCAACAGTTGGGGTTATCGATTGATTGGGATCGGGAAGTGGCGACCTGTTCTCCGGACTATTATCGCTGGACGCAATGGTTGTTTTTACAGTTTTTTGAGGCGGGGTTGGCTTACCAAAAAGAGGCGACGGTGAATTGGGACCCCGTTGATCAAACGGTGTTGGCCAATGAACAGGTGGATAGTGAAGGGCGTTCCTGGCGATCGGGGGCGATGGTGGAGCGTAAATTATTGCGGCAATGGTTTTTGAAAATTACTGACTATGCCGAAGCATTATTAAACGATTTAGACCAATTGACGGGCTGGCCAGAACGGGTCAAAACCATGCAGGCCAATTGGATCGGGAAATCTGTCGGAGCTTATTTAGAATTTCCAATCAAAGACAGTACGGAAAAAATTGCCGTCTTTACTACCCGCCCCGATACGATCTATGGCGTCACCTATGTCGTGTTGGCCCCGGAACATCCCTTAACAAAGTTGGTGACAACTCCAGATCAGCAAGGGGCAGTGGGTGAATTTGTGGTCATGGTGGCTAAGGAAAGTGAAATTGAACGCACGGCGGAGGATAAGCTCAAGCGCGGCGTTAGAACGGGAGGAATAGCGATTAATCCCTTTAATGGGGCAGAAATTCCGATTTTAATTGCTGATTATGTCCTCTATGAGTATGGAACTGGGGCTGTGATGGGGGTTCCGGCCCACGATCAACGGGATTTTAAATTTGCCCAAGATAATCAGCTTCCGATCAAAGTGGTGATTCTCCCCGATGATGCGGATAACGCGGATCTGGAATTGACGGCGGCCTATACGGATAGCGGGGTGATGGTAAATTCTGAGCAATTTACGGGGATGGAGTCTGGGAAGGCCAAAGAGGCCATTATTCGCTTTGCGGAAAACAATGATTATGGCAAAGCACGGGTTCAATATCGGCTCCGGGATTGGTTAATTTCTCGCCAACGCTATTGGGGTTGTCCAATTCCAGTGATCCATTGTGGGGATTGTGGGGCTGTGCCTGTGCCGGAACAGGATTTGCCGGTTAAATTACCCGATGAGGTGGAATTTTCGGGGCGGGGGCCGTCACCGTTGGCGAAGTTAACGGATTGGATTACTGTGCCCTGTCCCAGTTGTGGGAAGCCGGCCCAACGGGAAACCGATACCATGGATACTTTTATTGATTCCTCTTGGTATTTTCTCCGTTATGCCGATGCCCATAATTCGGATTTACCGTTTGCCCCGGAGAAGGCCAATCATTGGTTGCCGGTGGATCAATATGTGGGGGGGATTGAACACGCGATTTTGCATTTACTCTATTCCCGGTTTTTTACCAAGGTTTTAGGCGACCGCCAATTAGTGAACATTACGGAACCGTTCCAAAAATTATTAACCCAGGGGATGGTGCAGGGTATCACCTATAAAAATCCCACCACCGGGAAATATGTGCCGGCCCGCGATCCCAAGACGGGAGTACAAGTCATTGATCCCAATGATCCGAAAGATCCCGATAGTGGTGAACCCCTGAAAGTGTTTTACGAAAAAATGTCCAAGTCCAAATTCAACGGCGTCGATCCCCAGGAGGTTTTGGCAAAATATGGGGCAGATACGGCCCGGATGTTTATTTTGTTTAAAGCCCCGCCGGAAAAGGATTTGGAATGGGATGATGCGGACGTAGAGGGGCAATTCCGCTTTTTAAATCGGGTTTGGCGTTTGGTGACAGAGTACAGCGAAAATCGTCCAGCGACATTGGTGGTCAATGATGCTTTAACAAAAACGGAAAAGGATTTACGGCGATCGATTCACACCGCCATCAAGGACATTAGTGAAGACCTGGACGGTGACTATCAATTTAATACAGCGATTTCCGAACTGATGAAACTCAGTAATGCTTTGGCCGCAGCAGATTGCCTGGGTTCCCCCGTTTACCAGGAGGGCATTGAAGCGTTGTTAAGGTTATTAGCCCCTTTTGCGCCCCATCTTGCCGAAGATTTGTGGCACCAGTTGGGCCATGATGATTCGATCCATCAACAACCTTGGCTCACTTTTGACGCTGAAGCGTTAGTGATGGATGAAATTACGCTGGTGATTCAAATTATGGGTAAAACCCGTGGCACGATCGCCGTTCCGTCCAGTGCGGATAAAGCGCAGTTAGAAGACCTCGCCCGCAATTCTGAGCTGGGGCAAAAGCATCTCCAGGGAAAAACCATCAAAAAAGTGATTGTTGTACCGGGGAAACTGGTTAATTTTGTTGTGTCCTAGGTCCTGAGGCAGGGATGGCGATCGCCTAAAATACGGTCACCCGAAAGTTACTGCTAAATTTTCTCAATAGTGTTGACAGGAATTCTCATTAGAAAGTATAGTCATTTACACAGTGTTCTCTTCTCAAGGATTCAGTAGGGGGTGACTCGGTAACGGGGGCTCCCTGTTTTTTTTGCCGCCACACCGTAAACTAGGTAGTTGGAAAGCATTTAGCCCTATTGTTTGAGCAAATCAAGGCGCAGATTGAGATGACCGCTTCTTCAGAATATGACGTAATTGTGATTGGCTCTGGGATCGGTGGTTTGGTAACCGCGACTCAGTTAGCAGCCAAAGGTTTACAGGTTTTGGTGTTGGAGCGATATTTAATTCCGGGGGGCAGTGCGGGCTATTTTGAGCGAGAAGGTTACCGCTTTGATGTGGGGGCCTCGATGATTTTTGGTTTTGGCGATCGGGGCACAACGAACCTGTTGACCCGTGCCTTAGCCGCTGTCGGACAATCGGTGGAAACCCTGCCCGATCCAGTGCAAATCCATTACCATCTGCCAGGGGAAATCGACCTCAAGGTGCATCGGGATTATGAACAATTTTTGCAGGAATTAATTGCTAAATTTCCCCACGAAGCCAAGGGAATCCGCCAATTTTATGACGAATGTTGGCAGGTGTTTAATTGCCTGAATGCAATGGATTTATTGTCCCTTGAAGAACCTCGTTATTTAATGCGAGTGTTTTTCCAGCATCCGGGGGCTTGTTTAGGATTGGTAAAATATTTACCCCAAAATGTCGGGGATATTGCGCGACGTTACATTCATGATCCGCAGTTGTTGAAGTTCATTGATATGGAATGTTATTGCTGGTCGGTAGTACCGGCGGATCTAACACCGATGATTAATGCAGGGATGGTCTTCTCCGATCGCCATTACGGGGGCATTAATTATCCCAAGGGCGGGGTGGGCAAAATTGCCGAAAGTTTAGTGACAGGACTGGAAAAAAGCGGGGGAGAAATTCGTTATCAGTCCCGTGTGACCCAAATTCTTAAACAGGGCAAAACGGCGATCGGAGTGCAATTGGCCAACGGCGAAAAACTCTACGCCCGACGGATCGTTTCTAACGCGACCCGCTGGGACACCTTTGACAAATTATTAGATCCTACTGAATTACCCGCCAAAGAACAACGTTGGCAAAGTCGTTATCAACAATCCCCCAGTTTTTTAAGCCTGCATTTAGGAGTTAAAGCCGATCTATTACCTACCGGGACAGAATGCCATCATATTTTGCTGGAAAACTGGGACGACTTGGAAAAAGAACAGGGTACTATCTTTGTTTCCATCCCAACGTTGTTAGATCCCAGTCTTGCCCCGCCAAATCACCACATTATTCACACCTTCACCCCTAGTTGGCTGGAACACTGGCAAAATCTGTCACCCAAGGATTATCAATCCCAAAAAGAAGAAGCCGCCGGTGCCTTAATCGATCGTCTAGAAAGCATTTTTCCCGGTATCCATGATGCTTTAGACTACCAAGAAGTCGGCACTCCCCGCACCCATCGCCGCTTTTTAGGCCGACAAAATGGCACTTATGGCCCCATTCCTCGCCGCAAATTACCGGGATTATTGCCCATGCCCTTTAACCGCACCAGTGTACCTGGACTTTACTGCGTGGGGGATAGCACCTTTCCGGGGCAGGGATTAAATGCGGTGGCTTTTTCAGGCTTTGCCTGCGCCCATCGTATCGCCGTGGATTTGGGGGCGCGTTAACGGACGCTCTTACGCTAGAAAGAAGCTACTCACCGGAATTGACCCTAAAGCCGGAAGGGTTCCGATAATACCGGTCAGGTTGATTACCAAATCATTGGCGCTTTGGAAATCCGGGTACTGGTCAGGTAATGGGGTATAAGAGGATGTCTGAGAAGTCAGGGTTCAAGCTAACCGTCGAACAAGAAGACGAATAGAAGCCCAGTAAATCCAGGCTTCAGAAGTTTTGGTTAAGCCTTCATAATCCCGACTGAGACGACGACACC
>Ga0315905_10006451_pt1 | contig 11929 bp, 15 predicted proteins | sample LakEriMetagenome_5_FD_203522 | JGI IMG/M metagenome (GOLD analysis project Ga0315905, IMG submission 203522) | Freshwater fungal communities from buoy surface, Lake Erie, Ohio, United States - Buoy 4 MA121 | ecosystem: Environmental > Aquatic > Freshwater > Lake | place: USA: Lake Erie, Ohio...
GAACTTTGGTAATTACTGCCAGCTTAGTATTACTACTAAACCCAGGTATTACCGGTGCAAAAGAGTTAAGTGAATCTGGTGAACCACTGCTAGATGGCTTTAGAGCGATCTTGCCTAACTCAGATGTGGCAGCATTACTTGCCGCATTTGCATTGGTCGGACTTCTTGCATCACTGCAAGGAATTATGTTTGCCTACGGCCGCAATATCTACTCATTGTCACGTGCTGGTTACTATCCAAAGGTGCTATCTCTTACTGGTAGCCGCAAAACCCCTTACACCGCGCTGATTGCTGGCGCAGTAATTGGTTATGGCGCACTTCTTTGGGCGCAGTATGGTGGCGAATCAGCGGGCGCAGTTGTGCTAAACATTGCAGTATGGGGCGCAGTAATTGCCTACATGCTACAAATGATTAGCTACATTCTGCTTAAGCAAAAACTTCCTGATCTAAAAAGACCTTACAAATCTCCAGTTGGAGTTGCAGGTGCCTTAGTTGCCGGATTACTTGCCGCTTTGGTATTTGTTGGTCAAGCATTAAACCCAGCATTAACTACTGCAATCCAAGCGATTGCAATTGTTTATGTAATCGGTTTACTTGGCTTTGGTCTATTTGGTCGCAAAAAGTTAGTTCTCTCCCCAGAGGAGCAAGCAGCGATCGCAGGTCATAAGTAAGCAGTAAGAAAAAGTAAGTTAAGGGGCCAGCGATGCTGGCCCCTTAATTATTTGCCTAAATAGATTAGGATTAAATAACTATGTGCCGCCTACTTGGTTACACCGCCCAAAACCCCACCACCTTTGATGATGTGGTTGGCGATAACTTCAATGAGTTTGTAAAACTTGCCAATGATCACTGTGATGGTTGGGGTATTGCTACCACTCAAAACCACAAAGCTGATCTCTATAAAGAGCCGGTGGCAGCAACTAAGAGTGCACACTTTAACGAACAATTAGCCAGCCATAAATCAGATGCAGCACTGCTGCACCTTCGGTGGGCAACAGAGGGCATGCCGGTAAATGAGAACAACACCCATCCTTTTACCTACCAAGACGTAACCTTCATACACAACGGCTCAATCTCCCCCTTTGATTGCCTAGATCCCTTAATAGATAAGAAGTATTTAGGTCTTGCAAAAGGAAGCACAGATTCAGAGCGTTACTTTCTCTATCTGCTAACCCAAATAGAAAAGCATGGCTTTATCGAGGGTGTTAAACAAGGTCTTTCCTACATCAAACAAAACTGCACATTCTCATCCATCAATATGATGATTATTAATGATCAAAGCTTTATGGCAGCTTGCATCTATAACCAAGATAAAATCCCGCAAAAGTTTAAAGAAGATACTGATTACTACCACCTTAAATACACCAAAGCTAAGGGTGAGGTTGTGGTGGCATCATCTGGCTGGAACCAAGATGGGTGGGAAGAGATTCCTAATGGGAGTGTGTTGGTGGTGGATAGGGTTGGGCAAAAAACGCACTTAGTTAGTACTAGCTAAACTATTCCTTTCTAAGAAGTCGAGTTGTACTCCGATACTTTTTTGCAACCTCTAGATGCTCTGGGAAATGCGAGATGATGAAGTCAGCTATAAAGTGGTGAGAGTAACCCGAAGAACCCCATCTTTTAGACATGCCTTTAATCTAGACCCACCTACTGTCAGTGGCCATAGATATCTTTTGGGTATGAAAACGCGCCTAATCTGCCCAGCTTGTAATTCAACCCAGGTCAAAGAGATTGTCTATGGCTTTCCCGATGTTGAAAACTTTGATTTTGATAAGTTTGAAGTTGGTGGCTGCTGTGTTACAGGGCGGGATCCAATGTATAAATGTATGAAGTGTGAGAGTAGTTGGTAATTAATCATTTCTTTCTGCTCACTAAGCGACTGGAATTACGATCTCGTTGTAGTGCATAAAGCCAGGCTTAACTGGTGCGTCAAAGCGGGCGATCCTGGTTTCACCTGAGAGTGCAATGTTTTCTCGTTTTGCAGCGCTGCGTAGTTGATCAATCTTATTTTTTGTAACATCAAGTGTGGCCCGTCCACGGAATGAGAGTGCAATACAGGTTTGAGCATCTAACTCTTTCAAAATAACCAGTGGATCATTTGGATGGGGCAAATGACCAAACTTGCTGCCGGCTGGCATTACAAAGGAGACATACCAATCATTCTCTTCAGTTTTTAAGCCACTTTGAGCAGCAATAACGGGTGCGGTCATAGCAATTTTTTCAGCTGTTTTATTTCCCTTTGAGATATATCGAAAGAGTGAGGCAAAAGCCATACTGGCGGCTGATTCATAATTTGCTGAGATCTTAACCTCGGCTAATACGCATGGCAGGTATTGGCGTACTTCAAACTCACTATAGCTTTGCAGAACTTTATACTCTTGCCGTTTTGTCATAAATTAACAGTACTTGGTATTTCATGGTGAGCGTGTTACGCACACCTTCTATCTTGGTGGCCTACCATTTACCTATGAATAGAATCTTAGCTGCCACCAGATATGCAGTAGTTGTGCCAGCAATTGCCTCAATCCTTGGCGCGCTGTTATTGATGGTGCAGGGCTCAATTGAGATGATTCAAGTAATTATTGATGCTGCTACAAACTCAACTAAGTTAAAGATAACTATTGTTGATGTTTTAACTGCAGTAGATGCCATCTTGCTAGGAACAGTCTTATTAGTTATTGGTTATGGCCTATATGAGCTATTTATCAATGAGGATTTAAAGGTGCCGGTCTGGCTTCAGGTCCATGATCTTGATGATTTAAAATCTAAGTTAATTGGCGTGGTAGTGGCAATTATTGCCGTGATCTTTGTTGGAGTATTTGTTGATATCAACCGTTCAAAGGATGTGCTCGCCTTTGGCGTTGGCGCAGGCGCCCTGGTAACTGGCCTTGCCATCTTTGCCTTTGCCACTAAGAAGGATCCTTCAATGAAGGTCTCACGCAAAGATGCTGGAGTTAAAAACCTTAAGTAGTTTTTTACTTATTTAACACACTGAGTGCAGCAAGTGCGCTATCAAAGCCCTTATCTTCAAAGCTATCTGCAAAGCCTGCTCTTGCCTTTGCCTGCTCAACTGTTTCACACATTAAAACCCCAAAGCCAATTGGTTTTGATCTACTTAAGGAAACTTGCATAACACCATCTGTTACACCTTGGCAGACATAATCAAAGTGGGCAGTCTCACCGCGAACTACCACGCCAACTACTACGGCAAGATCAAAGCCCTCATCAAAGGCAAGTTGGGCTGCAAGTGGTAATTCAAATGAGCCAGCTACCTTTCGAAGTTCAATCTTTGAAACTCCCCCTGATTTTAATCCTCTAACTGCGCCATCTACTAGTGATTGGCAGATCTCTTCATGCCAGCTGGCAGAAATTACTATTGCGCGCAGATTTTCAAAACCTTTAATTACTAGCTCTGGTGCTTTAGCTGACATTAGATCTCTCCTAACGAGTGGTTTAATAAATCACGCTTAGTTTTTAAATACTCTTTGTTAAACTCACTAACACCAGCCTGTAGTTTGCGGGCTTTGTAATTAATACCAGAGGCAGCAAAGGCGGCTAACTTATCTGGGTTATTAGTTAAGAGCTGGATATCGGTGATATTAAGTGCCTTAATGATTTCAATTGCATCTTGATAGGATCTTTCATCAACCCCATGTCCTAATGAAATATTGGCCTGGATTGTGTTTTGCCCCTTATCTTGTAGTGCGTAAGCTTTAATCTTCTCACCCAAACCAATGCCACGTCCTTCATGATCACGCAGATAAATAATTAAGCCTGATCCATGCGCTTTAATCTCAGCCATTGCCTGCAGCAGTTGAGCGCCGCAATCACATCTTTGAGAGCCAAAGGCATCTCCAGTTAAACACTCAGAGTGAATGCGAACTAACAGATTCTTATCCTGCAAATTACCAAGTGCTAATACCGCATGCTCAGTTGATGCAGTTGAAATATATGTTGCGATCTTCCAATTACTACCTGCAATCGGCAAATTAGCCCAGGTGAAATCAATTTTATTTGTGATCTCTTTCTTCTCCACCAAACTCTTAATTTGTGAGATAGAGATCTTCTTAATTAAAGTTTTTTTAGCAAACTCATCCAGGGCCGCACCGCGCATCATCGATCCGTCATCATTTACTAACTCTGCGATTACCGCTGCTGGGTATGAGTTTGTTAACTCACATAGTGCAATACCTGCTTCAGTATGTCCTGGCCTTTGGTGCACACCTCCTGCAACTGCAACTAATGGAAAAATATGACCGGGGCGTAAAAATTCAGTTGGTGTAACAGATGGATTAGCTAATGCACGCAAAGTATTAGCTCGCTCGGCCGCACTTATGCCGGTGGTTCGATCTGCAATTAAATCTACTGAGACGGTAAAGGCGGTCTCATGGCTATCCTCATTGCGAGAGACCATCATTGGCAGCTTTAACCGCTTGGCATTCTCATCTGTTATTGCGCAACAAATAACTCCTGAGGTATGACGAACCATAAAGCCAATTTGTTCAGTTGTAGCATTTTGGGCCAGCAGAATTAAATCACCCTCATTCTCGCGGCTTTCATCATCGGTAACAATTAAAAATTGACCATTCTTAAAATCATTAAGGGCTGCGGTTAAATCACTCATGATTTATCCCCCTTAGTAATCAATCGCTCTACATACTTGGCAATTAAATCAACCTCAACATTTACTAAATCCCCTGGCTGCTTAGCGGCCAAGTTGGTGCGCTCTAAAGTTTCAGGTATTAACCAAACTGTTACTAGGTTTGCATCATTAATCTCACCAACAGTTAAGGAGACGCCATCGAGAGCGATTGAACCTTGATTGACTATGTATTTGCTTAACTTCTCTGGCACTTTAATATTAAATTGCAGCCATTTTTCCCCTGGGGTTAATCCAACAACTGTTGCAACCCCATCAATATGGCCTGAGACCATATGCCCACCCATTCGGGCATTTAATTGCGCAGCAAGCTCTAGGTTTACGGCGCTTCCAACACTTACTTGCGATAGTGAGGTGAGAGAAAGTGTTTGCACCATTACATCTGCGGTAAATGATGTGCCAGTAATTGAGGTAGCGGTTAAACAAACACCATTTACAGCAACTGAGTCCCCTAATTTAATCTCAGGGATCAGTAAGGGTGCGTTGATAGTAAAGATGGCAGAGCTATCACCCTTAGTAATTGCGCTCACCTTTCCAAGCTCAGAAATTAGTCCAGTAAACATTAAATACCACCTGCAACCAGATAAACCGATTTAAGATCGCCAGCTAAGACCTCAGTGCTGATGTGTTTAAGGCGCATTAGATCTTCAATTGTTTTGTTATCTTCATTTTGATAAAAAGATTTTCCAGCTCCCAAAAGCGCAGGTGCCTGATAGATAACTAACTCATCAATTAAACCTGCTGCCATTAGCGCACTGGCAAATGTGGAGCCAGCTTCAACAAATACCTGATTTAGCTCTAACTCATTTAACTTTGCTACTAATTGCTTTAAATCCTTAGATTTAACCACCACGGTTTGAGCCTTATCATCAAAGATTTGTGAATCCGCAGGTAACTCTTGTTCGCCACAGATAACCCTAATTGGATTGCGGGTAAAGCCTTCAAATTCACCACGGGGAATTAGATGTGGGTTATCTACAACTACAGTATTTGTGCCAACCAGTATTGCATCAGATTCTCTTCGTAATCTTTGAACATCTGCCCTTGATACCTCATTGCTGATCCACTTTGATGTGCCATCACTTGCTGCAAGCTTTGCATCTAATGTGGTTGCCACCTTCCAGGTAAAGTAGGGGCGGCTCTTTTTTATTTTTGTAAGCCACGCTCGATTTGAGTAGCTGGCCTCATTACTTAATACACCAGTTACAACATTTATCCCGGCACTTTGTAATCTCACCTGTCCACCAGCGGCAATTGGATTTGGATCTGAAACTGCAAAAACTACAGTGGTAATGCCGGCATCAATAATTGCTTGCGTGCAAGGACCGGTTTGGCCAAGGTGATTACATGGCTCTAATGTGACAATCAGTGTGGCGCCGGTTGCAGCTTTACCAGCATTTTTAATTGCCACAACTTCGGCGTGATCATTACTTTTCATTCGATTATGAAAGCCTTCACCAATTACATTGCCAGCTTTATCAATAATTACTGCGCCAACTATTGGATTGGGTGCGCACTTGCCTAAACCTTTTTCAGACAAGGTAATGGCACGTTGCATCGCAACTGTGTAATCCATTTTTACCCCCACTCAAAATTCGAGATTTCCGGGGTGGGTGCATGCGAGCAAGCACAAAAACGGTAGGGCAAATGCCTACCCTTTGTTGATTCCTCTCATCCGGACTTTAACCGTCGGTCTCAGAATTTCACTGAGTCAACCGATACCTGGCTGGCATCGGGTCGCGGACTATAACCGCCGGTTCGAAATTACATCGACCCCGGAAACAACAACACAATGCTACTGCCGTATCAATAATTTTGCGAGTTAGCGTGAAAAGCTTTTATTTTTAACTTAGTTTTTTGCCAGCACGCCTAATAAATACCCTGATAATTGCGCAGCAGGCCGGCTTTGATTTCCATGTTTTCCTTTAAAACTTGAAGTAGCTTCAGTTCCACAAAGGGATAAAATTGCACTCATCCCACCAGGGTGTGAGTTAATCCAAGCAGTTAAGTTATAAACAGATCCTTCAATTACCGCCCAACAACTCTTTGCACTGTTATTTGCTGACACCTGCGCCATTGTGTAGCCGGCAGTTGTTGCACTTGGTGTTGGTGTTGCAGATGCTGCTGGTGTGGCAGCAGGTGCTGCAACTGCGCCACGAAGTACATCACCAAAAATTTCTTTATCCCCTACTGCAACTGTAATTGCAGCTTTACTCTTTGATTTAATTGCGAAGTTATAGATACCAGCTTGGGCAACATCGGTATAGCGAGCAAGGTATAGGTAATTTACTCTGCCATATGGTTCAAAAAACTTTGTCCGCTCATCAAACTTAATGGTTACCGGTGAACCAGTAGGTGGGGTAATTACCAGTGATGGTAATGAGCTGGTGCGCAGTGCATTCTCTGGTTTCTTATCAACAATTAAATATTGAACTGAAAGTTGATCACCTGATTTAAATTGGGCACGAAATGCTTTGGTTTGGCCTGATTTAGTAAATGCGGCCCGAATCGCAAATGAGACTGTGCCATCTACTAGTAGTGGTCCTTTAGCGGCGGTGGTATCTGAATTTAATAATTCAACTGGTTGATGAGCACGGGCTGCTTCACTGCCAATTGCCATAAATGCAAGGAGTGCGGCTAGTAGTTTAAGCATTACAAAATAATACCTTAGCCGTGTAGATAATTGCAGATGGAGTTTGCAGCCAATCCAGATAATTTGCTGAGAATTTATTTCTTTTTAATTTTTCTTAAGTATTTTATGGCTAACTGCCAAGAGTTAGTTGACCAAATCGCCCAGATAACTAATGGTGGTTGAAAGAAGAGGCGGATTAACCGCTTGGTGTCTGTATCTAAACCAAAGGCATCAATCTGATTTAGATATTGATTGATATTGCCAGGAAAGATAAGAATAAAAAATACTCCAGCTATTACGCCAACATGCGCTCGGTATTTTTTAAAGATTAATGCGGTGGTAATCAGGAGTGCACCGAGTGTTATCTCAACTAAACCAGATGCAACCACTACAAAATCTGGATCTAATGGCAACCAGGTTGGCACCTGGGCTAGGAACTCAGTTCGGTTTGAGCCAAGGTGGCTCGTTCCTGCTGAGAGTAAAAATGCGCCAAGGAGTAGTTGAAGTAAAGTTTTTATAACCGCCATAGGGTAAGTAAAGCCGAAATTTTATAATTTGGGGCTATCTTTTGACCATGAGTAAACCATTAACCGTTGAAAGATTACGTAAGACCAATATCTATGCAGGTATTTTGCACTTTGTGCAAATGGCAGCAGTCCTTGCCCTAAGTAGTGACTTCTCACTTCCAATAAATGCTACCTATATGTCAGGTCCACCAGGAACAACTTATGCTCCCCCAGTTACATTATTTGAAACTCCAATTGGTTTAACAGTTGCAATCTTTTTAGGACTCTCATCCTTCTTCCACTTCTTAGTAGCAAGTGGCAAGTTTTATCCAAGATATGCCGCAGGATTGGCTGCAAAGCGTAATTACTTCAGGTGGGTTGAGTACTCAATTAGCTCATCGGTAATGATTGTCTTAATTGCCCAAGTTACTGGCGTTTCCGATATCACTGCGATTATCTCAATCTTTGGTGTTAATGCATCGATGATTTTATTTGGTTGGTTGCAAGAGAAGTATGAAACCCCAGGCAATGGTGGTTATCTGCCATATATCTTTGGTTGCATTACTGGAATTGTGCCCTGGCTAGCCCTGATGTTTTATGTGTTTGGTATCGGGGGCGCGGGTGAGACAAAGGCGCCAGCATTTGTTTACGTCATTGTTCTTACTATCTTTTTATTCTTTAACTCATTTGCCCTAGTGCAGCTGCTGCAATATAAGCAGGTTGGTAAGTGGAGTAATTACCTTCGTGGTGAGGCCACCTACATCACCTTGTCATTGGTGGCTAAATCAGCACTTGCCTGGCAGATCTTTGCCAATACTTTGATCCCACCAGTTGCTTAAGTGATGGGCAACTCACAAAACCTGGCGTAGTTGCTAGATTTTGCGCTTCTTCCCCCTGTACCCTTTACGCAGTTGATACTAATCCTTAATATCAATTAATTGGAGATAAAAAATGAATGAAAAAGACTTAATTAAGCTTTGGAACTCAATGCGCACGCAAATTATCATGGCGCAAATTGCACCTTCCCTAGTTTTAATCGGCGTATTCGCTCTTGCTGCAATGGGCAAGTTTGATATGGCAACTGATGGCGCTAAGTACTTAGCAGTTGGCGTGGCAGCAGTTACTGGAATTTTGGCAATTATCAGCCAATATGCAGCAGTTCGTGAGGGTGAAGCATTAGTAGCAGATCTTGCTAAGGTTTCAAGCCCATCACTTCTAGCAAAGAAAATTGCTGAATCTCGTGGCCTACTTTCAATCTCAGCGATTGCAATTACCGGCTTTGGCGTTGCAACATTTGCATTGGTAGTTTGGGCAGTTCTAGGTTAAATCATGAAAATCGGATTTATATTAATTGCTGCCTTCACTGGCACAGTTTTATTCCTAATTTTTAGGTATGAATCCAACAAAAAAAATAACCGCCCTCGGCTAACTGGCCGAGGCGGTGACTTTGAGTAATTACTTTTTACTACCTCGTAGTGCTGATTTAGATAAGAAGAAAGCAAATACTAAGGCGACCACAATGCCGGCGTTTAGTCCCATTTCATAGATTGCTCGCCTGAAGGCCTCATCACTCTTACCAGACTCAAGAGTTAAAGATGCGCCCACAGTTAAAATATGTCGAACTGCGGCAATTACACCAATAATTAAAAACTTATCTAATTGATAAACACCATCGGTAAAACGTGAGATTACAGTTCTAAGGATCTCTAAGATAATTACAATAAATAAAATGTCATTAACGCCTTGAATCATTCCATTAGGAAAAAATGGCGCAGTTTGAATTAATCTTTTTATACTAAAGAAAAATGCTCCGATACCGATAATAAGTAAGGCCAGAGCTAATACTGCGTGAAAAAAATCCTCAATTAGATCAACATACTTAAGGGGCAGGATTGAGGTTTCAACCTCTCCTGATTTATTAATTTCTTTTTTCTCAGCCATGGCTAATGATAACCCAACACCATGCCAGTGTCGATATCCCTCATACCCCATTAGTTATACTTTCATGATGGAAAAAGTGAAGGTTTTAATAATTGCAGTAATTACCTCACTTCTTATCTCAAGCTGTTCCTCCCCTGTGATAGAAGAAATACTTGGCAGTTGTAGTAATGAGCGAAGAGCGGTTGTTAAAAATCATATAAGTAAGCAGATCAATGCAATTTCAGATAGTGATTGGCAGCGTGCCTATAGTTTTGCTGCTGCCTCATTTCAAGAGTCGGTCTCCATCGATCTTTTTCAAGAGTTAATCACTAAACAGTATAAATTCTTAATCTCAAATGATGGCATTACTTTTGGTGAGTGCACAAATACCGATCAAGGTATTAATCAGATTGTGGAAATTGATTTTCAAGGAAAAAAGCGCACCCTCTCCTATGATCTGACCTTAATCGGTGAGCGGTTAGGTGTGGTGGCAGCTACTGAGAATATGCAAACAGATGAGGTTGCAACCTAAAGTTTGGCACCAAAGTAATTAGAAAACTCTTCCCTTAATCTCTTCCTAGCCATAGCCTTGCCGTATGTATCAGTATGGTGTTAAGCAAACATTGCGGGGCGGCTCAATTGTCTTTGGACTCTCTGCGCTCTTTTTACTAGTAGCCCCAGATATTTTTTTAGATCTACTTGGAATTACTAGTAACCCAGAGATGATTTGGGCAATGCGAATGATTGGGGTCATCTTGGTTGCCCTTGCTGGCAATATGTGGCTGAACGTAAAGTTAAATAACGCCGCTGGCATTGCTTATGTTGGTCGAGTGATGTTCATCGCAGCTGCTGGCCTTGGCTTTTTAACTATCTTTATTCCAGTCCCCCTTACGCCATTTGCAATTGGCTATGCCGCTATTGGTTTTGGCTTCTCCCTTTCATATCTAATTAATCTAATTCGAAAGTAGTAACCCCTAGACTTGCCCGATGCGAGCAAAGATTAAAAATGGTTTTGCGCCAAAAACTTGCGTTGTTTGCAACCTGCCCTTTGAGTGGCGAAAGAAGTGGGCAAAGAATTGGGAGCAGGTTAAGTACTGCAGTAAGAAGTGCGCGGGAAGTAAAAAGTGAAGCGGATTATTTATGTTGGCTTTGATCAATTAAATTCAAGTTATGGCGCGCTAAAGGCAGCGGACCCAAAGAGTGATCTAATTGTTTTAGTTGAAAGCGCCCGTATGGTTACTGGAAGTAATTGGAATAAGGTCAGGCTTTACTTTCTTATCTCAAGTGCCCACCACTTTGCCGCAGAGCTAACTCAAGCCGGCTATACCGTTATCTATCAAAAGGCTGCCACCACAGTTGATGGCTTATCTGAGGTAAAAAAGAAGCATGGCGATCTGCCAATAATTGCTGCTACTCCTAACTCATTTAGATTAAGTAAAGCCTTAAGTGATTTTGAGGTTACTTTTATTGAAAATGATTTCTTTTTAACTCCGAAAGAGTTATTTAATAGTTGGGCTGAGAGCCAGAAAAGTTACTTAATGGAAAACTTTTATCGAGGCCAACGCCTGCGTCTTAATATTTTAGTTGAGGGTGGCAAGCCAGTTGGTGGGGCTTGGAACTTTGATAAGGAAAATCGATCTTCACTTCCTAAGGGATATAAGTTCCCACCATATTTAGAGCATAAGCCAGATGATGTAGATCAGATGGTGGCTAAGCAATTAGGTATGCAGCCAAATACCACCTGGGCAACTAGTCGAGCGGGCGCTAAAAAAGTCTTAAAAAACTTTTTAGATAATCATTTTGAAAACTTTGGTCCATATGAGGATGCAATGACCAGTGAGAACTGGGCGCTACACCACTCACTCTTAAGCCCATATTTAAATAATGGATTACTTCATCCATCTGAGGTTGTCGATGCAGCCCTTAAAAGATTTGAAAAGGGTGATATTCCAATCCAATCTGCGGAAGGCTTTATTAGGCAGATTATTGGCTGGCGGGAGTATGTAAATGGAATGTATTGGTATTTAGGTGAAGATTACAAAGAGTTAAACCACTTGAATGGTAATCGCAAATTACTCCCCCTGTTTACCGATCCTGATAAAACAAAGATGAATTGCATAAAGACAACGGTTTCAGATATTAATCAGCGGGGTTGGGTTGCTCATATCCCACGGCTTATGCTGCTTAGTAACTTAGCTTTAATTACCGGCA
>Ga0315905_10006452_pt1 | contig 11928 bp, 9 predicted proteins | sample LakEriMetagenome_5_FD_203522 | JGI IMG/M metagenome (GOLD analysis project Ga0315905, IMG submission 203522) | Freshwater fungal communities from buoy surface, Lake Erie, Ohio, United States - Buoy 4 MA121 | ecosystem: Environmental > Aquatic > Freshwater > Lake | place: USA: Lake Erie, Ohio...
TGCTGGAGTTGTAGGCCTTGAAAAATACATCTCATCCCAGATTGCTTCAGGTGTAAAGCGTGAGATGCCAAATGCCTCTGGGGTTAGCGCATCTATTCCACTAACTGATATAGCAAGTAATTTAACTTCAGATTCAATCAAGTTAGCTAATATAGATATAGAAAAATACCTCTTAAAGGAAAGTAATACAAATTCTTCAATAAAAATTTCGGCAGGAAATATCAGTAAATCTAAGCCAACACTTATTGGCTCTTTAGAGATAACCGCCACAATACCTGTATCAACTATCGCAAAGGCATCGGAGTTCGGTGATGCTCAAATTGTGGGAAATACCTTGCAGGTTGCAGCAGGAGCTGGTGGATTGGGTATAGCAAGTCTGATTCCAAAGTACTCAAATAATCAACTCTATTTTGAACTTAAAAGTGTTTCACTTTTCGGGAATGAAATTCCCGCTGCATCATTGCCAGCAGATCTTCAAACTCAGATCAAAAGTAAGAGCCAACGCAGTCTTACACCCCCTAAGGGGCTTAAAGTTAAATCAGTATCACTAAATAGCAATGGGCTTTCAGTAAAAATGTCTGGAAATAATGTCCAGCTTGGTAATTTAGGTTTATAGAAGTTATATTTTTAAGAATGCGTGCTGTGTGGGCGGTGAGGGTTTCGTCTAATTTTCCTCATTCAACCATTTCATATATTTACTTTTTCTTGACTTAGCACCCATATTAGTCAATTGGTCTGACATTTGGAATACGGAACGGATATAGGTCAGATATGGGCGTTAGGGGTTATGTTTAAATAAAACTTACCTCACGCACATGTTTCTAGGTTTTACGCCTAAACGCTTGGTCGGCAGCAACTGCTGCAAAGATCATTAGACCTAAGATGGTGAGCTGATATGTTGTATCTACACCAAGTAAATTTAGGCCATTTCCAATTAGTGCAAAGGTTAGAATTCCCAGAATTCCACGCCATATCGCTCCCGTGCCACCAAAAACACTCACGCCTCCTACCACCGCTGCTGCGATTGCGGTAAAGACTGTTGTATCTGAATATGCATTAGTTGCCGCAGTTCCATAGCGACCTACATAAATAACTCCGGCTAACCCTGCACCAATTCCGGAGATCGTATACACGGATAAGAGAATGCGGTTAGGTCGGATACCCGCCAAGTATGCAGCCTGAGCATTGCCACCTACTGCATAAACTTTTTTGCCCCATACGGTTTTTGACAGAGCAATCCCAACAATTAAAGCAAATGTAAGGGAGACATAAACCGCTCCTTTTACTCCAAAAATTCGTCCTTCAAAAAAACCTAACATTGTTTCTGCATCCGAAGCACTATCAACAGTTACTAAGCCTCCTGCTGCCAAGATCAAACCTAAACCACGATAAGTAAAGGATGCTGCGAGAGTTCCAATAAAATTACTGACGTTAGTTGAAATAATTGCTAATCCAGTGATAAATCCAAGCAATCCGCCGAATATCAATCCTCCTGCCATTCCAACAAGTCCAAAATTATTAACTGCGTGTACGGTCACGATCGCTGAACCAGTGGCTACTGCGGCAATTGAAAGATCAAATATTCCCGCAATAATGCAAAGAGTTGCTGTAGTTGCCATAATTATCAAAATTGAGGACTGATCGAGAATATTTGCTGCATTTCTTGGTGATAAAAAAGAAGTAGAGGCAAAGGAAAGTACGATAAACAATAAACCAAATACAAATACAATTCCATAGTTTCTTAATTTTTCAATCACTTCTACCCCCAGTTGTTTGACCAAAAAAAGCTGCTACGACCGATGTCTGATCAAAAGGCTTTTTAAACTCAGATTGAACGCTCCCACGGTTAATGACCAAAACGCGATCGGATACCCCAAGGACCTCCTCGATTTCACTTGAGATGAACAATATAGCAGTTCCCTTCTTTGCAAGCTCAATCAAAATCTTATGAATAGCTCTTTTAGCGGCAATATCAACACCCCTTGTGGGTTCATCCACAATTAAAATTTTTGGTGATACTTCAACTGCTCTTCCAAAGAGTAATTTTTGTTGATTGCCGCCAGAAAGTGAAACTGCTAATTGATTTATGTTCGTAAACCGTAGATCAATATTTTTAGCTAAGAGTAGTGCTGTTTTGGTCAAGAAATTTTTTGAAATAAAACTAAAGCGTGACCTAGTTTCCAAAGTTGATATGAGCATATTATCTGCACTTGAAGCATTTAAAAACAAACCTAGTTCTTTACGATTTTCAGGAATCATATATATGCCGGACGCTATTACTTCGGCCGGTGATCTTAAAGATATCTCCTTGCCTTCGACTAGAATTTTTCCTGATGATATTCGGTCTGCACCAAAGATTGCTCTTGCAATTTCGGAGCGTCCTGACCCTATCAAGCCAGCAAGCCCGAGAATTTCACCCTCTTTTATCTCAAAACTTATGTTTTGCAATACTTTATTTGATATTCGATCTACCTTTAACAATACGCGACTACTTGCTCTAGATTCAGATTCAAAGTATCGCGTTTCTAAAGTTCTGCCAACCATTCCGGAGACAAGGGTCTCTACTGTTTCATCAGATGTTGGTCCGCTACGCACAACTTCACCATCGCGCATAACTATCACAGTTTCAGTCAGTTTCAATACCTCCTCTAGAAAGTGAGAGATTAAAAGGACTGTAATTCCGCGATTTACTAGCTCTTTTACTGTGTTGTGTAGGCGCTCAACCTCATCAGCTGTGAGTGAAGCTGAAGGTTCATCCATAATTATTAGCTTTGAGTTGCGAGCAATTGAGCGCATTATTTCAACTTTTTGTTGATCAGCTAGCCGTAATGAAGAAACCTTCACATCTGGTTTAAGCGCAAATCCAGTTAAATCATTAAGTTTTGTGAATTCCTCACGCATTTTTCCTTTGTCAGGGAACCAGCCCTTAGATGGCAGATTACCCATAAAGATATTGACTTCAACGGTGGCCTCCGGAATTAACATAATTTCTTGCGCCATCATCGCAACGCCAGCATTTAATGCTTCAAATGGAGATTTAAAATTAACTATCGAGCCATCTAAACTAATAGTTCCGCTGTCGGAAGAATATATACCGGCTATTATTTTTGCTAATGTTGATTTACCTGCACCATTTTCTCCAACTAGGCCAATGATTTGACCAGTAGAAAAACTAATTGATACATCCTTTACAGCCTTAGTGGCTCCAAAAGATTTCGAGATGTTATTTAAACTAACAAGTGCTGTAGAGGTGATCAAGTTCAATCCTCTCTACAGCACTCGTTATTTATTCTTATTTAGTTATCAACTCGGAATTACCCAAGATCTGAGTAGTCACCTACCAGGTCGCCAACTACATCTTTAGTTCCGTTAGGATCTAAAAGTGTTGTGGTATCAAAGACTGAGTCAACTGTTTTTCCATTTGCAGCATCAATACCTAGCTCTGCAGATTTGGAACCCATGCCTTTAACGTCGCTATTGTAAAGCGCATACCATTTACCAGATTTAACAGCTGCATACGCTTCAGTTGATGAGCCATTGCCGATCAACTTAACTTTGGCTGTATTAACAACTCCTTGAGCTCCAAGGATGGCTTGTGATGATCCAACCATCACATCAATCTTAGGATTTGCTTGTAGTGCATCCTGTGCAGCTTTCTTTCCAGAATCTGCAGAATAACCACCCTCAACTGATGCAACAATCTTTGCATTTGGAGCACTAGCAGCTAAGGCTTGGCCGAACGCCTTTGTACGCGCATTATCTAGAGGAAGAGTTTTAAATCCTTCTAGGTAGGCAACGTTGCAAGGATTCTTATCAGCACAAGCCGATGCAGCAAGGTTTCCTAAAACTGTTCCGTTTGAGATTGGTGTCTCACCTGCAACGATCAATCCTGGAACCTGAGGTTCTAAAGTATCAAACCTTGGTCCAAGTGGAGTAAATGCAGCTACGACTTTAATTCCTTGGTCCATAGCTTCTTTTGCTGCAGTTGCTAAACCAACAGGGTCAATTGCAAGCGTGATGTAAACCTGAGCATCCGCTTTAACGGTTTGATCTTGCATAGATTTAATCTGAGCAGCGCCGTCATATTCTGTTGGACTTAAGTCAACAACTTCAATTCCTTGTGCCTCTGCGGTTTCTTTAACTCCTGCAAGAACCGCTTGAGTGAATGAGTTTGTCTTCCAGAATCCAAAGAAAGCAATTTTAGTTACTTTCTCATTTGTACTAGCCTCGTCCGAACTTGAACCGCATGCGGCCAAAGTAACGGCTAGCAAAGTTACGCTAGCGACTAGGTATAACTTTTTTAGCTTCATTTTTTTCCTCTCGTTTACCCCGCGTTATGCAGGCTTTGACCATGCTCCAGTGCTTTTTGGTTCACTAAGCAGGACCTCTAGTATTTGACCGGGAGCAGACTTATCCCAATCTGTGTTTAGTAACGGCAACATGTCATCTGTGCCAAGGCTGCGCTCTGGGTTATCTAGCCACTCTTGATAAGCGCTTTCATTTTCCCAAAAGCCCACTACTTGAACAAAATCATCACTTTCATTCGGCTTTATCATGGCCAGCTTCCAACAACCCTTAATTTCATAGGCCCGATCAAAGATTCGATACTTTTCAAAAACCTTCTTTAGCTCACTATGTTTTCCAGGTTTTAAGTGAAAATCAATTGATGTCATAATCATTACGGCTTGCCGCTTTTACTTGATCGAAGCCCATTAGTTTTGGCAATATCAACGGTTAGTGATGCCGCATCAATTTTGACTCCGTAATCGCGCTCAGCTGAGTCAAGGCTTACATAACCTTGAATTACATCTTCTAGAACTCTCTCGGGCTCGCGCTCAAATGGATTTCCCCAACCGCCGCCACCGCCGGTTAAGTTTGTAATCTTTCCGCCAACTCCAAATGCATTGTTACTTACTCCAACTACTTTTTCATTGGCTTCACCTGGGTTTACCAAAACACGATTTCGCACACCAACATTTCCACCATTTACACCCCAAGGATCAGACTTGGTTTTGTAATTTATAACAATGGCATTTGATGGTGCTAAGAACTTATAGGCTCTTTCAATTCCAACGCCGCCACGGTTCTTACCAGCACCTGCGCTATCTTGGCGATATGAGTAACGCTCAATAAGTAAGGGAGCTTTGCTTTCCAGAATTTCAACTGGATTATTTCGACAACCTGGCTCAGTTGGATGCATGATTCCATCTTCACCATCTCCGCCAGCATGTCCGCCAAAGCCAACTGCATCATTTGTTGCCTCTAACCAGAATTGATTAGTACGTGGATTGACTCCAAGTGCCATGATGTCGCAAACATCTCCGCCTGTGCATGCAGGCACAACATTTGGAATACCTTGTGAAAGTGCTTTAGTTACAACTTCTGGTGCAAGTAGGCCTGTCCACAATGTAAATGTTGGCATTGGTGGCTCAGCGTGTAGCAATGTGCCGGGCTTGGTTTTAATCTCTAAATTTCGGAAGTTTCCTGCACAAATAAATGAATCAGGAGTTGTTAATGATTTAAAGGCCAAGCGTGAGGCTGCAATAGTTCCACCAACCGGTAAGTTAATTGGCCCTTTGGCGATTGTGTCAGTAGCAGTCCAATCGATTACCATTTTGTCACCTTCGACAGTTACTGAGCAAGTCATGGCAATTTTAGTATCCAGATCAATTCCATCGCTATCGCAATAATCTGTAGCTGTCCAAGTCCCCTTAGGAAGTCTGGAAACAGCCGCCCTTGATAATCGCTCGCCATGTTCGTTGATTTCTTGCATAGCTTCAAACAAAGCTTGCTTACCGTATTTTTTGGCAATCTCTTTCATGCGCACATCACCGGTATGAACTGCAGAAACCTGAGCCTGTAAATCACCAATTGTGCGATCAGGCAAGCGGCTGTTAAATCTAATTATGTTAAAGATGTCTTCAAGTACCTTGCCTTCATCATAAATTTTTGTCGCAGGAAAGAAAATACCTTCCTGATACATATCAGTTGAGTCAAGAACGTAACCTGCATCTTTCTGTTTTAAATCCAATAAGTGAACTCGACAAGAGGCGAACGCAATTAACTCACCTTCAAAAATTATTGGTGTAAAGACAAGCACGTCCAATGTGTGGGCAGCTGACCAATATGGGTAATTGACCATATAAACATCGCCTGGCTTCATGTTATCTCGGCCAATGAACTCCACGCTCTTTTGAACGCCATAATCATTTGACCCAGAAAATATGGCAATTCCAGGAGCCTCAGCGATGCAGTTGCCATCTCTGTCATGGAAACTTATGCCATAGTCATGAATTTCATAAACAATTGTGTTGTATGCGGTTCTGCAAAGGTTTCTAGCCATTTCATTGGCCGCAGATAACATGCTGTGGCGAATTACTTCAACGGTAATTGAATCAATCATGATTATTTAACCTTTCCAACTTGAATCACTATTTCGCCGAATTGGCCAACCTCTGCTCGGTCACCTTGGTGCATAATTGTGGTAGCTGTATGTTCATTAATTACTGCCGGGCCTTCGATTACATCACCAAATGAGAAATTATCTCGGCTATAGAGTTTGTATGCCTGTCTCTTTCCATTTCCAACATAAACCATTCGCTCACCATCAGCTTTAGGAGTTCCGCCCGCACCACGCTTTAGCAGCGGCAACTCAGGAGCTTGAACTTGACCAATGCCAGTGAATCTAAGGGCAACCATCTCTATCGGATCTGGCATGGCATGTCCATAGGCTCTTTCATGAGCGTCAGCAAAGGCGTGCTTTAAACGCTCAATCTCTTTCTGATCAATCTTTTCTGCCACCGGCATTGTCACGCTGTGCTCTTGTCCTTGGTAGCGAAGATCAATTGAACAACTAAAACTTTGTTGTTTTTCTGAAAATCCTTCAGCAGATAGATCAGATGTTGCCGACTGGCGCATCTCAACAAAATCTGAATTCATTCGGCCCAGATCTGCTTGATCTAATTGCCCAATCCGAGTTCTTGAAAAATCATGTTGAACATCTGCCATTAACATTCCAAATGCTGAAAATGCTCCTGGTCCAGGAGGCATGATCACCGTAGGGATGGAAAGCTCTCTTGCAACATCTATTCCGCAAAGTCCGCCACCACCGCCAAATGAAAGTAATGCAAAACCTGCTGGGTCATGTCCAAGCTCTACAGTAATTGTACGAACTGCGCCAACTATTTTGGTTGTGGAGATACGTAAAACTCCATAGGCAACTTCATCCACACTCATTTTTAGTTTATCGGCATTTACTTTCAAAGCCTTTTCTGCAAGAACTTTATCTAAAGCCAAACTGCCAGCTAATGAGTACTCATTGCCAAGATATCCAACTTGCAGCGCTGCATCAGTAAAGGTTGCTTCACTTCCACCTTTGCCATACGCCGCTGGTCCAGGCTCTGCCCCGGCACTTCCCGGACCAACTTGCAAGTGATTTCCTTCATCAATCCAAACTAATGAGCCACCACCGGCACCGATTGTATGAATATATAAAGATGCCAAATTAATTGGTAGGCCTTCAAATGCAGAATCAAAGTAGGTTAGTGGTTGTCCATCAACAACTAGTGATGCATCCAGGCTCGTTCCACCCATATCAATTGTTATCAGATTGCGATACGAGGAATTCCTTGCCAGCCATGTTCCACCAAGAACTCCACCTGCTGGGCCTGACAAAATTAAATTTACTGGGCTCTCCATTGCTGAGCCAACGGTCATTGCACCACCGCCAGAGCGGGTCATTAGGAATTGACCTTTAAATCCTTTTGTTGCAAGTGAATCTTTTAATTTACTTAGGTAGCGCCGCACAATCGGTTTGATGTAGGTATCTAAAACAGCGGTACTAGTTCGCTCATATTCGCGAATCTCTCTAGATAATTCAGAGGAAACCGTTACCTCAATGTCAGGGCAGGTCTCACGTAATATTTTTGCCATTTTCTTTTCATGAGCAGGATTTACATATGAATGCAAAAAGACAATTGCAACTGCCTCTAGCTCAAGCTCTTTGGCTCGAAGTGCTATTTTCTTTCCAGCTGCTTCATCAAACTCCTTGAGTACATTGCCTTCAAAATCAAGACGCTCAGGTACTTCAAGAATGTGGCGTCGCTCTACAAGGGATGCAGGCTTACGAAACTTCCAGTCATACATAGGGTTTCTTGAGGTGCGTCCGAGTAAATAAACATCACGAAAACCTTCAGTCGTTATAATTCCAGTTTTTGCACCTCTGCGAGTTAATAGAGCATTTAAACCAAGTGTTGTCCCGTGGATAAAATGTGAAATGGCGTCGAGACTAACCTCTGCTGCTGCAAATCCATTAATTACTCCTTGTTGTGGATCACTTGGAGTTGTTGGAACCTTATCAAATCGCAAACCTCCGTTTGCACTATTAAATGTGACAACATCTGTAAAAGTTCCTCCGACATCAATTGCAACACGAGAGCTATCAGACATTTGTTCCTTCTCCTATTATCAAAATGGCGCTGACTATCACGGTAGATTACGACCTATAAACTTATTCACAAGAGCGATGAAATAACTGTTTTGTTATAAAGTCACTTTAACTACGCAATAACATTGGTGGTACTAGGAAGTAACTTGGCCTGCTTTTATCACAATCCTGTTTTGCGTCTGAGTCCAGATTTTGCTGGGATCTTCAAAAGGATTTCCATCCAAAACCAATAAGTCACCAGTCATTTTTTCCCTAACCCAGCCATGACGGTTACTTTGTAATATCTCAGCATTTCTTGAAGTGATACTTCTTAAAAGTTCTAAAGTTCCTTGGACTTCATGTTGCACCTGTAAACCAATTAGTTGTTCAGATTCAAGATCGCCCATTAGATCGCTACCAAAGCCAACAGTAATTCCTTTTTTCATCGCGATCTCGACAGCATTGAAACCGGCATCAAGAACTTGAGAGTTTTTCTCCAATGAAATCTTAGACATTCCTATATCCTTACCATGCATTGCCATTGCTTTATAAGTGATTAACGTTGGGACAATTACAGCATTATTTTTCTTAACATAGTTTGCAGACTCCTCATCAAGTAAATTTGCGTGCTCAATGCTTCTTACGCCATTTTTTACAGCATGGATAATTGCTTCAGGTGAGTAAGCATGTGCACAAACATAGCTACCGCGACGAGCGGTTTCACTAGTTACTACTCTAATTTCTTCTTCTGAATATTGAGGTATGGATATCGGATCAGTTAATGAAACAACACCACCAGAGACCATCAGCTTTATAGCGTGCGCACCTCGTCGTAGACGCTCACGGGTGGCTCTTAATAGATTATCCACTCCGTCTACAACCTCAACTGTGTGAGAGTCCGCGCAACAAACATCAAACTCGGGGTTACGCAAGTCACCATGACCACCAGTTTGACTCAATGCTGCACCTGTGTAGTAGTAGTTTGGTGAAACGATTAAACCTTGTGCAATTGCCGAAGCTAAACCAATATCGCCACCCGCAACATCGCGCACTGTTGTGAAACCACGCTTTAGTGCATTTTCAAGTCTTAATCTAGATTTTAATGCTACAAAACTTTTTGGGCGGCCCTCAAGATTTAACATATCAAGGCCAATTCCATAGGCATGAAAGTGATTGTCTATAAATCCTGGTGTAACTACGCGTCCTTTAACATCAAGGACTTTATCTCCCTCTAAATGATCTGGCTTCGAAATGCTTCCTACACCTTCTATTACCCCATTTTGAATAAAAATAGAGCCTTCAACTAAGTCTTTGTTGTGCCCATCAAATATAAGAGCATTTTTAATAAACAAATCACTTGATGCGGTAGACATAATTCTCACCTTTTTTTAGAGTTTCGACTAGTTTCCTCATTTAGCCATTTCATATATTTACTTTTTCTTGACTTAGCCCCCATATTAGCCAATTGGTCTGACATTTGGAATACGAAACGGATATAGGTCAGATATGGGCGTTAAATCCGTTTTAATTCTAGTTAACTTACCGCCGATTTTCGGCGGACATATAACTAAATAAACGTAATACGTGGGCGGTGAGGGTTTCGAACCCCCGACATCCTCGGTGTAAACGAGGCGCTCTACCACTGAGCTAACCACCCGGTGAGAGTGGGAATATTACTAGTAGATCAGTATTACTCCCAATTATCTCTTCCTATAAGGCTGAAAGTGCTGCTTTGTACTCGGTGATATTTCGCGCATCCCCTAGGCCATTAACAATCTGCCACTTTAGATTTCCATCTTTGCCGATGATAAATGTGCCGCGCTTGGCGCATCCTCTGCCCTCTTCAAATGTGCCATAAGCCTTTGAAGTTTCACCATGTGGCCAGAAATCAGAAAGCACCTGGAACTTATATCCCTCTTGCTCGGCAAATATTTTATTTGCATACATCGGATCACATGAGATTGCGATTAATTCAACATTATCATTTTGAAAAGCAGATAGATCATCCCGGAGTGCGCAAAGCTCACCGGTGCAGATACCTGAGAAGGCAAATGGATAAAAGATAACTACAACATTCTTCTTACCCTTATATGAGGATAGTGAGATCTTCTCCCCATGTTGATTTGCTAATTCAAAATCAGGGGCAGCATTTCCAATTGCGAGCGCCATTTACATTATCTCCTTTAGTAGTTGAACTTACTTTGATTTCTTTTTATTACTGCCAGCATGACGTGCTACTAATCTTGTGGCACTCCAATCAGCTCCAGCTGGAAAAGATGTAGTTTGAGACATTCCGGCGGTTGGAGCTGCATCTTGAATATCACTTGCCTCAACATAACCAGGCCGACCAACCTTTGGTGTGAAGAGCCAGATTGGGCCATCTTCAGTTAAATATGTCAGGGCATCTACTAACTCATCTACTAAATCACCATCACCATCTCGCCACCATAAAATTACTGCGTCCACTACCTCTTGCGCAGTTGCATCTAAAAGCTCGGTGCCAGATTTTGCAACGATGGCATCTCGTAGTGGTTTATCGCAATCAGAATCATCAAAGCCAACCTCAAGGATTAATTGTTCTTTATTGATGCCAAGCCGTTCAACGGTGGCAGCTGGAGCTTGCGCTGAGTTCATTAGGAGTAGTCCACCCAACTTTGGCGCAAGGTGCAACTCCAAATTGTTAATTTAAGCCAGATCACGCCTGCCCTAAAGCCAAAATATGACCAAATGCCCCTTTAGGAGAGAGAATAAGCCCGTGAGTGAAAACTTTAAGGCCCCAGACCACTTGGTGGACCAATTAGTTGATACCGATCCAACTGAGAGCGCCGAATGGCAACAATCCTTTGATGCGGTTTTAAAAAACGCTGGCCCGGTTAGAGCTCGTTACTTAATGCTTTCATTACTACAGCGAGCAAATGAAAAAAATATTGGGGTTTCAGGATTACGTACTACTGATTACATAAACACAATTCCGCCAGCATTAGAACCTTCTTTTCCAGGCGATGAAGCATTAGAGCGGCGAATCCGCGCATTTATTAGATGGAACGCTGCAATTATGGTGCACCGCGCGCAACGTCCTGGTGTTGGCGTTGGTGGACATATTTCAACATACGCATCTAGTGCATCTTTATATGAGGTTGGTTTTAATCACTTCTTCCGTGGCAAAGAGCACGCAGGTGGCGGGGATCAAATATTTTTCCAAGGACATGCCTCCCCTGGTATGTATGCCAGAGCATTTATGGAAGGACGCCTTACTGAGAAACAATTAGATGGTTTCCGCCAAGAGTTATCACATGATGGTGGCGGGTTATCTTCCTATCCACACCCAAGATTGATGCCAAACTTTTGGGAGTTTCCAACTGTTTCAATGGGTATTGGCCCAATTAATGCAATCTACCAAGCAAGATTTAATCGTTATTTAAATGCCCGTGGCTTTAAAGATACCTCTGATCAAAATGTCTGGGCATTTTTAGGAGATGGTGAGATGGATGAGCCAGAAACAT
>Ga0315905_10006453_pt1 | contig 11924 bp, 12 predicted proteins | sample LakEriMetagenome_5_FD_203522 | JGI IMG/M metagenome (GOLD analysis project Ga0315905, IMG submission 203522) | Freshwater fungal communities from buoy surface, Lake Erie, Ohio, United States - Buoy 4 MA121 | ecosystem: Environmental > Aquatic > Freshwater > Lake | place: USA: Lake Erie, Ohio...
CGGACTCATCCACACAGGCCTCGGCTCGTCGTCTATCATAGCACATGTCCTCCACTCTCCTCCTCCCCCCCCCGCGAACAGCTTTGTAATAGGTCCTGCAGTAATAAACACACACGGATAGGAGAGAGCCAGGGAAACTTCAGCCATGACCTCCGACGTAGGCGGCGGTCATCTACCTGAATCGCTTTATGGGCCCTGTGGATGATAACGTTACTGCGAAATAAACACTCCAAAGTCCAAAGACATGACGATGGCCAAGAAAGTCCTTCGCTATCTACAAGGCCGAAAAAGCATCCCTCTCCGATGGTGCGCTTGCTCTTGTCAACAGCCGCATCTGCCTGGCCACATCTATGGCTACGCCGACGCCAGCTTTGCCGTGATCGACTTTCGAGCTAGCATGGGCTACGTCTTCATCATCAACAACGGCGCTGTGAGCTGGAGATCCACTCGCCCCCCCCTTGTCACACTCAGTGCCGCCGAGAGCGAAAGTATAGCCCTCTCCCCGGCTACTCAAGAAGCAGTCTATCTGTGCAAGCTTGCAAACGAATTGGGGTTCACTCTACTCAAACATCACCCACTACCCTCTATGAGGATTGCACCGCTGCCGTTGCCCTCTCCAAAGAGAAACGTTTCCGCAACCGGTCCAAACATATCGCCCTCCGCTGGTCCTTCGTCTCTGAACGACAGCACCCCTCCGTTGGCGACATTCAAGTCATCTCTGTCAGCCGCAAAATAATGCTCCCTGACATATTTGCCTCTCCTAGGCCTGCCGCCTCCTTCATCCCTTTTCGGGATTCATTGCTGGGCCGCACCTCTTGCATTACTCCTCTGACTCTGAGGGACGCCTCAACTCCAGACAACGATGCCTCATCAGATGAGTAGCTCTCTACTGCACTCACTACCGCATTACTACTCTTCTCTCTCCTGACACAGGTCTCTCGCGAGGAGGAGTAACCTCAACCTTCATCATAGATCACGTAGATCATACCAGTTCACACTTTCGACACGACAGACCCGTATCAGTCGTCAAGTCACACGCGAGGAGGAGTGACGAAGCTCCATGGAAACTGCACCACAAAGTGGTCAATGATGCACGAACTAGATAGCGCGTGAGACTCACGACTGAACAGAATCTGTTCTAAGAGAAGTTATTCTTAACAACATGGAACAAGAACAGTTGTAAGGAACATGGAACAATGAACAGTCGCTAGTAACGGAAAGTTTATTAGCAGAGAGAAAGGTCTCTTCTCCATTCTCAATTACCACGCAAGTGTGACACGATCAACTTACTGGTGGTATGATGGAAATACACCGGACGCTGCGGTCATTTGCAAAAGTTGTCCTGCTTATTCTACGTCTGTAGAAGGCAGCATGGGATATGTCCCCTGGTCAAACGGGATTTCGCCCGCAGGTTCGCCGGAGGACAAAGTTGCGTGTCGGTGCACGTATGGAAATGTAGAAGATAATTTAGAGAAGACCGAGTCATTCATGCCACTCCACCTGGTTCCATGTCGATTGTGCGTGTGCAGGTTGTTGTCCGTCATCGTAGATGGCAACGAGGAGAGCGAGCAGGACGGGTAGCTAGTGCGTGTGCAGGGCGGTGATAGACTCAGCCGGGCGACCTCGTGCAAGCTTCGACGCTGGATCTTGAGTAGTTGTTTATTTTTGTAGGTGTATGTTGCATGTTTGGATGTTGTTTGGTATTGTACGCTCCCTTGATTGGTGTGTAGACTTCAGCTCTCTCTTAGAGCATGTTTGAAACGCAATGGTGCGGAGGTGTCGTTTTGGCGTTGCAAGGGTAAGTGTGAGACAGTGTGACGTGACAGAGTCCGTTACACTGAGTGGCAGGGACTGTGGGGTCACGGTGCCCCGGTACAAAAGGGGTTTTGCTGGAAAAAAAACATAGTTGTTGTCGAGTTCATGCAGAAGAGCGTCCCAAGCGTTGTTCGGGAGCGTGGAGCCCCTGTTGAGGTTCAGTTTCGTCACAACGAACTCCAGGAGGGTTCAGGTCGAGTTCTGGGCCATGATGCTTGGAATTGTCACGGCCTGTCCGCATGCGCCCACTGGCATGTGGAACAGCGACTCATCGTTGTTTACGACGATTACAGATCTGGCGTGCGCTCCGCTATATGTCTGCCCGAGCATGTCTCGGAAGTGCTCCCCAAAGTCTGCTGACTCCACTGGAAAAAATCTGTCCAACCCGATCCTGGCTTTGACCCGCATCGCAATTGGCGGGTGCATGTTGCCCACAGCCTCCCACTCCTCCTACGTCACCTTCCTGTCGTGATTGAGGTCCACGTCCTCAAACATGTCACCCATCGTGTCGCCCGTCACGCCCATCGCGGCCAGCAGCCCCCTGGACTCCTGTGCGTCTATCACGGTGTCCCCGTTGGCATCGTGGCGCCCGAATGCAAAAGACACCCCCACCTCGTGGGGGTGGCATCGTGGCGCCCGAATGCAAAAGACACCCCACCGCATCCCCCGCCCCTGCTGTAGCTGTCGCAGCAGGTCGTCTTGAATCCCGCGTGCGATCCCGCATACCAGCCCTTGCACTCCACGCCTGACCCGTGTAGGCCCGAGAAAGGCGTGCCGCACTGCGTGGGCACCTGCCACGGCGGCGAGGTGCCACGTCCGCAGCACCACGAGAGCTTCAGGAGGATTAGCCCCACGAGCCGCTTCACCCGGGCCCAGCAGGCTGCGTCGATGCAGGCCGGCCTCCTCCCGTGTGGAGAAAATAGGTGAATGACTGAAGTTGAAAATGGATGTGCGCGTATATTATAGGTCTCCATAGGAGCGAGCACCTGATCAAGAACTCCGACCAAAAGGATAAGTATGAATGATAAATTCGTCTCCCCCCCCCCCACCTCACTTCCCAGCTCAATCCAGGTCCGGTATGGCAGAAATTCCCGTTTGTACTGGTGTGTGTTTTGGACTTTGGAGTGGCAACTTCGTGGTAACGTAATCATCCGCAAGGCCCAGAGTGCAATCCAGGCAGGTGATTGCCGCCCACGGCGGAGGTCCTCATCATGGTTTCCCCTGCTCGCTCCTACCCAGGACTCTTTCGGGGGTTTCGGACCGAGGATGTTTGGAGGAGGTGTAACCAGTTTATCGAAACAGCTGAGTTCTTAATCAGGGTTTCCCCTTCTCACTCCTACAATGCAGGCAGGGCAGGACTCGGATGGATGAGGGGGTGGTTTTTAAGAAATGTGTTCGCTGCATGCAGTGATTATGTTGTGGGTTTTGGCACTAACATCTGGTGAGTCGTTCCGGAGCACGCGAGGTATACAGGCGCGTGTCTAGGGCGCCCATATCTGAGAGCGTGCGGGTGCGGAGGATGAGTGCTGTTGCAACGCGGGGGCCGGTTCTAATCCGAGGACAGAGTCCGTAGTTCCGTGAGAGCAAGCGAGCGCTAAACTACCGCGAGTCGGGGTCGGAAAGAGCGCGGGGAGGAATGGCTACATAACCAGCTAAGATGTAAACCCCTGGGGCATCTAGGTGTGTGCTAGAGGAGACAGGGAAGGGGCGTGGACGCGCACATAGTTCGGTTTCGGTACTTTTATTTCTGGTGAATCTGAAACCTAAACCAATTAAACCTATAAACCACGAACAACCTACGAACTGAAGACTTTCCATTTCAACTCTGGTGTCTTAAGTGCACAGGTCAGAAATTAAGGGTCAGACTGGTGAATGGCCCTAATTAGCCTTAAGTTCGAATTTTTTTGTTGATTTGTGAAGCGGTGCATGTTTAGGGTGCTAGCTCGGTTAATCTGTACTGTGTGTATGGATAATTTAATGTATGGAGCTGGAGAAAAGAAGGTGGTTAATAATGAAACTGAGCGATTTGAAATATTCTAGGCTACGAGTTTTCGTTTTTGGTTAAAGTAATGTCTGGTACAGGCCGAAAAATCAGCTCCTCGGAGCAGATTTTTCGGAGGGCTGGAATTATTTCGGAACGGTTCAGATATAGCAAAATTGTACAAACTTTTTGGTGCTGAGTTTAACCCTCGGTCTAACCTAAAAAGAACTGAATTCTGAACTCGAAAGCAAGCAGACATGTACGGGCAAGGGAAGCATGGGAGCATGGGAGAAAGGAGTGGGATCGACACTCAGGGTTGGGTTTCAGGGCCTCGGCATGTGGAGAAGGCCAGTGAAGTCATGCGTGGGGAGACTTCATTTGAGGATTGAGTGCGCGGGGACTTATGTAGATTTCAAGTCCTGTGGTGGGTATTTGTACTTGGATAGTCTTGGGTATTATATACGTGCTCGCGTTGGGTACGTAGGTAGATCTTCAGCTCTTAGGTTGGCGGTTTTCTTACGAGTGTTTTGAGGGTTCACGGCGATGGATATGTCCTTGTGGACATGTCAGTGTAAGTGTGATCTAGTGTAACGAGGACATGGACGGGGGAGGTCACGGTTCACGAAATGGGTCACGAACTGTTAATTGTTATGGAAATAGATTCAGTTTGCTTTCGTTCATGTCTTCGCTGGTCTCCACCTCCGTCGTAGAGAGCGTCACCGCCGCCGCGAGAATGCGTCGGGACACTTGACGTGGTTTAATGCAAACGGTAACGCGGCAAGTTTCACCTTGCTCCCCCGGACTTGAAATATGCCGATGCTCGTGCAAAACGGCAATTTTTGCTTAGAAAAAAAAAGCTAAGAGGCTCCAAAAGGTTTCCAAATCGTTTGATGATCATCCTTTTATTGTTCTTACAGAAATAAAGTTTAGTAACCCCAAGGCCGAGAAACCACGCTTTCTGTTTTAAGCTCCCTGGGATGCCCTTAAAAGCCCACGCCTCAAGCACTGTTGGCGCTACTGTCGGCGCTAAGAATCGCTTGTCTAGGTCGGCGCCCGCGCCGGGGGCAACGCGTGTTACAGATACTTTCACGTTGCTCATTTTACAGGCTTCATTCATGGTACACATCTGCGCACACGCGCTCACATCAGGCCCGCGTCCCGCTCTCGCGCTCGAATTTGACGTGTGAACTCAGCAGGGAGCGCCTCGGCTACGTATCACCCCCCTCCCACAACCTTCTCTACTGTTTCTTCACTACCACCTAACAGCAGCAGACAACGTCTTCTGGTTTTACTTTGTCTGTAGCGTTTCCCTGTATCAGGGATAGTCGTGTAGGGCAGATAATGACAGGACACAACCACAGACTTGAACATTCTTTACTGAATGATTGTGCGCGCGCCCCCAACAACTAGGCGCTTGCTACTTAACCACACTCAAGACCCTCAACGGCACTAAAGAAAAGTAGCGTTGCCCGCAGCTCCCACTGCTCCCGAGTGATCCTCTTCGTCGGTGAATTCTGACCTTCAACAATTCTTTCGAGTGGTAATCTCATCGTCTTCCAAAACTAGGAAAACTAAGTTAAACGGTTCCGACCTTCAACAATGCTTTCGAGGGTTAATCTCATTGTCCTCTAAAACTAGGAAAACTAAGATAAACGGTTCTCCGGCAAAACGGCAATAAAAGGCAATACGTCTATAGACAGCCCCATATCCGGCAAATAAAGTCTCCTTTATCGCTTCTGTTACTAAGTCAAAGCAGACAACGTCTTCTGATTTTACTCTTTTTTTCCAGCAGACATCTTCTGCTTTTACTTTTTTTCACGAAAAACGTGAAAGACGACGAAAAGTGTTGCAGACAAACTTCATTTTTTACAAATTTGAAAGACAAACGTTTTCGTTTGTCTTTCACACTGAAAGACTGCTTACGCAAATGTCTACAAGACCTCAGCTGCGGAAGCAGAAGCCGCAGTCTCCATTGGCCTGGACATTGTGGCGAGAGGGAAAGGACATGGTGGTGAGAGGGGAACGGGATGGGGGGGGCAGCGAGCATGGGATAAGTGTCAACTCTGCCCGACCCGCACTGAATCAACTCCACTCTCCCCGTACATCTCCGAGGCAGGAGTATCAAACACCCTGAACGCCCTGTTATGGAATATCGTTCCAAATAATCTCTCCCTGTCTCGCGCGCGCTCTCTCTCTCACTCACTCACTTTGTGACGACCATAAACTTGCTGACCCAGTGGACCTCGGAGGTGTCAACGGAGAAGCCCGCGTCTACAAACATCTTGGTCAGGTCCATCTTCGTGTAGTTCATGTAGTAGGGTTCGTGCGCAATGATGGTGAAACCCTGTTGGTTTCGCGTTTACCGGTTTGTGTTTACCCTTTAGTATTTATGCGTCCACCGTTGAGGGATTAGACGTGTATGTGTGTATGTGTGTGTATGTGTGTGTCACTGCTTCATCACAAAGAAACGGAAACAGAGAGACGAGGGTGGGCGGAGGTATGGGCGGTTGGGTGGGTGTGCAAAAGTTGATAACAGATTTGGATATGAGAAAGGGACATAAGGGGGGTGTAAGGGTTGGATTCATTAATATAAACGATATGTACAATAACGATGTCGGTAAGGGGGCAGTATATGCCTATGAAGCTTATGAAGCAAAATAAAGGGTGGCGGTCTTTAGGGCGCCTGTTTGCTTCATAAATTTTGGGCTGATTCCTTACCGACATCGTTATTGTACATATCTATACTACTCATGTATGTGTGCAAGAAACAAAGAACAAAAAAAAAAGACCTCCAACACCCTGTCGTAGGCCACCTCGCCAGCCTGCGCCGAGTCGACGAAGAAGATCTTGCCGCCGGGCTTGAGGACACGGTACCACTCCTTCACCACCTCCGATCGCACCTCCTCGGGCAATTCGTGGAACAGGTACACGCTATAGAGAGAGCGCGCCAGGGAGGGAGGATGAGGAGAGAGAGAGAGAGAGAGTGATAGAGAGAGAGGCAGGGAGAGAGAAAAAAACACATAGAGAGAGAGGGTGTGTGAGAGAGGGAGTGGAGCAACAGTCTTTTGACCGCTGGTACCTTCTCCGCGGCCTAAACCCTAAAACCCCAAAACTAAACCCCAAAACCCAAACCCTTAACCCTGCACGCAGAGCCTCACCGGGTGATGACGTCATAGTAGGAGTCACCTGCTTGTACCTTCTCCGCGGCCTAAACCCTAACCCATAACTAAACCGAGCCTCACCAGGTGATGACGTCATAGGAGGAGTCACTTGCTGGTACTTTCTCCGCGGCAGCCTCCACGTACGTCACGTCATCGTACCTAGCGAGCGAGCGGGAGGGAGGGAGGGAGGGAGGGGGGTGAGGGGGGAGGGAGGGAGGTATAATATTTGTCATATTGTATGATATAATAAATATTTTATACACTGAATATGTTACACACACACACACACACACACACGTTAAACTATTTGCCATATTGTATGATAATAATGTACATGCTCTGTATAAATTTACGTCAAATCGTCTCTCAGAACGTGTACCTTGAACCCTAAACCCTAAACTCTACCCTAACCCCTAACCCCTACACACGTTGCCTGTGCTCGTTTCTGAATATTATTTCTCATACATACTCACAGCGACATTCATGTGATGTAACATTACCCGCCTCCCATACGCGTGTACATCACATTTTCATGTACATCACCATCTATACATATCCTGAAATCCTACATACGTACAATGCCAACAATCTAATATATACATCACAGGCAGAGAGGCAATATATATACATCACAGGCAGAGAGGTAAGTAATATATATACATCACAGGCTGAGTTGTAATATCCTGACATCCTATACATCCTACACATACATAAAATGCCAACAATCTAATACATACATCACAGGCAGAGAGGTAATATATGTACGCGTATGTTATATTAATATATATAGACCACAAGCAGTGAGGCAAACCAATCAAAGCCCTGCAAATGTTTTCTTTAGTGCTCGCCCTAGATTTTTTTTGTTTTTTTTGTGCACACACTTGGAAAGCAGCTTCTTGGCCTCAGCGAGGTAAAAGGGCGAGAGATCGAGCACATCCATCCTCAGATCCGGGCAATTCTGTTTCACAAAGGACGCGAACCGCCCTGTGCCCTGATGTGTGCGTGTGTGTGTGTGTGCGCGCGTGCGTGTGTGTTCGTGCGTGCGTGTGAGCACTAGACAACATACACAAACACACAAAACAGGACAAGAAGCCTTCTCTCGTTGGCGCGCACACACTCTCACCACACACTTCCCTCGTCGCACACACACTCTCACCACACACTTCCCTCGTCGCACACACACTCTCACCACACACTTCCCTCGTCGCACACACTCTCACCACAAACTTCCCTCGTTCGCGCTCACACACTCTCACCGTGGCGACGTCGAGAACCTTGATGTCGCTCTCCATAGCGCCCTTGCTCTTGCGGTCCTTGATGTACGCCGTGATGAAAGGCATCACCTGTGTTCATACGCCTCAAAGTTAGCGTCTCCCTGCGTGTGTGTAAGTCTCTCTCTCTCTCTCTCTCTCTCTCTCTCTCTCGCTCTCTCTCTCTCTCTCGCTCTCTGAAAGTTTTCATCTGTGTTCAAACGTCCCAAAGTACGCGTCTTACTTTGTGTGTGTGTGTGTGTCTGTCTGAAAGGTTTCACCTGTACTCAATGTGTGTGTGTGTGTGTCTGTCTGTCTGCAAGGTTTCACCTGTACTCACACGTCCCAACATTAGCGTCTGCCTTTGAGTGTGTATGTGTCTGTCTGTGTGTGTCCGTCTGTCTGCCTGAAAGCTTTCACCTCCACTGACACGTCCCCGACACGTCCCAACATCAGCGTATACCTTTCTGTCAGGGACGTGCCAGTACTGCTCTGACACGTCCCTTACACGTCCCAACGTCAGTTTGTACCTTGAAGCTCTTCTCTCGGCTACTACAGAGGCTCTATCTGCCCTCCTCTCTCTCTCTGTCCCCCCCTTTCCCCCTCTCCCTCAGTCTTTTTTTGCCTCTCTCTCTGGCTTTAGGGACTCTGGGGTTTATCTGTACACCTGGCGACGCATGGTCTAAAGTTCAGTGAGGGTTTAGCTTTACGCCTGGTGCACATGGGATTGAGGGGTTATCGCTTAGGTTCGAGGGTTTATGGTTTAAGGTTCGAAAGTTTAGGGTTTAGGTTTCGCGGGTTTATGGTTTAGGTCTACACCTGGCGACGCATGGCGTCGGCCATGCCGAGGAAGAGGCTCTCCACCTGATTTAGGGTTTAGGGTTTAGGGTTTAGGGTTTAGGTATGTTGTTTTGCCACGTGCAGGTGTGAGTGTGTTTTCTGTTGTTGTGCCCCATCTCTACCCACATCTAGTGCCCCGTCCTTTTTGCCTTCAGTGGAACAAAAGGCTCTCTCTCTCTCTCTCTCTCTCTCTCTCTACAGAGGGCGCACGCACACACTTTCAACTGTCGCACTTTTCCTCACACACCCGTGCGAGTTCCCTGCAAGTTCCCTACCCCAAAAGAATTGCTGCTTCCCTGCCTCCCTGCGCATCACCTGGTAGTCGTAAATCTCGGCACTGCGAGCAGACAGCCATCCGTCGCTCTGGTAGTGGAAATTCTGGAGGTAGTAGTCGGGGTATTTGCCGTCGGAGGGCTTGAAATTCTTGCGCACCTCGAAAGCGGCTTCACCCCCCATCAACATGCGATCAATGACTTTGGTTCGCTCTTCCACGTAGATATTGAGCTTGTTCAACACGGGGAGGGGCGACCACTGTGGGGCGTAGCCAAATTCCATGTCGTACGGCAGCTTGTACTTGCCGTTTTCGATGTTCTTCATGTCAGTCTTGATCAGTTGCACGATGGACTGAAAGTTCTTGTTGAAAAGCGCGCGCTGCTCGTCGTTCGCCAGAAACGGCTTCTCTTTCATGGACAGGTTGTCGAGCTTTGCGGCAGCGGCGTCGGCCTGCGCGTCGGAATCAGCGAGAATCGCGTCCGCGAGGGCACCAATGACAGCGCCGGGGTCCAGCGTTCGCGAAGACACCTGGGATGCAGGGGTGTTGGTGGTTCTTCCTTGGTCCACGGTGCCCTGGTTGATGCCGGCGAGAGCGACGCCGACGCCCTGCGCGAGGAAGTAGGAGAAGCGGGTGATCATGGCGGTCGAGTACTGCGCGCGCAAGGGCTCCTGCACGGCGTACTGGAGCGATCGCCCGAGCTCCTGCGCCACCTTGCCAAGCCTCGAGATGTCGGGCAGGGCCGACGTCTGCTGCGCGCGCAGGCCCAGCGACCCGCGCCCGCTTGTTGCGTGAGACCTTCGGCTGAGGACGCCAGCCGACGGTGCACTGAAGGCCGAGGCGGACGCCGCGCATGCCAGGGCAATGGCCACGCACGCCGCCGTGCGCATCGTCACTATCATATTGGGATGCGCAGTCGATGCTTCGTCGACTGGTCGATGCCAATGTTGCTTTAGAGCAGTGTTCGTGTCCACTGACTTGTTGCAGCGGGCACCCGCAATTCAGAATAACGACCCCAATTGTGAACAAAGAAATTCGGCTTTTGAATTAATGAGCTTGCTCGCAGCGCTTGCGCTCCTGGTGGTGGCTGGAAGCGCAGACGCTTTTGCTCTCGCACCCAGCGCTGCACGGGCCCGCCAGGTGCGATCACGCTTGGTTGGTGTACGACGAGCGAAGCTTCGCAGAACGCGTACCCACAATGCCCGAATGCCGCGTTCTGGCAGAAGGATTTTGTTTGGAGAGGAGTTGTTCGTTATGATGACAGCTGTTTAGTGCTCTCTCGCTTGCTCTCCCGCTCGCTCTCTCCCTTTTGTTAGTGCATGTAGTGCTATGCGCCCGCAATCACAGCTGTATGTGTCCTGTGTGAACCATCCAAGGCTGCGCGACGGAGCCCGTTGAACTTGTGCGCTGCAGCGCCTGCGCCGCAGGAGGGCGAGAGACCCTCTCGTCGCCGTCTCCTTGCAGCCGCCGCGGTGGGTCACGCTGCCCTCCTCTTCCCTGCGCTGCCGCAGCTTCCCACATCTTCCCGTCTTGGCTGCGTATTTATAATATTTATTTTCTATTTAAAGTGGACTCTTTTTTTACTTAGTAGCAGATTGAGTCCTGCTGCTGTGCCTGACGCCGACGGGCTTCGCGCGTTGGGGAGCAGATTGGAGGCGCGGCCGTCTCCGCCGACCCCCAGCGCGTGGCTGCATCCAAGGCCGGCCCCAAGCTCACTCAATGGGACGAGTGGTCAAGCATGATAGAGGAGGGTGCGAGATTTCTTTTTTAGAATATATATATATATATATATATATATATACTCTTCTTTTCGACGAGTGGTCAAGAATGGTAGAGGAGGGTGAGAGCGGCGGCTGGGCGGGAGGGTGGGAGGCAGAGAGGGAGGCAGAGAATGGACGACGGTGATGATGTTTTCACCGAGGAGGAGTGTGAGCCTAAAAACCTAAGCCCAAAGCCCTAAGCCCTAGGCCCTACACCCTAAACCCTAAGCCCTAAACCGATGATGTTTTCACTGAGGAGGAGTGCGGCCTAAACCCTAAACCCTAAACCCCGAAACCCTAACCCTAAACCCTAACCCTAAACCGTTACACACGCAGGAAAGCTGTCAAACATGGCGTACAAGGTGCTGCACGACCAAGCAACTGAGCGCCCCTTCACCTCGCCTCTGCTCAAGGTATGTGCCTAAACCTAAACCCTAAACCCCAGACCCTAAACCCCAAACCCTAAAAACCAAGCAGCTGAGAGCCCCTTCACCTCGCCTCTGCTCATGGGATCTGCGTATGTGCCGTATATACCCTTATATATCCGTGTATGCTTGTATGTAGCTGTATATGTACCCTTCACCTTGTCTCTGCTCAAAGTTTGAGCGTATGCTTGTCCTCTCTCTCTCTCTCTCTCTCTCTGTACACACACACACACACATAGACACACACATACACACGCACGCACACACACACACACACACACACACACACATACCTCTCCATTCCATTGCTTGTGCTTCTGATAATATACATACGTCTGTATGTGGTTGTGTGTGAGTGAGTGTGTGTGCGTGTGTGTGTGTTTGTGCGTGCGTGCGTGCGTGCGTGGTGTGTGTGTGTGTG